>Ga0134125_10000592_pt1 | contig 48065 bp, 49 predicted proteins | sample KB31751_FD_96464 | JGI IMG/M metagenome (GOLD analysis project Ga0134125, IMG submission 96464) | Terrestrial soil microbial communities with excess Nitrogen fertilizer from Kellogg Biological Station, Michigan, USA - KB3-175-1 | ecosystem: Environmental > Terrestrial > Soil > Unclassified ...
CATGGAAATATCTTTTGAAGGATGTTTTGTATTAATGTATAAAAATCTTAGAATTGTAATAACACAACCACCGGTTTCAAATAAAATTGAGATAACTGCAGTAAGACCATTAAAAAAACTATCGTTAATTGATTATGATCTCAATGATGAATTAATAAAAAGGATATCTTCAGAAGCAGAAGGGATTTTAATAGCAGGTAAACCCGGTTCGGGAAAAAGTACATTTGCAAGTAGTATTGCAGAACATTATGTTCTCAATAATAAATTGGTAAAAACATTAGAATCACCTAGAGATTTGCAAGTACCGGAAAGTGTTATTCAATATGGATCCTTTAAAAATGGATATGAGCGGGTTTCTGATCTGCTTTTATTGGTTAGGCCAGATTATACCATTTTCGATGAAGTGAGAAAAATCAAAGATTTTGAACTATTTGCTGATTTAAGATTAACTGGAATAGGAATGATAGGGGTAATTCATGCTAATAAAGCATTAGATGCAATACAGAGATTTATAGGCAAAATCGAACTGGGACTGATCCCGCATATAATAGATACTGTAATTTTTATAAATGGCGGAAAAATTGAGAAAATTTATGAATTAAATTTAACTGTAAAAGTTCCTGCTGGCATGACTGAGCAAGATTTAGCAAGACCTGTAGTTGAAATAAAAGATTTTTTTAGCAAAGTATCTGAATACGAAATTTATTCATATGGCGAAGAAAATATAATTATTCCTTTAGAAAATTTAAATATAAATACAGAAAATAATAAAATAAATAAGTTAGCAGAGTCAAAAATTAAAGAAGTAATTAAAAGGTTTGATCCTAATGCTGAAATTAACATTATTTCAAACGATCGAGTAAGAATTTTAGTCAATAAAGAAGTTATCCCTAAAATAATAGGTAGAGGAGGCAGCACAATTTCAGAAATTGAAAAAATATTGGGTATAAAAATTGATGTGGAAGCCAAAATTTTAGCTATTGGTGAAGAAATCGAATATAGTATAAAGGAATCAGGAGCACATATTTATTTTATAGTAAATAATGATTTAATAGGCAAAAAGGTAAACATGTTTTTGGATGATGAATTGCTTTTAAGCAATTTAATAGGAAAAAAGGCAAGATTGAAAGTCGATAAAAAGTCAGAACAAGGAAAAAAAATTTTAAATTCTATTTTAAGTAATAATCTGCAAGACATAAAGCTTTTTGAAATTGAATAATAAAAAAATAGTTAAAAAGAAAATTTTGGTGAATATGATCCAAATACTTCTTTAAAGCTGTTACTTATTTCACCCAAAGTTACCTTGTCTTTTACTGCAGCTATGATAAATGGCATAATATTCTTTTCAGGTTTTTCAGCAGTAGAAATTAGATTAGAGATAGAATTTTGAACTTTTGTATTATCTCTATTTTTTTTGAATTCTTTTAATTTATCTATTTGTCTTTTTTCAAGAATTTGATCAATTACATTTAATTTAGGTTCAATATCTTTAGAATCTTTAAATTTATTTACACCTACAATAATTCTTTTGTTCTCATCAATTTCTTTTTTTAATTCATATGCATTTCTTCTTATTTCTTCTTGAAAATAATTACTTTCAATAGCAGCCAATGATCCACCTATTTTTTCAATTTTATCAAGATAAGAATTAACTCTTTGAATTATTTGTTCAGTTAAATATTCAATATAGTAAGATCCTGCTAAAGGGTCTACTGTTTTGGTTACACCTGTTTCAGATGCTATGATTTGCTGTGTCCTTAATGCAATTTTAACAGATTCTTCAGTTGGTAGTGCTAAAGCTTCGTCACGAGAGTTTGTATGTAAAGATTGACAACCCCCTAATACAGCTGCCAATGCCTCTGTTGTTACTCTAACTATATTATTATCAACTTGCTGAGCAGTTAGTGATTCACCACTTGTTTGAACATGAAATCTCAAATGTAAAGATTTTGGATCTTTTGCTCCAAATTTTTCTTTTATTATTTTCGAATAAATTATTCTAGCTGCTCTAAATTTCGCAATTTCTTCGAAAAATTCCATAGTACAACAGAAAAAAAATGAAAGTCTTGGAGCAAAGTCATCTATATTTAATCCTTTATTAATACAAGTATTAATATATTCTATAGCATTTGCAAAAGTAAATGCCAGCTCTTGAACAGCATTAGAACCAGCTTCTCTAATATGATACCCCGATATGCTTATAGGATACCAGTTTGGAACATTGGAAGAACAGTATTGTATCATGTCTCCTATAAGCCTCAGTGATGGTTTAGGCGGATAAATATATGTATTTCTAGCAATATATTCTTTTAATATGTCATTCTGAGTAGTCCCTCTTATCTGTGAAGGTAAAACGCCTTGAGATTCTGCCGTTGAAATATAAAAAGAAAGAAGTATTGAAGCAGTAGAATTTATGGTCATAGAAGTACTTACTTTATCTAAAGGGATATCTTTAAAGCATGTAAGCATATCGTCAATAGAACTTATAGGCACTCCAGTTCTACCAACCTCTCCTTCAGATTGAACGTCGTCCGAGTCTCTTCCTGTTTGTGTTGGCAGATCAAATGCTAGTGACAATCCTGTTTGACCATGATCTAATAAGAATTTGAATCTGTTATTGGTTTCTTCAGCACTACCAAAACCACTATATTGTCTCATTGTCCATAGTCTCTCTCTATACATTGAGGGATGAATTCCTCTCAAAAAAGGATAAGTACCAGGAGATGATCCATATCCATTTAGAATATCTTCTTTAGAATAAAATTTTTTTACAGGGATTCCAGAATCGGTTTTAATGGTATTTTCACTCATTTTATATCTAATATTAATTCGAAAATATTAATAAAGATAATTCTTCTGATGCTGAATAGGGATCCTTGTTTTTATTTAACAATGACTGTAGTATTTTATCAATTTCTTTGCTTTTATTTTTGAAAACATTCAGTGTTTTTTGTTTAATATTTTCTAAAACCATTTCTTTTAATTCTTCATAAAGTATTTGTTCTTGTTTTTGCTTTTGTTTTAAGAGCCATTCTTTACTTTTAACTATGCTATCGATATTCTTACAAAGTATTTCTAATCCTTCTGCTGTCTTTGTCGATGTTTTCATGATAATTGGTTTTCGCGGTGTGTTACCAATTAATTCTAAAAGAGAATAATAAAGCATTCCTGAACCATCTATATCACATTTATTAACTATATAAATATCCCCTATTTCATTTAATCCTGCTTTCACTGCTTGAATATTATCGCCAGTATTTGGAGAAAATATGACCATCGTCAAATTAACAACTTTTGAAATTTCAATCTCTAATTGACCAGCTCCTACACTTTCAACTAAAATTAGATTATACCCTGCAGCATCCAATACTCTTATCGCATTTCTTAATGATTTAGAAAGCCCTCCTAAAGCACCTCTTGATCCAAAACTTCTCATAAATATATCTTCATCACTCATTGTTGATTGCATTCTAACTCTATCTCCCAATATTGCTCCGCCTGTAATCGGACTTGTTGGATCAACAGCTAATATTGCAATTTTGTAACCTAATTTTTTAAAATAAGGAATTAAATTGCCAATTAGAGAACTTTTGCCAGCTCCTCCTGGCCCTGTAAAACCAATGGTTATAGCATTACCAGTTCTCTTATAAATTTTCTTTAAAATATCATGTGATTGAGGATCTTCATCATCTATTATAGAAATAGAGCGAGCTATTGCTCTTTTATCACCCAAAAATAAATTATCAACAATATCCATTCATAATTATCAAAATTTATGGAAATAAATTATTTTGCAATTAATAATGTTCTCATAGAGAATTTCTAAATAAGTCCTGATTTTTGTCTCTGAAAATAGATTTAATGGATATGCCAAAAGAATTAAAATCATCTAAACTTGATGTTTGATGCTCATATTCATATCCTCTAATAATAGCGACTGGAATTCCTAAAGTCTTTCCCATTACAAGTTCCGCTGATGATGCTAATTCGTCGACTATTGCAATTTCAGTTACTTTTAAAACTTTGCCAAAAGTATCTCTATTTCCGATATAACTCTTTAATGGATAAATTCCTGCAACTCCTATTGCAATATTTGTTTGTCCTTTTCTAAATGGCCGCCCAAAAGTGTCAGAAATTATTATTGAAACATTTTTTTTTGTTTTTTCATATATTGATTTCCTAATTTTTTTTGCTGATCTATCTGGATTTTCAGGTAATAGTAAAACTTCATCCGAGTCTTGTGAAACGTTACTTTGGTCTATTCCTGCGTTTGCACAAATAAATCCATGCTTAGTTTCAACAATTAGGGTTTTTTCTGATATCTTTATAATATTTAAGGATTCTCTGAGGATTAGTTCAATTAAACGAGGGTCCTTCTTATGGATTGAAAATATTTCTAGTGCTTTTTTTGAAGGAACAACATCTTTTAAATAAAAAATTCTATTTTCAGATTTTGAGATTATCTTTTGAGCTATTACAATGACATCATAGTCATGTATATGAAAGTTAATTGATTTTGATGATTCTAAAATTAAATTAGATATGTCGTCATTTTTTTTAATATTTTTAGCTATTTTTATAGGAATAATCGTTATAGGTAAAGTAACAACAGGTCCCTCCTTGTTTTATTCTTTAGGGATTAATTTATTTCCAAATTTTTCCATAAATATTGGAATTAGATCTGCTAAATTCTTTCGCTCAATGACGACATCAGCTTTCTTTCTAACGATATCTACCGGGCAAAATCCTACATTAAAGGAAGATAAGTTAAAAAGTTTCAAATCATTTGCACCGTCTACTACAACTATTATATCATCCTTAGAAAAAGAGTTTTTATCAATAAGTGACTTAACCGCAAGTGATTTATCTGATGTAACTGATATAATTACATCATCAAGTTTATTGTTTTTAAAAATAAGTTGGTTTGAAAATATTTTATCTAAACTTAATTCTTTTATTAGCCTGTCGGTAATAATAGTAAATCCTCCAGAAACAGCAACCAATTTCCAATCTGCTCTCTTTAAAAAAGAGCAAAGCTGTTTTGCACCTGGCATGATCTCTAAACTTTGAGCTATTTCAAATGCTCTATTATAATCTATTCCTCTTAAAGCTCGTACTCTTTTTCTTAAACCTTCTTCCCAATTGATTTCTCCATTAATGCCTTTAATTGTAATATCCCAAATTTCCTTTTCTTTTTCAGGACCCATTAACTTAGCTAATACCGGAAGATATTCTGCATTTAACAAAACCCCTTCTACATCAAATATAACAAGCATTAAACAAACTGTTTTCGTTTATTATACATAATATTAAGTTATTGCAAATGCTATTATTAAAAAAATTCTCTATTAATTCAAAAGGTTGTTATATTAATAAAATTTTTGAACTGTTGTTAATATAATAAAAAATATAATTTAAATGTGTTTTCTTATTATCAGCAAATTGAATTTAACAAAAACATTAAATACATTAGAATAGACTTTATTATATGATGTCTGCTGGTTCTAATGATAGCAATAAATTAGATACAAAAATGATTGATGTTCGAGGGCTATATTGTCCTGAACCAGTTTTTAGAACAAAAATAGAAATAGAACGAATGACAAAAGGAGAGACTCTTAAAATTATATCTGATGATCCCGATTCTGAGGAAGATATTTCAAGATGGGTTAATCGTAATGGACATGAACTTATTTCATTAAATAAAAATAATAATGATCTTGAGTTTATAATTAAAAAGGCAAAATAAAAAAAATGACCTCTACAACATTTATCCAATCCGATAAAGACAAAGTGGTAGATAAAATTGGCAACACTCCATTAATAGAATTAAAATATTTTTCTACTAATAAAATAAAAATATTTGCAAAATTAGAATGGTATAATCCTTTTGGATCAGTAAAGGATAGAGCAGCATATTGGATGATAAAAGATGCAGAAGAAAAGAAAATATTGAAAAAAGATAGAAGCATAATTATTGAACCTACATCAGGAAATACTGGAATTGCGTTAACTGGTATTGCGTCTAATTTAGGTTATAAAGTAGAAATCGTTATTCCAGAAAAGGTAAGTGAGGAAACAAAAAATATATTGAAAAAACTTGGTGCTACTTTGCATGAGACTAGTGATGATTTATGTCCTCGGGTTGGGGCAGGAACCGATCAAAGTATTGCACTAGCATATGCAATTTCAAAACCTCGTCCAGATTTGTACTATATGCCTAATCAATATGAAAATGATTCTAACTATTTATCTCATTATCAAAGCACTGGACCAGAAATATGGAAACAAACTCAAGGTAAAATAACACATTTTTTTACTGGCTGTGGAACTGGAGGCACAATAACTGGTATTGGATCATTTCTAAAAGAAAAAAATGAAAATATTAAAGTCGTAGCTATTCAAGCTCAAAAGAATCACTTATTACAAGGGCTAAGAAATTTTGAAGAATCTGCCAAACCTGATCTATTTATACGACGAGAAAAAGTAGTAGATGATTGGTATACTGCAACAAATCAAAAATCTTTTGATATGGTAAAGCTACTTGCAGAAAAAGAGAATATCTTTGTAGGTCCTTCATCTGGATCGGTCATGGCTGCAATGCAAGATTATGTGAACAATTATGAGGAGGGTATATTTGTGGGTATATTTGCAGATGATGGAAGAAAATTTCAAAGTCTATATCTTCAGCAAAATTTATTCTCAAAAGATGAGTTTACTAAATATTTAAATCGCTGTAAACATTTGCCCCAATTAATCTATCACTAATATCAAAATATAATCTGATAAAAAGGTATTTCAACTACATTAAAAAGATATTTGATACAATCAACTTTTTTATTTACCTTCACTGTTTTATTTGTAGATCTTATTGTATTGTTTTTTTGTAGGCATGTATAAATAATATTATTCTTGCTTCCTTTCTGCTAACCATTTTTCTATGTCTAGAGCCGCCATACAACCAAACCCCGCAGCAGTTATTGCTTGTCTATATTTATAATCATGGACATCGCCAGAAGCAAAAACTCCATCGATATTTGTTTTTGTATAGCTTCTAACAATTACATATCCTTTATCGTCAAGTTCTATTTGATCTTTAAATATAGATGTATTAGGCTCATGTCCTATAGCTACAAATAAGCCACCAACATCAACTTTTTTTTCTTCTCCATTTCTGTTATTTTTTAATATAATTGATGATATTTTTTTGTCGCCCTTTATGTCAACTATAGTAGAATTCCAAATAAATTCTATTTTTGGATTTTCAAATGCTCTTTCTTGTAGAATTTTACTTGCTCTTAAATGCTCTCTTCTATGAATTATTTTAACCGATTTTCCAAACTTGGTCAAAAAATTTGCCTCCTCTAAAGCTGTATCACCCCCTCCAACGACTACAATATGTTGATCTTTGAAGAAAGGTCCATCACATGTAGCGCAATAAGAAATACCTCGACCCGAAAATGTTTGTTCGGGCTCTATTCCTAGTTTCCGAGGTGTAGCACCTGTACTAATTAAAACACTCTCTGCTTTATAAATAGTTGATTCAGTATAAATTTCAAATGGCCTAACATTGAAATTGACTTTTTTAACTTCATCAGTTACTAAGGTTGTCCCGAATCTTTCTGATTGTTGTTTCATATTTATCATTAATTCAGGTCCAAATATCCCATTAGGAAAGCCTGGATAGTTTTCAACTTCACTTGTAGTCATCAATTGACCCCCTGGTAAACTACCTGTAATAATTAATGTCTTTAGCTTTGCTCTAGATGTGTATATAGAAGCTGTATATCCAGCAGGTCCTGATCCAATTATAACAACGTCAAAAAATAAATTTGAATCATTTTCATGAGATAGACTATTATCCTTCCGGTCTTCCAGTCCTGCAGCCATAGGTAACATTATTTATTCTATTATTTTATTTTCATTTATTAATGTGTTATGAGGCCATGTAGAATAATAATAAGTAATAGCTTAAACTTCTCTAGATTAACAAATTTAAAACAAATTTTATTAAACTCATTAAAATAAAAACAATAGATAATCTTGAGATTAATCATTTGTGGAATGGGGGTAGTTGGACAAAGCTTTATAAAATTATTAATTAATAGTTCAGATTCCTTATATAAAAAATATGGGATAAAACCTAGAATAGTGGCCTGCATCGATAGTAAAGGCATTGCCTATTCACAAACAGGACTTGATCTTGAAAAGTTATTATTAGTTAAAGAGAAATTTGGAACTATTGCACATTATCCAAATAAAATCACCCATTTCGAAAATTATATTGAAGAAATTGATGCAGAAGTATTTCTAGAACTTACTCCTACAAATTTAACTTCAGGTGAACCTGGACTTTCCCATATAATTACTGCATTGAAGACTAAAAAAAATGTAATAACGGTAAATAAAGGACCACTAGCTTTTTCATTTCCTTCATTGATAGAATTGTCTGATTATAATAATGTAATGTTGCGATTTAGTGGTACAGTTGGAGGAGGCACACCTGTTTTAGAATTTGCTAAACATTGCTTAAAAGGAGATAAAATAACCTCATTCATGGGTATATTAAATGGGACTACAAATTATATTTTGACAAAGATGACTGAGGGACTGACTTTTGAAGAATCTTTAAAGGATGCAAAAGTTAAAGGATATGCGGAAGCGGAAGTTTCTCTTGATATAAATGGAGATGATGCTGCCGCTAAATTGGTTATAATGGCAAATTGGATTATGGGTTACAAGGTAACTATAAAAGATGTATATAAAAAGGGTATTTCTGATATTAAACTCAAAGATATAGAAGATGCCATTAAGAAGAAAAAAAATATAAAGCTAATTGCCAAATGTGATGCTAATGATCTATTTGTCAAACCCTTTTTAATATCAAAAGAAGATCCCATTTGTGTAAATGGAACATTAAATGCAGTTACTTTTAAATCCGAACATTCAGGTGAACAGACAATCATTGGGCGTGGTGCTGGTGGCACTGAAACAGCAAGTGCAATATTAAGAGATCTTATTGAAATTAAGGAAAACTTTGTCTCTTTATAAAGATGCTACTGATAGTTTCATTTTTTTATTAACATAATGATCATAATAAATTAAAATTCATTCTACAAATTTCAACATAATAATTTTTCTTTTAGTTAAGAATAATAAAAACAGTAAAATATTGAAAGTAATATACTGGCTCTGTTAAATTGAAAGATTATCGCGCTATTATAGTAATAAGCAACAGATTCAACCATTGCTTTACACGCTTCAATTTACATTTCTTTTTTCTTCTATATTGAAAATAGTCATTAAAGCAATCTTCTATTCTGTCTTTTATATATTGCATTGTTCTTTCTATCAAACTTTTCTCTAATGAGGAATGCAAATGATGTTTTAGTTTCAGAAAGTGGCAGGGTTAAAGTGGATGCCAGGTTCCTCCATCTCTGTTGAAACATGATGTTTGCCATACTTATCTATTAAGGGTGAAATAAAACACCCGGCTACAATAAGCATAGTTCTTTCAACTGATATGTCAAACAGAAGAAGAATTTCTCTATGTTTTGGTTCAATTATTGCAACCCATAACTAAATGTATTGAGATCCAACTTTAATTTGTTTCATCAACAATGTATATGTCCATTAATCTTTTTTTTCTTAGTTGTATGTCTCTTTGGCTTGTATTTTTGAATCCATTTTCAGATCAATAGATGGTTTCTTTCTATAATTCTGTTCAACGCCTTTGCAGCAGTCCTATAAAAGAGACATAGAAAATAAAGAAATACAGAGAACAAGTGATATCTTTTGGTTTTGTTCTTTGTCTTTGCAATTTAAATATCTTTCATAATGGATTCATCTAAATCATTTTCTTAAGTTAACAGAGCCAATATGATATAGTCCTAATTTAAATAATATCTTTTCAATTTTAAAAGAACATCAAAAAATATATTGTCATAATTAAACGGATTAAAAGATTCAGCAAATTTTATTACCCTAAACCCTCGTTAACAAACATTTAATTCAATTACTATTAATGAAATAACTATTCAAATGTTAAAATATACAGGATATTTAATAGAAAATAGAATAATTATCTATGATATATCTGAATCAAGAAGTTTATTTAGTGAAGGTTATTATGGCAAACCCTTGGGTATATCGAAACCAAAAAATTTTGAATTTGATTCACAACTTATTCTTGACTTAATTGAAGGATATTATCTACTCCATGAAAATAAATTGGACATATGTAAGCCTAATGGTAAGGCTATCTCCTTATTGGAAATATCTAATCTGTGTAAAAAACAATATAAAAATTTTGAGATAAAATATATTGTTTTTGAAAATTTAAGAAATAATGGTTATGTTGTTTCTCCTGGGATTAAATTTGGCTGTGATTTTGCAATATATATTCATGGCCCCGGAATAGATCATGCACCTTATTTAGTTAAAGTATTAAAGCCATGTGAATATATATCAGGAACGGATATTGTTTTAGCAGGGCGACTTGCTACAACAGTAAAAAAGCAATTTATTTTAGCTATTGTTTATTTAGAGAATAAAAATATAAAATTTGTAGGGTTTGATTGGTGGAAAGCATAATTTGGGTTTGTATAAGCATATATTGTTATTTTGAATTTGAATTTTTTTTTCAAATTCAATTATTTGTTTTTAGTGAATTGTTGTTGGATAAGAAAACCTTAGTTATCTTTTTAAGAATAGAAGATTGATTATAGAAATACAATAATAGCTGCAGTAATAATTTAAACTATATTTAAGCTTATTTGTTTACAATTATTATTTCAATAAAAAATTATTCTTTATATTTTTTTCAAAAATTATCTTTTATAAGTGATTCTCTTTTTTTAAATCTGTTTTAGATTTTGTAGTGTTAATTCGTTATCATAGTAATATTTAATGTATGGTTAAATATTGATACTAAAAAAATCTCAAAAATATTTCTCAAAGAATAAGAAAATAGAAAATTTAATTTTAATTTTATAGGATATTAACTTAAATTTAGTAAACTTTTATTAGTTTATTAAAATACATCATTCAATTATTTTCTCCTTATTCTATTAGATTTATTAAAAAGGAATATATTTACTTTATAGATAATCAAATTCATTTTTTTCTTGCCAATAACTAAATCTTTGATGAAGCCAGGGAAAGAAATTATTATTATCATCTTCAAATTCCTTTTTTAGTATTTTTATAATATTTTTTGATACCTCACCTGGTTTGCCATAAATGTGTTCTTTTTTGGTAAATCTATATCCGTAATTTTCTCTTTTTTCATAGATTAATGATATAATTTGCTTCATCCAATTTCTATTTATAGGTGGAATTAATAAATTTCCACGTGCTTTAAAAATTGTTTCTGGCCTATCAGTATTTAAACGCATAGTAAAAGAACAAACTTTTGGAAAGTACAATAATTCTTCTTGCATTGATCCAGAATCCGTTATCTCAGCCCAGCATTTGCCACTATCTAAAAATTCTACAACATTTCCATATTCTTTCCAAAGATTAGAAATAATGAATTTATCATGATATTGCTCTTCTAATTGCTTAAGTTTTGAAAAGAGATTAAATTTATGTAATGCAGAAATTGTTGCATTTAATAGTATTAGAATAACTTTAAATTCAGTTTGGGTTATAATATCTATTAATCCTCCAATAATAGAGTTGAACCTGTGATGAGTTAGATTTTCTCTTCTATGTATATCCATTCTAATCCAATTACCTGAATCTAAATTAGGATAGATTTCAAAAATACTTTTTATTGGTTTATTATTACGTCTTAAATTTATTGCATCAACTACCGAGTTACCTACGGTATAAATATCTTCTTCAGGATATCCTTCTCTAATTAAATTATTTTTATTTAATTCCGTTGGTGCAAAAAAAAATTTTGTACCAGCAGAACAAACCCATGTATCAATTTGTTCAGGAAAGGGCTCTTCACGAGTTAAAAACCAATCGGAAGTTAATTGTTCCATTAAAAATCTTTCTAAAAATTTTTTATCAGGATTTTGCTTTATCTTGATTTCTTTTATTATTTTAGGGCTCATAGACCGAAGACCCGCTTCATTCTGTGCTACCTTTTGTCCTAATCCAAAAACCCAAGATAACGTTGCCATTCCAGCTACCAATGTATCTCCATGAACTATCGGCAAAATGTGATTTTTAGAATAGTGTTCTTTTAGATATCTTCCAAAATATCCAAATTTTAATATAAGGTCTGCGGATTTTTCCATAAGGTCGCCTCGTATGTTTAAATCACAAACAATAGAATCTGTAAGGTTGAATTCCTTGATTCCATGACCTAATAGATCATCATAATGTTGACCTGTAGATATTATACAAGAAGGTAACTTTTCTTTCTTAGCTTCTAATAATAAAGGTGCTTGTTTATAAAAGTCAGGTTTTGTCCCTATGACTATTGCTAGTACTTTTTTAATATCTTTTGTGTCATAAAAAGCAGATGAAAGATTATTTTGGTATATTGTAATAGGCAAAAACAATTTCTTTATGTTTATTTTTTTTTTATTATTTGCTATGTCATTTTGTATTTTATAATTTATAATATTGTTATAATTCTTCACAAAAAATAACACCTTTATAATTCATTCATTAAAGTCAAATGTACTTTTTCTTTTTCGTTTGCTTTTTTTAAAATTAATTATACCCATTGAAAATAATAAAATTCCAAACCCAATAAATATAAAAGGAACATTTAAAATCCAAATAGGTATTTCAATATTTTTAATTTGAGAAATAAGAGGTATCACATAGATCATACCAATTATCAGAATAATTCCTGAAGTTATTACTAATATCGAAGATAATTGTGAGATATCTTTTGAAAAAACATTTGTAAAAAATGATAAAGCAATAGCAGGTCCTATTGAAATAAATATAATTTGAATAAAAGAACTTGATGGTTCGATTGTGGTTTGTGGCCCTTTAGAATCTGGACCAATTAAAAAGGCAAAAAATGAAATTGTTAATATTATAAATATAATGACTAAACCAATAATAGAAAGTGACAGCCATTCTCCTGTTTTTAACATTTCTTCTTTGTTAGTTAAAATGTTTGATTATTTTAATTTTTTTAAACTATTCCCATCAGTCTAGCTAATTCTTTTCTTGAAGCTGCTCCCAGTATTTGAGCTGAATCTTCTGGATTAGGTTGATTTACAAATATTCCAAATCCTCTCTCCAGACCAGACCATGATTTTATTAATGGATAAATTTCTACATGCCAATGAAGTTGCCTGCTGTTTTTCTTTTCCGGTGAAATATGAAAAGCCATTGTAAAATCAGTTTTTCCTAAAACATTATCCATCCCACGCATAGATGAGCATATGACTAAAGATAAATCTGAAATTTCTTTTTGACTTGTTTTTGAAAAAGAAGTAGAATGTTTCCTTGGACATATCCAAAATTCACAGTTATAAGTAGGTGCCCACGGAACCAATGTAATAAAATGATCAGTCGAAAAAAGTTGTCTAGGCCCATTAATCTCTGATTCTATCATATTACATGCAGGACAACTTCCATTTTCATTCATCAACTGATGAAATGTTTTGGCTTCCTTTTCAATAATTGGAGGAATAGAGGAAAAAGTAGTAATATGAAAATGAGGATGACTTATAGCACTATTGCAATCATTTCCTCTACTTGCATAAATTGCTACATAGGTTACACCTCGCTGACTATAAAGCCATCTTACCCTGTCTTGTAATACTAATAATAAATTAGTCCATTGTTCTATTGAAAGTTCGGATATTGATACACGATGTTCTGGAGTTGGTATTACTACTAAATCATAACCATATGCCGGTTCTTTATAGTATGGCTTATCAGAATATTCATGATTTGAGTTTGTTGAAACTATAGGATTTTTGCATTCATATACTCTAATAGTCCAATTTTCAACCATACGGTCATCCGAATTATATAATCTTTGTAAAATGCCATCCTTAAATACAAAAGATAGAATTAATTGATCAGAAATTTTTCCATTCCTACTACAATAAGAACAATTATTTTCATCATTTTGTTTATCTGATTTATTATTGATTTTTTTAAATAAATTGTCATTTTTATTCTCAACTGTTGGAATTAAAACGAATTTATCATTAATGTAACCGTCTTTTCTGATTTCAGCCAATTTGTTTCTAAATGGTTCACTAAAATCTTTTAATTAAATATTGTGTATTGTGAAACTTATATTTTTAATAATTTTTATAGCTAAGAAGATAACTTTTTAATCCAAATAAAGAATAGTTAAACCAAATAACCAATAATTAAATTATGTAAAGAACAATCTTTGTTATGACTCAGCCAGCAAAAGATGGAGATGGATGGAATTCGGTTAAAAAATATAAGATTACTAAAATGCTAAATGAATTATCTAAAATTTCAGGACATGGTACGGAATTAGTTACTGTATATATTCCTCCAAGAAGACCCATACATGATATATTATCTCAATTAAGAAATGAAGCTGGTACTGCAACTAATATTAAATCTGATCTTACCAGAACACATGTTCAAGATGCTTTGAGTAAAACTATGGAGCAATTAAAATTATATAAAGAGACTCCTGAAAATGGACTAGTAATTTTTTGTGGGGCAATTCCAACTGGGAAAGGTATAGGAACAGAAAAAATTGAGATATATCCTATTATTCCTCCAAAACCAGTTCAAATAAATCTGTACAGATGCGATGATCATTTCTGGATAGATCATATTAAAGAGATGTTGAAGGATGAAAAAGTAATCGGAATAATTTCTATAGATACTCAAGAAACGGGATTAGGTATATTAACAGGGGATAGATGGCAAACGATTGAAACATTAACATCTGGTGTAGCTGGGAAACACAGGCAGGGAGGTCAGTCTGCAAGAAGATTTGAACGACTTCGAGATAATGAGCTTAATGAATATTATCATCGAGTTGCAGACTATGCTCAAAAAATTTTTATAGATCAGTTTAACGTAAAGGGAATAATTGTTGGTGGTCCTGGGCCTACTAAAGACAACTTTTTAAAAGAAGAATATTTAGATTATAGACTGCAAAATAATGTGATCTCAACATTAGATACATCCTATAGTGGAGATGAAGGTGTCAGAGAAATTATCGATAAAGTAAATGATCAAGGTATAATGTCTGAATTTAGATTAATGGAAGAAAAGAAATTGGTTAAAAATTTTATGAGAGAAGTTTATTCTGGAAAAGGATTAGCAATATATGGTATTAATGATGTTTTAGACAAATTAAAATCTGGTATTGCTGACTTAATAATTGTCACTGATGATATTAATTTGATACGACTAGAGTCTGTTTGTAAAAAATGTAACAATTCTGTGGAAAAAATAACTGATGCTGAACATCTGGTTGAAACTAAACAATCCATGCTCTCAAAACCATGTATAAATTGCTCAGGAATGGATTTTTTGATAACGGAAAAAGATATAATTGAATTTTTAGAAGAATTATCTGCGTTAAGCGGAACAAGAATTGAAATAATTTCTTCTAAAACAGAGGAAGGAAATCAAATACAAAGTTTAGGTAAAATTGGTGCATTATTAAGATTTAAACCTATTGATTAACCCTATATTTAGTTTAGAATTATGATGTCCCATAATCTTAAATTTATAAAAAGATAAAAATGGTAATAATAAGTTTTAAAATTTATGTTTATTATTTTTTAAAAGATTCAGAGATTGATTTATTACTTCAAAACCTAGTATTTTACCTATCTTTCCCTTTTTGGCGTATTCTTCGGTGAATCTAAAAGTTCCGTCATTTATAATATTATTTCCAGAAACTAACAAAGGGATTGGATCATCTGTATGAGCCTTTTTAATACATGGTGTCGAATGATCTCCAGAGATAATAAAGTAAATATCTTTGTCCTCTTTATTATTTAATTCTTCTATTAATGGTTTAAAGAAGTGAGCGTCTATTTCTTCTATACTCTTCTTTTTTCCTAATGCGTTACCATCATGCCCAAATTCATCAGGTCCTTTAAGATGAACATAAAAAAAGTCATGGTTATTTATTTTGTCTGCTAGTATTTTGGATTTTAATTCATATTCATTAAAATTGCCCGCATCATAAGGGGTGATTCCAAGAATTTTTGATATTCCTATTTCAACAGGCATGTCTACTAAAGATGCAAAATTAAGATTAAATTTATCATTAATTGGTTGAATATGTGGATATCTATTTCCAGCATCTCTAAGTAAAATACAATTAATAGGTAATAGTTCTGCATTTATTCTTTTTTTATTAATTTTACTATCTCTTAATACATCAACAACTTGATTAGTAAATGAATTCACAATTTCTGCAGAAAATTTCGATTCAATATCTTTATTTTTGGATTCTGTTATATAGATTTCATCTTTATCTAACATAGCAACACCCATTCCATTAATTTTATCATATGCTGGATCAGTATTTGTTATATTATCACCAAGTTTTCCGCCGTCTTTTTTTCTAAAGTTTAAAATTACACGGTGACCTATTGTAGGTTTAATAAAAAATTCAATATCTTTTATTATAACCTTTTCCTTTATTAAATTACAAACTTCAGTTGCATCAGATGATGAAATTTTTCTACCTGCTCTTCTATCGATAATTCTTTTATTTTGATCTATAGTCGCAAAATTTCCTCGTAAAGCAAGATTTCCTTCTTTAAAATCGATATTACAACCTATGCATTCTACAACACCCCTTCCAAAATAATCCTGATCTTTGAAATTGTAACTTAACATATTAAAAACTGCAATATCTGATTGAGGTGCAATTCCTTTGCCCACGCTTGTCACCTCTCCTGAAACTCCATTATGCGCAATTAGATCTAGATTTGGTGTTTGTGCGGCTTCCAAAGGTGTTAAGCCATCTAAATCGGGATGGGGAAGATCTCCTATTCCATCTAATAATACATATATAATCTTTTTTTGCAACTAATCTTTTAATAATTTGGTTAAATTTAATTTTAATGAAAAATAGATATTAGATAGAGAGGGGATATTTAAAAATAAAAATAAATATTGTAAATAAAAAAATAATTAAATTGTGGATTTTAAGGTAAGTTTAGATTCAAACAACGAAATATTGTTAAAAAATGAAAGGGTCAAAATCTATCTTGATCCATCAAAAATCACAAATGAGGACTTGGTATTTATTTCTCATGCTCATACAGATCATTTATTAAATAAAAAACATATAAAAAAATACAATTTAAAAAATAAAATAATTAGTTCTCCTGAAACAACTGCTTTTGCAAATTCAAAGGGTTATGATCTATCTAATAGTTTAGAAAAATATGATTTGTTTAATTTAATAGATAATGGTCATATTCTTGGATCAAAAGGATTGTTAATTGAAGACAAAATTTTTTATACGAGCGACATTTCATTAAGGAAAAGGGCTTTTTTAGATAAGCCTATCGTGCCTAAAGCAGAGACTTTAATAATTGAATCTACTTTTGGTAAACCTGAATATATATTTCCGCCCTTAGAACAAATCATTCATACAGTAAATTCTTTAATTTCAGAAATGTTTTCAAGAGGCATTCCTATAATTTTAATGGGATACTCTTTAGGGAAAGCACAAATTCTAACATCTTTATTTGGTTCATGGAAGCCGTTGATTGTACATGATGATGTTTTCAAATTCAATGAAATTTATAAAAATTTTGGTATACTATTGGAAGATTCATGTTTCTTAACTAATGCTATAAAAAAAGAATTATTAATGAAAAAACCCTGGGTTTTGATATATCCATTAACTAATGGTAAGCATTATTTTATTTCATACCTAAAGGAAAAATATAATGCAGTTACTATAGGGTTTAGTGGCTGGGCTATTAATAAGAATTATTGTAATATTATGAACTTAGATTATGCAATACCATTTAGCGATCATTGTGATTTCAACGAGTTAGTTGAAGTTGTAAAAAAAAGTAAACCTAAAAAGATATTTACTGTCCATGGATTTCAAAAAGAATTTGCGCATTATTTAAAACTAATTGGACTCGATGCAGAACCCATCAGTAGATTATCATTAAAAAAAATTAAGGAAGAAAAACTCTTTGAAAATAACAATAAAACTTTGGACGAGTTTTTTTAAATGAAATTCTATTTCTCTAAATTTTTAAAATATGGTATAACCTTATTTCCGAATGTCTCTATATTTTTATATAATCCTTCGCCCCAAAAACGAATTATAAAATGATTAGTTCCTGCTTTGATAAAGCGATCAAGCATTTCTATAACATCGTCAGGAGATCCTACTCCTATTGCTGTTCTAGCTACATCGTCTGGAATTTTAAGAGCAGCCTTTTTCATTTGCTCCATTAACTCTGGTTTGTTCATAGCATATTCTGTAAAATATCTTCGAAAATCAAATTCAGAGTCTTGTGCAATATTATGCACCTTTAAAAGCTCAGGCTTATAAAGGCTAACTTTAACAGAATTTTTCATTTTTTCCCAAGCTAATTCAGAATCATCAGTAAAATATACATCAACGTCATTTGCAAATTCAAAATTAGAAATATCGCGTCCTAATTGTTTTGCATGATCCCTGATCACATTTGCATGATTTTTGAATAATTCTGGAGTATAGCCTATGGGAATCCATCCATCTCCCAAAGTAGCGCATAATTGTAATGTTTTTGGAGCACCTGCTGCTATATATATTGGTGGTCTTGGTTTTCTGATAGGTTTTGCCTGTAAACAAGCCTCTATTAGTCTGTAATATTTGCCATCATAATTAACCTTATTATCTGGATTGGATTCAAATAATTTTTCAATAACTTCTAGTTGCTCTTTGAATTTTGAAACCGGTTTACTAAATTCAATACCAAAATCTACGACATTTTGAGCTTCTCCTGCTCCTATACCCAAAATACCTCTCCCTTTAGTTATTCTATCTAAAGTTACTGTTGATAAAGCAATAGTGGAAGGATGTCTTCTAATTGCGTCAGTTACACAAGTTCCAAGCTCAACATTATTTGTAATTGCACCAATTGCAGCAAGCATTATCCAAGCATCGTTAACAACGGCATTTTTCCATTGGGGAACATTGGTATGATCCATTGCCCAAATGGAATTAAAATTTGTTCTGTCTGCAATTTGGGAAGCTGTAATAACCTGAGTCTCGTCTAAACCTAGTCTCGCAACATTCAAGCCAAATGTTAATCCAAACTTAATCTTCATTTTAAAGAATCCTCCACTTTATAAATTGCATAACCCTTTCTATATTCATCATATCTATTATATCACTGAAATAATCTTGTTTTTATAAAGTTTTTTTTTGCAAATATGCAATACATTCTATTTATTTTAAAATAATTATTTAAAATACAATTAATATTAGAGGAATTTTATTTCCTTAATTATTAATGAATAAAGATAATAAAACTGTTCTTGTTACTGGTAGTGGAACAGGAATAGGCCAAGCTGTGGCTAGAAAATTTGCAAAAGAAGGCTTTAATATAATAATATTGGGAAGAAGAAAAGAGCCATTAGTAGAAGCATCTGAAATTTTAAATGATATTATTAAAAAAGAAAAATTTAATACTATAGTAAAATATTATCCAGGTATAGATGTTGCCGATGAAGATGGTATTAACAAATTATTTGATAATATAAAAAATGATTTTGGCAAAATAGATGTAATTGTTAATAATGCAGGAGTTTCTGGACCCGTAAAAATCTTTACTAATTCTAATTTTAATGAATTTAAAGAATGCGTATCAATTCATCTTACAGGCACTTATTGGACAAGTATAAAGAGTTTAGATTCACTAAATAAAAATGGGAAAATAATAACTATATCAACTTTCTTTACAGAAGAAAACAAATTTGAACAGAGACCATATCGCTTTAGAACCCCTTATACAGCAGCTCAGGGTGCAAAAAATAGATTAGTGGAAGCATTAGCGTGGGAGCTAGTAGAAAAAGACATCAAGTCAATAGGAACAAACCCTGGTCCAGTCCATTCTGATAGGATATATAAAACTGTATATCCTAAAGCAGCTGCAGAGTTTTTAAGAATTGGTGGATTTAAAGGATTAACAAATAAACAAATTGAAATTGCAAATGCTGCTTTGCTCCCATATCTTGGAGAAAATAAAGATATTCTTGAACAAGAAGCAAAAAAAACAGCAGATGCTATAATTAAAGAAAATAATGATCAAAATTTTGATACGATCACATTAAAGGACTCTTTATTGAAACTTTTAGAAAAGGTTCAAGATATAGCAGAAAAGATTCAATATAATACTAAAAAAATGATAGTTGACAAAGAGTTTTTATCACAAGAAGATGTTGCCGAAATGGTTTATAATTTATCAACAGATTCGATTGGCAGACTAATAAATGGAAAAATTATTCCAAATGATCGTGTATTTTATCCTGTAAAACCAATAATAAATAGAAGCATTAATCTGAATTCAGATTTACATATAGAAGGAAAATTAATACTTTTAACTGCAACAATAGATGATATCAATGATTTTGATAAAGTAAGAAAAATAGCTGAAAAGCTTAATTTGATGAAAGCAAGACAAATAATAATTCTTACTGATAACAATGATTTATCGGCAAAGGCCAAAGAAATATTTAAAGAATTTCATCATCATACTATAGCTTTTGAAAATGAAGACGCAATAAAAAGAATTTATACTACTATTGATAATAAGTTTGGTAAAATTGACTCTGTAATTCATTTTACTGGAAACTTTGATTATAGCAAAAATTTAACAACACTCCAAAGAAGTCAATGGAATAAACTTGTTAATAAATTTATAAATATACCACATTTGATTGTTCGAGAATCAGTTCTATCGATGGCCACAAAAGATGCGCTTGAGAATCCAGATAAATTTAAAAATTCTTTTGGAAATATCATTATAATTGGTCCTGATGCTCCAATAGGTGAAAAAATCGAAGGAAAAATTCGAGCAAGGTCTGAAGTATTTAGGGGAGCTCTCAGGCCTTATTTAACAACGGCTAACCAGGAATTACATGATGTTTTGAATTCAAAAATAAATTTGATATTGATTCTCCAAGGGTCTATAGATGGTACAATGCCTGACTATAATAAATTAGAAAGTACTTTAATAAATCTTTGTGCACAAAAAGAAATGAAAAATAATTCAATAATTTATATAAATGAATAAAAAATTTTAATGGTGATGAGTGTGGACAGAATGCTTTGCATCATAACGTGATGTCCAAATGCCAATTCCAAGTGTTGCAGCTCCCAAAGCTATTATTACAAAATCTGCTAGCAAGATTTCTCCCCAAGTTGTATTTACTAAACCGGCAAATATAAAAATAATACCTAAAAGTAGTATAGCTAGGCCAGCAGCTATTTCAGAATTAAAACCCATAGATCTAAAATTTATATAGGAATATAAAAACTATTAGGTTTAAAAAAATTATAAAATGAATATTGGTTGTTTATTTTCAGGAGGAAAAGATAGTACATACGCATTATATAAATCGATAAATGAGGGCCATAATATATCCTGTCTAATATCTTTACATGCTTTTAATGATGAAAGTTTACTTTATCACTATCCTAATAATTATTTGCTAGAAAAAATTTCAAAAGCTATTGAAATTCCAATCATTGAAAGGTATTGTTATAATTCAGATAAAAACTATGAGATAGAACAATTGAATTTGTCAATAAAGACAGCTATTGATAAATACTCTATTGAAGGCTTAGTTCATGGGGCAATTTCAAGTGTGTTTCAACTTAATATATTTAAAAAAATATGTTTGAAACAAAAATTACAATTATATTCTCCGTTATGGAATATAGAGCCTTACAAATATTATGATGAATTACTTGAATCTAAATTTGAAATTTTGATTACTAGAGTTGCTGCTTTAGGATTAGAAAGAATGTGGCTTGGTAAAATCATTAATAAAAAAAATTATGAACATTTAAGGAAACTAAGTGAAAAATATAAATTTAATATGACTTTTGAAGGAGGTGAAGCTGAGACCTTAGTACTTGATTGCCCTGTATATAAAAAAAAAATTGAAATAGTTAAATATGATATTAATTGGGATGGAATAAGGGGAACATTTGAAATATTAGATGCTATTTTAATAATAAAGTAGTAGCTATGCTTGATAGTTTAAAAGATAATCTGCGTACAGCATTAAAGAAAATTGTAGGTGCATCTGATGTAAATGAAGAACTTATAGATGAACTTTGCAAAGACATACAGAGAGCTTTGTTATCCTCTGATGTAAATGTTAAATTAGTTTTAGAGATAACTAAAAACCTTAAGGAAAGAGCTCTCAAAGATATTCCACCTAAGGGACTATCAAAAAAAGATCATATTATCTCAATACTTTATGGAGAATTATCAAAATTACTCGGTTATAGTGGAGAAATCACTAAAAATATTGATAAAAGAAAAATTGATGAAAAAGTTATATCATTTCATCCTGACAGGCAAAATACAATTTTAATGTTAGGTATTCAAGGAAGTGGAAAAACTACAGTTGTTGCAAAACTTGCAAGATGGTTAACAAGACATGGGTATAGAATAGGTATAATCGGTGCAGATACTTGGAGACCAGGCGCTCTTACTCAACTGAAGATGAATTGCAGCAAAATAAATTCTATTGTATATGGTGAAGAGGGAAATAGAAATGCTCTTGAAATAGTTAAAAATGGGTTAAATTTTTTTAAAGATCAAGCAATAGATATAATAATTATTGATACAGCTGGTAGACATAAAGAGGAACAAAGTTTATTAGAAGAAATGAAATCAATGTATTCAATAGTAATACCTGATCATGTTTTTTTAGTAATAGATGGAACAATTGGTCAACAGGCTTTCAATCAAGCAAAAATTTTTCATGAAAATGCAAAAATAAGTGGAATCATTATTACAAAATTAGACGGAACAGCTAAAGGGGGCGGAGCAATAGCCGCATCTGCTGCTACAGGTGCAAAAGTCCTTTTTATAGGAACAGGTGAGAGAATAGATGATTTAGAACAATTTTCCCCTACAAGTTTTGTCGGTAGGTTGTTAGGAATGGGTGATATCCGTGCTCTCTTGGACATGGCAAGGAATTTGGAGATTCAATCTGATGAGAATCAGTCTAAAAGACTTTTAAGTGGAAAAATGACTATCGAAGATTTTTATTCACAAATGGAAAACATGGGAAAAATGGGATTTCGAAATGTAATTGAAAACCTTCCAGGTCTTTCTAACTTTGTTAAAGATGATCACCTAGATGTTCTTCAAGAAAAAATGGAAAAATGGCGTTTTATAATACAATCATTTACCAAAGAAGAAAAAAGAAATCCTGATCTCATAAATGAATCCAGAAGAAAAAGAATCGCTAGAGGGTCAGGATTAATGGAGCATGATGTAAAAGATCTAATTAAACAGTATACTAATTCCAAAACAATGATGAAACAAGCTAAAGGAAGACAAATGCATGGACTATTGAGGAGATTTGGTCTTGGTTAACAATAATGCTAACTATGTACAAACCCATGATAATACATCTCTTAAAAGTATTACCTATATCTTTTTCTTATGTAAATTTTGTTTTGAGCGGAACTTTAAAATTGTAGATAAGAAAGTATCCAAATATAAAACTATTATTAAAGTAATTAGATCTAAAAGAAAAGAATGCAATGTTTGTAAAAACTTATTTGATAGAACGCTTTATCCTATTAGTAATGAAATTAAAAATTCAGATTTCATCAAAGTTAATAAAATAAAAAAAATAGATATCGGAACTAGTTTGCCTTTTCAACTATTTGAACGAGAAGATAATCTAAGATCATTATTCAAAATTAAAGGATTTCCTAATATTAAAAACCATTATACTACTTTAATTAGACGAGAAATTACAAAGAATGATTATTGCATTGATCACTTAAATCCTGATTTAAGAATAGAAATATTTTTAGATACTGATTTAAACTTTAAAGTAAAATACAAAGTCAATGATATTATACTTTTAGGTAGATATAATAAATATCAAAGAGGGTTGATACAAAGAATCAAATTTAGAGATGCATATAATAACACACAAACAGACTTTAAAAATTTTGGTTCACAATTACAGGAATTTTCTACAATTGAAGATACTGTGTTAAACTATTTATATTCTCAATTCCATGCTGATTCTATAAAAATCTCATGGCTAGGAAGTGAAGATAAAGATAGTCTTGTTTTAGGAAATGGAAGGCCATTTATAGTAAGAATTATCAATCCTCTTAACAATATTTTTAAAAAAGAATATGAAATACAAAATAAATTATTTTTAAAATTTCAAGAAATAAAATATGATGAAATTCAACTTTATAATAAATATTTAATTAAAATCAAAACCTATGTTAAGGTTTTAGAGGGAAAACTGGAAAATGGTGATTTAGAAAATAGTATTCCTAAACTGAAAGGAGAAACAATATTTAAATTTAAAAAAAAAATAGTAAAAAGAACTATTTATTCATCAAGTTTTAAAGTAATAGATAATAAAAACTTTGAGTTAGATTTGGTTTTGGATAATGGTATCCCTATAAAGCAATTAATTGGAGGACAAGAATCAATAAATCCATGTTTGTCTGATTTAATAAATAAAAAATGTGAATGTGTTCTTTTTGATATTTATGATATTAATTTAAATTGTAATTGAATAGTATAAATATGAAAAAAATCGAACCAATGTTTAAAGTAAAACAAGCTTATGATCATAAATTAATTGATGATCATATCTATAATTCCATAATAAAAAGGAAACATTTAATCGAAGAAGGAATAAACAAAATTCAAAAATTAACAGAAATTGATTATCCTCAATACTTTATAGACCCCAGTCTATTGATAGCCAAATCTCAATTAGAATATGGCCAGTTTTCTATAATATATGCAAGAACAATGCCTATCTCTAATAATGATAATAAAATAGAAATATTGATACAATTGTTTACTCCTCTTTTAATTTATGGATTAAAAGGAACTATTTATTCTGTAATAGCTCATGAATATTTGCACTATTTAAATTTATTAAATAAAATAATAAATTTAGAAATAACTTCAGACACGACTAATAATACACTATTTGAAAATGTATATAATGATAATGAAAAACTATTTGATTATCGTAAAGTCTTCAAAAAAGATAGATATTTAACAAAATTAATTAGCAAAAAATTTGAAAATGGATTTGAGGATGAAAAATTAAACAAAAAGTCTATCAAGTTTTGGATAGAAAAAAAATTGCCAATTGAAACATTATCTATAGAAAGTAATTATACAAAATTATCATTTTTATCTATGGCTAACACCGAAATTGAAGAAGATACAAAGAAAAAACTGTCTAAACTTCTTTAAGACGCGTATATAAAAAGTTATTATAAAAATTATTTTGATTTAGATTTTTTAATATTTTCCTTTTTAAATTCAGTATAACTGCATTTTCCACAAGAGAAACGATCTTTATGATCGGCCATAAAAATTCCTTTTCCACACCGGGGACATTCTCTTTTTATTTTCTCAGCTTTGTTATTTTCTAACTTATAATATTTGTATATACTTGTTTGACCTTTTGAATCTTTAGCCATTTTTTATCATTCCATTCTATTTCCAATATTATTTCTTTTTAGATTTCGCTTCTGCAGCAGCAGCTTGTTTTGCCTTTAATCGAGTAGCTTTTTCATCATCAATTATTTTTTTTCGCTCTTCTTTTGCTAAAGATCTAAGAAAAAGATATCGAGGGATTTGTTTTTTTGAATCATCTATTTTATCAAAGCAATACATTAATGCCAAAACATCCGGATTACCATATTCACTTTTGATTGATATAGGTAAAATGTTGCTTTTATCTAATTTTAATTTATTTGCAACCAATTCAACAGCTTCTTGTTTCTTTATTGAACCTGCTGCATTTTTAATTAATGTTTTTATTTCTCTCCTTTTTAATAATACATTATTATTATCTTCCACTAGCACAACTTCTAAATTCAATCATTATCAATTCATAAATTAAACAATATATATATTTCTAAAATGCATTTTAAGTATTAATTATTTAATAGGGTTATTTGAACACAATTAAATTATTTGCAATAGATATAGACGGTACTATAACTATTAATGGCGATGGAGCAGTTAATCTTGAATCACTTTCAAAATTGAGATACTTGGTTAAATTAGGTTATAAAATTGTTTATGTTACAGGTAGATCTTCATTAGAAGCATTCGTTTTATCGATTTTTGGAGGGACTACAAAAATTTCCATTGGAGAAAATGGTGGAGTTATTACCAAATCTCCTACAGAGCATATACTTTTAGCCAATAAAGAAAAATGTATGCAAGGGTATTATTTACTTAAAAAGGAATTTGATGACATTGAAAATAAACAGGTTTTCCCTAGAATGACCGAAGTTGTACTATCTAGAACATTTGATATAAATAAAGGAAATAAAATTTTAGTAGAAAATAACCTTGACTTAATTTTAGTTGATAGTAACTATGCATTTCATATCAATGAAAAAAAAATCAATAAAGCTTATGGATTACAGTATTTACTTAATATCCTTAAGATTAGTCCTTCTGAAGTTGTTGCAATTGGAGATAGTGAAACAGATATTCCTATGTTTAATCTTTGTAAAAATAGTATTACATTTGAAAGCTCAAAGAAAACAGTAAAAGAAACAGCAAAATTTATTGTAAACGGTGATGATGGTGAAGGATTAATAAATGCACTCGATATTATATTAAAAGAAAAATCTTAGGTATATGATAAAATGTTATTTGAAGAAATAAAAAATGAAATAAAAAATGAAATGCAAAAAGCATTATATAATTATAATTTAAAGGAAAATAAAATAAATTTTGAAATTTCTGAACCTCCTTTAAAAGAATATGGTGATTTTTCTTGCAATTTGGCATTTATTCTATCAAAAATTCTTAAAAAGAGTCCATATGAGATAGCAAATGATATTGTAAATCATATTTTATCATTTTATAAGACTCAAAGTTTTGTAGAATCAACATTTAAATCTATTTCTGTTGAAAAACCCGGATTCATTAATTTCAAAATTAATATGAATAAATTTTTAAAAATATTCTTTTTGGATATCGAAAAAATTTCTTCGATTCCTCATTATAGTATTTCTAATGAATTGATATTAATTGAGCATACAAGTGTAAATCCAAATAAAGCATTACATGTTGGCCATGTAAGAAATTCAATAATAGGGGACTGTTTATATCGTTTATTATCATATACAAAACATAATGTCAAAGTTTTAAATTATATCGATGATTCTGGTTTACAGGTTGCAGATATTATTGTTGCATTCAGATATGCAAATATTCCCATAGAAGACGAAAATGTTAAAGTTAAAAAATTTGATCATTATTGTGGCAATAATGTATATGTTAAAATAAATGAACTCTATTCTGCCCGACCGGAATTAGAATTACAAAGAAAAAAAGTTTTAAAAGACCTTGAAAATCCTCATTCAGAAATATCTAGATTTACTCAAAAAATAGTAAAAAAAATATTAATCAATCAGCTTCAGACAAGTTGGAACTTAAAGTGTCATTATGATCTTTTAAATTTTGAATCACAGCTAATGCAATCAAATTTATGGACAACCATTTTTAAAATATTGCAGGAAAATAAAATTATACAATTAGAAACTTCGGGTAAAAATATTGGTTGTTGGGTTTTCAAATCAAAAGAAGAAGGGGATAAGGTTTTGGTAAGAAGTGATTCTACAGTGACTTATTTTGCAAAAGATATTCCATTTGCAATTTGGAAATTAGGGCTGGTTAAAAACCCTTTTGAATTTGAAATATTTTCTCAGCAATGGGATAATACCAATTTATGTAAGACTGTACTAAAAAACGATTTAAAAGATAAACAAATAGATTCTTGTAATCCATTAATTGACTTTAATGACATAAAAAAAGTTATCACAATAATTGATTTTCGACAAGAAAGACTACAATTCTTACTTCTTGAAATACTTAACAAATTAGGCATTGATAAAACCAAATATATCTATCTTGGTTATGAGCCTGTAACCTTAAGCAATGAAACCGCAAAATTAATTGGATTAAAACAAGAAAGTTTAAAATCAAAATCAACTCAGATGTCTGGAAGAAAAGGAATTTTTATTGAAGCTGATATTGCTTTAGATCTTTTGATAAAAAAATCCTATGATGAGATTAAAAAAAGAAATGTTGATATAAAAGATGTAGAAGCAATTAATATTGCAAAAGAAATTGCAATTTCTGCAATAAGGTATTATTTTATTAGACATGATATGGGAAAATCTATTGTATTTGATATAGATAATTCCTTGAGTTTAGAAGGAAATACTGGACCTTATATTCAATATTCATATGCAAGGGGTAAAAGAATATACAATAAACTTGAAAATAAATCTACTAGTCATTTAATAGAGAATGATCTGGAAAAGTTGGAAGAAAATTTATCATCCATAGAAATTGATTTAATAAAACATCTCTGTAGATTTTCAACAATAATAAAGGATTCTATAAATAACTATGAACCAAAACTTGTTGCGAATTATTTGTATATGCTTTCTACTTTATTTAATCATTTTTATGAAGGATCGCCAATATTAAAGGAAAAAATAGATTTAAAAAAAAGACTAAGAATTAAAATACTTTATTCAACTCTTCTAATTATGCAAAATTGCATGCAAATAATTGGCATAACAGCTTTAGATAAAATGTAAAGATGAGTTTGAGTAAAAAGATTAATAACCCTTTAAAAAATACTCAATTTGATTGATAAATATTTATTCTATTTTTGATACTTTTATATTGCAATTGCCTGGATTATCTCCTCATTATACCACTCATCCGCTTTTTTCTAGTATGGTAATTTCTGCTATTGTAGCCGCTCTGATTGCAATTGGTTTGAATATGGCAATGGCTTTGTTAAGAAGAAAAACTACAAACATTGAAAAAATGAAAACAGTGATGAAAGAAACAGGGGAATGGAGAAAAAAATATACTGAAGCGATAAAAAAAAAGGATAAGGCTCTCATTGAAGAATTAAAGAAAAAACAGTCACAAATGAATAAAATGAGCTTGGAAATGCAACAGCAGCAGATGAGGCCAATGATGTTGTATATGATTCCTTCTTTTATGCTATGGATCTTTGTTTTTCCTTCAATATTTGGACAAACTGTTGCCTTATCTCCACTTACAATCCCATATATTACATGTTCAGATGCCAACGTAAAAACAGATAATCCTCCACAAATCACAAACCATGCGCCTACTAATCAAATAATAAAAGGACCATGTAAAATACCTGGTCAAGTATTTCTATGGGGGTGGTTTTTACTTGTGAATTTTGCATTTAGTGGAATTATTTCAAAAGTTACTAATACTAGCATACCAACATTCTAATTCATTGATTTTAAATTAGCATCATTAATAAAAAAAATAAATCTATTTATCTTTGGGATGGGTTACATTAGTTAAATGGAAAAAATTTTTGGGAGGAAATTATTTTCAGAAAAGGTAATAGACTCTTCCCAACCTGGAGGCTATCGTATAACTGAAGATGACATAAAGAAAGTAAATTTGTATAGAAAAGGAGTTACTAAAATGTCCGAAGAAAAATTTGAAGATGCGATTAAAACTTTTGATTTGGCATTAAGAATTGACCCCAATTTTGTAGATGCAATAATTAAAAAAGGATATTCACATTTTAATTTAAATCAATATAATCTTGCTTTAACATTTTACGATCAAGCTTTAGAAATTAATATAAATGATCCTGAAATCTGGAACTTAAAAGGTTTGGTATATTATAAAAACAAAAATTATGATAAAGCTATAATTTGCTGTGAAAAAGCAATAGATTTGAATTCAAATATTGCTATGACTTGGTACAATTATGCCTGTTATTTAACTTTAAACAGTAGAGTATCTGAAGGTATGGAAGCTTTAAAAAAATCAATCGAATTGGATATATCTAATGCAAAAAAAGCTGTTAAAGATCGCGATTTTATTAATGCAAGAATGGAAGAAGATTATAAAAGAATAATTGAAGTAGTAATATTAGAATCTATAAGGCAGGGAAATGATTATCTAGGAAAAATAATTTGGGTTACAGGTTTAAATAGAGAGGAAATTCAAGATGCTACAACCAGATTGGCAAATAAAGGGCTTTTATATAAAAATATTAAAAGAACTTTTACTCGATATGATGAGCAATATGAATTATCAAATGAACTCATAAATAAGGTTGGTATAGAAAAAAGAACATCATCTAAAGCATATGAGAATAAAAAAGAAACTTACTTTTCAACTCAACAAATAAAAGACATAAGCAAAATTCTAAATGAGGCTTGTGATTATGCTGAAAGAAATGATGTACACCTATTACTAAATAGTATAGATAAATTATTAAATCCAATATTACATGGAACATTAATTTTAGATAATTATTTTGAGGAACATAGAGAGTTACGATTGTACAATAGCAGATTAAAAGAGAAGGGTCAAGAATACCTTAATTTGCATAAAGAAGAAATATCAAGGTTTATGCTTGAACTAGATAAAAAAATCAGAGGATAAAAAAATTGTCTTTACTCTATAAATACTCTATTACCTTGTACTTTTAATTTATTATCTATAAATAAGTTAATTGCTTTTTGATAAATCTTATGCTCCTCCATTAATATTCGATCCGATAAACTGTACTCATTATCTGAGTCTAATACTGGAACACATTTTTGCAGAATAATTGGACCATTATCCATTTTTTGATCAACAAAATGAACTGTACATCCAGAAATTTTAACACCTGCATCAATTGCTTGTTTTTGTGCATTTAATCCTTTAAATGATGGAAGTAATGATGGATGTATATTTAAAATACGATATTTGTATATGTTAACTATCATTGGACCAAGTATTTGCATAAAACCTGCCAAACAAATTAAACTATTAGTAGAATGCATTTCATAGGATTTTAAAGTATTAATCAATAAAGTATCAAATTCTTCATTTGTTATATTCTTCTTTAATATGATTTCTGTAGGAACATTATACCTACTTTTGGCCACTTGTAACCCAAAAGAATCCTCTTTGTTTGAAATTACTAATATTTTTTGTATATTTATAATTTGTTTGTTCTCTATGGCGTTTAAAATGGCACTCATATTACTTCCTCTTCCTGAAATTAATATAGCTAAGTTTACCAATAATATGAAAAGTAATATTCAAATTAATATTTTTTTAAATTCTTAAAGTACTAAAGTAAGTATAGTGTTCTAACTATATTCATCATAAAATAATTTAATAGAGATAATTATCAATATTAGAGAAAAAATAATTTTTAGACTATTAGAAGAAATTTTCGACGATAATTTGGAACCTATTGTTCCACCTATTAATGAACCAATTGAAAGGCTAAAGCCCATAGGATAATTTGGATATCCATAGTAACTATAAAGCAAAAGACCTGATAATGATGTAAAAAATAAAGCAAATTGTGACGTTGCAGCAGCTTGTTTCATATTAAATCCTAAAAGTATTATTAAAATCGGAACAAAAATAATTCCTCCGCCAATTCCAAAACTACTTGATAATATCCCTGCAATCAGGCAAAATATTACTAATAAAAATAATTTGACAGGCTGTATGTTATACCAATTTCTATCAAAGTCGATATCTACTACATTCGATAATTTATAGTTATTAATTCTTGATTTTAAAATTAAATAAAGTGACGTAGCTATTAAAATAAAAGCAAAATATAATTTAAATTCTGATAGTGAAAATAACTTGGAAATAAAAACACCAATAAATGCACCGGGTATAGAAGAAAATGAAATAATGATTCCAATTTTATTTGAAATTAATTTTTTTTTGTAATATGAAATAGAAGAAGATATACTTGTTGACAGTACACCCATTAGACTAGTAGAGGAAATCTGTGAAGGTGTATAATTAAGATACGATAGAAAGGGTGAAATAACAATTCCTCCACCAATACCTACCATTGAACCCATTATACTTGCAATAATAGATAATAAGAAACCAAAAATTATTTCAATAGGCATTTTAATTATTTGTCATTTTATATTAAAGAAATTAAAAAGGTATAGTAAATTAAATTATATTTCTTTAGATGATTTATTAGCCCATAAAAGAATTACCACAGTGCTTATTCCGGAACCAATAATACCTGCAATCAATGCCTCTAAAAAAAATTTAGATAATATATTAGGAATATAGGGTTTAAAAAAATTAACTATGAAAGGTAAAATAAAATAGCCTATAATACCACCAATAAACCCTAAAGACCAAAATATTAAAACTATTATAAATCTATTCATGACCTTTATACCATTTTATCAATTATAAAATCTATTAAATGTTTTATATTAAATTTATTAAAATTAATATATTTTATATTCTAATAAATAAAGCTATTAATATGATTTACACAGTTTTTAATATGTGTGATGCGAATTGACAGCAACAAAGAAAGAAATAAAACAAAAGGAAAATTTAGATAGGTTAAATAACGCAACAACAACTCTTGAAACCTTAACCAAAAACAGTAACATACAAAGAAACATAAGAAATATGATTAGAGAAGTTCTAATGATTTTAAAAGATGAGAAGGGTGGCAGTGTTTCAGTTAGAGCTGCAAATGCTATTAGCATGTTGGATGGTGTAACTCAAAATCCTCAAATGCAATCACATATTAGAACTTCACTTTGGCAAGTAGTTTCAGCTTTAGAAAGTATAAGAGAGTAAAAAATAAGTAGGAAATATTTAGCAATAAAACCTATTCTAAATTAGTTTATTTAGTGGGTTTTGGAGGGGGCGGAAGCTTTTCTAATTTGTGTTTAGGGTTGGCCAGATAATGTCTTGAAGCTCCTTCCCCACTTAATACAATATTACAATTGACGCATCTATATCTAATTGCCAAATTTAATCAACATTAAAGCATTGAACATATGAAAAACCTATCTAATTATCTTAATTTTATTATTTCTCTGTTATCTGGGACATTGGACCTTATCTTTAATCTTGAATATATGACACTAGCAATATTTTCGGATTTTGATTTCTCTCCATGATTTACTAATACCCTTTTAGGTTTGATTCTTGATATAAAAGATAATATTTGATTGAAATCACTATGTCCACTGAATCCATCGATTTTTTGTTTTGAACATCTCACTGGAACAATTTTCATTTTTCCATTTTTATCTATCATACTTGCTTCTGAAATAGTACCATCTAGAACACGTCTCCCTAATGTTCCATTTATTTGATAAGATACAAAAATTATCTTATTTAGAGGATTAGGTGAAATTTCTTTAAAGTATTCAACTGACGGGCCTCCCTCTAACATTCCAGAGGTGGCCATAATAATTGATGGAGATTCATCATTAAATACATCTTCTCTTTTACTGAGGCCGTTTATTGATGTAAAGTAAGAAGATTGGAATGGATTTATTCCTTCTAAAACAGATTTTCTTACCTCATAACCTAAATAATGGGCATAAGACATATGGATAGCGCTTGCCTCAGAAATCATTCCTTCAATAAAAATTGGAGACTCTATTAAACGGCCTTCTCGCATTTCTTTGTCTAACACAAGCATAATCTCTTGGGCTCTACCAACGGCTGGTACTGGAATTAATACTTTGCCTCCTTGCTTTAATGTATTATTAATGCTTTCAGTAAATGTATTATATACTGTTAACTGATCTGGCATGATATCTGTATTGGAACCATATGTACTTTCTGTAATAACCGTTTCAACACGAGGATAATTGGAAATTGCACTATCCAATAGCTGAGTTTTTGCATATTTATAATCTCCTGTATATAAAATATTATGAGTTCCCGAGATATTGATATGAACTGTTGCACTGCCCATTATATGACCTGCATTATTTAAAGTTATGGTAATATCTGGTGAAATATCAGTTGGTTTTCCATAGGGTATTGGTATACAATATTTGATTACCTCATTTACATCTCTTAATTCATAAGGTAAATAGGTTCCATTGGCTTTACTAATCTTAACTGAATCTGTTTGTAATAAATTCATTAAAGGCAATGTTGGCTCAGTACAATATACAGGGCCTCTATAACCAAATTTAAAAAGGGTAGGCAAAAATCCTTGATGATCTATATGAGCATGACTAATAATGATTGCATCAAGATCTTCCAAATTAAAATTGAACCAATCTATACGAGGATAAGCATTATAACTTTGATTCTCACCAGGATTTATCCCACAATCTAACATTATTTTACTTTCAGGCGTAATAACAACAAAACATGATCTGCCTACTTGTTTGACACCACCCAAACAATAAATTAATACCTCTTTAAGGTTATTATATTGATATCCTGATGATGGTTCAATATTATAATATTTGTGAATTTGATTTAATGAATTTTCTTGGACTAACTCTTTATTAGCATTTTCTTTACTAGGATACTCTTCTGATTTAAGAAGACTATTTGAAAGTATGGTGGGTCTAAAAATCCTTTTCCCTAAAACTTGATAAAAGTTATGTCTCTCCTTTGAAGAAGATTTTAAAGAAGAGTGAATATTTTTAATACTATTTGACGGAATGTGCGGTGATCTTCGAGTATGAGTTATCCATCCTGTTACCTTTGCAATCTTTAAAAAAATATCCGGAGTAATTCCTTCTGGATTATTGACTTCTAATATTACTTCACCGGTCGCCTCATCACAAAAAATAACTGATACCGTAATTTCTTTAGGTAATATTTTGGTTATTGCTAAACGCGATTCGTCCTCTGTTAAACGTATGCTTGGATCCGTTCTGATTATAAATCTCTTTTTTAACGATTTTGATAGAGCGGAAAGATGAAGTGTCAATTCTGTTAATGAAAATTCAGGATTTTTTGTATAAAGAGCAATATTGGTTCCCTCAAATTTAGCGGATGTTATAAGCGCTTCTTGGGGTAAAGATTGTAAGATTTGCTTTTCTAGTTTCTCTTCGAAATCAAATGTTATATTCAAACCATTTATATGTTCGCTTTTTTGAGATAATATATTAGTAGTGGCTTTTATAGGATGTCTATTATTTTTTTCTATAATGCTATTTTTTTCAATGTTTTCCGTCGTCAACTTATTATTGATCCCTTTGTTTAATTATCATTCTTATTCCTATAAAATACAATCTATTTATATTATTTGAACTGAATATTTATGTTTTTAATGAATAAGATATCTTTTATTTATTCTTATGTTTTAATCTATTTTGAATCATTTTTTCTGCTATCCTTTTTATAATATTATTTTTTATAATATTGTTCTTTGAAATCATAATGTATGCTGATTTTATATGAGGCCTCCTTGGATATCTAGCGCTATCATTTATTTGATCTTTAGGGATATCATATCCCAATGAATTTACAGCTTCTATCAATTCAGAAAGTAAAGGATCATATATTGCTAATGATTTTGCAATCTTTCTGCCTCTATTCCTAGACAACCCTTTATTATAATAATCTAACCAAAGTATAATATTATCATAATCTTTCATAATGTATAAAGATTTTATATTAATGATTTTTAAAAGTTTAGAATTTTTCTGCTCGATTGTTAATTCTTTTTACTTTTATATGACAATAGCTTACTATTGGATTGTAAATTCTTAAGTCATCACACATTTCTTTTACTTTGGTTTTTGCCTCTTTGATATCTTTTGCAAATAATTCAATTTTTAAAGATTTTGCAGTCCTTACAGAAACTATGTTGTTATAGCCTTCTTTTAATATAAGATCATTTAATATTGTTTCACCTTCTGGATCATCGAGGAAATGTTTATTTTCTATGTTTACAATAGCTATAAATTTATTATTCTTATTCTTATTCTTATTATTTGACTCATACACAATTTAATAATTGAACAATCCGGAATAAATACAAAAGCTTTTAATTACAGCAATTATTTGATAATAGATTTGTGGTCATGTAGCTCAGCCTGGAAGAGCGAAGGTTTTGTAAACCTTAGGTCGCGGGTTCAAATCCCGTCATGACCTTTTATAATATGTTTTTTGACTAAAGATTATTTATTACTTTGATAACTTTATTTGACAGAATAAAATGTAAATAATAAAGTTTTAGATTTATTATGGAATTACTGGGAGAGATACTTCATTTTTCAAAAAGCGGACGATTAATTGTTAAACTTGACCGATTTGATTCCTCTATGAAAACTGGTCAAAATATATCTAATGATCAAGGGAAAATGATTGGTAAAATTACTGAATTTATAGGACCAATTACATCTCCATATGCGTCTATTATTCCATTTATTCAAAAGAAAAATAAATTGACTGGAATGAAGGTATATATTAATAAAAATTTTAGGAAAAAAAATTCATCAAAAACAAATTATTCCAAAATAAAAAGAAATAAAAAATGAGGGATGGAAATGCATAATAAATTAAATTTTAAAAATTCTTGTCCAGAGTGTAATTCAAATATTGTATATGATAATATTAATGGAGAATCCATTTGTAGTACTTGTGGATATGTATTGGAGGATCAAATGGAGGATTTTGGCCTTGGTACTTATCAGAATATCCGCAATAACCAAACAAATCCAAGATCGAAGGGATTTAATAATATATCTTTCCATGACTTTGGTCTCCATACAGAAATAGATAATAAAGGGACAGATTATTCTGGGAAAAGCTTCAATGAAGGCGTTAAAAAAAATATCGTACATTTAAGGAAATGGAATACCATTATAAGAATTTCAAATTCTAAAGAAAGAAGGTTATCAAATATTTTGACTAAAATCAACGAAATTTGTTCTTCTGGTCTATTTCCAAATGTAGTATGTGAAACTGCTGCATTGATTTATAGAATATATGAAAATAAATACGATACTAAAGGCAAGTCATCTATTTGCATGGCTTCCGCTTTAGTTTATTATGCCTGTAAGATTTGTTCTATTGTAAGGTCATTGGCTGAAATTGTTAAATTATGCAGTACAGAAGAAGGTTATCAAATTAACCTTAAACTTGCCTCAAAATACTTTAGAACATTGGCAATGACTTGTGAAGGGGATGAAGAATATATTAAAAATTATAATACAGATAAAATTGAAATAAATATAAATGATCCATTAAAAAATTTCAATAAAAAAAGTTCAAATCAAAATCAAAGATTATCAAATATGCAAACAATAAGTATAAGTCAATATATATCCAAATTGGCAAATTTATCAAATTTTGATACAAAAATTGAAAGACTTGCTTTGGATATAGCAAAAAAAACTGAAAACCATTTGTTATCAGATGGTAAATCACCCAATGGACTCGCAGCGGCATATCTTTACTTATCATCAATATTACTAGGAATAAATATTCTCCAAATGGATATTTCTAAACTTGCTGGTGTAACGGAAGTTACAATAAGGAACAGATGTAAAGATATATTGACTAGCTATAGGATCTCAATAAGAATTAAGCCTTCTTCAAATAATTATAATCATAATTAACAAAATACAATAAAGATATAAATTATATTCAACCTATTATTACCTATGGGCGGCAATAAAAAAAAGCCTACGCAATCAAATACATCTAAAAATCAAGATAATAAGGAAACTAAGAAAGAAGACTCAAAAAAATCTTCATCCAAAAATCAACAAAAACAAAAATTATCTGTTTTGATAGAGGAAAATCAAGGGATGAAGGCAATCAATTCAATGAAAGCAATTACTACCCATGGATTAGCTAGGACACTAGGTGTAAAGATTTCAGTGGCTAATAATTTTATAAAAAATCTTGAAAATAAGAATATAGTCAAAAATATTGGCGGATATAGTGGACATAGAGTTTATCAAAATGAAAAATAACTAAATAATAATAATTATATTCTTCGAATATTAAGTATATCACCTGCTTTTGTTTTTTTTAGTTTTTCTAAATCATCATTTTTAACAAATCCAATATGATTGAGTTGATTATTATGATAATAATCATTTAGGAAAATACAAATGCTATTTGAAATAGGTGAAAATGCAATATCTCCTTTTTTAAAAATATTCTTTGGTTTTTCTATACCTATGTTTAATTCTATACTAACTTGAATATATTTATTTTGAAAATTGATAACAAGTTGAGATATAGGCAAACAACCTAGTATTTTTTTTATTGTTAAAGGGGAAAGATGTCTGACTAATTCGCCTTCTATATCTATAACATTATTAATGGATAATAAAATAGGAATTCTTGACACACTCATCAATTTAATTTCATATTATATAACAAAGATTTATTAATATGAACTTTCAGCAACATTTAATTATATATATTAGTGCACTTTCATAACAGTGGCTGTTAAAAGGACAAGAAAGAAAACTCCAATTAAAAAAAATCAAGACGAATTAGAAGACTCACAAAAATCTTACAATCCTGATAATGACCTTAACATTTTAGATAATAAAAAAGAAAACTCTAAAGAGATTATTGAATATAAAATATATGAAGCTGAAACCGAATTTAAATTAAAAGAAATAGATTCAAACGATAATAAAATAATTATTGGTCCTCCAAGATTGACAAGATTTGAAAAGGCAAGAATCACAGGTGCTAGATCTTTACAGCTTTCTTTAGGTGCTCCTACTTTAAGTCAAATCCCGGTAGAATTAACTGATACTATTTTAATAGCAAAATATGAATTGGATAAGAAAACCCTACCAATTTCAATAAGAAGAGTATTACCAAATGGATTATATCAGGATATTCCAATAGATTGGACCGTAAAATAATCAAAATATCCATTATAAAAAATTAAAAAGATCCGCTATTTCCTTAGACAAACAAAATAAACTTTTTTAAATTTTTGCATTTAAAATAATATATTAGTTATATTTTCTAATCTACAATTTATTTTTAATATCTTTTTCAAATATTGTTATTTTGCAATTATAATAACCATTACTTTAATTCCGTATTAAAAAACTTTCAAATTCATAATAAATATATGTTAAATCAAGGATTACCACAAAAAATAATCCATTTTCATTGAATGAATATATATATAGTATAGATTAACACTATTACTCAAAAAGAATTTGTATAAAAAAGATAGATTAAATTATTAATTACTCATCATTTTATATATATGTTTTTAAATATTTTTTATTTAAAATATTACTATATATAAAAATAATAATAAATTAACAAATAATATATTAATATGCCTTATATCTTCACACCTGAGCAAGCTAACAGGCTTCTTCCTGAGATTAAAAGGAGATTCAATAAAATTATAATTAAGAGAGATGAAATCATTATAATACAAAATGAATTAAACAATATTTTAAACGAATTTTTACCATTTAAAAATTTATTTGAAAAGAAAAAGAAACTAAATGAAGCAATATCTTCATTATACAAGGAAATTGAAGAAATTGAAGATTTTGGTATTTTGATTAAAAGTTTGGATGAAGGATTACTTGATTTTCCTTCTCAACGGTTTAATGAAGAGGTATGGTTATGCTGGAAGGTAGGTGAAGAAAAAATAAAATTTTGGCATGGAAAAAATGAAGGATTTTTAGGTAGAAAACCATTATCAATCAAAGGAACATATGATCAAGATAATCTTGACGATTTAAAATAAAATAGGAGATTTATTTGAGAAATACATTAAAATCTATTTTGAATATCCAAGAGGAGCCTAAATTTGATTATTTAAATACAAATTTGACTCCTTTTCAAATATTTAAAAAACTTTATGCAATACATAATGATATTTTTATTTTTGAATCTCTTGAAGGACCTAAGGAATTAATAAAATCATCCATAATTGGTTTTGAACCTGAATATAAAATAAAGTGTCTCTCAAAAAAAATACTAGTTTTAAAAAAAAATAAAATAATTGATGAGATACCAACTTTTGACCCTTTTAATACAATTGATAAATTTTTTTGTTCAGTTAAAAATAATGATTATAGATATGTTGGAGGATTGGTTGGTCATATAAATTATGAATCTATTAAATATTGGGAAAAAATTAAAGTTAAGAATAACAAAGATTTTCCGCTTATGGAATTTGGAATATTTACTGATGGATTAATATATGATCATAACAAAGATAATTTAGAATATTTTTGCTTTAAAAAATCCCGATTAAATAGTATTGAAAAAATTATAAAGAGTAATAAAAGCACAGTCGAAGAAATAGATAATTTTACTTTTGACAAATTGAAAAGAAATATTGAAAAAAAAGAATTTGAAAAAAAAGTACATATTGTAAAGAAATATCTTAACCGCGGTGATATTTTTCAAACAGTAATATCAAAAAAAATAAAATTTTTTTGTAATGGAAATCCTCTAATAATTTATCAAATTCTTCGAGAAATAAATCCATCTCCTTATATGTTCTTTTATCAATCTAATAGTAATATATTAATTGGCTCTAGCCCCGAAATGCTACTTAGAATCACTAAAGATGAGGTTGAAACATATCCAATAGCGGGTTCTCGGCCTGTTTCACCTGATAAAAATATAACTGAAAAATATAAAAAGGATTTACTTAATGATGAAAAAGAAATTGCGGAACATACAATGTTGGTTGACTTGGCAAGAAATGATTTAGGGAAGGTATGTAAATTTGGTTCAGTAGTTACAGATGAACTTATGACTGTAAAACAATTTAGTCATATTCAACATATAGTTTCTCATGTAATAGGAATATTAGATAAAAAAAATAGCATATTTGATGCATTCAAAGCTGTATTTCCGGCAGGAACTGTTACTGGAGCTCCAAAAGTTAGATCGATGGAGATAATTGATGAAATAGAGCCTGAAAGTAGGGGGCCGTATGCTGGTGCAATTGGGTATTTTTCTTTTAATAAATCATGTGACTTTGCAATTACAATTAGGTCAGTTTTTATTAGTAAGAATAGAGGGTATACCCAATCTGGTGCTGGAATAGTGATAGATTCAATTCCGGAGAACGAATATAAAGAAACAGAAGATAAATCAAATGCGATATTATCTTCATTAAATACTTTTAAAATAAATAAAATAAAATCAAAAAGTAAAAATTCTGATAAAAAGGTTTATTGAAACATATGATACAATCAATTATGAATCTTTTGGAGGTATTGCAAACTTGTTTGAGTTATCGGAATGATATTTTATTATCATGGATGGGTCTTTTTGCCTTCCTGTTAGTACTCCAACAACTATATCGTCTTTTTTTATGAGACCTTTTTGTCTTGATTTCATAATTCCTGAAGGAACAGAACCTGATGCCATTTCGCAATCAAATCCATTAATGCCTACTACAGACATTCCATCCATCATATCTTCGTCGGCTACCTGTTCAACTATTCCATTTGTAAACTCTATTGTTCTCAATGCTTTAATTATATTTGCCGGTTTTCCAATTTGTATTGCAGTAGCATGAGTTTTAGGATAGCGCTTTTCTTTTTCTTGATTTTCATAATATCTTTCAATTAATTCAATATCCGGTTTACCATTATTCCATAGTAATTTTGTATTTTCAAATAGACCATTTACTAATTCATAAAAAGTGTTAGCTCCTTCTGCATTAACAACCAAAACACGGGGAATTTTTTTTATCCATCCCCATTTATAAAGATCCATTAATGCTTTTCCACAGCTTGAAATATTTCCAAGAGCGCCCCCAGGATAAACTATCCAATCAGGTGGGTTCCAATTTAAATGTTCTAATATTCTAAAAATTATAGTTTTTTGTCCTTCTAATCTAAAAGGATTAACAGAATTAACAGTATATCCTCCTTCTATTTTTGCAATATTGAGGGATTTTGCAAGTGCATCATCAAAGTTTCCATCTACCTGAAGTACTTGAGCTCCAAATTGAAAAGCTTGACCTAGTTTACCGGGTGCAATCTCTCCTCTTGGGATATATACTTCGCAAGTTAATCCTTCGTTAGAAGCATACATTGCTGCTGATGCAGATGTATTTCCAGTAGAAGCACAAATTAATTTTTTTATCGATAATAACTTTGCATGAGTTACTGCTGCAGCCATTCCATTATCTTTGAAAGATCCGCTGGGGTTATACCCCTCTGGCTGAAGAAAAAGATTGTCCGCAGGCATTTTTGCATAATCTGCAACCTTGCTCATTTTATAAGGTCTTGATAATCTACCCTCCGATCCATCTAGCGATACAAAATATTTGGAACATTCATCTAGATCTTCTGTATCAATATTTACAAAATTTATTAGTTCTCTAAATCTCCAAACACCGCTTTCATTAAAAATATTACCTCCGGGGTTACGTCTATTATAAAAGGTATCTATTAGTGATTTATCGGGGTATTTGGAATACTCTATATCAAGTAAATAACCACAAGAACATCGGTAAATATCATTATATACAGAATATGTAAGACCACAGGATGGACTTATACATTTTTTTTCTACCTCCAATTCAATAGTCGTTTAAAGTTTTTCCAACTAGATTTATAAACTTAAAATTAAATTTAATCTTAATTGGATCTTCTCTATTCCAAATTTATAGATACATTAACAAATATTTGCAGTAGGGAAAGACATGACGGTATATTGCTTTCAGGTGGATTGGATAGCAGTATACTTGCCTATCATACAAAACCCGATGTTGCAATTACAACAATAGCAAATATTGATTGTCCCGATTATTTTTATTCTTCCTTGATAGAAAAAAAAAGATATGTTTCTAATCATCAAAAGATAATTATTTCATATATAGATTTATTAACAAATATTGAAACTTTAATAAAGGATTTTAAAACATTTGATCCTATTTTTTTAAAAAATTCTGTTGTTCAATTAATAGGACTACAAAAGGCTAAGAAATTAAAAATAAAATCACTTGTAATTGGCGATGGATCTGATGAAATTTTTGCAGGCTATAATTTTCTACATAAATATTATTTTACCGATAAAGAAAAAATCAAACAAAAAATCGATTTTATTATTGAAAATATGGATTTTTTTTCTATAAAATATTCTAACACAATAGGAATAAAGATATTTTTACCTTTTTTGGAAAAAGAAATTATTGAATTCTCAAAGAGAATACCTTTAGAAGAAAAAATATCAAAGTATAATGGTATACCATATGGAAAATTTTTTTTAAGAAAATGTTATGAGAGCATTTTAGGAAAAGATATAGTATGGAGAAAGAAAATGGCTTTACAGGACGGATCAGGAGTTTCTTCTATGCTGGAGAACTATATTAAAAATAATATATTAGTAGATGATGATGAATATTATAAGAAAATAGAAAAAGTAAAGTCAGAGGAAGGTGTAGAAATAAGAAATAAAGAACACCTTTATTATTACAAAATATATAGAAAATTTTTTAGGCCCCCTATTGATGAATCATCAAGATTTGACAATAATTGTGTAAGAAAATGTATCTATTGTAATTCATTATTCAAATGGAAAGGAAATTTCTGTAAGACTTGTGGAGGTTTTCCAGTCTTTAATCCCTGAAAGAAACTTAAATTTCTTGCTATAATGATATTAATTATTTAATTAGATATTATAGTATAATTAAGCCGGCTTCAAGATTTTGTTTATAAATCTATTGTAACTATAGCTCAATTAACTTTGGTTACTATGGAAAAAAAAATTCTCTTTTTATAAACTTGCGATGTAATAATGTTACTGGTATACAATTAAGATGTCTTTTAGTAATAAATGGACAAAACCTCAGAACGAAATAAATAACGTAGGCATGAAATTATTAGAAAATATCAAACCTCCTTCCCCATTGAAACCTCGAATAGAGGAAGCTCAAAAGAGACTCCATTCTCAAATATCTAAATTAGAAAATATGTCTATGAAAATGGAAGAAAAAGACCAATTAATATTCAAAAGGGTAATTAGTGCTATGCAAAGTCATGACAGTCAATATGCCAAAATACTGTCAAATGAATTATCCCAAATAAGAAAAATGAACAAAATGATTACCTCTGCCAAGCTAGCATTAGAGCAAATTCAATTAAGACTAAATACAATAACTGAATTAGGTGATGTTATAGTTACATTAAGCCCTGCAATGTCTGTAATAAAAAATATACAAGGTGGATTAACATCAATGATGCCCGAAGCAGGTCAATCGTTTGGAAAGATAACCGATATATTAAATGGAATAATGAATGAATCAGGACAAATTCCTCAAACATCCGAAATTACAGGTAATACCAATAGCATAAGTGAAGATGCAATGAAAATCATTGAAGAAGCTAGTGCAATAGTAGAACAAAGTATGAAAGACAAGTTCCCAGATTTACCTAATAACAATATCGAATCAAAAACCGCAGCCGAAAGTAATCAACTTTATTAATTTTTTAATTTTTTATTATTAGAAACAATCATTATAATTTGCTTTTTTATTCTTGAAATTGTAGGATAGCTATATCCTTTTTCTCTGTACCTTTTTATCATTACCTTCCAATTATTTATTCTAATTTTTGCTTGCTTTCTTGTCATCAAATGAGTTTCTTTTTTTACTATGCTTTTTCGTCCCGGGTTTAAATATCCGCCTAATGTAGCTTTATTTCGATTATAAGAAAACCTCAATCCAGATATAACTAAATTTAAAGACAAATTATCAAAATAGAATTTGATCTCCTTGTATTGAGATTTTGAACCTTTGAATTCTATATAGAATTTTTTATCCTTTGAATTAGAAAGCTCATTAATCTTTTTATCTTTACTTTGTCTATTCTTTTTGATAGGTGGGGACGGCATTTTTATTTGCAAGCCATTTAACTATACAAAAAAGTCAGGTTTGTTTATTATATTATAATATTTTAAGACCAGTATAATTTATATTTTTTAGAAATTCATTTATCTTGATTAGAATTTCAGAAAATGGATAAATTGGCCTTTCAGCATAATCATCATAAACAGATAAAGACGAAGAAGAAGAAGATACAATAAAAGTATTATGTTTAGACTGGATATCTTTTGAAGAAACAAGCCAAATATTGTTTTTATTATTTTGGATTTCAGATATTTTTCTTATGGTATCATTTATATCTTCTTTTTTGTTTTTGAGAAAGTAAATTATTAAAGCTTTTTCGTTATCTGTTTTAAGATTTTTGCTATTGGGTATCAAGATGTCAATATCAATATTATCTACAACTATTTTTCGCTCTGCTGGTATCATTGCCATGGTCAATAAAAAATGTAATAAAGCTTCGCCAAACATTGCAAATTCATCTTCAATTTGATGGTCTTCTTTATTTAATAAAACAGAGCATTTATTCAAAAGTGTATTAATTATTTGTTTTGAGTCAGAGATATCATTTGATAATTGGGTTCTAATAACATCTTTTCCTCCAATTTTGTCAATTTCTGTGTATAAAATCTCTTTAATATCCACTTTTGATCATTTGTATGTATGTACTGTATTTATAGATTAATTCAAAGAAATCTACTATTAATACAATATCAGCCATAAAGTTGACATTTAGATGTTATAATAATTTTGCTCTTTTATTAACATATATTTTTAATCTATATGATTATTTAGATCTGAAAGAATTTTTTTAAACTATTAAAAAATATTAAAGATGCTATTAACAACTTTTAACAACCGATTTCTTTATTGTAGATAAATGAACAAACTAAAATCAGGTTACAAGTTTTAATATTCTTTTAGTTAAAATATATAAATTATATAATCTTAAAAAAACAAGAAGGATGAGCAAACATATAAAATAAGCAAAAAAAATGTCAGATAACAAAATAGGTGTTCTGCGTAAAGGATGTGATCATACTTTTCTTAAAAGGAATTGATACTGTCAATAAAATTACGAATAAATATTTCATTATATGTTAAATAACAACAAAGATTACAAAAGAAATATTTCAAAATCCAACTCATTATATAGATAGATAGGATTCAAAGAATACATCAACAATTATTAAAAAACTAAGTTAAATATTTAGTAAATAAACTTTTTAATGCATAAAAAAAATTTTATTGAAAAGGTTGTTGGAAAATTTACTACATATAACATAATATTAGATGGTTCTTAATTTGGAGATCAAGTCTGAAAATCTAATATGTTTTCTTTTCGCTTTTAGAATTATAGCGGTTTCGATCTTATGTCTTTAGATGATTAGAAAAAAACAACCACTTTAAAATACCTGATGAGCGTTTATACAACTTGATAAAAGTTTCTGTATCAAGCAGAAAAGGGACATTGGTATGACCATATTAAAGCATCCATTATACAATCTCAATTTAAGACTTCACATAATATTGAACGGTTATATCCTTTGATGTTAATTCATCTTCAATGATTAAACAACAGACAATCTTGGCAATAATTATTACTTATGTATTAGCCTTGGGAACAATTGGATTTGGTTCTTTTGCAATGGGACAATCTAACGATTCTTCTGGTCAAACATCTAATCAAACAAACACTACAGAAAATGCAAGTGGAAGTGCTGTAAAGATGCAAATTGATGAAGCATTAAAATCTTTAGAGTCAAATGATATTTCCGGAGCATTGGTGCACATGCAAGAAGCTGATAAAAACTCATCTGGCCAATTAAAGACACACATTGAGGATGCAATAAAATCTTTAGAGTTAAATGATGCTAGCGGAGCATTAGTACATATACAGTTAGCTCAACAAAATCTCTAATGTTTTGTAAAGTTTGTTATATGTGAACCCATTATTTTTTTATCATAAATTATGACAAATCGTGATACAAAAAATATACATTATAAAAGTAAAAATAATAAAAACAATCTTGGCAATTTTTGTTAATAATATTATGCCCATACATTACACAAGTTATTGGAATACATCATATCTAAATATAAAAAATCTAAAAGTGATGTAAATTCTTGATAAAAAAAACATAGGTGGGAAAAGCTGCTTTATAAATAATGAGTGGGTTTTGATTTAACTATGATTGATTTGTGTAATATTTCTAGTGTATTCTTATTGCTACACAAAAAATATTAAATTTCTATACATTTGATTCAACTCTAATAAAATAAATTTTGATTCTTTTAATATTATTAAATCTCGATGCAAATGATTTAACCAAAATTATTTACTTTACCAAATCAATTCCTCTGTTAAATTTAGAATTTGATACAGCCTTTGAAATAGTCTACTTCAAAAGAAATTAAAAAAGAAATGCAAAATAAAGAAAATAAAGACTTTGATTTACTGGATTTTTTATATATCGGTACAACTAATTTAAGTTATGGTCCAATTTGATTTAATGCTGGACCGCTATTTGTATTAAAAACCCTCCTGCTGTTGACCAGGGCTTTGGATTGGACCACCATTTGTATTGAGATTCTGCTGCTGTTGACCAGGGCTTTGGATTGGACCACCATTTGTATTGAGATTCTGCTGCTGTTGGCTGTAGAGCAAGACCATATACAAAGGATTGATGCCGCTTAAATCATTATTAACCGATACATTAAATGTAAAAGACCCATCTTCAGATGGATTAATTGTATTTGGGATTACACTAGTTGTTATTGGGTTTGTGTTAATGGCGTTGCCTTTGCCGTCATAAAATAAGGCTGTTACCTGAACATTGTTTAATTGAGCTTTTCCTGCGTCTTTTACTGTTCCAGATACTGCCCATATCTTATTTAATGAATCATATGTTGTAATTAGACTGGATGTTGCAAACTGATTTTGTTGAGCTACACAATTAAAGCTACCTGTAATAAGACATGTCTGTTTAATGTCGAGCAAAATTATGTATTTGGCAGTATTATTTCCTTGATATTGTATTAAGTTTTCTGATAATGGATTTGAATTTGTAGGAGATGGACCTGTAGGACCGGTTGTTAAAGTTGATGATGTTGATTTACCAGGGGTTGTTGAAGTGCCAGGACTTGTTGATTTGGCAGAAAATGTTGATTTACCAGGGGTTGTTGAAGTGCCAGGACTTGTTGATTTGGCAGAAAATGTTGATTTACCAGGGGTTGTTGAA
>Ga0134125_10000593_pt1 | contig 47990 bp, 46 predicted proteins | sample KB31751_FD_96464 | JGI IMG/M metagenome (GOLD analysis project Ga0134125, IMG submission 96464) | Terrestrial soil microbial communities with excess Nitrogen fertilizer from Kellogg Biological Station, Michigan, USA - KB3-175-1 | ecosystem: Environmental > Terrestrial > Soil > Unclassified ...
AGTTGGACGGGACGCCAACGCGTAGACGGCGTGGGCGCCCTCCCGGGAAACTGAGCCCGACGGCGAAAGCAGCGAAACCCGCTCGCCGGCGCAGCTCGAAACGCGGCGGCGCGGGACGGCGCAAAGGGATTGGGGCTCGCGCCGCGGAGGCGCTCGCGCTGGTGCAAGAGCAGCCGGGGATCACGGTCCCTGAGATCGCGGCGAAGATGGGCATCAAGCAGAACTACCTGTACCGAGTCCTGCCAGGGCTACAGAAGGACGGGAAGGTCGTCAAGCGCGGACGCGGCTGGCACGTGAAGTAGACAGTCGCTGGGCGAAGACGGGGAGCGAGGCGTCCGTGCCTCGCCCCCCGCTACGAGCGGCTACGCCGCCTGTGCCAGATCGCTCGGGCTGGACTCCTCGGCGGCCTGTTCCTCTCGGACCCGGCGCTCGCGGTCCGCCGTGATGGCCTGGAGGACCCGCGTTCTGTCGATGCTGAACTTGCCCCACCCGGTCTCTGCGTCCTCGAGGAGCTGGTCGAGCTGCTCCTCGGTGAGCTCAGAGATTCGCGTGCTGGCCTCTTCGGCACGGGCGCGAGCCTCGGCGGCGTGCGTTTCGATCTCGGCCTCCGCTTCGTCCTTGGCGATCCGCTCGGCAAGCAGCAGATCGAGCGCCTCGCACTGTCCCTCCTTGATGCGCTCCCTGACAATGGCGTTCAGGTCACGCTCGGCCTGCGTCGCCCACGGCCCGTCGAAGGTGAGCGTGTAGAAGCTGCGGTTGCTCTGAGCGATCGCCCTCTCATCGGCGAGCGAGGCGAGCGCGATCAGGGTGAAAGCGCGACCGGCGATCTCACCCGCGCCATTGGCTCCTTCAAGGAAGGAGGTGGCCCTACGTTCGGCCTCCCAGGTGTCGAGGTAGACCATCTTCATCTTCTTGTTCCTCTGCTGCTTCTCCTCGACCCAGGTCGGGAGCGTGAGCCGTGCGCCGCGGGAAGCGATCTTCCCGAGCGTACCTGAGAGATCGACGCTCGCGAGGATCCGCAACAGCCGCTCGTCGACCTTCAGCTTCGGCAGGTGCTTGAACGCGAGCACACCGAGTTCGAGGTTGAACTTCGTTGCCTGCTCGCGCTCGGCCTGTGCTGCTGTGCGCTGGGCGGCTGCTTGATCTGCCTCGCTCGGCTCTTCATCCGCGCGACTTGCCGGGCCGTCGGGCTCGCTAGCGTCCCTGGCGGCGTCGGCAGCGTCGCTTCTGGAGATATTCGCTTTGACGCGTGCTTTCTCGCGGCGATCACGAGCGCGGGCCTCTTTGAGGACCCACGCGATGTAGTCCTCGGCGAGGCGTGACGCAACGTCCTGCCCGACGATCAGCGAGAACCAGCCCGCGTCCCGCACCGCGCCAAGGAGCCGTGCCGGCTGGAGCAGCTCGCTGACGAAACGGACAGCGGTGATTTCACCGCCGCCGGTCAGCTTGCTGTAGGCGAGCAGGTCCTTGCTGGCCTTCTCGTTCAACGAGAACTGCGCGATCGGGTACGAGGAGTTAGTCGCATAGACACCCGTGGGTAGCTCCTCGATGCAGTTCACAGCGACGTTGATCGGCTGGTCGACGACGTCCTGCCAGCTGTAGGTCTCGTACTCGGCTCCTGCGGTGCCGGTGAGCGCGGCGTTGGCGAGATCCTCGTGGATCTCCGCGAGCTCCACGAGCGTCTTCACAGCGAACATCGGGATCGTCTGATCGGCCACGTGGCTCCTGAGCCTCTCCGGGAGCTGGAGGATGAGCAGGTGCTCCTTGATCCGCTTTTCGCGTGAGCCGCGCTTGGTTTTCCCGCCGAGGCGCTCGGCAACGCCGCGGACGCTCAGGCCACCGTCGATCATCGCCTGGTAGCCGTGGGCCCGCTGGACCGGGTCCAGGTCGCTGCGGGACTCGTTCTCGATCATCGCCTCGGTGAGCAGGTCGAGATACTCAGCCTCATCACCGCTCCCGCCGCCGACAATGGCCGCAGGGATCTGGGTGAGAGCTGCAAGCGCCGCAGCACGGTAGCGCCGCTCGCCGGCGATCAGAACGAACTCGCCGGTGTCCTCGACCGCGCGGACCCGGATCGGCTGAAGGCAGCCGCGCTCGCGCATCGTCGCGGCCATCTGCTGGAGCTCGGTGTCCTCGAGGACCTCCCCGCGAGGGTTGAAGCCCTCGGCGACGGTGATCTTCGAGAGCGGGATTTCCCCGAACGTGACCTTCGGGCGAGCAGCGGTAGTGGGGTTTTCGGTGCAGGTAGCCATGTGGCTTGTCCTTTCACTGGGGCTCCCACCGGACGGGGAGCCGACCCGACCCGTCCGCACGCCGAAGGCGTGCGATCATCGGGCGGGGCGGCGGCTCCCCGACCGGGCGCGAGCCCGCTCCTCCGTTACGCGGCGGCGATCAGCTCCAGCGCGCGGGTCTTCTCGCCAACGTCGTCAATGGCGCGGGAGAACCGGTCGCGGCCTGAGCGCAGCGGGCGTACCCAGTCGCCGTACTCCACGATCGCGTTCACGGCCGACCACTTGGACCCCGGGGCATTGCCGCGTGTCGCGCCGCGCTGGAACAGGTCGAGGATCTGTTCCTTGACGGTCTCGCGCGAGCGCTTGGCGCGGGCGCTCGTGTCGGTGGTGCCGGTCGGGTAGAGCTCGTGCAGGACCCGTCTGAGCTGCCGCTCCGTGCAGCGCTCGGACGCGAGGCGGTCACCGAGCTTCTTGAACTGGTGGTAGTAGTCGATCGAGAGGTCCAGCACACGACGAGCCTCGTGAACACGCGTCGCTATCGCGTTGGTGTGACGGATCGAGAACTTCTGTCGCGCCTCGCGCAGCCCCCAGTTGAGAGTGTTCTGGCAGACGACTCTTACAGGGGTCGTCGCTGCGACCACTGCGGTCGATCCGTCGTGGCTGTTGAGCAGCAGCACGTACGGGCGGACGGGGTCGCCTCCGACCTCGATGTGATCGGGCAGCGTTGCGAGGACCCACACGCGGCGGCCGCCGTGCAAGCTGCCGGCGGTCTCGAAGTGGATGCTGCTCCCGAGCAGCTGGTCCACGAACGAGAATGCTTCGGCGTTCTGCACGATCCGGTAGCGCTCACCGACGATCCCCAGTACGGCGCTCGTGTCGTTGCGGACCGTGGCGAAGTGACCCGGGATCGGAGGCTCGGGCGCTCCATCGGGCTGCGAGAGCGCGATGTCTCTCTTCTCGACCGTCCATCCCAGCCCGGACGCTTGGATCGCCTCAGCGACCGTCGAAGGCGCCTGATCCAACACGGCACCGAGACCGTGCCAGGGCACCTGACGTACAGAGAACATCGAATCGGTTGCGGTCAAACCAGCGGACACGGCCCAGCTCCTTTAGCTAATGGCCCCGCAAGAGCGCGGAGCCGGTCGGCGGCCCGGCCGCATCCCCGAAGGGGATGCGATCATCAGCCGGACCGCCGGCTCCGCGAACAGAACAAGGAGGGAGCCCCTGTCCCAACCGGCGGGGAGGGGAGGACTTAGGCGGGGAGCCGGGGGTGCTGGTTCAGCGAGGCTCTACACGCTCAAGCGCGATGAACGCTGCCTCGTTGACCTCGATTGACACGTTCGCTTCCTGCTGCGTCAGTGCGTCGAGGACGGCATTGGCGTGCTCGTAGGCGCAGTCTCTCGGGCTGAGTGCCGGATCCAGGTCGTCGTGGTCGCGGTGAACGATCGTTGATTTCTGGCCGACGGGTCCGAGCGTCAGGTGCGTGACGTGCGTGGGCAGCCCCTTGTGCCCGACGAAGACGGAATGGACCTCCAGCGCGAGGCCGTGATCGGGCAGCGTCGTTGAGATCGTCAGGACATAGGGGCCGGTCCACATCGAGATCGTCTCGCTGGCGAGCTCTCGCCCGTCGAGCTGAATCGAAATCGGGATCAGCCGCTGGTCACTCATCGGCCCGGCGAACGGTAGCGGCTAAGCCGGAGGGCCAGACGCGCCTGTGATCGCGGAGCGTGCGCGGCCGTTAGCCGCCGGGCGGGTAGGCGCGCAGGGAGAGGGTTCCTCCGGCGGCTCGGTAGAGCGCGGTCCAGTCACGTGCCATTCGATGCTGCAGCTGGGCGAGGGGTATCCGTCGGGCGCAGGCCATCCGGGCTGCCCAGGTCTCTAGCCGGTCCTTTTGCGCGGCGCTGTGGGACCCGGACCGCGGCTCGGGCCAGAGGTTCCGCGGGTCGCGCGGCGCACCGCCGATCGAAAGCGGAATGAGATGGTCCTCCTCGTAGTCGCGCGGTGAGCCCGTCAGGTCGTAGGCGCGCATCTGCGCGAGCTTTAGCGGCTCGGTGAAGCTCTCGGGCGGGCGCACCGAGCGGCTGTACCCAAACGAGCAGATCGCGCGTAGCGCGACGCCTTTGCGGACCGCGCCGGGCGTGCAGCGCGAAGTCGGCAGGCCGTAACGCTCAACGCAGCCGCCGGCGGGTTGGCGAGCAGGCACGCGCTGGGGCGTAGGCGCGGCACAGCCGGTTAGCAGAAGCCCGCAAGTCGCCGTGAGCGCCACGCGAGCTGGCCGCAGGGTGCGTGGTCTCGTGGCGGTCACCTGGGTGCCTCGCCTTGCTGCGTGGAGAGATGGAAGGTGTCGGCGAGGCGACGACGCAGCGCGAAGAAGTCTTCGCCTCGCGTGCCGGTGCCCCAGAGTGAGGCTGCGAAGTCGAAGATCGTGCCGCCCTTCCGGCAGCTCGCGCCGAAGCAGTAGAACGTTCCGTCGTCGTAAAGGTGAAGGCTTGGATCGGTCTCCTGGTGAAACGGGCAGGACACCTTGCCGGTCCGGTCGGGCTCGCGGTCTGTCAAGACCCGTACGTAGTCGGCGGTCGGAATCGAGAGCAACGCGCGATCGAGCTCGCTTCGACCTCGGCGCCGGGCGGAGGACCTTGACCTAAGGGCGAGGTGCGGGGCGTCGGGCAGGCTGGCGTGTAGGTCGGCGAGCGCCCAGCGTGCGCTCGCGTCGTGCGCGAGAAGCCTGACGGGTGCGGGCGGCGAGTGCTTGTAGTTGAGCGAGCCGGGCGGCCTGAGCATCCTCGCGACGTCGGTGCAACGCGCCTCGCCACCGAGAGCGAACGCAAGCAGCCGGTTCGCGCGCTCGACCTCGGCGGCTGCGGCGGGCTCGTGCAGTCGCCAGTAGATGTGTAGATGCCCCGGCGAGCCGGAGGCGACGATCATCGCTGGCCGGCACGGGAATGAGGCGAGCCGTTGCGGTGTGCCCGGATCGTCGGACTCGATGTAGAGCACGCGCGAGGCACTGATCGCGGCCCGACCCCTGCGAGCGCAGTCACGTAGCGTCGGGCCAAGGTAGACATCTCCCGTGGCGGAGAGCTCGATGATGCGACGCGCTAGCTGTCCGATCTCAAGGACCGAAACGAAGCGACGTCGCATCCGACGTGCGGGCGGCCTGTAACGGAGATCGAAGACCTGCGTCGGTGAGGCGCCCTCGGCGAGAGCGCGCAAGTAGTGACGCAGCTCCCAAGGATCGGCGTGCTGGAGGGTCACTTGCAGACCTCGGGTGTGAAGGCGGCGATGTACTCGAACTCGCCGTTAATCAAAGGGATCTGCTCGGGGTAGCGGGCGGCCCACGCCGCGCACTGCTCAAGCGACAGGTCGCCGCGACGCATCGCAGTAACCCGTTGCGCAGGCGTCATCTGCCAAAGCGCTCTGAGGCGGTTTCGGCGCGAGTCGAGAGCCCGCAAGGTCTCTTGAATGCAGGCGGTATCGTCCATTTCCTAGCGTCCTTTCTCCTAAGGGCCTTGCGGCCCGCGCCCTGCTGGAGGGCGCGGGCCGGCTTTGCCTAGAACGGGATGTCCTCCTCGCCTCCGGCGGCGACACCGGCGAGCTCGGGCTGCTCCTCGCCTGCGGACTCGCCGGGGCCGCCGCCGAGGAACTGGACGCTGTCGGCGATGATCTCGACGGCCTGTCGTTTGGAGCCCTCCTGGGTCTCCCACTCACGCCACTCCAAGCGGCCGTCGATCGCGACGGGCCGACCCTTCGCGAGGTAGCGGGCCGCGTTCTCGCCCCGCGCGCCCCAGACGGTCACGTCGAAGTAGTTGGGCTTGTCCACCCACTCGCCGGACGCGCCGTCCTTACGGCTGGTGTTACAGGCGACCCGCAGCTTGCAGACAGATGTGCCGCTGGGAAGCGAGCGGAGCTCGGGGTCGGCGGTCAGGTTGCCGGTGATGACGACTCGGTTGATGTTGTTCATGGCGGTTCCTCCGTTGGTGGTTGGTGGTGCTAGTGACGCCGCCCAAAAAGGACGCTGACCGGCGCGCGGAGCCGAAGCCCGACAGGGCGAAGGGGAGCCCCCGCCAGGGGGGAGAAGCGCAAGCCGGCGGTGTCCAAAATGGGGCAAGACACGACGCGCCGACCGACCACCTGAGGACCCGCACGAACAAACCCACAGGCGTTCTCTCGCGAGCTGACCGGAGCCGGTCCTCAAGTTCGGTATCAGCGGCATCATCTGTCTCTGCTGCTTGTCGCGGACGCATCGGACTGAGCGACCCGCGTGTGGTTACTGACCGCAACTCCTCACAGGCGGCCAGGGAGATCGCGTCACTCATCGATAGGACTGAGCGACGACCGGCCGGGCCTGGTAGTGCGTGACGGAGCGAGGGAAGTTGAAGGCCGGTCCGTCGCAGTGAAGGTCAGTAGAGGCGATGAGCCTCATGAAACGGCCGCCTACCGAGCAGCTCGACCCGTCGCGTTGCGGGCGCGCAGGAACGGAGCGATGAGAGTCCAGAGCGTCGGCCCACGACCTGCAGCAAGGATTCTGCGCTGCCTAGCCGGTGTGATGGCGCTGGCGGGAGTCCTAAGCGGGGTGCTCGTGTGGCTCTGGACCGAGACGGCCTGCCTCGCGTCGTTTCGAGCACCTATCGCGTTGCCGACTCGCGATGCTACGCGCGCTACGTGGCGGCTGTTGCTGCACGGCGGCTGGGGCGCGCCATCGCAGTCGTTCCCCACGGCCGCCGAGCGAGTTGGAGCGCCGGGCGCGCCCGCGTACGCGCTCGTCGGGATCGTCTCGGTGACGCTGCTTGTGCTCACCACGCGAAAGCTCTACGTGGGGCTGCGGGGCTGGCAGGTCGGCTCGCCTCTGGGGAAGGATCGAAGCACCGTGGCGCGGCGCGCGGTCGACCGCGGGTGGGTGCATCAAAGGACCTGGGCCGCCCCGTCAGACATGCGGCGCCTATGGGTGCCCGGCCCGAGCCCTGGCCGCCCTTACCTGGGCGCGATCGGCCGCGCCCCGGCACGAATGCTCGCAGCAGAGCCCGAGGTGCAACCAATGGTCATCGCGCCACCTCGCGCGGGCAAGTCAAGTGGGTACGTCGTGCCGTGGCTCTTGGACCATCAAGGGCCGGCGCTTGTTCTCTCGACCAAGCGAGACGTCTACGACGCGACCGCCCCATTCCGGCGCGACCTCGGCCGGGTCTGGGTCTACGACCCCTTCGGCGACCCGACAAGCGCCGGGTTCACTCCGCTGATCCCGGCGCGGAGCTGGCCGGGCGCGATCCGTGCCGGTGAAGCACTCGCCTCGGCTGCTCACCCGGACAGCAGCAACGCCGCAAACGAGTTCTGGGACAAGGAGGCAGCCTCGATGCTCGCGCCTCTGCTTCACGCCGCGACGATCAGCGGCGCGGACATGAGCGAGCTCATCCGCTGGCTAGACGCACGCGACTTCACCGACGCCATCGCGTGCCTGAAGACCGCTGGCGCCGCCCCAGCCGCCGACCAGCTCGAGGGCGTCAGTCGCCGCGACGAGCGAAACCGCGAGACGACCGTGATGAGCGCCCTGAACCTGCTGCGCGCCTACCGCTACCCACAAGTCGCGGCGTGCGCCGTCCGCGACCTCACACCAGAGGCGTTCCTCAACGGTCGCGCGAACACGATCTACGTGGTCGCCGCAGGGCACGACCAGGAGGCACTAAGACCCGTGATCCTCGCGCTCGTCACGGCCATCTACGAGGCAGCGATCACCAAGGCGCGGACAAAGGGCGTGCTCGACCCGCGGCTGTTCATCCTCATGGATGAGGCAGCGAACATCGCGCCGGTCCGAAACCTCGCGCCGTGGCTCAGCCAATGCGGCGACCACGGAATTGTGATCGCAACGATCTGGCAATCGATCGCGCAAATCGACCAGCGCTACGGACGCCCAGCACGCGACGCCATCTGCGCAGCATCAACCGCCCAAGTCTTCATCCCGCCCCTCGCCGAGCCAACAAGCGCCGGCTACCTCACAGAGCTACTCGGCGAAGAGGCAGTAGCGAACACCTCGACCTCCACCGGGTTCGCGCGGCACACGCTCAACGCGAGCCACCAGAAGGCTGCTCCCGCACCGTGGCTGCGTCAGATCGAGCGTGGCCGCGCGATCCTCATATACCGAGACCTCCCACCCGCAGTCGTGCGCGCACCAGGATGGTTCGAGGACTCCCGTTTCGCACGCTACGCCGAGCTGCTCTCGCGGCGCTAGTGGAAGCCGATTACGTCGAGTGCAATTTCGTTTATGAGGATATGGCGGCCGGTACAGAAATCGTTGGCTCGCACTTCAAGCGTGCGAGTGATTGCTGTGCCGGTCCCGAGGAGAGTTGCGGTTTGGCTTCGATTCCAAACGAGCGGAATCGTCTCGGTGGTCTGGCCGGGTTCGGTGCCTACGCCCATAAAGACTTGCCCGCTGGAGAACAGATGGCCCGGAACGTCGACGGAAATGTTGACCCCTAGTGCGCGGCCACATTCGGCTTCGGTTGGCGGGGTCAACGTGACCTGTCCGAGCAGGAACTCGTCTTCTTCTGGGTGCTGCGTCCACGTCGCTCCGGTCATCGGAACAGTGAGGGGCGCTTCTTCGCTTCCCGCTTCGATCGGGGCGCTGTTTCGTGCCTTTGCGACGACCGCGTGGACGCCCTTTTTGGATAGTGCTGCGGAGACAGCCACGGGCGAGGCGCGTAGCTCTCGGAGGACGCTTGGCTTGATCTGGGTGGTGCTCGTGATGAGGTAGCGGCTCGCCGCGAGTCCGGTCCCGGCGAGCGCGAAGAAGAGAGCGACGAGCGCGATCGCGTTGGTGCGCGCGAAGCGGATGAGGGCGGCAAGCATCGGTCCTCCGAACGTCGGGGGCTGGCGTACACGCAGGATCGTGACCGTGAGCCCGGGTACGCGCAACTGATGTCTCTAGTCGCCAAACCGAGTGGGTTTCAAGGTTGCTCGGGGCCGAACTCGCGCGTTGCGCTGGATCCTGCGGCTTGGATTGGAGGGGTTGGCGGGCGGGACGGCGGGAGCTGAAGCGTCGTCTTGCGGCGTTGGGGCGCGATGGCCGATCGCGGCCTGTGAACAACGAGCCGTCGCTTATGAGGGCGCGGCAGCTTCATGTAGCCTCTCCGGGTGCTCACGGGGTGCTTTGAGAGGGCCGGCACCGGATCGTGGGGGGTCGTCACATTTGGGCGCTTGATCGGCTTGTGAGGGAGCGCTCGCTCGGCGGTCTGTCGCCGGGTGTATCGGTGTTGCTCGGTGATCGTGTGCAACGCCGCCGCGGCGGTAACGGCTGCGAGCAGCGCGGCGACGAGTCCGAGCTTGGTCCCTGCGGTTCCGGCGAGCAAGCTGGTGGAGCTCGACGCGGGGCTTGGCGCGAAGCGAGCACCCAGCCGACGCAAAGGGTGCCGCAGCAGGACCGGTAGGGGAAGGAACGCGGCGAGCCTTTGCGTGAGCCGCGAGCCAGGCCGCGTCGCTGCCGCGCGACAATGGGTGCAGGCGTGGAGGTGAGCGCGTGCCCGGGTTTCGACTTCTTGGCTTGCGGTGCCTTCGGCGAAGGCTTGGATGGTGCTGGCGCGGTAGCCGCAGAGCCGGCCGGTGTCGTAGAGGAGCTGGAAGCGCTCGCGCTTTCGCTCGCACGACCGGGCAGCGTTGCGGGCTTCGTTGACGGGGATTCCGAGAGCTGCTGCGATCGCGCGGTACTGAAGGCGCTCGGCTTTGAGCGCGAAGACGTTTCGTTCGAGCGGGTCTAGTTCGGCTAGGAACTCGACGGCGATGAGTCGGTCTTGCTGGGCGATGAGGGATTGCTCGGGTGCGGTGAGTGCTCCTTTGGCTTCGGCGAGGCCTTGGATGGCGGGAGCGTTGCTGTGGAGGATCGCGGCGTGTCGTTTGGCGTCGCGGTGGTGGTTTCGGGCGCGGCGGCGGATGCCGAGTCGCAGCGCGTTTCGCAAGTGCTCCTCGCTCTGGAAGGGGCGGTGGAGCAGAGCGAGCGCCGTGTCTTGGTAGAGGTCTTCGACGCGCTCGGAAGGTAGGTCGCGGCACTCCGGGAAGCGGCGGGCGATGGCGACCTCTGTTGTCTGCCAGGCGCCGAGAAGATCCCCAACGGAGTCGGGGTTGGTTGGTGGTGTCGTTGCGGTGGTGGTTGCGGGGAGGTGCCGCGCGTCCGTGTCGGCAGGTTGCATCTTGGTCGCTCCTTGACTTGAGGTTCTGCTCGTAAGTCGAGCGGCGCGGGGTTTTGCCCACCCCCCGGATTTCGAGGTGCGCGAGCGGTGTGCTCGCGGATGGTCTTGAAAGTCGTTGGCCGATCTATGGCGGTGGAGGTCAGTAACGCCGATGACCGAGCCCCGCCAAGTACCCGAGCGTGTGATCCACCGCGGCAGGACGAGCCATCCGGCGTCGGGATCCGGCAGCCAGCCGGTAGCGGACTACATCGGCCGAGCAGCGGGTGAGGCGGCCAAGGAGGTCCGACGCGCCGGGCAGCGGCCGGGACTTGAACGTTCCTTCGGTCACCCGGAGGACGTGATTGGCCTCGTGGTTGCGCAGGAGCCAGCCGCCGGAGGCGAGCTGGCCCGCAACGGGATGGTGACGCTCTACGTCGCAGCTCCCGGCGCCGAGGCGCCGAGCGCGAACGAACACGGCGCCCGCGAGGACGGCGATGGCGCGACGGTCACCGAGCCACCGGACCTCGTTCCTGTCGAGCAGAGCGAGATGCTGAGTGCGGCGCACTCGCCGCAGTTGAGGCGCCGCAAGCCGGGGAGAGCGCTTCGTGCCCCGGGCGCAGTAGCTCCCGCGGCGCAGCCGGCCGTAGCCGGTCGGGCTGAGCGGGAGAGCGAGCGGGCCGCATCCGACGAGGAACAGCCCGAGCCTGAGGCGACGCGAGGTCTGCCGGAGGAGGGGTTTTCAGAGGAGGAGGCTCTGATCATTCAGGCCGAAGACGTGCTCTCCGGTCGTGCCGAGTCGCCAAGCTGGAGGTCGCCCTTGCGGCCCTCAAGCGCGCAGCCGGGCGCGATCCAACTGGTACGCAGCTGGGTCGAGAAGCGTCGCGTGGTCTCGGGTCTTGTCGCGGTCGCGTTGGCGCTGTGGCTCATCCCCGGCATCACCGCGGCGCTGCGGGGCAAGCAGCCCGAGCCGCCGAGGAGGAGTGCGCCCGCTTCATCGGCGGTGCAGAGCAGCCCGCCGGCAGTCCGACACGAGCAGGCCGGCGCGCCTCGGCCGGAGACGACCACGCGGCGCCGGGGGAGCGGGCCGCAGCGGCGCTCGCACGAGCAGGCGAGCGGAGCTCGGGGGAGCGGGGCCGCTCGTCAAGGCAAGGGCGTTGGTGAGGCGCGAGAAGGACCTGCGGTGTCGCAGTCCGGCGAAGGCGCGCCAGCGATGGGGGCGCGCGTGGCGCCCGCTGGGCAGAGCGGTGGGGGGCCGTTCTCGCCGTGAGCTTTCAACCCACAAAGGAGAAGGAGGTGGGGCCAGTGATGGCGCTCACATTCAGACGGGTGCATGCTCGTAGCAGTAGGAGGCACGCCGGGCTTCTTGGCCTGGTGAGCGTGACGGCGACGGTGGTCGCGGTCGCGGTGCTGGTCGTGCTTCCCGATGCTCACGTTCATGCGCTGAACGCGGCCGGCGCGTTTAAAGGCACGCCGATCAACGGGGTCCAGAACTTCGTTGAAAAGCTGAAGGGCAGCCTTGTTTGGCTAGGGATCACCTGCGCGGGGCTCGTGATCGCAGTGATCGCGTTGATGTTCCTGGCCGGGCATTCGCGTGCTCACGATTACGCAATCAAGACGCTTGTGGGACTCGGGATCCTCGCGTCGATCAGCGGGATCGTCGCGTAGAAGCGATGAGCGCGATGGCCCCCAGACACCGGGGAGGACAGCTCGCAGCGACCGCTTCGGCGTGCATGGGTCTGATGCTCTTGTGCCCGCCGCCGGCGGCTGCTGCAGCGATGTCGGGCGGGCGGGTGACGCCGCTTGCGTTTCTCGGGCTCCCGAGCCTTCACAGCATCATCGAAGGGATCGCCAAGGGGTTCTTCTCCGCCTTGGCGGGAGTACTGGTCCCGGGGTTTCTCAAGCACGGGACGGTCGCCACGATCCAGCATCTCGTCGCGCTACCTGACCCCGGGAGCTGGGGGCATGTAAGCGAACTGCAAAGCGACATGACCTACCTCGGCATGTCGCTGATGCCGGTCACCTTGACGGTCTGCACGCTTCGGTACTGGATGCTGGGCCTGACCGGCGCCGCTCATCCCGTCACCGCGATAGGGCGCTGCACCTGGGCGACGGGCGTGCTGGTCGCCTACCGGTGGCTCGTCGAGCAGACGGTGGCGGCCACGAACACGTTGACGCACGCGATCCTCGGGTTCCCGGTCGTCGCTAACGGCCTGGCGAGCATCATCACGGTTCTTTTCGGCGGCGCGCTTCTGGTCGGAGCCGGGGGAGTGTTCGGCGCGTTTCTGGTGATCGTCGGGGTTGTGTTCGCGGCGGCGCTGTTCGCCTCAGCGGAGGCGTTGACGGTCGTTCTTGCGCTCGTGTTCTGCGCAGGGCCGCCGTTGATCGCGCTGTCCCCGATCCCGGAGCTCTCACACCTCGCACGGGTGTGGGGTCACGCGCTGATGGCGATCGTGTTCGTGCCGATTGGGTGGACGATCCTGTTCGCGACGGCTGGCGCGTTGACGCTGGACGCGACGAGCGTGACGCACGGCGCGGGCGGCCTGCCCGCGCACGTAGCGGCGGCGTTCGCGGGGCTCATCACGTTCATCCTCGCGGTGAGGCTGCCGCTGATCCTGTTCGGGCAGCTTCGCCATCTCCTCAGCGGCGGCCTTCGGGCAGGTAGCAACGCAGGGGAGGGGGGCTCGAGCGGGATCCCTGGCGCGGAGCGGGTGCGAGCTGCGCATGAGCGGCTGCGCAGCTTCGCGGTGGAGGGGATGCCGGCCGTGGGCCGCACCGCGGGTCGCGCCGCGGGCGCGATGGGCGCGCCACAGGGAGGGCCGCTCGGCGCGACCCGAAGGAGTCTTCAAGGAGTCGCAAGACGCGCCGGGCTCACCACGGATCTGACTCCGGCCGCGGCCAGCGCCGCAGCCGCAGGGAGGATGGGCGGGACGGCAGGCCGCTCCACCGGGAGGGGCGGAGTGCGCGAGCGGGTATCGCAGGCTCGCGCGATCCTGGCGAGCGCCCCACAAGAGGCGAAAGCCGTGATGGCCGCCGGTGTGAATCGCACGACAGGAGCCCCGGCGCAGCGGCGCGCCAAAGCATCCGCGAGCAAGACCAGGCCGAGAAGCAGCGGCGCGACAGACGCTCGTTCGGCGCCTGAGAAGAAAAGCAACGCGACCGGCAGCCCCGTGAAGGAGGTATCCGTGAGCGAGGCGACTGCGCGACAGGCACCAAGGATGCCGCCCTCGCGGACCCCTCAGACCGCGGGCCAGCCGGGGCCGGTGAAGGGCGAGCAGAGCACCGCGCACCCGGGACGGAAGGTCACGACTGATGCGCGACGCGAGGCGAGTAGCAAGCCTCTCAGCGCGCCCGGCCCTTTCCAGCCGCCTCCCAGGAAGCCGGCGGCCGCCAAGAAGCGAAGGGCCGCAAGTCGTCGGCCGCGACGGAAGGGGAGAGGATGATCCACCGGACGTTCAGGTCGTTGGATGAGCCGCCACGGCTCGTCGCGTTCACGGTGAAGCAATGGGCGCTCCTGATCGCGGGAAGTGCCGCCGTCCTGGGCGTGATTCACCTCGCGCGGGTGCCGACGAAGCCGGCGATCACGCTCTGCGTGTTCGTGATCGGCCTTCCGGCCGCGCTGACTTACGTCTCAGAGAACGGCGGGCTGCAGCTCGGCGTGCTGCTCAGAGAAATGATTCGCTGGCGGGTCTCCCCGCAGCAACTTGCGCCCGCCGCGGACGGCAGCGGAACCGCACTTGGAATCCTCGTGCTGCCCGCGCCCGACCCTCCAGTTCGCCGAGTCGAGGAAGCCAGCGGTCAGAAGCCACTGCTGGATGAGCTCTCGTGGGAGCGGTGGGGATGAGCGCGGACAGCGGCGAGTTGCTTTGTGTGGCGGCGATCGAGCCGGACGGCCTGCTCGTCCGGGAAGACGGCGCGTATGTGCGGGTCCTCGAGGTGGAGGTCATCAACCCACTGGTCCTCGACGCCGGGGAGGCGGAGCGCGTTTCTGCCGCGTTCGGGCAGGTAGCCGCTCGCCTGCCTGACCGGCAGTCGCTTCAGCTCTACGTGCAGGGCATCCGGTTGGAGCTCGATGAGGTGTTTGCCGAGCAAACGCATCAGTGCGAGCAAGCTGCTGGCGCGGCGGAGGACATCGGCGAGAGCGAGCGAGGGACGGCGATCCGGCGCCTCGGGATCGCTCAAGAGCAGTCGCTTAGAGCGCACGCGCAGAGCGTCGCGCCGCTACGGCTGCGCTATCTGGTCATCTGCCCCTGGCAGCCGACAGGTCGTCTCCCGTTCCGCTCGATCTCACGAGGGCCGCTACGGGTCAAGGCGGACGCCTACGAGCGCGACCGCCGCGACTCCCTGCGCCACTGTGAAGGCGTCCTAAGCGACCTCGAAGCGATGGGGCTCCCCGCCCGCCTCATAGACGGGGGTGAGCTGCTCGATCTACTGCACCAACGATTTGATCCCGACGCAGCGCTCACGGGCGGGCTGCCCGCGAGCTTCATGGCACCCCACGCTATCGGCGAGCTCGTCGCAGGCGAGAGTGAGCAGAGCGCCAGCGATCGTGCGCAGACGCTCGCCAAGTCGATCTGCACGGTCCCGGTCAGCTTCACAGACCGCAGCCGGATCGCGCTGGGCCACACGCTTGAGCAGGTCTTCTACGTCAGTCTTGCGCCGGAGCAGACGTGGCTTGGCTGGCTGCTTCACATGATGCAGGCGCCGCGCCCGTTCGTGGTGAGCGTGCATATTCATGCGACCGACCGTTTCCGGGAGCGGATGGCACAGAAGCGCCGCTACAAGCGGATCCACGGCGTAAACCGCGGCGTCGAACAACGAGGTCGCCCCTTGGACCCCGACGCGAGAGTCCAAGAGCAGGAGGCCGCCGAACTGAATGAGGAGCTGGCAACAAGTGCCGGGGCCGGCATCTACCGCGTAAGCATCTACTGCTCCACCCAAGAGCCCGGCCCCGACCCAGACCCGGAAGCGCTGAAGGAGGTCTGCCAGAGCACGGCCCGGGAGGCGACGATGGCCTGCGACGCACGGATCCAGCACGGCCAGTTCGCGCAACGCCGCCTCTGGGAATCCACGCTCCCGCTCGGCCGCGACGTCGCCAAACGCTCACGCAAGTACGTGAGCCGCAACGTCGGCGACACCTTCCCGCTCTGCGGGACCTCCTGCGGAAGCCCGGACGGGATCCCCGTCGGGTACGCGCTCCCCGGGCGGACACTGGAGCGGCTAGATCCGTTCGATCCAGGGCACCCGAACCACCTGCTGCTCATCAACGGCATGTCAGGTGCGGGCAAGACGATGGCAGCGATCATCCTGCTCAGCCGCGCGCTGGCACAGGGCGCAAGCGGATTCATCATCGATCGCGCCGGACACTTCGACTTCCTGTGCAGCCTGATCCCCGGCGCCGCCTCGCTCGAGGTAGGCACCGGCGCTCACGCAATCAACTCCTGGGATGTCGAGAACCCGGCCCAGGTGTCCGCGGAGAAGGTCGACTACCGGCTCGCGCTTCACGCGCTGCTGCTCGGCGAGCATCACGCCGGCCGTGACAGCTACGGCCTCTCAGACCTCGAGGCGAACCTCCTCGGCCTCGCGATCGGCGAGGTGTACGCCAGATGCGCGCTCACCGGCGAGGAACCGGGCGAGCTGCTGCTCCAAGAGGAGCTAGAGCGCCGCTACCACCAAGAACGAAACGAGGGATCGGTCGGGATCGCGGAGAGCCTTCGCAACCTCTCGATGCGCCTGAACAACTACATCGGCGACGGCCCCTACGCCTACCTCGCCGACCGGGCGACAACGATCCCCGCAGACGCCCCGCTGGTCGTCTTCGATACTCGCTCGATCCCCGACGCGAAGGCCGCAGCGGCACTTTTCGTGATCTGCGAGCACGTCAAGAGCCGCATCGCGCGCACCCGCAGCGAGCACCTAGCAGGCCACAGCGCCAAGCACACATGGGCCGGCCGGAGCTTCCTCGTCGTCGACGAGGCATGGAAGCTGATCGAGCGCCCATCGACCGGCCGCTGGTTCAACGACTTCGTCCGCCGCTCAAGGCACTACGCGCTGTGGCTGATCGCGATCAGCCAACAGCTCTCGGACTTCGAGAACGAGCACGGAAAGGCACTACTCGCCAACGCCACGATGCGCCTGTTCCTACGCCAGGAGGCGCGCGAGCTCGCCTACGCCCAACAAGCCCTCAACCTGACCCAGGAGGCGATCGACGCGATCTCCTCACTGAAGACAATCCGCGGCTCCTACTCGCTCGGCTACCTGATGAACGGAACCCGCGGGCAGGGAACCGTACAGATCGGGGTCGGCACGATCGAGCGATGGATCGCAAGCTCTGACCCAGCACGCGATGAGCCCGTCCGCCAGCTCGCAAAGCGTGAATCCGACGCGACCGACCAGAACGGCTGGCCCGCGCTCGAACTGCTGATCGACCCCGGATGGCAGGCCCACGCGGCCGAGAAGCTGGAGCTAGCGGCCTGATGCAAGCCCGGCTAGCGATAGCGCTGCTGAAAAACCGGCAAGCCCGCGCGGCCATCCTGGCCGGCGTGTTGATGGTCGTCATGCTCCCGATGCTCGTAGCCGCCGGCGTGGTAGGAGTCTTCTCCCAGGAAGCCGAACGAGCATGTGAAGGCGCGAGTGTCGGGACGGTCGATCAGCCGGCCGGCGGCGGACCGATCGCAAAGGGCCTCTTCGCGGCGCCGCTCGAACTCGCTCCCGGCCGCTGGTATGAAGTCGGCGCAACCGAGTACGGCGGCCCGAGCGACCCGAGATCAGGCTCATACGGGTCGATCCCGAACCCCGGCGAGTCCTACCTACCCGCCCACCCGGCCTCCTTCGCCGAGCTATCCGTGCTCGCCAGCAACCCGGCCAACGGCGGCAGCTTCACGTTCTCTGATGCGGACGCGCTGGGCAGTCTGCCGTATCTCAGTGCGCTCAGGGTTGCGCACGCTGGACACACGCGGCTCCTGCTAAAGCGCGACATCGGGTACGGGCAAGGCCCCGGCCAGTTCATCGCAAACGGCCAGCCCTACCGCCTAGACGTCTGGTGGCAAGCCGCCGAGCCGCTCGGCATTACAAAGACCGCTGTCAAAGTGCAGCTCACACCAGGCACTGGCACCGCGCCCACGCTAGGCACGCTCCCATCCTCCACCGAATCAAGCCCGGCAGCCGAACTAGCCGCCGCGTGCCCGGCCGGAGAAATCACCGGCTCGATCCCGCTCCCGCTGACACCCGGAACACAGACGAAGATCCTGCCAAGCGGACTCGCCGCAGCCGGGGAATCAGCACCGACTCCGGTCAAGCGGATGGTCGCCGCAGGGAACCGGCTATTCGCCGCGAGCTACCTCTACGGCGGCGCGCACGGGACGCCGCTGACCCAGCTAGAGCCCGCGTACGACTGCTCGTCAGCCGTCTCCTACGTGCTGCACGCGGGCCACGTGTTCGGCCTCTACGCCGAGGACTCAACCGAACTTGAGTCCTACGGCGAACCCGGCCCCGGCCGCTACATCTCGATCTACGCCAACGCTGGGCACGCCTTCATCTACGTTGCCGGACTCCGCTTCGACACCGTCGAAGCGCCCGCCTATGACCGTGGCCCGAACTCAGGGAAGCCCGGCCCCAAGTGGCGAGTCTCAGACACGGTCCCCAACTGGGCGAGCTGGACCGTCCGACACCCCCGCGGCCTATGAGAACCCCGGCCCTCAAGACAGCAATCGCGGTGCTGTGCGGCATCGGCGTCCTCGCGGCGGCGGGATGCAGCAACCCAGACGCGCCCAGCCCACGCTCAGCGACCGGCACAGCACGCTCGCCACAGAACGCTGGCGAGCCACCCGCTCCTGCTCCTGCATCCGCAGCGTCCCAGGCCCCACGCCAAGCAAGGGCGACGCCGACGGCGGCGCTCGAAGCGTTCGTGCTCCTCTACTCGAACTGGACCTACCGGACGCTGAGCAGCCATCAGCGGACGCTCACGGCGATCTCGGTCGGCGCCGCGCGGCTCGCTGAGCAGCAAGCAGCAGCATCAAGCCAAGCCGACACGACGATCACCCGCGGACACATCTGGAACACCGGGCAGATCATCAGCATCGCCGCCGACCGATCGCAAACAGGAGCTTGGGCGATCGTCACCCGCGAACGCACCGGCGGCTCAACGCAATACGAAGGACTCCCGGCCTCCTACCACATCACGCGTGCCCGACTAGCCCGCGTCCCCGGTGGCTACGCCGTCAGCGAATGGCTACCCCAAAGCTAAGCAGCTTGCGCGACCCACCGCGACCGTGCTCGCTACCGGCAGGGTTGTTCAAGGTGGTGCGCCTCGGCTATGCGGTCGCGTTGGGTGCTTCGTTTCTTTGCGCGGTGATCGTCGCTGTCGGCGCGGCCTCGTCGGCGCGGCACTTGATCGGGGCGACCTTGACCCCTGATCGTGCGCCGACGGTCAGCCACGTTTTCTGGCTGGTCTCGGTGAACCTGCCCGCCTGTGCATGGCCGCTGTTTCTCCCGCGGCTAGTCGACGCGCATCGCGACGGAATAGCGAGACGCGTCGCGGACTCGCTCGTAGTGACGTTCTTCCTCCTCAACACGGCGCAGGTCGGCGCGGCGCTCGGTGCATATGGAGCGCCTCTCCTGCCCTACTTGCCGCAGGTTCCCTTGGAGTGGGGAGGGCTCGCCCTCGGCGCTGGTGGATGGTTCTGCCAGCGACGCCGCTTGATCGGCCGCAAAGAACTGCTCGCTACCCTCACGGTTCTGGCCGTGTTTGTCATTGCTGCCGCGCTCCTCGAGACCTTCGCAGTGCCACACGGATAGTCAACGATGTCCTCAAGAGCGATGTTGGACCGCGGGCTGGCGCGGCGTTGGGAGCAAGACGGTGGCCGGATTGACCCGGTGGGGGTCAGTAACGGTATGGACGGTGATGCTGCGCCCGAGGTCCGGCTACTGAAGCCCACCGACGTCGCGAGGCGCCTAGCGGTTTCGCGCACATGGGTCTACGACGCAGCCAAGGAAGGCCGCATTCCCTCGATCAGGATCGGTGGAGAGGAGGGGCCGCTGCGCTTCCACCCAGACGACGTAGAGAGCTGGGTCAACGATGCCAGGACCGCATGGAAGCCCGGCTGCTCAGCCCAGCCGACCGTCGCCGTCCATCCAGCTCAGCGTGCTACGGCACGCACCCGGCGAGCCGCGTAGTCGCCGCGCCGTCGGCCGTTGTGTTCGCGCACGGCGCGGGCGATCGCTGCCTCCGTCGCCTTTGCTCCCTCCGCCTTGACGTGGCGCTCCAGGTGCCCGTAGTAGCGCTCGGTCGTGCGGATGTCACCGTGGCCGAGCTGGTCTTGTACGTACTTCAACGAGTTGCCGCCCGCAAGCCACGATGCTGCCGCGGTGTGCCGTAGCGCGTGCAGGGGCATGTCGCGCAGCGCCGCGTCTCCAAGCGCTGCCTTGTGCCAGTCGCGCGAGACGGTCGTACGATCAAACGCCTTGCCGTCGCCGTCGCCCTCCCAGCGGCCCTGATCGGTCTTGCGCACCCGTACCGGCATCGTGAACAGCAGCGCGTCGAGGCGATCACCGTCGGCCATCGCCGCGCGCTTCTCGACCTGCTCACGCAGCACGCCCGAGAGGGCAGGGCCGACCTCCACCGCCCGGAAGCGATCGGACTTCGTTGAGCCAACCGTTCCTTTCTTACGCGAGCGGTAAACAACGATCACGCCGCCAGAGTCTTCGAGTTCCAGGTCTCCGAGCTGCAAGGCGATCGCCTCAGAGATACGCAGGCCGCTGCCAACCAGCACCTCGGCCAGCGGTCGATAGACCAGCGAGCACGCGTCGAGGTACAGCGGGATCTCGTGTAGTCGTAGGTACTCGCGCTCCACATGTGCGTCGGGCAGCTTCGGTATCTCGAGCGCCGGGTTCGCGACGATCAGCTTGTCTTTCTTCGCTTCGTTCAGACACACGACGAGCGTGGTGAGCGTGTTGTTGACCGTCTTCGGCGCGAGCTCGCCGGCTTCCATCGACTCCGTCATCACGTCCATCAGGTCACGAATGTGCTCGACTTCGATCGACCCGAGTGGGACCGACTCAAGCGCCGGTAGAAGTCGGATGCGACCGTCGCGCTCATATGCGCACCAGCTGCCCTCCTCCAGATACGGCTTACGCCGCGCCAGCCAACGCGGGAAGAACTCGCCGAAGGTCTGCTTCGTGTGCACAACCTCACGGCGCTCGACTCGCTCCAGCTGGCGGCGCCGCCAGTTCGCAGCTGCGGTTGGGCTCGTGAAGCCGCGCTTCTGCGTCCAGGTCCCGTCCGACCGCTTGACCTTGCAACGCCACCGCCTGCCCTTCGCGGTCTCATAGGGGTACACGCCGCCGCTCTCCCCGTAGCCTGCCTTCTTTCGTTCCTCGACCTGCTGATCGTGGATCGCTTCGTCGAACGCCTTGGCTGCGCGCTCATCGTCGCCGAAGCGCCGCGAGCGCTGCCGGCCGTCGCCACCGCGCCAGCGCACCTCCCACGTGCCTCTGGTGAAGCTGTAGCTCATTTCGCCCTTCCTGAGGGCGCGCCCGAAGGACAGGCGTGACGCCCGCCGGCAACCTGCCTGTGGCACGACTCTTGGCACAACTTGTTCGGCTCCGTGAGGTCGGATCGGTTCCCGCTTGCATAGGCCCATGACCCCGAAGCCGAACATCCGGCACGCGAAATGTTCGGCCGATTGTTCGGCCGTGCCATTGGCACAAAACCGAACAATCGCGACCCGGACGACCGCCGACCGGCTTGAACGACGAAAAGCCCTGGTTTCCAGGGCTTTTCGCATGCGCTCGAGTGGACTCGAACCACCACGGGCCGTAAAGCCCACAAGGCCCTCAACCTTGCGCGTCTACCAATTCCGCCACGAGCGCAGAGTGCGCGAGTATAGCCTCGCCCGCGCGCGATGGAGGCGTCCCGGATGCCCGCTCGCCGCCGCTTGTTGCATCCGTCCCCGGGCCGCGCTACATTGCGAACACATGTTCGTCGCAGCGCCCTTGCCCACCCGAACCGGGAGCCAAGTACCCATGGACCTGACGAAGCGCCAGCAGGAGATCTTCGACTTCATCCGCAAGTACTCAGCCAAGTACGGCTACCCGCCGACCGTGAGGGACATCGGCAAAGCGGTCGGGCTGGCCTCCTCCTCGACGGTGCACGCGCACCTTGCGAACCTCGAGAAGATCGGCCTGCTGCGCCGCGACCCGTCCAAGCCGCGAGCGATCGAGCTGCTCGACCGCGCGGTCGAAAACGCCGTCGAGAGCGTCAAGGGGATCGTGCGGCCCGAAGGGCTCCCGGTGCTCGGCTCGGTCGCCGCGGGCCAGCCGGTGCTCGCCGAGGAGAACATCGAGGAATACGTGCCGATCCCGGACATCGCCGGAGGCCGGGACGGGGAGTACCTGCTCCGGGTCCGCGGCGAATCGATGAAGGACGCCGGGATCATCGAGGGCGACCACGTCGTCGTCCACCCCCAGGACACGGCCCGCGACGGGGACATCGTCGTCGCGCTGCTCGGCGAGGAGGCGACCGTCAAGCGCTACTTCAAGGAGTCGGACCACATCAGGCTCCAGCCCGAGAACACGACGATGGAGCCGATCCGCAGCAAGGAGGTCAAGGTGCTGGGGAAGGTCGTCGGCCTGCTTCGCAAGGTCTGACCTCGAGAGCGTCTCTCGACACGCCCGCTCGCCCGCGCTACCGTGAACGACGCGGGTCAGGCAGTCGCGGAGGCCTCCGGGCCTTCGAGGAAAGTCCGGACATCGAAGGGCAGGGTGGTCGGGAGATCGACCCGGGGAAACCCGCGGGAAAGTGCCACAGAGACAAACCGCCTACGTCCGCCGTCCCACGTGAACGGCGGGCCGGCAAGGGTGAAACGGTGCGGTAAGAGCGCACCAGCGCCGCGGTGACGCGGCGGCTGGGCAAACCCCACCCGATGCAAGGCCAAACAGGACCGTTCGTAGGCTGCCCGCCGAGGTCCAGGTAGGCCGCTCAGATGGATGGCTGCTCAACGACAGAATCCGGCTTAACGACCCGCTAAGGAAAAGCCCCGCTCCGGCGGGGCTTTTCTATGGGTCGAGTTGCTGGGTTCTCGACTGGGCAAGCGGCGCCGGCGCTCGGAGGCGATCGCTATGGAATCGCTCGGCGGCGGCGGCGCTGCTGTCGGATCCTTGAAATCAGCGGGGCGATCACGCCGGCCGCGGCGCCCGTCCAGAGATCCGTCAGCCCGCCCGTGTTCAGGATCGCGAGCGCCGCTAGCGTGGCAGGCATCGCGGCGATGAGCACCCACCGCCACCAGTCCAACGGCTCGAGATCGGCTGGCCCGTCTGGTTCAGCAGGTTCGACGCCGGGCACTCGCAGAACGATAGCCCTTGCGATGGGTGACGAAGATTAGGCTCTCCGGGATGAGCGGCGAGCGCGTCCACGCGGTTCCCCACCGCCACGGCCGGCGCGTTCACAGCCACGTTCATCGCGGTCCCCACCGGCACCTGACCGCACCGAAGCGTTCCGAGCCGGTCGAGCCGGTCAGGCACGGCCAACCCGAGCACGGGCACAGCCACGACCACTCCCACGGGCTGGTGCATGACAGCATCAAGCGCTCCAGGGAGGGCATCCGGGCGGTACTGCTCTCGCTCGCGGTGCTCGGCCTGGCGGCCGTCGCGCAAACCGCGGTCTTCGCGGCGAGCGGCAGCATCGCGCTGCTCGCGGATCTGATCCACAACTTCGGCGACGCGCTGACGGCCGTCCCGCTGGGGATCGCGTTCGCGCTTCGCTCCGATCTGGCGGAGCGTCGGGCGGGTTTGGCCGTCGTCGCCGCGATCTTCGCCAGCGCGTGCGTCGCGGGCGTCGAGGCGGTGCAGCGGCTGGTGCATCCGAGCGCGCCGACGCATCTGCTCGCCCTGGGGGTAGCGGGTGCGATCGGATACGGCGGGAACTTCCTCGCCGCGAAGATCCGCGCGAGCGCCGGGCGGCGGCTGGACAGCGCCGCGCTGATCGCGGACGGCGAGCACGCGCGGGCAGACGCCTACGTGAGCCTCGCGGTGATCGCTTCGGCGCTCGTCGTGGCCGCTGGCCTGCCGATCGCCGACCCGATCATCGGCCTGGTGATCTGCCTGGTGATACTGCGGATCACGTGGCAGTCCTGGCAGACCGTGCGGGGCCACGAGCACACGCACTGACGGGCGGGCCCTGAAAAGCGAGGGGGCCGGTCACAGGACCGGCCCCCAGGCACAACCGTCTGTCTACTTCGTCGCGACTAGTGGTGGCGCAGGAACAGCGTCACCGGGTTGGTGCTTTCGATTTTCGCCGCGCACGGGTGGAAGGTGCGGACCGACAGGAAGTGGCCGCCCTTCTTCGCGACGCCGTCGATCTTCAGCGTCACCGCGCCCGGGCCGCGGCCGGCGAAGCTGATCTTCGCCGAGCGAGCCGAACCGGAGAGGCGCTTGAAGACCTTGCCGTTCAGCGACAGCGTGATCTTGCTGAGCGGGCCGCTCTTCTTGCTCGTCCAGTGGACGGTCAGGACGCGAGCGCTCGTGCATTTCTTCGGCGGAGCTTCCGTTTTAGACGGGAGCACCGTCACGACGGGCGTCGGGGTCGGCGCAACGACTTTCTTTTCTTCTTCGAACCCTTTTTCGCCGATCACGCCCGTGACCTCGATCGTCTCCGAGTTGTTGGCGGAGTCGGACTCGAGCACTTTGAACGGCGCAGGCGGTTCGGTCGGCGAGATCGCGAAGCTGTTGTGCGTCGCGCAGCAGTTCGCCATTTCGCTCGTGACCCCGAGCGTTTCGCCGAACGGCTGGACCGTGAAGGGCTCCGAGACGGCCGTCGCGCCGACTTTCAGCGGGACGAAGTTGTAATACGTTTCGAAGCGATCGGCACCCGCCAGAGCGACGATGCCGCCGCCGTGGTTGAAGTACGTCGCGAATTCAGCGGAGCGAGCATTGATGTTCGTCTCGCTTTCTTCGTTCAGGTCACAGCCGCCGCAGGTTTCATCGGACGCGGTGATGATGACCGAGTACTTCGGGTTGCCGGCGGAGTCCACGAACGCGACTTCTTTGAACGCCGGTTCTTCGTTCGGGTTCGCGACCTGGATTTCGCTTTCGGCGTAACCGGCGTTGAGCAGTCCTTGCTTGACCTCGGTGCGGTTGTCGATCGCGAGGATCGGCAGCGTCGAGGTGCCTCTCGCCTGGTTCACGACTATTTTGAAGTATTCGCACTCGGGCCCGTCGCCGCCGGAGCAGTGGTAGTCCATGTCGTGCCCGGTCGCGACGAAGTTCGCCGCGGATGCGCTGGCAGGTCCTGCGATAGCGAGGGCGGCCACGGCCAGCACGGCGAGGAGCCCGACTCTAAGCGGTTTCATACGTGTCTCATCCTTTGTCTTACATCCCCCGGCCTGCCCACGGGGGCGGCCACCTATTGAGCATCCTTGCCCTCGACCATTCGTCGAGATCAGGTTGGAAAACTTACACCGTCTCTTTATAAACGCCAAATAGGGGCCCGAGCTTGCACGGGCCGTTGCGGGCGCAGGAATCCCGCCGGATGCGGCGAAAACGGGCTTTTCAGGCGGCGGCGTCGCGGAACGTGAGCTTCTCGCCCACGCCCGAGACCTCGAAGAGGCGCCTGACCTGCGAGCTGAGCTCCCCGATCAGGAGCGCGCAGCCGTTGACCTCGCACAGTTCCTGGCCCACGAGCACCGACCGCAGGCCCGTCGAGTCCATGAAGGACAGATCCGCCATCTCCAGGCAGATCCGCCGCGCGCCGTCCGTGCACAGCTCGGCGATCGCCGTGTCGAGCTCCCCGGCGCTTGCGAGGTCGAGTTCGCCCGACAGGCGCAGCACGTGCCCATCCGGGCTCGTCTCGGTTCGGATTCGCAGGGTTTCGGGCTCGTGGATCATCCCCGTCGACCTCCTCGACGCATCTCGATTCGGTTGCGCTTGGTTGTACTCGCGCACGCGGCGCGGCATCGGCTTGTGGGCATCGCTCATCGACACACCCCTTCTTCGTATGTGTGCCGGTCTGCCCTGGACTGCGAGGCGCAGCGTGCTTCCCGGATACGGCCGACCCTGTCAGGAGTCGGTCCGAAAGAGAAATCCTAGCCGACCGCCGGGGACGCGCTGGTTCCCCAACGCGCGCGGGGCCCCGCAGCGGCGGAGCCCCGCGGGGAGAGCCCTACGGATAGACCTGCTCGCCGCTCTCCTCCTCGACGATCACGATCGCCGAGGAGGGACAGCTGCGAGCGACCTCGAGCAGGCGCTCGGGCGGGGCCGTCCCGACCACGCGGGCGACATCCTCGAGGACGAACACCTCGGGCGCCATTTCCGCGCAGTCTCCGTGCGCAAGGCACGCCGGCTCGTCGATCGTCGCTGTGTAGCTCATCTCACTGCTCCTGTCGTCTCGGGGCTTCGATTTCCTGCGATCTCGTCGGGGCGGTCTCCCGGGGCGTCCTCACGACGCGGCGCGGCGGCGGCGATCTCCTCGCGTGCCCGGCCGAGCAGCTCGGGCTTGTCGACGAGGAGCGCCGCCGCCGTTCTCCCACCTCGTCCGATCCACACCGCGAACGGTGCGTCGGGACGCGGCTCGCCGTCGAGCTCGGTCTCAGCGGGCGAAGGCGCATGGCCGACCATCTGGATCCGCCGGCCGTGCTGATCGCTCCAGAACATCGAAGGCACGTGCTCGGCCGGGGCTTCGCCGAGCAGCGCCCGCGCGACCGCGGTGCCCTGCCGGACGGCCGACTCCCAATGCGGCGTGAGGACGTGGTCCGTGCCGAACGGGTCGGGGAAGCTCGCGGCGTCGCCCGCCGCCCAGACCCCGGGCAGGGCCGTCCGTCCGCGGGCGTCGGTGCGCAGCGCCGGGCCGGTGCCCTCGCCGCCCTCGAGCCACGCGGTGGCGGGGGCCGTTCCGGTCGCGACGAGCACCGTCGAGGCCTCGACCGTCGAGCCGTCGCTCAGCTGTGCCCGCGCGCCGCCGGTGTGGCGGTGAAGCGCGGCGACCGTCGTTCCGAGTCGGACGTCAACACCCCCCGAGACGTGCAGTCCCGCCAGCCAATGGCCGAGCGCGGGCGGTAGCGCCCGGGCGAGCGGCGTCGCCTCTGCCTCCACGACAGTCGCCGGCACGCCGAGCGCCCGCGCCGCGGAGGCCACCTCGAGTCCGATCAGGCCCGCCCCGATCACGAGCAGCGGTCCCCCGTTTAGAAGCGCCGATCGCAGCCTCGCCGCGTCCTCGGCGGTGCGTAGCTCGAGGACCGCGCCACCCGGCTCGAGGCCCGGCAGACGCCGGGGTCTCCCGCCGGTCGCTACGAGCAGCCGCTCGTAGCGAAGCCGGCTCGCTCGGCCCGAGGAGCGTCCGTTCGAGCTCGTCTGCTCGAGCGTGACCGATCGCCCGACGTGGTCGAGCCCCGCCGCGCGGACGCCGCACAGCAGCTCGATGCCGTTGGCCCCGTACCACTCCTCGGCGCGGAAGCTCAGCGAATCGCCGCTGCGTCCCTCGGTCAGCACGGCCTTCGAGAGCGGCGGCCGGTCGTAGGGGAGGGCGGTCTCCTCGCAGATCATCGCGATCCGCCCGTCGAAGCCCCGGCGGCGCAGGTGCTCGCAGCAGCGCTGCGCAGCCAGGCCCCCGCCGGCGACGAGCAGCTCGGCGTCGGGGCGGGCGCCCGCCATCACGCCCGCTCCTCGGCCAGCTGCTGGGCGCCAAGCGGCGTGCGGCGAGCCCCGCGGCCGATCGCCGCCTTCGCGTTCTCCGCACCCGCACCCGCACCCGCACCCGCACGGGCGCGGCGCCGCCCGCTGCCCAACGTCCGCAGGACGAACAGGTAGGTGATCGGCACAGCCGGCAGCAGCACGTAGGCCCGCAGCCACATCGTCGCCGCGTCGCTGCCCGCGCCGAGCGTGTGGATCACGCCGAAGACCCACACGAGGAGCGTCGCCCGGTGCAGTCGCCGCCACCGGCGCACGCCGATCCGGCGCCGGAAGTAGTAGCTCAGGCCGAGCAGCGCCGCCAGATAACCGGCGACGATGCCGAGGCCCGTCGCCAGCGGCCGGTAGGACATCGTGAACGGGATTGCGATCCCGGCCGGCCCGGGGTTCAGCCAGGGGTCGCCGAGCAGCGCAAGGCCGTGGACGGTGATCGCGCCGAGCCCGGCCAGCGCGAGGTGCTCGTGGAGCGCCAGCAGCCGCCGACCGAGGCCGGGCTTTTTCATCACCTTCGAGGACATCGTCAGACCGAGGATCACGGCGGCCGTCACCAGGCCGAGCGCGACGATCCCCGAGGCGCGGCTCACGAGCCACCACAGGTACACGGTCGGGTCCTTGCCGGCGCTCATCGCGCGTCCGTTCCGGTAGCGAGCAGGGCCCGGCTCTCGCCGAGCGGCCCGAACTCGAGGACCTCGCCGTCGTCGCGCACGACCAGGCCGCCGTACTCGGCCAGCACCAGTCCCGCGCCCGGCTCGCCGAGCAGCAGCGCGGTCTTGGCGAGCGTCTCCGCCTCGAGCGCGCTCGGCGCGAGCGCGGTCGCGCCGATCAAGCCGGTCCACGCGGGGCGTCCCGTCGCGGGGTCGAGCAGGTGGTGGGCGAAGGCGCCGTCGGCGCCGCGCCACAGGCGGACGTTCAAGCCCGAGGTCGCGATCCCGCCCGCGGCGATCTCGACCGAGCGGATCGTCTCGCCGCTGAACGGGTGCTCGATCTCGACCGCGAAGGGATCGAGCTGCGCGCCGACGCCGCCGATCGCGAGGTCGCCGCCGCAGTCCACGACGCAGCGCGTGTAGCCCGCGAGGCGGTGCGCGACCGCGTCCGCGCAGAGACCCTTGCCGGTCCCGCCCGTGTCGATCTCCAGGCCCGCGGGCCGGCACACGGTGCCCGCCCGGTCGTCCACCGAGATCCGCTGCCAGAGGCGCTCCGGGTTCGAGGAGGCGGGGCGGCGCGGAGGCGCCGCCGCCAGCGCCTCGCGCAGCGACGCGGGCTCGCGGCCGTCGTGGGAGCTCTCATAGCCCGCGCGTTGTAGGGCCCCGACGAGCGTCGGGTCGACGAGGCCGCCGCTGCGCCGCGCCGCCCACAGGCCCGCGTTGACGGCGGTGCGCAGCAGGGGGCCTGCGGGGACCTTCTCGCCCGGCGCCCGGTTCAGCGCGGAGAGCTCGCTGTCGGGGCGGAAACGCGAGAGGCGCGCCGCGAAGTCCTCGATGAAGGCCCGTTCGCGCTCGGCAGCGTGCATCGGCGAGGGGGCGTCCGGTGTCAGCGGCCGGCCGATGATCAGCCGGATGTCGCTGCCCATCGCGTGGAAGGTGAGGTCGTACTCGTAGCTCATGACGTCCTCGTCGCGAGCGGCGCGGCCGCGGACGCGCCCGAGCTGCTTTCGGAGGTGCTGCTCGACGGGCCTCGCGAGACCGCGCCGATCACCCGTTCGTCGACGGTGGTGCGGTAGACCCGGCGGACCAGCACGGGTCGCCGGCGCGCGTCCGCGCTGCTCGTCGCCGCCCGCAGCTGCGTGCCGAGCAGCGCGAGCACGACCAGGAAGCCGGCGAGCGAGAGGATGCCGACGGTCACGGCGTCGCCCCGGCCGGTGCGGTTGCGGCGATCAGCCATCGCTCTCGCCTCCGCCGCTCGTGCGGGACACGAGTCCGACCGGCGTGGTGGCGGCCTTGCCGCCCGCGGGCACGGATTCGACGATCCGGCGACCGCTCGCGGTCGTCCGTATCACCGTCTTGCCGTTGTGGGCGACGAGCTGCTGCGTCTGGGCGGCCGGCCGCAGCGAAGGGTCGGTTCCGGTCACGACGCGCGCCGTCAGCAGAGCGAGCACCACGAGGAAGCTCGCGAGCGTCGCGCTCACGACCGCGAGCGGGCTGCCCGCGCGGCGCCGGGGGGCGCGTGTGCGGGGCTCAGTCATCGTGCCCACCGTCCTCGTGGCCGCCACCGCTGCTGCGCGTGCGGACAGAGCCGCCGGAGCCGGAGCCGCCCGGGGCGCCTCCGCTGCTGCGCGTCCGGGCGGGCGCCGGGGCGCCGCTGCCGGTCGAGCCTGTGTGCTTGCCGCTCGTGTGCGTCCGCACCGGCGCCGCTCCCGATCCCGCCGCGGGCGCCGAGGCGGCGGCCTGGCTGGTGCGGCTGCGCGGAGCGACGCCGGCGCCGCTCGGGGCCGCCGCGGAGGCGTGCCCGCTGGACGCCGACCGTGGCGCAGCGGCGGACCTCGCGCCGGATACCGAGCCGGCCCGCCCTGCCGTGTGGCGCGGGCGGGGCGGACGTTCGTGGCGGACGACGTGGATCGTCCTGCGGATCACCTGCGTGCGGACCTCGGCCACCTGCGCCGCGCCGGCGCTCCGCGACCCGTGCGTGGAGGGGCGCAGCGAGTAGGCCGCGAGAGCGCCGGCGGCGAGCGCGGCGGCGAGGGAGGCGATGCGGGAGGGTGTCGGGCGTTTGGGCATCTGCCAACACAGTGGCGAGCCCCCGTCAAGCGCCGCCCCAGCCCAGGGCAAAGCTTTGGCAAAGCCTCCGCGGTCAGTCGTCGCGGCCCTGGCCGCCGCCTGCGCCGTGCCCGGAGCTGTCGTCGCCGCCCTGGGCGGTGCCCTGCCCGGTCGTCCGTGGGGCCGTGGCTTCGCCGGCCGGGGGCGCGGGGGCCGTTTCGCTTTCGGGCGCGGTGACGATCGGCGTCGTCGCCGTGGGCGTGGAGGTGCTCGGGGGCCGAGTTCCCGCCGGCTGCTGGGTGCTCGTCGTGGCCGGGCTGCTCCGCGTGGCTTCCGGTGGGGCCAGGCGGCGACCGGCCGTCTCCGCTTCGGAGGACAGGCCGATGTGCTGTGAGGTCAGCGTGCTCGTCGCCCAGCTGACCCCCGCCGCGAGCATCAGGCCGAGCAGCGCGGCCAGCGCCCAGAGTGCCGTTTGCCGCCTCATCGTCGCGACCTTACGCTCGCGCGGGTAAAGGGACGGCAAGGCGCGGGTCCCCTCATGGCTGCCCCCCGAAGGAGATCGCCGCTACCGCGCCCCCGCCCGGGCGGGGGCGCAGCGTGACCTCGCCGCCCCATCCGCGCGCGAGCTCGCGCGCGATCGCGAGGCCGAGGCCGCTCCCCGGCGGCCCGCCCTGAGCGGCGCTGCCGCGGTGGAAGCGCTCGAACACGGTCCGCTCGTCCTCGGGTGTGAGACCGGGCCCCCGGTCGAGGACCTCCAGCCGCTCCGGCCCGACGCGCAGCACGACCTCGCCGCCTTGCGGGGAGTAGGCGATCGCGTTCTCGAGCACCACGTCGATCGCCCGCTCCGCGTCCGCGAGGGCGCACCAGACCGACCCGTTGGCCTCGGTGGCGACCTCCAAGGAGATGTCGCGCTCGCCCGCCGCCTGGCGCCAGCGGGCCAGCGCCCGGTTGGCGAGCTCGGCGAGCTCCAGTCGCTCGCCGGGGACCTCCCGCTCGCCCGCCCCGCTCAGCAGCAGCAGCTCGTCGACGATCTGGGCCAGGCGCTCGACCTCGCCGATGCCGGCCCGCAGCTCGGTCTCGGCGGCCGGCGAGACGCCGGCGGCCAACCCCTCCTCGAGTCGCAGGCGCAGGCCCGTCAGCGGCGTGCGGAGCTGGTGGGAGGCGTCGGCCACGAACTCCCGCTGGGACTCGAGCAGCCGCCGGACCCGCGCCGTCATCTCGTTGAAGGAGGCGCTCAGCGAGCGCTGCTCACGGCTGCCCTCGAGCGGCGCCTGCGCGTCGAGGTCGCCCGCCGCGACCTCGCGGGCGACCCGCTCGAGCCTCCCCAGCGGCTTGGCGATCCGCGCGGCGATCAGGCCGCCCGCGGCGAGGCCGAGCGCGAGCACGACCAGGCCGATCAGGCCCAGCCCGAGCTCGGCGCGGGCGACCGCCGAGTGGACCGAGGCGACGCTCTGGGTGACCCGCACCGCGCCGACCGTCGCGCCGTTGTGGATCACCGGCACGGCGGTCGCGAGGATCTCCTGGCCGAGCGTGCGGCTCGGGCGCTGCAGCTGGACGGCGCTCCCGTGCAGCGCGCGGGTCACCTCCGGGCGGGCCCGGTAGCTGACACCGATCTCGCCTCCCCCCGAGCTGTCGGCGATCACGATCCCGCGGGCGTCGACGATCAGGACCCGGCCCCGCACCGCCGCGCCGGCGGTCCGCGCGACGGTCGCGAGTTCCGCGCGGCGGGAGGCGCCGAGCAGGTCGGAGGCGGTCGCGGCGACCAGGTCGGCCTGGCCCCGGGCCTCGGAGCGGACCTCGTCGTTGACCCTCGTCCTCAGGCTCAGCGCGAGCGGGATGCCGAACGCGAGGATCGCGAGCAGCAGCACGTACGCGAGCGCCGCCTGCAGGCCAGTCCGCAGCCGCATCTCACTCAGCCGGGCGCGAGGCGGAACCCGACGCCGCGAACCGTCTCGATGTAGCGGGGATCGGCCGGGTCGTCGCCGAGCTTGCGGCGGAGCGAGGCGATGTGCACGTCCAGCGTCTTGGTCGAGCCGAACCAGTTCTCGTCCCACACGTCGGACATCAGCGTCTCCCGCGTGACGACCCTGCCGGGCTCGCCGGCCAGCCGCGCGAGCAGGTCGAACTCCTTGCGCGTCAGCGACAGCTCGTCCTCTCCCTGCCAGACGCGCCGCGCCCCGCAGTCCAGGCGCAGGTCGCCGAGTGAGATCCGCGCCTTCGGCTCGGGCTCGCTGCTCGCGCGGCGCAGGACCGCGCGGATCCGGGAGGCGACCTCGCCGGGATCGAAGGGCTTGACGACGTAGTCGTCGGCGCCGAGCTCGAGGCCGACGATGCGGTCGGTCACCGTGCCGCGGGCCGTGAGCATGATGATCGGGACGCGCGAGCTGCTGCGCAGCGCGCGGCAGACCTCGAGGCCGTCGAGGTCAGGCAGAGCGAGGTCGAGCAGCACCACGTCGGGGTGCTCTTCGCGCTCGATCCGCAGCGCCTCGCCTCCGGTCCGCGCAACCAGCGGCTCGAAGCCGTAGCGGGTCAGAGCCTGCGCGAACGGCCCCGAGATCGACTCCTCGTCCTCGACGAGGAGCACGCGCGGGACAGTGCTCTCGGCCGGCTCGCTCATCTCGAGAGACAGCATCGCCGCACGCCCGCCGCGAAGCATCCGGTCCGCCCCTCGCCCTCCATACGGGTTTTCCCGCAGCCACGGCGGCCGCGGCCCGCTCAGTCGGTCAGGTGCTCCTCGTCGGCCTCGCCGTAGGCCTGCCCGTCGAGCTCGGTCTCGGCGGCCGCGTCGCGCATGATCCGCGCGGGGGAGTGCTCGTCTCCGTGGGAGGTGTGTTCGACCAGTTCCTGCTCGGCCAGCTCGAAGCCCTCGGACTCGCCGCCGCCGGCCTCCTCGACCGCGCGGCGCTCTTCGCGGCGCCGCTGCTCGAGGTCGCGCTCGTCCATCTCGCTCACGGCTGCAGCGCTCGGCGCGCGGTCTCGACCAGTCGCTCGGTCGCCTTGAGCTCGCCGATGGCCGCCGCCATCGCGTCCCGCTCGCACTCGATCTTTTCCGGCCACGGCTTGGGCGGGTGGTCGTCCAGGGTCTTCATGCCGTTGCCGGTGATCATAACCACGACCGTCTCGTCCGGGCCGAAGCGCCCGGCCGCGGCGAGCTTCTCGAGCACCGCGATCGTCGTGCCTCCCGCCGGCTCTGTCAGCAGGCCCTCGGTGGCCGCGAGCAGGTCGATGCCCGCGAAGATCTCGGGGTCCGACGCGAACGCCGCGGTGCCGCCTCGTTCGTGGACGGCGTCGATCACCAGGTAGCCGTCGCCGGGCGCGCCGATCGCCAGCGAGTGGGCGGCCGTCTCGGGCATCACCGGGACGACCTCGGCCTCCTCGGCGAGGATCGCGCTCGCGATCGGGTTGCAGCCGCTGGGCTGGGCGATGTGGATCGCGGTCCCGTCGGTCTCCGCGAGGCCCATCCGCTGCAGCTCCTTCAGGCCCTTGTGCATGCGCGAGGAGAGCGTGCCTCCGGCAGCGGGGCTGACGATGTGCTCGGGGCTGTGCCAGCCGAGCTGCTCGACGATCTCGAACGCGGCGGTCTTCGCGCCCTCGGCGTAGAACGGGCGCAGGGTGATGTTCGCGAACTCCATCCCGGTCAGCTCGGCGACTTCGCGGCAGCGGCGGTTCGCTTCGTCGTAGTTGCCCTCGACCTGGCAGACCTTCGCGCCGAGCGCCATCACGCCGCGGGCCTTCGTCGGCTCCAGGCGGCTCGGGTAGACGACGTAGGCGTCGACGCCGGCCTTGGCGGCGAGCGAGGCCACGGAGGTGCCGACGTTGCCGGTCGAGACGCAGCCGATCTCCGTGTCGCCTTTCTCCAGCAGGCGCGCGATCGACATCGAGCAGACCCGGTCCTTGTAGGAGAAGCTCGGGCGCTGCGAGGAGTCGTCCTTCAGATAGAGGTTCGCGATCCCCAGCTCGGCGCCGAGCCGCTCGGCGCGGATCAGCGCCGTGTAGCCCGAGCTCTGACCGACGCGCGCCTGGGCCCGCGCGTCGACGATCGGCAGCAGCTCCTCGAAGTGCCAGATGTTGCGCGGGCGCTCGTCGCTCGGCACCTCGGCGAAGTGGCGCGCGGCGAGCTCGTAGTCGTAGACGACGTCCAGACCCTTGCCGCAGTCCGGGCAGGAGAACACCGTCGACTCGAGCGGCCAGTGGTTGTCGCAGCGGTGGCAGACCAACTCGGTCGCGCATGAGCGCGTCCGCTGCCGGGCGCCCTGCTCGGGCTGTGCAGTCGTTGTGCTCATGCGGGCACCCCCAACGATACGCCCGGCCAGGGCGTCTGTGAACCCCGCTCCTCATTTCCGAGCGCGAGCCACAGCTCCTCGGCGATGTGCGGGACGAACGGGCCGAGCATCTGGACGAGCACGGCGAGCGCGGCGAGCAGCGCCTCGAGGTTGGCGGCGCTCAGGGCCGGCTCGCGTGCCAGCACGCGCTTCTCGAAGTCCTTGATGCGGTCGAACAGGCGCATCAGGTTCCGAACCGCGCTGTGCATCTCGAGCTCCTCCATGTCGCCCGTCGTGCGCTGCACGCCCGCCTCGCACCACTGGGCGAGTTTCAGCCGCAGGTGCTCGGAGGTGTCCTTCTCGATCGCCGCAGGCTCCGCGGCGAGCGCCAGCTTGGCGGTCGTGTAGTCCCAGACCTGCCCCAGGAAGCGGTGGCAGCGGAGCACCGCGGAGTCGCTCCAGTTCAGCGACTTCTGCGGCCGCGCCGCGAACAGCACGGCCAGCCGGACCGTGTCGGCCCCGTACCGCTCGACCAGCTCGTCGGGATCGACCACGTTGCCGAGATGCTTGCTCATCTTGCGGTTGTCGCGCGTCACCATCTCGTGAAACAGGCAGCCCGCGAACGGCTCCCCGTCGGCCAGGAAGTCGAGCGGCCCGAGGTCGCGCAGCGCCTTGGTGACCGTCCGCTGGTCGAACACGAAGTTGCCGCTGTCAGAGCCCGCGACGAGCCGCTCGGAGGGCAGCCAGTGCCGCAGGTCGGGCAGCGCGAGGATCTCCTCGAGCGTCGCCTCGCGCGACTCCGGCGGCACGCACGCTGGGATCCACAGCCACAGCGCGTCGAAGTGGCAGTCGAGCGTGTCGGTCTCGCGCCGCGCGGGTCCGCCGCAGGTGGGGCAGGTCGTGTTCACGAACTCATCGAGCTCGGCGAGCGGGTTGCCCGTGCCCGTCGGAGTGATGTCGAGCGGCAGCACGACCGGCAGGTCGGCCTTCGCGACAGGGACCGTCCCGCAGCTCTCGCAGTAGACGATCGGGATCGGCGTGCCCCACGAGCGCTGGCGCGAGATCACCCAGTCCGAGGCCTTGTAGCGGACCGCCTCGCGAGCCCCCGCCGCAGGCCCCGCCGGCTCGGCCTCCTCGGTCTCCTCGGTCTCTGCCACGGCGATCCCGAGCCGGCGCACGAGCACCTCGTCGGTCTTGTCCGCGACGGGCACCCCGAGCGCGATCGTCGGCCCGAAGCGCGCGTCGACGACGGGTGAGATGACGACCGGGAGGGCGCGGCCGGAGGGGTCCGTGAGGGTGCCCTGGGCCTCGATCAGCGGGATCGTCTCGGCGTCCCGTGCGCTTCGCACCCAGCCCCCCGAGCGCATCTGCTCGAGCCGATCGGCGACCGCGGGGTCGCTCGCCCACCGCTCGGCCTCGGGGTGACGCGGGGAGATCACGACGAACTCGGCTCCCGCTGCGGCACCCGCGTGCGGCGTGAAGGCCACGACCTCGCGACCCTCGGCGTCGATCAGCCCGACCTCGACGCCGTCGACGCGGCCCATCACGTCGAGCTGGGAGTCGAGCGCGACCTTGTCCCATTTGCCGCTCGCCTCGCGCTCGGCGAGGCGGGCGTCGTTCTCGGTCACGTAGGCGCTGACCTTGAAGTACCACTGGGGCAGCTCGATCAGCCGCACCGGGTTGTGGCAGCGCCAGCACGTGCCCCCGGCCTCGACCTGGATCGAGGCGAGGGTGGTCTGGCAGTTCTCGCACCAGTCGACCGTGCCGGTGCCGCGGTAGACGAGCCCGGCGTCGTAGAGGGTCAGGAACATCCACTGCGACCAGCGGTACATCAGCACGTCGGAGCTGAGGAACGAGCGCTCCCAGTCGAGCGAGAAGCCGAGCCGCTGGAGCTGGCCCTTCATGTGCTCCGCGCAGCGGTTCACCCACGCGGTGGGCGGCTCGCCGCCGGCGATCGCGCCGAGCTCCGCGGGGAGGCCGAACGCGTCGAAGCCGAAGGCGAACAGCACGTCGTCGCCGCGGGCGCGGCGGAAGCGCGCGTAGGCGTCGCCGACCGAGTAGGAGCGGACGTGGCCGATGTGGACGTTGCCCGACGTGAAGGGCGCCGAGGGCTTGATGTAGAGATGTCCCGCCCGCCCCGGCTGATCCTCCGCCACGGCAGGGGTGCGGAAAGCGTCCCGCTCGGCCCAGGACGCCTGTCGGCGGGCCTCCACGGCGTGCGGGTCATAGCGCCTGTCGGGCCCGTCGCTCACGATGTTTTCGAGGATATCCGAGCCCCTCGGCGGCGAAGGGACGGACCCGCGTGCGGCCGGGGATCGCGGTCGGCTGCGAGGCGGCCCTGCCGAGGGTCGGGCCAGGGGGCCGGCGCGGGCTCGGCCGGGGCGTCGGCCGGGGACCCCATTGCTATGCTCAGCTGACCTTGGCTGCCGCCGCCCCGAAGGCGATCACGGCGCTCCGCCGACGCGTTTACGGCCCCGCCGAGAGCGGGGTTTTTTCGTCCGTGCCGACTGCGAGGATTCGACGATGGAGATAGAGATCGGACGTGGAAAGAAAGGTCGCCGCGCTTACGGGTTCGACGACATCGCGATTGTTCCTTCAAGGCGGACGCGCGACCCCGACGACATCGACATCTCTTGGAAGCTGGGTCCCTACCAGTTCGAGCTGCCGATGCTCGCCTCGGCGATGGACGGGGTGGTCTCGCCGGAGACGGCGGGCATCGTCGGCCGCCTCGGCGGCCTCGCCGTGCTCAACCTCGAGGGCATCTTCACCCGCTACGAGGACGCGGACGAGCAGCTCGAGCGGATCTCCGGCCTGCCGAAGGAGCTCGCCACGCGGGAGATGCAGGAGATCTACCGCGAGCCGGTCAAGCCGGAGCTGATCTCGCGGCGGATTCAGGAAATCAAGGAGCAGAAAGTCGTCGTGGCGGCGTCGCTGACCCCGCAGCGCGTGCTGCAGTGGCACGAGCTCGCGCTCGACGCGGGCCTCGACGTCCTCGTCATCCAGGGCACGGTCGTCTCCGGCGAACACGTCTCGACGGTCTCCGAGCCGCTGAACCTCAAGGAGTTCATCCCGAGCCTCGAAGTCCCGGTCGTGGTCGGCGGCTGCGCCTCCTACCACACGGGCCTGCACCTGATGCGGACCGGCGCGGCAGGCGTGCTCGTCGGCGTCGGCCCCGGCGCGGCCTGTACGACCCGCGGCGTGCTCGGCATCGGCGTGCCGCAGGCGACGGCGATCGCCGACGTGGCGCACGCGCGCTCGACGCACATGCTCGAGACGGGCGAGTACTGCCAGGTGATCGCCGACGGCGGGATGCGCAACGGCGGCGACGTCTCCAAGGCGATCGCGCTCGGCGCGGACGCGGTGATGATCGGCTCGCCGCTGGCGCGCGCGTACGAAGCGCCCGGACGCGGCTTCCACTGGGGCATGGCGACGTTCCACCCCGATCTGCCGCGTGGGGCGCGGGTGGCGACCTACCAGAACGGCACCCTCGAGGAGATCCTCGTCGGCCCGGCCCGCGAGAACGACGGCACGTTCAACCTGTTCGGCGGCCTGCGGACGTCGATGGCGACGTGCGGCCACAAGGACCTCGCGGAGTTCAACCGCGCCGAGGTCGTCGTGGCCCCGTCCCTGCAGACCGAGGGCAAGGCGCTGCAGCGCGACCAGCAGGTCGGCATGGGCGCCACCAACGGGAAGGTCGCGCAGCTCGTAAATGACTGACCGCGTCCGTCACCTCCCGCTCGGTCGGGTGCGCGCTTGACCGTCGACGCCGCCACGGCCGTGGAGCCGGAGGCGGGGGAGAAGCGGCGGATCATGCCCGCGCCGGCGGGCGAGGACCCGGTGAAGGGGCACGCGCAGGAGATCGTCGTGCTCGACTACGGCGGGCAGTACTCGCAGCTGATCGCTCGGCGGGTCCGTGACTGCGGGGTGTTCAGCGAGCTGCTTCCGCACCACGTTCCGCTCGAGGAGATCGCCGCGCGCAAACCGCGCGGGATCATCCTCTCGGGAGGGCCCGCGTCGGTCTACGCGCCCGGCGCGCCCGCGCTCGATGAGCGGCTGCTCGAGCTGGGGGTCCCGGTGATGGGCATCTGCTACGGGATGCAGCTGCTCGTCCACACGCTCGGCGGTCGCGTCGAGGAGGCCGAGGTGGGGGAGTTCGGCCGCTCCGAGCTGACCGTGACCGAGCCGGGAGTACTGCTAGAGGGGCTGCCGCGCGAGCAGACCTGCTGGATGTCTCACCGCGACACCGTCTACGAGCCGCCGCCGGGGTTCACCGCCCTCGCCTCCTCCACGGGCTCGCCGGTCGCGGCCGTTCAGGACGCCGCGCGGGGGATATACGGGATCCAGTTCCATCCGGAGGTCGTCCACACCCCCTACGGCGAGCAGATCCTGACCCGCTTCCTGACCGAGGTCTGCGAGTGTGAGCCGAACTGGTCGGCCGCCTCGATCGTCGAGGAACAGATCCGCCGGATCCGCGCCCAGGTGGGGGAGGGGAAGGTCATCTGCGGCCTGTCGGGCGGGGTCGACTCCTCCGTCGCCGCGCTGCTCGTGCACCGCGCGGTCGGCGACCAGCTCACCTGCGTGTTCGTCGACCACGGCCTGATGCGAAAGGACGAGGGCGAGCAGGTCATCAAGACCTTCCGCGACACCTTCAAGGTCCCGCTCGTGGCGGTCGACGCCGAGACCCGGTTTCTGGAGAAGCTGAAGGGGGTGACCGAGCCCGAGGCCAAGCGCAAGGCGATCGGGGCCGAGTTCATCCGGGTGTTCGAGGAGGAGGCCTCCCTTTTGGCCGATCCCACCCACCCCGCCGCCCGGTTCCTCGTGCAGGGCACGCTCTACTCGGACGTGATCGAGTCCGGCGGCGGCACCGGCGCGGCGACGATCAAGTCCCATCACAACGTCGGCGGGCTGCCCGACGACCTCCAGTTCGAGCTCGTCGAGCCGCTGAGGGCCCTCTTCAAGGACGAGGTGCGCGCGGTCGGCGCCGAGCTCGGCCTGCCCGAGCGGCTCGTCTGGCGCCAGCCCTTCCCCGGTCCCGGCCTCGCGATCCGCGTCGTCGGCGGCGAAGCGACCCGCGAGCGCCTGGACGTCCTCCGCGAGGCGGACCACATCCTTCAGGAGGAGATCCGCAAGGCCGGCCTCTACCGCGAGCTCTGGCAGTCCTTCTGCGTCCTGCCGGACGTCCGCACGGTCGGCGTCCAGGGGGACGAGCGCACGTACGGCTACGTCGTCGTGGTTCGCGCCGTCACCAGCGACGACGCGATGACCGCCGACTGGGCGCGGCTGCCCTACGACCTGCTCGAGACGATCGCCTCGCGCATGATCAACGAGCTGCGGGAGGTCAACCGGGTCGTGCTCGACATCACCTCCAAGCCCCCCGGCACGATCGAGTGGGAGTAGCGCGGGAGCGAACCTAGGCCCGCGGGCCGATCGGCGGAGGCTCGAGGCCGGTCAGGAACTCGGGGAGCCGGATCGTCGGATCGAGGGCGGCGGCGGCCATCATCGAGGCGGCCAGCGAGCAGGAGAGGATGTCGATCAGCTGCTCGGCCGGAACGTCGTGGCCTTCCAGCCAGTCCAGGCCCGCGGCCTGAACCGAGGCGAGCCAGGCGCGCGCGGTCGCGCGCGCCAGCGGGGAACCGCGTGCGCCGCCCGGCATCCCCGCCAGGACCAGCGCCGTGAAGGCCTCGTGGTCGCGCTCGAGGATCTTCGCCACCTCGACGTCGGCGGGCGCCACCCGGCGCAGCGCGCGGTGCATCTCGGGGTGCTCCTCGATGCTCGTAAACCATCGCTGCAGGCCGACCCGCAGCTGCTCGGCGGGCGGCATGCCGGCGTCGGGTTCGAGCGCGAGCAAGCGCTCGACGATGTGCTCGATGCAGGCGACGTAGTACTCGCGCTTGCCCGCGAAGTAGTGGTAGAGGAGCCCCCGGGAGACGCCTCCCGCGGCGGCGATCTCATCGATCGAGATCTCCTCCCACGAGCGAACCGCGAACAGCGCGATCCCCGCCTCGAGCAGCTGCTCGCGGCGAGCGTCGACGTCCATCCGTGTGCGCGTCCCGGCCACCGCTCGATTCTAGGCTCGCGCGTCCCGCCCCGCGCTTGTTAGACTTTCGTTCAATAGCTGCTCCCGTCCCCCAGGAGGTAGCCGTGCCCCCCGCAACAGCCGCCGCTCCGAGTCGCGCTGCCGAGCCCCGCGACGCCGTGCTCCCGGTCGGCTTGCTCGGCGAGGCGCCCGCCTCGCCGGCCGGGCCTCTGACGGGGGGAGAGCCGGTGCGGATGCCGACGCGGCTGAGGATGCCGCGGGCGCTGCAGCTGGTGCGGATCAACTGGCGCCAGGCCCGCTTCATGTTCCGCGCGAGGCGCGAGGTGGGCGAGATCTTCGGGATGTACGGGCCGACCGGCGAAGACGCCGTCGTCACGAGCCACCCCGACCACGTGCGCTCGCTGTTCACCGCCGACCCGGCGCTCGCGCCGTCGCTGACCGGCGAGTCGCCGCTGCGCCCGATCGTCGGGCCGAACTCGGTGCTGACGCTGCTCGGCCCGGAGCACATGCGCCAGCGCAAGCTGCTGCTGCCGTCCTTCCACGGCGAGGCCGTCGAGCGCTACACCGCGATGATCGCCGAGGCCGCCGAGCGGGAGATCGACCGCTGGCCGGTCGGACAGCCGTTCGCGCTCGGGCCCGCGATGCAGGCGATCACGCTCGACGTGATCATGTCGGGGATCTTCGGGGTCGAGGGGACCCCCGCCGAGGGCACCCCGGAGCGCGATCTGCGCGAGACGATCCGCGCCGCGGTGGCGCTCTCCTCGCGACCGAGCACGCAGTTCTTCGAACTGCTGAACATCGGGCGCCGCGAGCCGATCAGGATCGCGAGGCGCTTCGTCGAGAACCTCGAGCGGCCCGTCTACGCGGCGATCGCGGCTCGCCGGGCGGCCGGCGAGGAGGGGCTCGGCGACGACGTCTTCTCGCTGCTGCTGAAGGCCCGCTACGAGGACGGGGAGCCGATGTCCGACCAGGAGCTGCGCGACGAGCTCCTGACGCTCGTCCTCGCCGGCCACGAGACGACCGCGAACACGCTCGCCTGGGCGTTCGAGCGCCTGCTTCGAACCCCGGCCGCCTACGAGCGGCTGCGCGAGGAGGTGCGGGCTGAGGACCCCGACGCCGGAGCCGACTACGTCGAGGCGACGATCCACGAGGCGATGCGGGTCAGGCCCGTGATCCCGCTGATCGGCCGCCGCGTGACCGTCCCCTGGCAGCTCGGGGAGTACTCGCTGCCCGCGGACACGCCGGTGCTGATCAGCATCCTGCTGCTTCACCACCGCGAGGACCTCTACCCCGAGCCGTACGCGTTCCTGCCTGAGCGCTTCCTCGGCGCGAAGCCCGGCACCTACACCTGGATCCCCTTCGGCGGGGGCATCCGCCGCTGCCTCGGGGCGACCCTCGCGATGGCCGAGCAGCGGGTCGTGCTGCGCGCGATCGCCGCCCGGACGGACCTCGCGGCGGTCGATCCGGCGCCGGAGCCGGTCCGCCACCGAAACGTCACGATGGTGCCGGCGCACGGCACCCGCGTCGTCCTCGAGAGCCGGCGCGCGGCCGCATAGCCGGGCGGGGCGCCGTCCCCGGCCCGGCGCGAACCGCCGGGTCCGCGGGGGACCCAGGCGATCGGCGCCGACATTGGCTATTGTGTTCGCTTCGCCGCGCGCTTACGCGTGGCCTTTTTCACGCGATGGCACCCTCGACCAAGACCTACGTAGCGAAGCCGACCGACCGTGAGCGGAATTGGCTGATCGTCGACGCCAACGGCAAGACGCTCGGCCGCCTCGCCACGCAGCTGGCGGACCTGCTGCGCGGCAAGCGCAAGCCCGAGTACACGCCGCACATCGACACGGGTGACTTCGTCGTCGTGATCAACGCCGAGAAGATCCACGTGAGCGGGAACAAGCGCCAGGACAAGCGCTACTACCGGCACTCCGGCTACCCCGGCGGGCTGCGGTCGCGCACCTTCGAGGAGATGCAGGCGCGGCGCCCGGAGGAGATCATCCGCCTGGCCGTCAAAGGGATGATGCCCCGCAACCGCCTGGCCCGCAAGCAGCTGACGAAGCTCAAGATCTACGCCGGGCCCGAGCACCCGCACGTGGCGCAGCAGCCCACCCCCCTGGAGATCGAGGCCTGATGACAGACGAGGAGACCCCGCAGCACGCAGTCCCCGGCGAGGACGCCGCGGAGATCGCCGGATCGGCCGAGGACGCGCCGCTGGAGGCTGCTCAGGAGGCCGCCGAGACGGGCGCCGAGGCGCCCGAGCCGGCCGCCGTCGAGCCCGCGGGCGAGGGCCACGCGGTGCCCACCGCCGAGGCGCAGGAGATCGCAGGGTCCGCCGAGGACGCCGCGCTCGAGGCCGCCCAGGAGGCGCAGGACGCCGAGGCCGAGACGATCGCCGAGAGCGAGGAGGAGCTCGACGAGGAGGCGCCGCCGCGCGAGAAACCGGCCGTGCCGGGCGCGCACCTCGAGGTCGACATCGTCCCCGAGGGCGTCGACCCGCTCAGCCAGGGCGAGGAGTACGTCGACCCGTACGCCGTCGAGGAGGAGGGCGAGGAGCAGGCGCAGGGCGGCGAGTCCGACCGGGACGAGCCGATCTCCGAGCCGATCTCGAGCGTCGCGATCGACCTCGCCTCGGGAGCGCGCTACCGCGCGACGGGCAAGCGCAAGACCGCGATCGCCCGCGTCACGCTGCGCCCGGGGACCGGCACCTACCTCGTCAACGGCCGCACGCTCGAGGAGCACTTCCCCCGCACGACCCTTCAGCGCAACATCCGCCAGCCCCTGGAGACGGTGGGCTACGAGGACCGCATGGATGTCGTCGCGCGCCTGCACGGGGGCGGCATCTCCGCCCAGGCCGGCGCGCTTCGCCACGGCGTCTCCCGCGCGCTGCTCGAGGCCGACCCGAACCTTCGCGGCGAGCTCAAGAGGCGCGGCTTCCTGACCCGTGACTCGCGCGCCAAGGAGCGCAAGAAGGCCGGGCTGAAGAAGGCGCGCAAGCGCCCGCAGTTCTCCAAGCGCTAGGTCGCGCTGCAAAGAGGAGGAGAGGATGGCCCGCAAGCTGTTCGGGACCGATGGCGTACGCGGCGTCGCCGGCGAGTTCCTGACCGCGGAGCTGGCTCTCGCCCTGGGTCGAGCCGCGACCGCGCGCGTGCAGGCCGAGCGCCCGCAGGTGCTGATCATCCGCGACACGCGCGAGTCGGGCGAGATGCTGCAGGCCGCCGTCGCCGCGGGCGTCGCGGCTGCGGGCGGCGACGCCCTGCTCGGCGGCGTGCTCCCGACTCCGGCCGCGCCGCTGCTGCTCGGCCGCTACGGGTTCGACCTCGCGGTCGTCCTGTCCGCCTCGCACAACCCCTACCGGGACAACGGCATCAAGTTCTTCGGGGGCGACGGCTACAAGCTCTCCGACGAGACCGAGCTTCAGATCGAGCGGGCCCTCGAGGAGCCCGCCCCGCCCGCCGCCTCGATCGGACGCGTGCGCGAGCTGCGCGGCGCCGCCGAGGACTACCTGCGCGAGCTCCACACTCGCTTCCGCGAGCTCGACCTGACCGGCCTCGACGTGCTGCTCGACTGCGCCAACGGCGCCACCTACCTCCTCGCCCCGGAGATCTTCAAGCGCCTCGGCGCGAGCGTGACGGTGCTCGCGGGCAGCCCCGACGGGCGCAACATCAACGACGGCTGCGGCTCGACCCACGTCGAGCGGCTCGCCGAGAAGGTGCTCGCGGGCGGCCACCGGCTCGGCTTCGCCTTCGACGGGGACGGCGACCGAGTGCTCGCCGTCGACTCCCGCGGCGGGGTCGTCGACGGCGACGAGCTGATGGCGCTCGGGGCGCTGCACCTGCGCGAGACCGGGCGTCTGCCCGGGGGCGGCGTGGTCGTGACCGTGATGACGAACTACGGCTTCCACGCCGCGATGGAGCGCGAGGGGATCGAGGTCAAGGTCACGAACGTCGGCGACCGCTACGTGCTCGAGGAGCTCCGCGCGAGCGGCTTCGCGCTCGGCGGCGAGCAGTCGGGACACCTGATCGAGATGGGCTTCAACCGCACCGGGGACGGGATCGCGGGCGCGCTGCTGACGCTCGAGGCGCTGGCCGGCGGCGACCTCGCGGAGCGCACCGCGATGAGCAAGCTGCCCCAGCGGCTGGTCAACGTCCGCGTCCGCGACCGCGACGCGATCGCGGGCGCCGACGCCGTCCACGCCGCCGTCCGCGAGGCCGAGGGCGAGCTGCAGGGGCGCGGGCGCGTGCTGATCCGCCCGAGCGGCACCGAGCCGCTCGTGCGGGTGATGGTCGAGGCGCCGACGGCGCAGGAGGCCGACGCGATCTGCGGCCGCCTCGTCGCGCTCGTCGAGTCCGAGCTCGGCAGCTGAGGCTCCTCCAGATAGCCTTTCGTGTCGCACCTCGGGAAAGTTCGGCAAGGGGGAACGGCATGAGAACGATCGTCTGCCGCGTGGCGGGGCTGTGCCTGGCAGTCGCGTCGCTGCTGGCTCCGGCGCAATCCGCCGCCGCGGGCGAAGGTCTCAAGATCGAATACGAACGCTCCGAGGAAACCAATCTCCTCACCCTCACGATCCACGGCACCGCCGGGCCCGACGAAATCGTCCTCTCCTGCAAGGAAGGGCTCGTCGCAGTCGACGGCAAAGCGATCGAGAAAACGAACACGGGCCAGACGATGCCCTGCGGAGCCGCGTACGGCACCGCACCGATCCCCGGTCCCCAGGCGATCACTGTCGACGGCGAAGCCGGCAACGACAGAATCGACGTCTCCGCCGCGACCAAGGCGGCCGGGTTCGCGCAGCTGGCCGGCTATCAGGGCACGACCGAACTGCAGATCTTCGGAGGCCCGGGAGCCGACACCGAGATCGGCGGCCCCGAAGGCGAGCGCTTCAACGCGCCCGAAGAAGAGGCTCCGGGTGGCGGCGACAGGATCGAAGGAGCGGGCGGGCGCGACGAGATCGCCGGCACGAGCGAAGCCGACGTCATCTTCGGCGGCGCGGGAAACGACCAGATCAAGCCGGGCGGGGGCGCCGACGTCGTCCACGGTGGGCCCGGCAACGACGGGATCGACGGCGAAGGCGTCACGAGTCACGGCGACCGCTACTACGGCGACGCGGGCAACGACATCATGTTCGGCGGCTTCGGCAACGACTACCTGAACGGCGGGCCCGGCAACGACGAGCTGGGCGGCGCGGCCGGCAACGACCGGTTGATCGGCGGACCCGGCAAGGACCTGCTGAACGGCGAAGGCGGCAACGACGTCCTGATCGGCGGTCCGGGCAGGGACTTCCTCGACGGCGGCCCGGGCCGCAACCGCCTCACCCAGTAGCCGAACAGGGCGGGGTGACCCTGGCTCCCACGTGCAGCCCGCGTCCCAGGCGCGAGGCACCCCCTTGGTATCTTCGAACGGGTGTGCGGCATCGTTGGCTACGTGGGCGGTCGCCCCGTCCGTGACCTGCTGCTGGCGGGCCTGACACGGCTGGAATACCGGGGCTACGACTCGGCCGGGATCTCCGTGATCGCCGGCGAGCGGATCGAGGCCGTCCGCGCGGTCGGCAACCTCGGCGCGCTGCGCGAGAAGCTGGCCGACGGCGGGGGGAGCGTCGCGGTCGCCGAGCGGGGGGCCGGCGAGGGCCTGTTCACGGGGATCGGGCACACCCGCTGGGCCACGCACGGCCGCGTCAGCGAGGAGAACGCGCACCCGCACTCCGACGACGCCGACCGCGTCCACGTCGTCGTCAACGGGATCGTGGAGAACTTCATGGCGCTCAAGCAGCGTCTGGTCGAGGCCGGCCACAGCTTCAGCTCCGAGACCGACGCGGAGGTCATCGCGCACCTCGTGGCGGAGCTCTACGACGGCGACCTCGCCGAGGCCGTCAGGGCGGCCTTCAACCAGCTCGAGGGCCACTACGCGTTCGTCGCGATGAGCCTCGACGAGCCCGACGTCCTGGTCGGCGCCCGCAAGGAGTGCCCGCTGATCGTCGGCCGCGGCGACGGCGAGCAGTTCATCGCCTCGGCCGTCCCGGGCTTCCTCGCCGAGACCCGTCGCGTGCAGTACCTGGAGAGCGGGGAGATCGTCGTGCTGCGACCGGGCGAGGTTCGGATCATGACCGCCGCCGGCGAGCCGGTGCAGCGCGAGGAGGAACTCGTCGACTGGGACGAGGACACCGCCGAGAAGGATGGCTACGAGACGTTCATGCTGAAGGAGATCCACGAACAGGCCGACGCAGTCGCCGACGCGATCGCCGGGCGCACCGCGCGAAGCACCGGGATCGACCTCGACGAGGAGGGCGTGTTCGACGAGTCGATCCTGAACGGGCTGCGCCGGATCGTGATCGTGGGCTGCGGGACCGCCTACCACGCCGGCCTGATCGGCCGCTACGCGATCGAAGAGTGGGCCCGCGTACCGGTCGAGATGGACATCGCCTCCGAGTACCGCTACCGCAACCCCGTCGTCGGCCCCGACGATCTCGTGATCGGGATCTCCCAGTCCGGCGAGACGGCCGACACGCTCGCCGCGATGCGCCTGGCCCGCGAGCGCGGCGCCCGCATCCTCGCGATCACCAACACGATGGGCTCCCAGGCCACCCGCGACGCCGACGGAACCCTGTTCACGCGCGCCGGCCTGGAGATCGGGGTCGCCGCGACCAAGACGTTCATCTGCCAGGTCGCGGTCATGTACACGCTCGCGCTGCGCCTCGCCGAGCTGCGCGGGGAGCTCGCCCCGGAGCGTCTCGCCGAGCTGGTCGCCGAGGTCAAGCGTCTGCCGCACTGCATCGACGAGGTCCTCCGCCGGGCCGGCGAGCAGGTCCGGCCGATAGCAGAGGCGCACTGGCAGGACGACTTCTTCCTCTACATCGGCCGCCACGTCGGCCTGCCGGTCGCGCTCGAGGGGGCGCTGAAGCTGAAGGAGATCTCCTACATCGCGACCGACGCCTACGCGGCCGGGGAGATGAAGCACGGTCCGATCGCGCTGCTCGACGACTCGACGCCCGTCGTCTGCGTGGCGACCGACTCCCCGGTCCTCGAGAAGGTCGCCTCGAACATGCAGGAGGTCCGCGCCCGCGGCGCGCACGTGATCGCGATCGCGACCGACGGCAACGAGGAGATTCCCGCCCAGTCGGAGGCGACGATCTGCGTGCCGCCGCTCGACTGGATGCTGCAGCCGCTGCTCGCCGTGATCCCGCTGCAGCTGCTCGCCTACGAGATCGCACGCCGTCGCGGCCTGAACGTCGACCAGCCGCGCAACCTCGCCAAGACCGTCACCGTCGAGTAGCGACCATCTAGCATCGCTCTCGTGGAGGAGCTGCCCGACTTTCTCGAGCCCCTGCCCGACGCCGAGACGATGCGCGGCATCGACCGCTGGGCAATCGAGCAGCAGGGCGTCCCCGGCCTCGACCTGATGGAGCGCGCCGGCGCCGCCGTGGCCGCCGCGGTCGAACGCGTCGCCCCCGACGGGCCGGTCGCGGTGCTCTGCGGGAAGGGCAACAACGGCGGCGACGGCCTCGTCGTCGCGCGGCTGCTGCGGCAGGCCGGGCGCGAGGTGGCGACGATCCTGATCGGGCCTCCGGGCGAGATGCGGGGCGACGCCCTCGCCAACCTCGAGCGTCTGCCCGGCCCCGGCCCCGTCCGGCTCGACGGCACGCCGTGGGACGGCGGGGCGGAGCCTTCCGGCGCGTCCGGCTCTCCGCTGGCGGATGCGGTCGCGGTCGTCGACGCGCTGCTCGGGACGGGGTTCGCCGGCTCGCCGCACGGCGAGGTCGCCGAGGCGATCGCGGCGCTGGGGCGCGTGCAGGCGCCGATCGTGAGCGTCGACGTGCCGAGCGGGGTCGACGCCTCCACCGGCGTCGTCGAGGGCGACGCCGTGCACGCCGACGCGACTGTCACCTTCCACGCCGCCAAGCCGGGGCTCTGGATCAGGCCCGGCAAGGCGCACGCGGGGGACGTCGAGGTGGCGCC
>Ga0134125_10000595_pt1 | contig 47933 bp, 28 predicted proteins | sample KB31751_FD_96464 | JGI IMG/M metagenome (GOLD analysis project Ga0134125, IMG submission 96464) | Terrestrial soil microbial communities with excess Nitrogen fertilizer from Kellogg Biological Station, Michigan, USA - KB3-175-1 | ecosystem: Environmental > Terrestrial > Soil > Unclassified ...
GCCCGTGGGTGGCGGTGGCACGGGCGTCCCGCCCGTGGGTGGCGGTGGCACGGGCGTCCCGCCCGTGGGTGGCGGTGGCACGGGCGTCCCGCCCGTGGGTGGCGGTGGCACGGGCGTCCCGCCCGTGGATGACGTGTGGCACGGGCGTCCCGCCCGTGGATGACGTGTGGCACGGGCGTCCCGCCCGTGGATGACGTGTGGCACGGGCGTCCCGCCCGTGGGTGGCCCCTGATTCAAGCTTGCTTGAGAATTTGTCACGCAACACGGGCGGGACGCCCGTGCCACTAGCCGCGCCGGATGAACTTGGCGGCGATCCAGCCGGCGAGGATCAGAATCGAAAGGACAATCCAGTTGTAGCGGTCGCCGTAGGTAGTGGACGGAAAGTGGCTGCTGATCATGATGAACACAACCGGCACCGCCATGAACGTGTTCTGCTTCGAACGGAACTTCGCTTGAGCAGAAAGCGCGTCGTCAGGCTTTCGTCCTTCCTTGATTGCGGCAATCATCTTCTTTTGCGCCGGGAGAATGCGCATCCAAACATTCGCCGCCATGATGGTGCCGAACATCGCGCCGAGGTGGATGTAAGCCGCGCGTCCGCTTAATACTCTCGTCAGACCGTAGGCAATTCCCACAATCATCAAGTAGGCGATAACCGCAAAAACTTTTTCATTCTTGCCCAGTGGAGACAACATCAACAAGTCATAAATCACCCAGCCGAGCACGAGCACGGCAACGCCCAAACCTATCGCCTTCGCGACTGTAATGTCCGACACGTCCGGATCAATCATGGCGCTGCCGCCGAGGTAGTAGACAATGACAAGCAGCATCATGCCACTGAGCCAAGTCATTCCAGCTTCCCAACGAAACCAGTGGAGCTTGCGTGAAAGCTCGTCCGGGATCTTCCGCTTTTCCACCACGTAGAATCCGCCGCTGTGCACCATCCATATCTGCGCCGGCTTACCACCAGCAGTGGCTTGCTCTTCCTCGGTGAGGCGAGCGTCAAGCCACGTGAAATAGTAGGTGGTGCCGACCCACATGATGCCGGCAAATACATGAATCCAACGGAAGATTAGATTAAGCCACTCGCTAAGCTTTGGATCGATCATAGTCGTGTAGAGCAATCCCGAAAATGTCGGGATTGCGAAGCTAATGGAAGGGTTGGAAGTTGACGCAAACCGATCATTTGCGTGACAGCGTTAACTACCGCGATAAGTAGAAAAGCCAAACGGATTCAACAGCAAAGGCACATGGAAGTGCTGGGTCGCATCCTCGATCTTGAACGCAATGGTCACCTGCGGATAAAAGCACTCGGTGTCGAGATTAGAAAAATAGCCTTCCGTGTCGAAAATCAGTCGATAGGTGCCGGGACCCAGATTGTCCTCGACCAGGAAGAATGGACGCACGCGCCCGTCTTCATCCGTCCAGGCGTGACTAAGTTGTGTCCAGCTTTCATCCGGGTTTTGGGATTCGAGTGAAACTGCCACTCCGCTGGCTGGGCGGCCTCGTGAAGTATCGAGAACATGTGTTGAGATGGTACTCATAAACTTTGCTGCTTTGGTCTTTAGACCTTGTGGTTTCTTCTCATTCACACCCGGTTTCAACCGGGTGATACACCCTACAGATTCATCCCAACCGTTTCAACGGTTTCCAAACATTTCCGAAAGTGAAAACCGTTAAAACGGTTCGGAGGGTTCAGTAGTTATCTCTGGTCACCCGGTTGAAACCGGGTGTGAATGAGAAAAAGTCCAGGAACCAAAGACCTCAGCCACTTCTCAGGATATATCGAGCAATTTCCGTAACCTTAATTGAGTAATCTTTCGTTGCTCTTCAGCCGCGACGCGCAATTCATCCCCAGGCTCATTACCTAGTCGATTCTGCAGAATCTCCAGCATTTCCTCCGCAGACTTCCCGGTCGCGCAAACAATGAAAATGAATCCAAACCGTTCGGCATATTCGCGGTTGCCATCAGCCAAAGCTGTCATCGTGTTAGTAGACGACTGTTGCGTTCCGGACTGCTCCTGCTCCGACCATGTTTTAGCCACGCTCGATTGAGCTTGCTCGGCTTTCTTCTCACCGATTTTCGGATGACTTCGAAAAGCTTCCAGCCAATCTTCGGAACCAAGTGACGCCCAGATAAGATCAGCTTGGTCGAGGACAGCTTCCAAATCCGCGAAAGGGCGAGCGTTAACCATTTGCCTGGCCCAGCTCTTTGAGCCGCAGCACTTCAGGAATCCCGCTTCAGCCTGCTCCGAATCTAATGCGTTCAGCCATCCTACTTCATTCATCGAGTTCATTCGGGCAAGGTGCCGAAAATTCTCAGCCGGCTAATGCCGCCATCCGGATAAATATTGAAACGCACATGCGACGCGAGACGCGTGTCCATCAATTCATCAGCGAAGAAATGTCTGGTATGGGCCTGTAACTTTGTCTGCGCCAGCAGCGGTTGCCAGTCAAAACTCGCATCGTCCGGAGCGCTACAGGCTTCCAACGAACAGCTATCAGGATAATTCCCTTTGAACCACGACGTGTCGACTTCAACTCGCTTGATATTGCCGGCCGAGCCCAGCTTGATAATCACCCAGTCGTATCCAGGGCCGCGCCTGCGTTTCGTCTCCCAACCGTCGCTCATATCAAGCGCGCGACCCGGCATGATGAGATTGTGGCGGTGACCGAAAAACATGTCGCTGCACGAGAGCACCAGCGCTCCATTTTCGACGGCCGCGAGATCAACGTGGCCGCCCGCGCGTCTGATTTCTTCCCAGTCCGGCAGCACCTCACCGTAAACGCGCAACCGGGCAACGCCACCGTCGGGAAAGATTTTGAAGCGCAAATGAGTGACGCGCTCATTGTCGTCGATGGCAAATGGGTTTTGCGAATCACCTTTAAGGTTGGATTGCGGCAGGATCTCGCGCCAGGTGGTCTTGTCACTGGTTAGCGTGGCGACGTCAGGTTGCCCGGAGACGTTACAAGCCTCCAGCGAACACTGCTCAGGATAGTTACCGCGAAAGAAACTGGTATCAACCACGACGCCGCGCACAATACCCGGAAGACCCAGCCGAAGAATGCACCAATCGTAGCCCGGCGTGCGGCGGCGGCGGGACTCCCAGCCATCCATCCACTTGCCGAGATCAGTGTATTTGCCTTCGATAAAAATCGGCGCGGCCGGCTTTAACAAATTCTCTTTTGGCGCAAAGAATTCGTCGTTGGCATAAAGTACTGCCGCGCCCAATCTTTCCGAAGCAAGATCGATTAGTTCAGTGAAGTCCATTTTCGTTTGCACAAAGAAGTGGCACGGGCGTCCCGCGCGTGATGCCGGTACTTGTTCCGATCGAGCTAGCCGCTTCTATCAGCTTTTGTTGGTCGCAGCAGGTTGCCGCCGGGTTCTCCCAAAAATTCTCCGCCATCATATATCTTTCTGCCGCGAAGAAAAGTTTTTTGCACTACGCCCTGCAACAGCTCGCCTCGATAAGGCGTCAGCTTGTTGCGATGATGAATCTCTTCCGGCTGCACTTCGATCTCCCGGTTCGGATTCCAGAAGATGATATCGGCATCGCCTCCGGCCGCGATTGCGCCCTTCGTTCCAGCCAGACCAACTTGCTGAGCTGGGGCACTACAAAGCCAGCGAAGCAACTCTGCGTAAGAAAAGTTTCGCTGGCGCGCGGCCGTCCACATAATCGGCAACCGCAATTGCAGTGAGGCGATGCCGCCCCATGCCTCGAGAAAATTGCCCGTCTGCTTCAGTTTTAGATCTTCTGTGCAAGGTGAGTGATCCGATACCACGAAATCCAATGTTCCATCTCGCAGGGCTTCCCAGAGCTGTTCGCGATTTTCGCGCTCGCGAATCGGCGGACAGCATTTGAACTCGGTTGCGCCCGGCGGAATATCTTCGGCTGCAAAATACAGATAATGCGGACATGTTTCAGCCGTTAGCCGGATGCCGTCAGCTTTTGCTGCTCGCAATGCCGGCAAGGCGTCAGCTGATGAGTGGTGCACGATGTGAACTCGGGTGCCGAACTCACGGCTTAATCTGATGATCAAATCGACCGCTTCATTCTCAGCGGCGCGGGGCCGTGACTTTAGAAACGCTTGATAGTCGGAAGCCTGGCCGGTATCAGATTGAGCTTGGGTCAGCGAACACACATGATCGATTGGCCCAGGAACTTCGGCATGAACTATCAGCATCGCGTTAAGACGCGTCAGTTCCGGCATCGCTACGCGCAAATCACTCTCGGTAACATTTGGAAACTCATCGACGCCCGAGTGAATTAGAAAGCATTTGAAGCCGACCACTCCGTCTTCGATCAATTCCTCCAATTCATTGGTATTGCCCGGCACTACTCCGCCCCAGAATCCGACATCTACAAAACACTGCGCTTTGGCAACTGCAGTTTTTGACATCAGTCCGGCATGCGTCGTGGTGGGAGGGATAGAATTGAGGGGCATGTCGATTAGTGTGGTTACGCCGCCAGCAGCAGCAGCTCGGGTGGCGGTCGCGAAACCTTCCCACGCAGTCCGGCCGGGTTCATTGATGTGAACATGCGTATCAACCAACCCTGGAAATACGACAGCGTCCTCAGCCTCTTCAATCCGAACCTGGCTCGGAACGTCATTGAAGTCAGACACACGGGCAATTTTGCCGTCCTTGATGTGCACGGATGCTGGCGCCGGCTCAGCTTCGTCGGGCAAGCCAACTCTTTGTCCGCGAATAACTAAGTCGATGTCCGGCATGCGGACACTTAAACCACAAAACGGGCCTTTCCGCCAGTCCTATTTCAAGCCGAAAAGCCCCTGAAGTATGACCAATTTAGCCTCGATTCACGGCTTCGCGACTGAGCTTGCATCTCCGAAAGAAAAAATATTGCCTGACTTGGTCGAATCAGGTATTCTGTCAACCGGGTTTATCCACGGCCTTCATTCTTTAACCTCACTAAAATCAACACTCTCTGGGCGATATTACTCCCTGAACCTAAGTGTCCAGCAGGTAATCCCATCGTTATGTCGACCGAAAAACCGGCTCCAGTTTCGGATAAGGTACAGCTAAACAAACCTTTTATGTGGCTCGTGATCTTCGCGGGCGCCTCGGTTTGTGCCCTCTCCATCCTGCGCCTGGACACGTCAAAAATCGACCTGCAATTCTTGATACTGGCGTTTGTCACTCTGGTTTGTGGTTCCCGCATCGGCGTTCAAATTCCTCACGTCACGGCGGAGATTACCGTTTCCGACACCTTCGTATTCCTAATCCTGATGCTCTACGGAGGAGAGGCCGCAGTCCTGGTAGCAGCGGTGGAAGCGCTATGCTCGTCGATGCGCTTCGCTTCGAAGTGGGTCACGCGCTTATTCAACTCCGCTTTGCTTGCCACCTCAACCTTTGTGACGGCGCTCGTCCTGCAACTTTGTTTCGGGCAGATTCATGTGTTGAGTCGCGGTGGTTACACCGGTAATTTCATCGTCGCGCTTTTCATGATGGCCTCAGTCCAATACGTGACCAACTCGGGACTGGCGGCACTGCGTGAATCAATGAAGCGCAATCGTCCGTTCGTGGAGATTTGGCAGAAGCACTTTCTCTGGACTTCGATAACGTACTACGCCGGCGCCTCGGCGGCCGGCATGATCATGCGCCTCATCAATGGCGTGGGTTTGTACGCGTTCCTTGTTTCCCTTCCCATCATCGGCATCATCTACGCGACCTATCGAACCTATCGTCGCAACATCGAGGACGCAGAGCAGCACGCCAACGAGCAATCAAGAATTAGTCAGGCCCTGCAACAGAGCGAAGAGCATTTCCGAAACGCATTCGATCACGCCGCCGGCATGGCGTTAATCTCAGCTGACGGACAGTGGCGTCGGGTCAATCGCTCGCTCTGTCAGATTCTGGGTTACTCAGAACAGGAATTACTGGCCACCAACTTCCAGGAAGTGACTTACCCTGACGATCTCGGCGATGACCTGGTTCACATCTATCAACTGCTCGAAGGCAAGCGCAGTATCGATCAGCGAGAAAAGCGATACTTACACAAGCTCGGTCATCCGATCTGGGTCTTGCAAAGCGCGTCGGTGGCGCGTAATGCCGGCGGTGAGCCTTTGCATCTGATTCTCCAGATTCAGGACATTACGGAACGCAAACGCGCCGAAGAGCAGGTACATCACGCCGCTTTCCACGATGCGCTGACAGGCTTGCCAAACCGCACTTTGCTTTCCGATCGATTGAGTCTGGCCCTCGCTCGAGCCAAGCGAAACAAGGAGTATCAATTCGCAGTCCTGTTCCTCGACCTCGATCGCTTCAAGCTCGTAAACGATAGTTTGGGCCACACGCTGGGAGATCAATTGTTGGTTGAGCTCGGTCGCCGTTTGGAACTTTGCATGCGCAAGGCCGACACCGTCGCGCGGTTAGGCGGTGATGAGTTTGGCATGTTGTTGGACGGCATCAAGGATCCGTACGACGCGATTTATATTGCCGAACGAATTCAGGAAGAGCTAACCGAGCCATTCACACTTAACGGTCATGAGTTTCTCACCACTACGAGTATCGGCATCGCGTTCTCACAAACAGGCTACAACGGACCTGAAGACATTCTGCGAGATGCAGACATCGCCATGTACCGCGCGAAAGCAAACGGCAAAGCGCGTTATGAAGTTTTCGACGTGGCGATGCATTCCCACGCTGTCGAGATGCTCACGCTGGAACGTGAATTAAGACATGCGATCGAGCGCAAAGAAGTAAGCGTTCACTACCAGCCGATCGTGTCACTGGTCGACCGCAGGCTTGTAGGTTTCGAGGCGCTTGCCAGAATCGACTCACCCGAGCTCGGACCGATCTCACCGGCTCAGTTTATTCCGCTCGCCGAAGAAACCGGATTGATAATTCAGCTCGGCATGTTGGTGTTGCAGGAAGCTTGCCGGCAGATGCACGTGTGGCATGAACTCTACCCGCGCGAGCAGAACCTCACCATCAGCGTCAACCTTTCCAGCAAACAATTTACTCAGCTCAATCTCGTTGAGTTGATCCGAAAGGGACTGCAGGAAACGGAAATGGATCCAGGTTCGCTGCATCTCGAGATCACGGAAAGCGTGATTATGGAAAAGGCTCAGGATGCAGCCGAAATGCTTTCCCAGCTGAAGGAATTGGGCGTCAAGCTCAGCATTGACGACTTCGGGACCGGGTATTCTTCGCTCAGCTATCTTCACAGCTTCCCGTTCGACATTCTGAAAGTCGATCGCTCGTTCGTATGCCGCATGGGTACTGATCGCGAAAGCCTCGGCATTGTCGAAACCATTCTCACGCTCGCCCAGAAGCTTGGTAAGAAAGTGGTTGCCGAAGGCGTCGAAACTGATCAGCAGGTTGCCGCGCTTCTTGAGCTCGGCTGCGGTTATGGACAAGGATATTTGTTCTCGAGACCGCTGTGGGCAGCTGACGCTGCAAAGCTAATAACCAAGCATGGCGGGCTCGACCCGATGGCTGATAATCCGGTGGCTCACGATGTGGAAGTTTCCAACGAAGTCTATGCGATGTAGGTGAGACTTATCTGAAATCGGTTGGCGGTGGTGGTGGATAAAACGACTCTGCGGTCGCTAGCCCAAATACTTCACGATACGCGCAGGCTGTAGCCGCAAATCCCACTGGGAGAAACAGCAGCGCGCCGACGTAGCAACACAGCACTCCTAAGAATCCCAACAACGCATTCAATAAGAGCAGGCCGAGCAAACCCCAGAAGTTTGCCAGCGCCGCCTGCGCGCTGAGCTTGACCGCTTCGACGCCTTGCATCTTTCGATCGACGATCAGCGGATAAGCAAAGGTGAACAATACCGAGATCCCGATCAGCAGGATTAACAAAACGAATCCGCAAAGCAATGCCAGCGCGACAAAGATTCCCACTGGTGGTTCACGGCCGTTCTGGAGCACCAATAGTAAACTTCCCACAACGAAGATGACGCAAAACGGCATTATCACCAAAAAGACCGGGACCAGGTGAATCAACATCGCAATGACGCCTTGACCAAAAAAATCAAAGCCCTGGAAAAGCGTTCCGAATTCAACCTGCCGGCCGCGGATCTTTTCAAACAACACCACATAGACACCGCACATCATCGGCGCTGCTAGAATTCCCATGGGAGCGAGCTGTCCAATCAGCAACGCCACTAACGACATCCCTACAAACAGCAAATACTGGTCATTGATTAGATCCCAACCCGCTTGGAGACACTCGATCGGCTTTACTGCTTTGGGTGTGAAGCTCGGGTAGTTATGAAGCGGCATTAGGTAACGCGAACTGGTCGTCTGCGTGGTGTGATGTTAGGAGTGAAGTCTCAGGCCTACTTAGATCTTTCCGAGAAAGTCTCTCAACAGGTTTAGACAGACTCGCAAGCGATAGGCTCCGGTTGAGCGGATGTCGTCGATCGGAGTCACCTCGCGGGCCAACTCGTCAACAGCTCTACCGATCACGGTGTCATTCAGTTCGCGCAGCCGCAAGGCAGCCTCAGTCCTGACGCATCGCAACGGCACCGGCGCAACGCTGCCGAGCGCGATTCTGACGTCCTCCACGACGCCATTACTTTTGCTGGCGACGCCGGCGAAACAGACTTTCGAAATTGCCTGTGCTTTGCGAGTTCCAACTTTCCGATAATACTGATGCGTGAACCATCGATTGCGTCCAAGGCGAATTCTCGCGAGCAATTCGTCTGGTCTCAATGTCATTTGTTTATAGCCGGTGTGGAATCCGTGGTAAGGGATCCAGCGCGCGCCATCGATCGAGACCAACTCAAGCTCGGCGTCATACGCTAGTAAGGCTGGCGGCGAGTCGGCTGCAGGCGACGCGTTGATAATGTTGCCGCCCAGAGTGCCGCGATTTTGAATGGCGAGTCCGCCGGTTTCGCTCGCTGCCTGGACCAGCATCGGAAACTCGTCGCAGAGCACGTGATGCTCCTGCACTTCTGTGTAGGTGGTAAGCGCACCCATCGTGACGTGCTCGTCCGTTACATCGATGCCGTGCAGTTCCTCGAGATTCCAAATGTTTAGGTAGTTTTGGTGCGCAAGCTTTCCGGCTTCAAGCAGCACCATTAGATCTGTGCCACCGGCAAATAACTTCCAGGCGCCAGGTTCACGAGACAATAATGTCAGCGCCTCGTCGAGTCCAGCGAGTGTTCGAAGTTCATAACCTGGAACGTAAGCTCTCATTTAGAATTGGTATTAATAATCGTTGTGCGCAATTGCCCATGGATTGCCATAGCCATTCCGCCGCACACCGCGTATTCGAGCTCTTTCGTATGCAGAACCTCCACCAAAGTTCTGAACTCTTCGTAAAGATCTAACACGACTGTTTAGGACCTCTGACAAGCTCGAACCACCGACTCGAATATCTTCATATAGCCAGTGCAGCGACAAAGATTGCCTGCCAACCCCGTGCGAATATCAGACTCGCTCGGGTTTGGATTCTTCTCCAGCAGATTCATCGCCGCCAGCACCATTCCCGGCGTGCAGATTCCACACTGCGCTCCGCCGCAATCGATGAAAGCTTGTTGCACCGCATTGAGTTGCGTTTCGGACGCGACGCCTTCAATGGTTTTGATCTCAGCGCCTTCAGCCTGCGCTGCAGGTACGAGACAGCTATTTACCAACCTCCCGTTTATGAATACAGAGCAGGCTCCGCACTCGCCCTCGCCACATCCTTCTTTCGTTCCAGTCAAACCCAACTCTTCACGCAGCACATCGAGCAGACGCTCCATCGGAAAGGCGCGCAGACTCTCTGCGCGTCCATTAACCTTGCAGCTGATCTCTTGTTTGGTGATCGCTTCCATCGGATCGAGTTAACTACCGGAACCGTTAGTAAATGCTTTCATCAGCTCCTCCGGCATCAAGGGAATGCGATTGAAACTCACTCCGGTCGCGTGTTCGATCGCGTTCAGGATTGCCGGGGCTGGGCCATCCATCGGTAATTCACCGATGCCTTTGGCGCCGCCCGGTCCGTAAGCGTACGGGTTCTCTTCAAAGAAAACGCGAATCGGGGGAATGTCTGCCGGCGTTGGAATAATGTAATTGGTCATTTGATTGTTAGCCATGCGACCGTTTTGCCAGACAACATTTTCGAAGAGTGTGTAGCCAATCCCCTGGGCTACGCCGCCTTCAATTTGTCCGGTCGCCAGGATCGGATTGATTACTCGACCAACTTCCTGAATTGCCACAAAGTCGTCGACTTTTGCCTCGTAGGTCAGCAAGTCAACCGTAACTTCGGCAACATAAACTGCCCAGGCATAGGCGCCGTAAGCATCGCCCTGATACTTCTCGTCATCCCACAAAATGTTCGGCGGCGCCTGGTATCTGCTGAATGACTTCAAAGGTCCGAACTGTTTGATGTAAGCCCCACAGGCCTGTTGGAAGTCTGACTGGCTGTAGTTTTCCGAAAGCAGCCCACTGCCGATTAACGTCTGCTTCAGACCAAGCACCGCCGACTCGATCAATTTCCCCACCACCATACAGGTGCGCGAAGCCACCGTTGGTCCACTGTTAGGAACGTTATTGGTGTCCGGCTGCGCTACTTCGATGAGCTCGAAATTTACGCCCAGGGCTTCGGCAGCAATCTGCGTGAAGATTGTATTCGTACCCTGTCCAATCTCGGTGCTCGCGGCCAGCAGGCGAACATGACCGTCTGACGTAGCCTCGGCGCCTACAACCGATGACAAGTAAACCTCACCGGATCCAGTGAAGCCTGCGCCGTGCATGAACGTAGCAAATCCAATCCCTTTCCGAGTACCGGTCGAACTAGCATTCTTATTTGCTTCGACGAATTCTTTTTGCTTGGCGTGATAATTAGTCAGCTCAAAAGCGCGATCTAATAACCCGTCCAGATTTACCTTCTCGCGAATGACCTGACTCGTAGAGGTGGTCTCGCCCTCATGCAGGAAGTTACGACGTCGAAACTCTTCAGGGGTCAGTCCGACAGCCTGCGCGACCTTATCCAAATGTCTTTCGAGAGCGAAAATACTCTGCGGCGCCCCAAAGCCGCGAAAGGCTCCGTGCGGTGGAATGTTGGTCGCGACTGCCTGGCTGCGAATGCGGACGTGGGGACAAAAATATGGACCAGCAGCGTGAATCGTTCCTCGCGAAAGGACGACAGGTGACAGAGTGCAGTAAGCCCCGCCATCGATCACGAAATCGATCTCCATGGCCTGCAGCTTTCCATCTTTGGATACGGCAGTGCGGTGAAATGTTCTTGAGGGGTGACGTTTTGTCGTAGCGACCATGTCTTCAGCACGGTCGTAAATGATCTTTACCGGCTTGCCGGATTTCCAGGACAACAGCGCCGCATGTCCCGCAATCAGCGACGGATATTCTTCTTTGCCGCCAAAGCCTCCACCAGTTTCAGTTTGAATTACACGAATGCGATCTTCGGGAAAGTTGAAGAGCTTCACCAGGGCTTTGTGAACATAGTAGGGACACTGCATCGAACCCCAGACAGTTACACCGTCGAGGGCATTCGCGATTGCGATGGCGCCGTTGTTTTCAATGTAGAGCTGTTCCTGCGCGCCGGTGTGATACTCGCCTTCTATAATCAGGTCCGCGCCTGGCCAGACTTCGTCAACATTTCCCTTCTGGACCAAAAACTTTTTGAAGACGTTGTCTTTGCCCCAGATAACCTGCTTTTTCGACAATGAATCTTCCAGATTGAAGATGCCAGGTTGTTCTTCGATCTCGATCGCGACATGTCTTCGGGCTTCCTCGAGCAGATAACGATCGGCATGAGCCAGCAACACAACCGGTTCTTCGGCATGATTTACGACTTCGTCGGCGAGGTAAGGCTGATCATCCTGAATGAGGGCGACGAAATTATTTCCAGCCAGGGCTCCGTTCTGACTTTCTCCGTGAATACTTTCGCCTCGAATGTCCTTTGCGGTGACGATAGTGAATTCGTTCCACGGGATGTCGCCGGTAAAGGAAATGCTTTTAATGCGGCCTCGGGGAACGTGACTGCGTACGGTAGCGCCGTGCAGCAGGTTGGGGAAGCTCAAATCGTCGACGTAGAGTGCGGCTCCGGTGACTTTTTGACGACCTTCTTTGCGCGGATATGACTTGCCTATGAAGTGTGTTTCTGCCTGGCTCATTTAGGTTGGATTACTTTACAACTTCCCGCGAAATGTGTCAGTCCGTAATTTCACCCACAAAAAGCTAGCCGCGGATGAGCTGGCGTTTAGAGTTCAACTTTCAGGTTGCTGCTTTTCATCAACGACAAGCTGAAAGCTTGAACTCTTAACGCCTGTACCGCGCGTTGTCGAATCAGGGAATTACTTCGAAGTCGATCCACTGCGTGGTGGAGCGCTGCTTTTCCGGAGCCAGCTGATCGTCCACGAGTAACTCCAACTCATACTCTCCCGGTGTGAGCTGCGGACCAAGTTGAATACGGGCGGCGCCGTTCAATCTCTTCAAATCCGACTGGCCAGCCAGATCAAGAGGCACAGGATTGCTCATGTACACTTGTTGGCCATTCCGAAAGATACGCGTTTGAACCGTCAGCATTGGCAATCTGGTTGACTTGTTAAGGTGCGCATTGTAAACAGCGTAACCAAACAGCAGCGTCGCTCCCTGTCGAAACTTCCTGACAGCGGGTCCGCGTGTTAAGGCGTCCGAGCCCGTAACCGTTTTGGATAATCCACTCTGCAGGGTCCGCTCATCGCGTACCACGATTCCAGAAAGTGCCACTCGCTTATCGCTAAGATTTGGTACTTCGATAAACTGCCCGGCGGAACCCATGCGAGCTGAGGTTGAATCCCTGACAACCACTCTGAACTGAAGCGCGCCCGACTTTGAAGCCGGAGTATCAAAGCTATAGACGACTCCTTCCCTCATAACTCGTTCGTAAGGCTCCCCGCGTAAGCGCAGCTCCGCATTGTCATCTTTTCGACTCACCACCGAGCCATTATCGCCAAAGATAACGCTACTCAGATCGAGACTCGCCACGTGCGCCCCATCTGCTGAGTCTTTGAAAACCAAATCTTTGGCGTCGAGAAACAGAAACGATCGAAGCAAAGGGCCAGCGGTTGGGTCGTCGACAAAAAAGGTGGTGAGGCGAACGGTAATGTCGTTCGATCTGAATGGTGATACGAGCGCGCGATTCATGGGGTCTGCGGGGACTTTGTCTCGGGCCCGAGCCTCGTCTTCAGTGAGCCCAAAAAAGCCGGCTCGAGTGCGAACCGTTAAGCCTTCGCGTTTTACTTTCGCTTTGATGTGATGAAAACTGCGGTTGAAGGTTTCATCCCGCGGCTTGTAACCGATAAGGTAATAGCCATCCTGGTCTTCCATCACCGTTTCGATATCGTTTCTATTGGTCACGAGAAAGCCGCCGGTTCGTTCGGCCAACAGTAAGACTCCGTCGCGACTACTTTGCAGCTGCTTGAAACGGTCGCGCGTGATTACGATGGTCGGCTCGGTACCCGGCTTTATCTGACCCAGGCCTAGCTGCCAAATCTCATCAGCCGGCGCAATGCCGGTGGCTTGCATTCCGGATGTGTCGATCCCGTAAATAACCACGGAAGATCTGATGGCCTGCTCGGCGATGGAATTAATCTCGTCACTCAAGACAATCGTGTTGGCGATGATGTTTCTGATTGGGAGCTTTTGCCCTTCGCGGCCCTTGGTTTTGATGACGCTACCGGGATTGAACAGCTCCTGATTCTCCTTCGGGAAGTTGTCGGAAAGTATCACCATCGATTTCCGCCCCGGCAGATCTCGCATGCCTTTGACAATGAAATTGATCGCATTAAGCGTGTTGGCGAGCGAATTCTCAGCGCACGGGTTAGGGTTCTGATAGTCGAACGGATGAACCGGAGTCACGACGCGGTCGTTGACGCGGCTGCAGTGGTTCCACTTCAAAACTCTGATAGCTTTTTCCAGCTGATTTTTGTCGGTGGTAAATTGTTGTAAAGCGCCTACTCCGCCGCCGGTCCTCATGACGGCTACGAGATCGTTGGGACCGACTCGTTCCGCAATCAGTTTCGGAAGCCGTTGACGCATCAGCGCCATACTCTCGAATGAAAGTCCCAGGTCATCAATCACGAAGGCTATTGTTCGCCTGGCCGCGATTGGACTGGAAGGCGATAAATACGACGCTTTTTCCGGAGAGGCTGAGGTAGGTTTGGACTCGACGGCCGGCTTCACCAACGCGGTCGAGACATATGAAAACTGAGTAATTGTTTGGCGCTTGCCGTCTTCGAAGAGATCGAAGTCCTCCGCTTTGAGGTCTTTTACTTGCTTGCCATCTTTTGTCACGACCACATCAACCTGAACCAGATTGGTCGTGATACGCACCACATCCTGATCCTGTTCACCAGGAGTCTTTGTTGAGGTAGGCTGCTGCTGCGCATGCAGGTTCACGAGCAGTGACAACAACAAAAGGAAAACTAAAAGCAGGCGATTACTCATAGTCTTGTTTACGGCTTCGCAACCACGAGAGGATTACTTTCTAATTCACGACGATAGAAAACTCGAGGACGTTGTACGCTGCGCTTTTCGGGCTCAGCAATCTTTTGCTCGCCTTCCGTAAATGCTATCTGCAAGCCAATGTCCCGGCCCTGTTTCATTTTTTCTTCCTGCATCAGCGGCACTCGCTCAGTAGCAAAATCCAACCACTCACGCGCGCTTAGCAACCCGTCCTTCGGCTCGTTATCCGCCGCCGCGGTCTTCAAGCCTTCCTCAACGAGCGCGTAAGTCAGTAGTCCGTGTCCAAGCTGAGCGGCTTCCAGGGCAGCTTGATAACTCTGTGCGGCGGTCAGGATATACATGCCCTTTTCATAAGCAAGTTGAGCGAGACCTTTTGAGTTCATCGGTCCCCGACGTTTTTCTTCAGCCTCAAGCGCCTGGCCCGAATTGCACGCATCAATGATCAACAGCAGATGTCCCCCATCCAGATTCTCAACAGCTTGCTGTAGCTCAATATCGGAGATGCTGTGGCTCAAGATAGCTTGTAAGCCTCGTTCATCAAGCTTGGTGCGCTCGCCGGTGTAACCAAGGTCGTGCGGAATGAGATAAAAGCGCTGAGCCTGAGCCGTTCCGTGGCCGGCATAATAGATGATCACAGTATCTTCCGGCTGCGCTCGTTTCAATCCGGCGAAGGCTGCGTTCTCCGGTTTTGCGGGGGCGCCTGCGAGTTGGGCGACAGCCGCAAGAATGTTTTCCTTCGTTGCCTTGTCATTGAGAAGAGGCACTACTTCCAGTCGTTCATAGCGAGCGGCTTCCGGCAAACGCTTGCGCACTTCCTCGCCGAAGCTCTGCGCATCGGCCACAGCGTATTTCAGATTGTACTGCGGGTTGGCGTACTCATTAATCCCCACCGCAATTACATATGCCGTTCCGGCTCGTTTCAAGCTCTCAGCTCCGATTACATCAACCTGAGCGTCTTTGCTCTTCACGTTGTCTTTGTTGAAAGCGTAAGCAGTGAGCTGATTTGCTCCCGCGATTAACGTGACCTCCTGCTCGAAACTAATTTCGGCCTTTCCGTTTAGTACGTCTCCATGCCATACCTTGACGAGGGAGCCATTCCGAAACAAGCGCACGTCGCGCGCGCCGCTGCTTTGAGGGTGACTCTTATCAGCCGGCGCATCGATCACATTGATGGTCACCTTGACGGTGCGCTCAGCAATTCCGGAGGCGGACGCGCCGCCGGGCACAGACAACTTCACAATCGGTTGGCGACGATCCTTCCTGGAAACGTCGAGCGAAACTTGCGGTCGTTTACCCGCAAAAACATCGGCCAACAGTCCGGGATAATAGAACTCGTTGAAGAACAACTCGATCGGCGCTACGTTGAAAGTCTCCTGGTTGTAACGCCAGAGAATCTGGTTCCACGAAACCGGAGTTCCATCGAACAGACCCTGTGGGGTGACAACCATCCATTCCGCGCCATCATCGAGAGAAATCAACGTCAACAAATGCTCGCCTGAGGCTACGTCCCACAAGAACGTGCCGCCATCGTCAGCCGCTGATGCTAATAGTCGCCCGTCAGGACTGAAATCCATTGATTCAATATTTGAAGTGTGCCCGGTCAGCGTGCGCAACTCGCGGCGAGCAGCTACATCCCAAATCCTGATCGTGTTGTTACTACTTGCTGAAGCCAACAAACGGCCATCACGGCTAAAAGAAACTTGTGTCACTCCTTTACCGTGCCCTTTTAACGAGCCTATCTCGCGTCCACTCGATACGTCCCACAACACTATCTGACCATTAACTTCGACTTTCATGTCGCGCATGAAATCGTCATAGTTCGCGGTCTTACGATTTTTGGGGTTCTGCTGTGCAGCAGACATCATCCCGGCAAAATCAATATTAGATTTTGATTCTACTCCTCCAGTGGCGACCATCTTTCCATCGGGACTGAACGCGACTGAAGTTACGTTACGTCCCATTGTTCCTGCCTGCATGCCGCCGAGGACGCTAGTCATCATGGCCGAAACATCTGCGAGGTTAGGCATGGCGGGCATTGAGCCTCGCTTCATGTTCTTCAACGTCTTCGGGTCGAGGGTAGGCATTGCACCCAGATTTCCGGGCGTCCCGAAATTTGGAACCGATGCTGTCGAAAGACCGCCGGTGCGATTGCCTGACTCCACGTCCCACAGCGAAACTTCTCCACGCGCTCCGAGCGTTGCCAGTGTGCGCCCGTCGGCGCTGAAACTGGCTTCAGTTGGAACTCCACCCAGGTCGAGCGAGTGAAGTTCTTTGCCTGACTTTACCTCCCATACCTTTGCCAGATGCTCAAAGGCGGAAGCTTGCGACCCGTAGGCCGCTTGCGGGTCAGCGAGATAGGTCGTAACCAATCTGGTTCCATCCGGACTGAACACAACTCGCTGCACGGAGCCTGGAGCTACACCCGGCGATAGAGTTTGAATAGTACGTCCGCTCGGGAGCTCCATGACGCTTACGCTCGTACTGTTCGGAGTGTAGGCGGCAATGTAACGACCATCGGGACTCGGGATCGGAAACATGTTGTCTGATGGCGCAGCCGAAACGCGCAGGCCTCGTCCGGAGCGCAAATCCCAGCGCGTTCGACCTCCGGATGATAGACGAGTGCCGTCGGCACTGAAGGCGACTTTGTAAGCCATATTCGTCCGGCCAGTCATCCGCACTAATTGCTTGCCGCTCTCGAGTTCCCAAACAATGGTTGGAGTGACGAACCCGCCAGTCGCCAGCTTTTTTGCGTCTTTACTAATACCGACAAAGGCTCGGCCCTGTTCTCCAAACAAGCCACTATTCGGAACCAGCAAAGGTGCTAATTCTTTGCCCGAGCCCAACTCCCAGATCCTTGCCTTGTAGCCCTCAACGAGTGAGAGCAGCTTGCCGTCGCTACTAAACTGGATCTGATCCCATTTGCCTGCGGTTGATCCAAAGTCACGTTCTTTCGCCTTTGGATTGAAATCCCACACCTTTAGTCTTTGACTGTCCAGACCCGCAGCGATGAGATGCCCGTCGGGAGCAAATGTCAGTTGTAAGTTTTGGATGTTTTCAACCTCGAAATCGATGGAGCGGACTTCGCGACCGCTGTTCAGATCCAAAAACTTAATTGCGTTCTTTGAGCCATCGAAAGAGACAAACGCCAGCTGCGAACCGTCGGGTGTCAGAACGGCGCCACCGCCACCACCGACGGCTGCGGCAGCATTCATTGTCGATAAGTTAAGAGAGCGTAATTCCTGGCCGCTGTTGATGTCCCATACCCTGACCGCATCGCTGATGGTTACCAGGTGACCATTCCCATCGAAAGAAATGAAATAGACTCCGGTCAACGCCGAGGCAATCCCAGCTTGTTTGAACGAGAACGTTTGGACTTCTTTGCCGGTAGCAACATCCCAAACTTTTACTGCGTCATTTCCGGCCGTACCTGCTATCAATCGGCTATCGCGACTGAAGGCAACGAATGGTGAGAGGGTAAACCCGGACTGTGCACCGCCCGACAAGTTGCGTAGCTCACGACCCGTAGCCGTCTCCCAAAGCTTGATTGTGCTGCTGCGGAAAGTTGTCGTCGCCAGCAGTCGCCCATCCGGACTAAAGACGAGACGAGTGGCGCCGAAGAAGTTGCTGTAGCCGGTTTGCAGTACCAGCTCAGGCTTAGCTTCGCGCGATTGTGAATCCGACTGCGAGTTCGCCGCCGCGCTCGACTGAATGCCAAGGCTGCGTTTGTCCTGAGAATCGGGCGTTGGCGAAGGACTTTGCGCGAATACTGCGGTGGTTACCGCCAACAGCGAGATGACAAGAAAGAAACCCGACAACCTTGATTTGTGACTCATGAACTTCCCTAAATAAGTATTGCGGCCTTAAGTAAGAATACCGTCGTAGCCCGAAGGGCCGTGATTCAGTAGCCACGCCTGTGAGGGCGTTGGAAATCCTCCATCACACGGCGAATGAAATCAGTCTTACCGTTCGTGTACGCGATGCGGTCACCGCGATGCTCGCGAGCTAAGCTGAACTTCAACTCTTCATATTGCTTTGCCACGTCGGGGTGTTCGATCAAGTAGTCTCGAAATAGTAGTCGTTCCCAATGCTCAAAGTCACTCTCTACGAAGTGCAGATGATGTGTCCTCGCCCCGGTGGAGTTCCGTTTGATAAACCAGGCGTAAAACGGCGGGCCGTCCTCGCCATGAGTAGCTCGCCAAAAGTAATCGTAGCGCTGCGACTCGAGGATCGGGACGATTCGCGTCTTCGTCTCAGCCAGTGACGAAACTTCCACCAGCATATCCACGACCGGCTTGGCGGCGAGATTAGGAACCGCCGTGCTTCCAAAATGTTCGATGCGATTTATTAGTTCTCGGGGGAGACAAGCGAGCAAATGAATCTTTTCCGCCTCAAACATCCGAGGCCAATCAGGATTGTAAGGAACAATCTCGATTTCGTCGCGCAAAACTCGCTGAACTTTTTGCTCGAGCGATTCCATAACTTGTAAAAACTTTGCCACAGATTACGCAGATTGCACAGATGTAAAAGCAAGCCACAGGGCATGATTTAACCGTAGCTGCTCTGCGTGGATTGTCAAAGATTCTGTGGCTTCAAGCGACACTCTCTCATGTACTTTTCAATTCGCGCTGGACAAAAACATCTGTGGAATTTGCGTAATCGGCGGCTAAATCTTTTTCGCTGCAGGCTGGCAGCCGGCAGTACATTTCAGGAGAACTTCACGTGCTCGAGCAACAGCAGTCCAATCGCCACGACGGCGAGCACATACATCACCGGCTTAACCTCCCGGGCGCGTCCAACGAGAATGTATAGCCCGGCATGCGCGATGAACCCCCAGAGAATGCCTTGAGTGATCGAGAAAGTTAGCGGAATAAGAATGATGGTCAAGAAGGCGGGGAGTCCTTCTTCGATCTTCGAGAAGCTGATCTCGGCAACGCTCTTGAACATCGAAGCGCCCACCAGAATAAGAACGGGTGCGGTGGCGTAAGCCGGCACCATGCCCGCCAGCGGAGCCAGGAAAAAGCACGGCAGAAAACAAAGCGCAGTAAAAACTGAAGTCATTCCTGTGCGGCCACCCATATCGATGCCAGCGATACTTTCGATGTAAGCAGTTCCCGACGAAGATCCTGCCAGGCCGGCGCCCAGCGTCGCGAACGAATCAACTATTAATCCTTGTTTTAGATTGCGCGGATGGCCCTTCTCGTCGAGCAGATTTGCGGCATGAGCAACACCAATGAAGGTCGAGATCGAATCAAACAAGTCCGTGAAGAGAATTCCGATTATCGCCGGCAGCAACGAGAGCTTGAGCGCTCCGATAATGTCGAGCTTAAGAAAAACTGAACGAAAGTCGGGACTGCTGAAGAGCTGATCCGGCGCTTTTATCTGACCCGTAATCCACGCTATCAAAGTAACTATGAGTATTCCCGCCAGGAAAGCAAAAGCACTTTTACGGACCAGCAGCACTGCCGTAATGCCGAGTCCCACAATCGTAAGCACGGCGCTGTAACCCAGAGTGCCGAGCTTAACGAACGTCACTGGATCGCCAACAATAAATCCAGCATTGCGGAGACCGATGAAGGTGAGAAAGATACCGATCCCGGCTGCGGTACCGATGCGCAACTCGCGCGGAATGGCTTTGGCAATCGATTCACGAACGGGTGTCACCGAAATCAGCAGAAACAAAACTCCGGCCCAGAAGATGATTCCAAGCGCGACCTGCCACCACACTTTCTGACCGAGAATGATCGTGAAAGTGAAGTACGCGTTGATTCCCATCCCGGGTGCTACAGCAAAAGGCAACTTCGCGTAAAGCCCCATCAGCAACGTCATCACGAAACAAACCAACACCGTTGCGGTTAGGACACCGCTGAAAGACATGCCCGTGCCGGGAGTTGAGAGGATGCCAGGATTAACCACCACGATATAAGCCATCGTGAAGAACGTGGTGATACCCGCGACTGCTTCGGTGCGAAGATTCGTTCGCGGGCCACTGTTCGTGCCGTCAGTCGCCTGCGAATCTGAGACTGAACTCATAATTGGCTGTGGTTTGTGCGAATGGGATTGACGAGCGCGCCCGTCAGTCTATGTCAGGCAGGAAAGGCTACGCAAAGTTTTTTCGCAGTGACAGGAGATCGGATTTGGCCACAGATAAACGCGGATAACACACGGATCTGAAAGAGATTTAGACAGTAACTAACAGAGATTGAGACGGTAACTAACTTAGAAAGTAAATTAAACAAGTGGTTCCCGCAGCATCACTCGAGTTGGATCAGCTCATGGTGGAGAAGGGTTGCTTGCGCCCGCTCAAGTTGCACTGGCATTCAGTCATAAGGAGAGGTGCAAGCCCATAATCAACATTGAATGCTAATGCAAGTTGAGCGGGCGCAAGCTACCCTTCCCAACCATGAGCTGATCGCAATCGAGTGATGCCACTGACGCACCCGTTAATTTACTGTCCATCCCACTTTCAGATCCGTGTTATCCGCGTTCATCCGTGGCTAAATCTCCCGCATTTTCCTGCCCACTGCCGCTATCTATTGCGCTCCGACCTTACGAATTAGACCAACACGCAAACACTTTGAAGATGAGCTTGCGTGTTTACCTGAGTGGTCCACAAACTGAATTGAGCGCCTCATGAGAGGATGGTCGAATGTTATTCGTCGCCTTGATAGGTCAGAAACGGTTCCGAAAATCAAAGCGTCCTCGAATCACCCGGTTGAAACCGGGTGTGAATGAGAATGGCAACCCGCGATGCGGCCCTAGTCCCATCAAGACTCTTTGGCTATCATGGTCGAGGATTTGTTCAAAACGCACTCCCTAAGCTCGCGACTTATTCGTTCGTCGGACCAGTCAAGGTTGTGCCCCGCAATCATCGCTGCACTGATAGCAGCGCTTCTTCCCGCGTCCGAGTTGAGTCCAACCATTGTTCGGCGTAATAAACAATCGCCAAGCGTTTGCGCGAGCTCATGCTCGAAGGCAAAAACGATCTCGGCGGCAATCGCTCCGGTCTCTTCATCAAAAGTCTCGAACAGTTTCTGATCGCTGGCCGCCACTCTCAAGATTTCCAAAGCGCGAGACCCGTAGACCCGAACGAGGTGATCGATCGTCTTTGGCGACAGCTTGCCGCTCTTCTCGAGCTCACTTCGGATGGCATTGAAGTCAGAAGTTGCGGCTCCCGGTAATGGCTTGCGATGAGTCTCGCAAACCGGCGGCGTGCGGGACAAAGCTTCGAATACAACGTTGACCGCCTGCTCGGAGAGACTGCGATAGGTGGTCAGCTTGCCGCCAACGATCGAGAAGAGGTTCTGTAGTTTTTCATGCTTGTGAATAAAGTGCCGGCGAGTGATGCTCTGCTCACGTTTGTTTTTCGTGAAGGGGAGCGGACGCACTCCCGAGTAAGCATACAGAATCGATTCGCGAGTGAGCCTGGCTGCAGGTATCACCCGGTTTGTTTCTGCGAGCAGATACTCAACCTCTGCGTCGTCGATGGCAACGTGATCAAGGTCTCCGTCGAACCGCTGGTCCGTAGTTCCGATTAGAAAGTTTCCATTCCACGGGATGATGAAGAACGGACGAGCATCCACTTTGGCTTCCACGTAGAGAGCAGTTTTCGGAGCGCCGGGAAATTCACCGACTATGATGTGACTTCCTTTTGTCCCACCTATCAGTCGCTCATTAACGGTCTCGCCTGCGACTTGATCGACCCATGGGCCGGCAGCGTTGATCACCACGCTGCCGCGCATAGAATGGTTTTGTCCGGAAATCAGATCAGTAACCTCGATTCCGAGCGTCCGATTCTTCTCGACTATGAACCTGTCGACTCGATTGTAGGTGCGGATGCTGGCGCCGTGGTCCTTCGCCGCGAGCGCATTCTCCAACACCAATCGTTCGGCAAACTCAACCTGAGCGTCAAAGTAGAGAGCGGCGCCAAGAAGACCTTCCGAATTGAGGCCGGGCGCCAGTTCCAAAGCCTGGCGCTGAGATAGCATGCGATGACGTGGAAGCGTCTTGCCGCTGGACAGCAAGTCGTAGACAGTCATTCCGGCGCGAATCGTCCAGGGACCTCGTCGAGCTCCGCGATACAGAGGAATGATCATCGAGAGCGGCTTGACGAGATGTGGCGCGATCCGAAAGAGGATCTCGCGTTCGTGCAGCGACTCGCGGACCAATCCAAATTCGGCGTGTTCAAGATACCGTAGGCCACCATGAATGAGGCGCGTTGACCAACTCGAAGTCCCGCCGCCGATGTCTCCCTTGTCAACGAGCAGCACGCTGAGTCCACGCATCGCGGCATCCCGGGCAATACCGGCGCCATTGATGCCCGCACCGATGATGATCAATTCGTAGTTTTCTTGAGAAATGGCGTTGGTCCCTAACGTACGACAGGCTGCCAGCCTGTCGCGGTTTCATTAGCGCTGCTGTGACTAACAAGCTGCAGGCTGCCAGCCGGTCTCGGTTTCATTAGCGCTGCTGTGACTAACAAGCTGCAGGCCGCCAGCCTGTCGCGGTTTCATTAGCGCTGCTGTGACTAACAAGCTGCAGGCTGGCAGCCGGTCGCGGTTTCATTAGCGCTGCTGTGACTAACAAGCTGCAGGCTGCCAGCCTGTCGCGGTTTCATTAGCGCTGCTGTGACAAACAATCTGCAGGCTGCCAGCCTGTCTCGGTTTCATTAGCGCTGCTGTGACAAACAAGCTGCAGGCTGCCAGCCGGTCGCGGTTTCATTAGCGCTGCTGTGACTAACAAGCTGCAGGCTGCCAGCCGGTCGCGGTTTCATTAGCGCTGCTGTGACTAACAAGCTGCAGGCTGGCGGCCGGTCGCGGTTTCATTAGCGCTGCTGTGACAAACAATCTGCAGGCTGCCAGCCTGTCGCGGTTTCATTAGCGCTGCTGTGACTAACAAGCTGCAGGCTGGCAGCCTGCAGTACATCGGCCTTCTTCACACCATTTAGTGCTAGCGCTGCACCATCTGGCATGACGAATCTAACTCGTGAGCTAACCACAAACACACAAAAGAGCAAAGTTCAAAGACCAAAGATCAAAACACAAAACCGTTTTTCCTGGGCACAAGCCTTGCTCTACGTCTGGACCAGCTAGTTCAAGCTCCGCAAAAAAAGAATATGCCATTGCCTCGGTTGCGGAGATTGACCGCGAGACCGCGTTAACACCTGCTCTCTCGACGCGTCTTTAGATTCTGATTGCCGGCGCGCAATTCTGCTGCGTGCACGTCGCAGTCTCTTCGAAAATTGAAAGGAGCTGGTCATGCGTCCAAACAGGTATCCGATCATCCTGTTTCTTTCTCTCCTGTTAACCATACTTTTTATTCCCACCATCGCGCTCGCTGACGATAACAACGACGCGGATGATTACCAGGTCAAAGCGCGCGTAGTGCGCATCAGTCTTATTCACGGCGGGGTCAGCCTCAAGCGACACGATAGCGAGGAATGGGAAAAGGCGCGCCTGAACGCGCCGCTCGTTGAAGGCGACACCATTTCTACTGCCGGCACCTCACGAGTTGAAATTCAATTTGATGCTCGCAATTTTGTAAGACTGTCGTCGGACTCGCTGCTGAAAATAATTACGCTCCGTGATGAAGGTGTAGCCCTAAGTCTTACCGAAGGGACCGCGACGCTTCGTCTCGCGCGTTTTGATAGGGACCGCGAGTATTTCGAGATTGATGCGCCACAAACTACCGTCGCAGCCGAGCTCAAAGGCCTCTATCGTCTCGATGCTTTACGCAAAGGCATCATCCGGCTAACCGTTCTCGATGGTGGTCGGGCTCGAATCTATTCGGATACAGCCGGCTTTACTGTTCGAGAAGGAACAGTCGCGACGCTGACTTATGAAGGCACGGATGCCGGCGATTGGCAGAGTGCGAAAGTCGTTTCGAAAGACAGTTGGGATGACTGGGTCATTGAGCGAGAACGATATCTCGCCGCCCGGCTCAAGTACGACGACCACATGCGTTATTACGACAATGCGGTTTGGGGCGGTGAAGATCTCGATTCCTATGGCAGCTGGGTTTACGCAAATGATTACGGATGGATTTGGAGACCGAGCATCACCATCATTAACAACTATAACGACTGGGCTCCATATCGCTACGGTCATTGGGCCTGGATCTCGCCGTATGGGTGGACGTGGATTGGCGATGAGCCCTGGGGCTGGGCGCCTTATCACTGGGGACGATGGGTTTACTACGATAATTATTGGGCGTGGTGTCCGCACGGGTATTACCGCTCTCGTTGGTGGAGACCGGCCCTGGTGGCGCTGCTCAATATTCACATCAGTTTCGGTTCCAGCTATTGTTGGTACCCGCTGCCGTATCATCACCGAGATCCGCTTTCAAATTATTACCGCGATCGTTTGCGGCCGCTGCGTGCTGACGAAATCGCGAATCTTAGACGGTTAAACCCTGCTTATCTTCGAGCAGTAACAGCCGTTCCAGCTCGAGATTTCGGCGCCGGCAATGGTCGATTGCAACGAGCATCTGGTGAGGTGGCTCGTCGCGCACTCGATGCGCAACCGCTGCGGGATTTACCGGCAAGACCTGCGACCGTCGTCCGCTCCGGAGACAGTGGCATCACACGTCCTCAACCGGCGATTGCTTCGCGGCCTACTGGCGCCACGGCTCGCACTCCCGGAGTGGCGCTCGATGGTGAACTTCGTCGCAGCCGCATCTTCAACGGCCGCGAACCGGTGGGTGCTTCCGGTGGAACACCAGGCGGCGCAGGCTCAACGGGAGTTGGGCCAACACGAGCAGCCGACACTCGGGCGACTGGAGCCGTGACTCGTCCTGATCCTCCAGTCAATCGCAACCTTGACATCAAACGAAATCCAGACGGCGCCGGAGTTGAGCCGAGACCTGGCGGCGTTCCGACTCGACCTCGAACCAGCGATCCCGGATCCGTGGACCACAATCCACCCGCGCGCGGAAGTGATGTGGGCGAGCGTCCTTCGTCAGGTGGATCACCGGTGCGACCGGTGCGGCCGCGTGAAGATACTCCTCGTCCGGACGCGGTGGATCACAATCCACCTGCCCGAGAAGAGCGGGAACGTCCTGCGCGCCAGGAACCGCCGGTGCGGCAGGAACCGCCGGCTCGACAGGAGACTCCGGTCCGCCATGATCCGCCGGCACGACCGGATCGACCGGATCGACCGGATCGACCGGAGCGAAGCGAGCGGCCATCACGCGAAGAAAGTCCGGCGCAGCCTGAACGGCCAACACGATCAGAGACACCTCGATACGAACCGCCGCCGCAGCGCCAGGAATCTCCGCGGTATGAGCCACCCCCGCGAAATGATCCGCCGACACGGAATGATCCGCCGCCACGGAATGATCCTCCCCCGCGTAACGATCCGCCGCCACGGAACGATCCACCGCCGCGCAATGATCCGCCGGCGCGCAGCGAGCCTGCTCCGCGTGCAGAACCGGCTCGCCCCGACAAACCGGATCGGCCGTCACTGCTCGATAAAAAGAGCAACGACTCGTGAAACGGCAGTGATCGAAGAGCGACGGCAAGGCCAACCAGCCTTGCCGTTGCTCACTAACCCTCAACTCTCCTCGGGATCTTAATCAGATTGCATCACCGGGAGTTCATCATGTCAGTCACACGTTTTTGTTTTTATCTCATTCTCTTGCTCGTAGCCTTAACTGCTGGCGCCTATTTATTTGCGGTCGCTACCAACGCGCAGACTCGAACGCTGGAACAATTGAGACCGGACACTCGCCGGGTCGCGTTCGCGACCGGTCAAAAAGTTGGCGATAGCCACGGGCGTCCAAATGCTTATAAGCCGGAGCGCGCGCCCGGAAAAATGGAGGTTCGGTCCACTGAAAGCAAAGGCGCTCGCTCGGTGCGAGCTACTGGTTTTAATCGATACGCACTCCGGCCTGATGCGGCTACGGCCGGAATTACTCCAGGCACCGCGCTCCACCGGATTCTGCATACTTCGCAACTAAGCCTGGTTTCTTCAGCGGGAACTGACGAGCAGTTGGTCGATACGAATGGAAATCTGATAGCCGATCAACGTCAGGCCTTCGATGACCTGGGCGGCTCTTTCGATATCGCCGTGGGCCAGTCGGGAGCACGTTACGCGGTTTATTCAGGAACCCTCCAAGGCGCAAACGTTGGCGTGCTGATGCTGGCGCTCGACACGAACGGTGATTTTGTCGTCGACAGTTCAAGCACTTTCGATCTGCATCGTGACTTTTCGCTGCCGTCGGCTGCAGCCGTCGTCGTCGGAACTTCAAAGGCAGGCCGAGAATTCGCGATCGTCTGTTCCAGCGGCTACTACAACTCGTCGAACCCGAATGATCCCAACAACGAACCGTCTCCGGGCATCGTGCTGCTCGTTCGAGATCCTGTGACCGGAGGCTTTGATACCACGCTTTCCAAGACGCTGGTGACGGTTGGAGACAATCGTTTATACAACGCCAACGCCCTAGCGTTGTTGCCCAACAATGATTTATTGATTGCTGACTTTCATTCGAACGAGCTGCGCGTCATCCGCGACACGGACAACGATGGCATTCCGGATCAGCTCAGAAACGCGGCTTATTATCAGTACGCGTTTTCGGACGATGCTCCGCTCGACATTGCGGCGAACTCGCGTGGCGTGGTTTTCTCGCACTCGGCGGGCAATGACATGTTGATGCTCGCAGTGTATGACGATAACGCGGATGGAACTGCGGACCACGACGAAGTTGTAGTCGAGGGCCTTTCCATCGACAACAATCTGTTCCTGCATGGATTGACTGTCGACCGACTCGGCAATGTTTACGTCATTCAGGATGCCAGCGGCCTGGCTGACGGCTCAGCAGGCAACGGTGGAATTCCACGCGTTGATGCTTTTCCCGATCCCTTTCTTAACGGCTTTCTGCAGAACGGCGAGATCTTTTTTGAAGCGGATGATGAAAACACGCAAGGGCTATCGGGCCTGGCTTTTGGCGCCCTCCTCTCAAATCAGATCAACGATGCGCAATTCTTTGTGCGGCAGCATTACCTCGATTTTCTAAATCGTAACCCCGACGCGTCGGGACTGAGCTACTGGACCGGTCAAATCACACAATGCGTCGACAACGACGCGTGCATTAAGACGCAACGCATCACTGTATCCGCGGCTTTCTTTATCGAGCAGGAATTCCAGGACACCGGGTCGTACGTTTACCGGTTTTACAAAGCGTCCTACGGACGACGACCGACGAACTCCGAGTTCGTGGCTGATAGAGCATTGGTGGTGGGCGGTTCGGATCTGGAAGCGAAGAAGCAGGCGTTTGCCAATGACTGGGTCGCGCGCGCAGCCTTTCAACAGGTCTATCCCACTGCCATGACTAACGAGCAGTTCGTGAATAAGCTTTTCGACACTGCGGCGCTGACACCGTTCACCAGCGAGCGGCAGCAATTGATCGCGGACATGAATGCAGGCAAGACTCGCGCTCGCGCTGTGCGTGACGTAATCGAAATCGCAGCCTTCAAGACTCGCGAATACAATCCTTCGTTCGTGTTGATGCAGTATTTTGGTTATTTGAAGCGAAATCCGGATCAGGCGGGCTATGACTTCTGGCTCAACACTCTGGACAACCGAGCGCCGAACAACTATCGAGGGATGGTTTGCGCATTCATTACTTCGCGTGAGTATCAGGAGAGGTTTGGTTTGCAACTGCGTCGAACGAACGCCGATTGCTTGTAGGTTCGCTTTGAGATCTCAGATCTGAGATCTCAAATTGCTCACTGCTTTTCGCCGATTGATTTCTGAAGTTTCTGAATCAAGTCGCGAGCCTGAGGAACAAACTCGCCTTTAGGTGAGAGCTTTACATACTCCTGATAAGAACTGAGCGCTCGTTCCTGTTGATTCAGTTTTAGCAGGATATTTCCAGCGAGGAGATGCGCTTCGGCGAAGTCAGTCTTAAGCTGCAGCGTTCGTCCGACGGCGGCTCCAGACTTCGGAATTTGATTCGTGTCCCAATACAAACGGCCTAAAGTAAAGAATCCATGCCAGGCCTTGTCATCGAGCTTTAGCCCGGCAAGCAAAATCTCCTCCGCCTCTTTGTATCTTTTCTGACGCCAATAGACTTCGCCTAATGCCAGCATGGTGGGAGGGTTTTCGGGCCGCTGTTCGAGCGTGCCCAGCAGAACGGTCTCAGCTTGAGACCACTGTCGCTGATCAATCAAAGCAGTAGCCAACAGCATGCGCGCTGCGAAGAATTCCGGGTACCCGGTAACGGCGTTTTGAAGATGCGTGACCGCCTCCGGATAGCTTTTCTTTGCGAGCGCGGATCGGCCCTGGACGAACTCATCGCGCGCGTTGGGTGGCACTCGGGCATCGATTACGTCTGGACCTGAGCCCAGGCTCGCCAATGAGCTCGGGCTTTCAGAAATCACTTCGAAGACGAGGTAAACCTTCGCTATGGTCTGAAGGTCGGCGTCCTGCTGTGCCGGTTTATATCCGGCGACATTAATCACCACGCGGTAATAGGCTCTGCTTATGTTCGCAAACCTAAATCTTCCGCGCGCATCAGTATTCACAGTGTCGATAGTGCCACCGCTGAACCTCTCTAAACGCACGGTCACATTCTGAGCCGGTGAGCCAGTCCCAAGAAGATTGACTTGTCCGGTTATCTCCGAGCCTTGATTGTTGGGGTTGTAGGCGTCGCGGTCCCTTTGCGCGAAGGTGGTTGAGGCAACCAGCAGAACCAGCGCCAGAGCAACAGGTCGATACATGGAAGGCAACATGTTCGGTACCTCAGTGGAGAACGCGGGGCTCAATAATGCTCTCGTAGAGGGATGAAAAACAAGAGCGGTAACGCTCGGTTCGAGTTCGTCTTTTGTTTCGTAAGGTGTTGCTACAAGGTAAAGAGGCCGGACGATTCCGAAGAACCGCCCGGCCGAGGAACATTTGTTTTGAACCTAAGAACTACGTCAGTGCCTATAGGTTAAACCAAATTGAATCAATCGAGCCGGTACCACCGTGGTAGTGATTTGGCCGAATGTTGCTGCAGTGGCAATTGACACTGAGCTTGGAAACCCGAAGACCGGGTGATTCCACATGTTGAACATGTCCATGCGAAGCTGGAGCTCATGCCCTTCACGAGGACTGAATCGCTTCTGAACTGAGAAGTCCCAATTCTGTTGGAATGGTCCACGGAAAGCGTTACGCGGCGTGGTGCCGTATCCGTGAGCTCCCGTTCCTGCCGAGTTGGGAATATTCGGTTGCGGTGTAATCCAGCAGGCGCGATTCAGGTAATTCGCGAGTTTCACAGTGGTGCTGCCCGTTGTGTACGCATCCTGCGCGCTGGCGCATTTGAAGAGTCCGGTGCTGGTGCCGCCGCCGAAAGCGCCGCCACCTGTGTCCGTAACCGAGAACGGCAACCCACTTTGGTAGGTGATGATGCCGCTGATGCCCCAGCCGCGGAAGAGCTGATTCTGGAAGAAACTGCCCTTCGGTACTGGAAGATCGTAGGAATAGCTCACTACCAACCGGTGACGTCGATCAAAGTCTCCAACCGCCTTATTCTGTTGGACGTTCGCGCCGTTATTCAGAATGTTGGCGCCGCCTTGCCCGTTACGAGTAGCATTCAGCTCATCCGTGCTCTGAGACCCACTGACGTTGTCAATTGTCTTCGAGAACGTATATGCGGCCTGGAAGTAGAAGCCTCGAGTAAGCCGGCGAGACAAAGTGGCTTGCAACGAATTGTAAGTTGCGAACCCAATGTTGCCTGAGTAACGCGAGCCGCGCTTTCTTGAAAGGCCAAGAATCTGATGCCGTAGCTCTTCGTTGTTAACGGTGTTGGCCGTAATATTGTAGGTGACGCCGTTCTTGTCCTTGACGACGATTGGGGAGGTTGGGCTCGCTTCCCTGGCCAGGAAAGGATCCCAGATTCCCAGACCGCCGACAAAGTGCGTACCCACGTAACCGATCTCAGCGGCCCACCCGCCCTTCAATTCACGCTGTACATTCAAATTCCATTGCTGAGTGTACGGGGTGTAAATGTCGCGTGGTACGGTTGTAAACGACGCGAGATTAATGGAGCAGTTAGTGGCTCCAGTAGCGGTATCTACCGCCGAAATGTGCGATGCGTAGTTCAGACACCGCTGTCCTTGCTCGTTAACGAAAATCGGCCGAAAGCCGGAGAGATTTACGTCATTCGGATTATTCGAAATCGCCCCAGTGGCCGTATTGAACAGTCCTGCAAAGTAGGTGTTCTGCGGAATGAACTGGGTTGCGACTATCGATGGAGGCGGTATTGTGCCAAAAGGATTGGCTAGCTGACCCGGGTTCGGGTTGGGATTGCTTGATAGCGGCTGAACCGTGAACGGCGCTGCCAAAGAATTCTGCAGAATGTTCTGGTTCGACAGCCTCTGATAATACATACCGTAACCGCCGCGAATAACCGTCTTTTGATCGCCATTCATGTCCCAGGCAAAGCCAACGCGTGGGGCAAAGTTATTGCCGTCAAAGCAGGTGGACAAGGCGCAATCAGACACGCCCGGAGTTCCATGGAACCCCGCGAGGTTAACCTTTTCGGGAATTAAGAACGGATTCAAGCCTTGGGCCGCTCGCTGTGGATCAAAGATTCCAGCGCGATAGAGTTTATCGTGGCCAAAAGCCATGCCTTCCCAACGCAGACCAAAGTTGAAGGTCAAGCGCGAGGACCAACGATAGTCGTCCTGAAGAAACCCGGAGTAGTCCGTCGCGACAAAGTTTCGTGCCGGATCACCAAAGGCTGATTGGATTGCCGTGATACGGCCGCGCAGAAAATTCTGGAAACCGGTGCACTCGTTGGTATCGAGCGTGCAGCTTGTAAGCGGATCCGGCGCAGGACTTATCCCTGAACTGGTAACCCCAGTTGTCAGAGCGCCGCGAACGGCAAAGTTATTGAATCGATTCAGCTGGTACTGGACTCGCTCAGCGCCCATGCGCAAGCTGTGCTTGCCGAGGGTCCACGAGAATGAATCGACGATGTTGTAGGTATTTGAGACCGTGCCACGATCGTCATTCACACCGGTGCCCAGCGAAAACAGTCCGCCGATGGTGAACTGGTAGATGCCGGGGAAGATACTGCTATTGCCCCTGCTCGCGCCGACGTCGGAGAGATTGATCGAATCAGTCGGAATGTTTGCGAAGAGGAACCGGCTGTAGCCGAGTCTCAACTCATTTACTTGCGTCGGACTGAAAATATGCGTTTCAGTGATCGAGAGGAAACGATTTAGCTGAGTATCAGTTCTCGGGAAAGCGAGATTGCTGGCCGTGCCATAAGGTTTGTCGACTGCGCCATTGTCCCAGAACCAGCGTCCCGAAAGCTTATCGCGTCCACCCTTCCAGCTGCGGTCGAGACTGATAGTGTATTGATTGTCCTTGATAGGAGCGACGGCGCTGAACTGGCAAGTGAAGGTGCTGATTGGCGAAGCAGTCCCAACCCCGCATCCGCCCTGACCGGGACGCGGTATCAGATACTGTCCGCCGTAAAGGCTGCTCTTCAAATTGAGAATGTTGACGGCGATGGGATCGATCTGCGCTGGGGTTAGACCAAACGCCATAGCGAGTTGAGCAGCAGATGTCGATCCGTCCGCGTTAGTTGGGAATTTCTGAATCGTCGGTGAAAGAGCGGAACCGGCTGGATCCAATCCGTTTCGGGCCCTGACTCCCTGATAATTAAAGAACCAGAAGGCGCCGATACCAGGAACTGGACCGCTGCCCGAGCCGCCAAAAACATTTTGCAGCAAGCGAGCACGTTTGCCTTTCAAGTTTGGCTGCGCATTGCGAAACCATTCATTAGCGTTAAGAGCGTCGTTGCGATGCTGCCAATAACCTTCCCAATGAAAGTCCTTTTGACCGGACTTGATCACGAGTCCCAGTGCGCCGCCGCCCTTGCTGCCTTGAGAGGCATCGTAGAGCGAGGTCGAGACCTTCATCTCTTGCAGGGTGCTTGGATTCGGAAGCGGCACGGTGTCGAAGTGCGCCAGGTTGAAGTCATTAACGTTGATGCCTTCAAGCGACACGCTGTTGTTGCTGGTGCGCTGACCGTTCACAGTCACATCCGCCGTACCTCGTCCCGCGGTGCGCACGTCGGTCGGCTCACCGGTAACGCCGGTTGACAGGCTGAGCAAGAACAGGAAATTGGGAGAAGCCAGCGGCAGCTGTCGCAACGTCTGCGAATCAATGGCCTGCCCCGTCGTAGCGCTGCTCGGGTTGATTAGCGTAGGGGTGGCCTCAACATTGACCGTTTCTTCAATGCGGCCGGCTTGCAGCGAGACGTCCTGCCGCGCGCTTTCAGTAATTCTTACCTGGACCGCGGCGACTACTGCCTTCTTGAAGTTGGGCGCCGTGACTTCGACGCGGTACATTCCCGGCGGCAGCAGCGTGGCCGTGTAGGCGCCATCGTCACCGGTTGTGGTCGTACGGACAGACTTGCCGGTGCCTTCGTCGACAACGTCGACGGTGGCGCCTTTCACCAAGCCTCCGCTTTGGTCGGTAACGACACCTGTAATACCCCCGGTCTGGCCGCCTTGAGAATATGCAGCCACACACAGAAGGGTCAAAACCAAGCCGCTTGCCAGCAAGCGTAAAAAGCTTCGCATAACAGCTCCTCCTTCTCGATGTCTCTAACTTTTGGTTGGACTAGTTGAAAACTATTAAGAACGCCGAGGGTACCTATTTTTGGAAAAAAGCCCTGTGTGACCGACGTTATCCGAAATTTAGGCAAGCGGCATTCCATCTTGTGAGATTTTCGTGATGATTATGGAAGTGCCGAAAAACTTGGGGATTCATTTTGGGACAAGGGCTATCCGTAAGTTCCGTAGCGAACTCCTGGAAGGTTTTTGTTCAAATTCATGGAGAGTCTATAGATTTTCATAAATCCGGGGCCTCGTAAGACCTCCAAGCCAAGACCAGACAATCGACCTCCCTAAGGTCGGATTCGGCCACGAACTTTTGCAACTGGAAGGCGATCTCAGCACGGGAAAATTCTGGCTCGTTGCAGGATTCTCCATTCCAAACCGGCGTTCAGAGTTCAATCTTCAGATTGTGCCGCAGCCAGCACGCAATCTAAAGATTGAACTCAAAACGCCTGGGCCGTTCGTTCATTTCTTATGACCGTTTGAGCGCTTCAGATGTGCACGCAGATATTTTCCCGTTGTGAGGAAAAGACCCCGTCAGTACTCGTAACCTTGGCTGCTTTCGAACTCGAGAGCAAGGTCAAGACTGGGCGCCTTAGTGTAGAGATAACATTTCCCGCCGTTGTACCAAAGAATTCTTGCCGACTCCTGCTGGTAGTTGTCGGCTGGAAAGAGAGCAACCACACGCTCGCCCTTTTCTCCAAAACGATTCTCGTAATCCGAGACTCGTTCGACAATCCGGGACGACTTGGCCAGGAGATCTCGCCACGCCTTCTGCCCTTGCTCGGTGGACTGCTTGCAGAAACTTCCCTCATTCATCCTTTGGCCATCAGGCAACTCGTAAAGCCGGTCATAGCCCAGGCCGCAGGCGCGCCCGATGAGTGTAAATTGTAATGGCGGAATTTGGCTTAAACCGATTGATCGAATGATAGATGATATGGATGCTTCTTTCCGCATGACGAGGCTCGCTGACAGCAGACCCGCGCCAAACGTGATTAGAGAAACTGAAAGATAAATGATTGCGCGTCTAATTCGCATAGCCTGAGACCAGCTAATTGCAAATACATTAGACCCTCAGAGCTCGCGCGAGTTCCATTGAGTTTGTGCGCGAGTGCTGCTGCGGTATTGAATTATGAGGAAGCAGCTTCGCCCGTTTCGGCAGCGGGAGCAGTTTCGTGATGCTCGGGATGTTCGGTTGTGTACAGCCGCAGAATATCCTGACCTTGACGGGATCGAGGATCGATAGTGCGGAGGTGTTTGCGACCTTGCATTTCCCAAATCGCTGTGACCACGCCGTCCTTTTCAACTGCGTGATAAGTGATTTCTTCCGTGCTCTGACTAGCTGGCTGGTTTTCTATTGGCGCTTCCGTCGCTTCCGCGCTCGGAGCAGTTTCGTTCTCAGACATCGACAATAAAGCTCTCCTCTTGACGATTCATCTCTGTTTGATTGTTCTTGGATTGTTGCATAGCCTCGCGAGATGTGTCTAGCAAGCATCACGGACTGTCAGCCTGTTACCTATCTGTTTGAGGTCGAATAAGGCACGACCAAATGGATTTTCCATATATCATTTTCCATATATCAATTGTCATTGGAAGGAGCGTAGACGTCCTGTTAAGCACCATTGAGCTGGATAAAAAATGACGATTGGAAAATGATGAATGGAAAATCGAAAGGCCCAGTGCGCCAATAAAAAGTAGGTAAAGCATAAATGGTGAACTGAAGCCTCAGCCGATACCACAGGCTGGCCCTGTGGTGTTTCATGCTCACAGCTACAAAACAGGCTGATCCGTCGGTTCGCAAGATGCCACGGGCTGGCCCCGTGGTGTTTCATGTTGCCGCCTGCCAGCAGCATGAAGCGTGAACACTCCACGGGACGAGCCCGTGGCATCACCAAAAATCCCGGCCCGCCTCAGTTAGCGACCAACGTGAGTGACCACGGCGCCAGGCCGTGGCCTCAGTTTTAGCGACTACCTACTTTTTTCATGGCGCACTATCGAAAAGCTCTCTCGAAGCAAACCGCACGCTACTTCCCATACTTCAATGCAGTCTCGACAGCAGCTTTCGCGCCGACAACGCCCCAGCCTTGTCGATCAACATCAATCGACGGTACACGCTCGGCTGTTTCAATGAGGATTCTCTTCACCTGTGGTGGAGTCAGCCGCGGATTGGCTTCGAGCATGCAAGCAACTATCGACGAGACAATCGGCGCCGCGAAGGATGTTCCGTCGACGTACTTGTAAAATTGATTGATGACGTTGCCTTCACGCAGCTTGATCGTGATGAGTTGACGCAGCAAAGGAACTGGCAGCTCCCGCGCTTCGTCGATATCGCTATCGACTCCTCGATGCGCATCGATGATTGTCCTCAGCTCTTTATCGAGCGCTTGATCGAGCTCAGAATACAACTGCGCTTCTCCAGCCGTCGGCGTATGCGGAAGGATTGGCGCGGCCACCCAGATTCCCGGCGCGATCACTTCCGGCTTTTGCAGCCCGTCGACTGTGGGGCCATACGAGGAGCGATACATACCGCGCCGAGCTCGATCAAGTGAGTTTTGATCGTCAAGTCCGCCGACCGAAATAGCTGCGGGCGAACAAGCTGGCGGCAAGACTTCATGGCTTGGTGACATTCCCGCATTACCGACAGCGCAAACAACAACCAAGCCTTCGCTAACGGCTCGCTCAACGGTTTGACAAAGCGAGTTGGTCAGATACGACTGCGGGAAATCGCCTCCGGCAGAAATATTGACGACGCGAATATTGTGCTCGTGGCGATGATCGATCGCCCATTTCAAACCGCGTTCGATATCGGAATCCGAAATGTGACCGGTCCGGCCAATTTTCACGAGAGCGACGTTGGCATCCGACGCAATGCCTCGATAGAAACCGTCCGAGAGATACCCGTTCCCCGCGGCAACGACTGACGTCATCATCCCGTGCCAGCTGGCCACATCAGTAGTTTCAAGTGAAGTCTGATCGTGCTCGGCGTCGAAAATACTATGGTAGGCGACGATACGATTCGTGGGCTTGGATAGATCGTCGTGACGAAAGAACCCGGAATCAAGAAATGCGATCGTTACTCCGCTCCCGGTGAATCGTTCATCGGCTTCCATGCGCAGCGGCGTTGGCAAGACATAACTTGTCTCCTCAAACACTTTTGCGTGTGAATCGATTTGGCTTTTGCCGCGCCGGAAAATCTCAACGCAGGGAGGGCAGATTCTGGCGGTCGGCGCCAGCGTTGACGCATTCGCCTTAACGATTGAACGCAGCTCCGGCTTTAGATCAGACAGTAGGATCGATCGTTCAACTGACTTGCGTGCACAAACATCGCAAGTTTTGGGATCTGAGGGAGGCGATGGTTGTGGTTCAGCGGTGGTCAGTTCCTGTGACATTCACATGTGACGATAACACGGGAACCGAAAACCGGGAAAAAGTCCGTGAACCGAAAACCGGAAACCGTGAACAGTTTGACGCCGACCGCGTCCGAGCTTGTTCTCATCGTTGACTTACATTTACAACGATTCTGTTCGCAGCTCTCGGTTTACGGTTTACGGTTCACGGTTTCCGTCTTACTGCTGGGAACCGAAAACCGGAAACCGGGAACAGTTTGACGCCGACCGCGTCCGAGCTTGTTCTTATCGTTGACTTACATTTACAACGATTCTGTTCGCAGCTCTCGGTTTACGGTTCACGGTTCTCGGTTCACGGGTTTACGGTTTCCGTCTTACTGCTTTATTCGGACGCGATCGCTCTTGCCTCGAGCAAAGGTCTCGGGGTGGTACATCTCTTCTACCTTAACCGGGGGCACGACGAAGTTACCCGGTGTCGTAGCTCTAGCCACATACGAATATCCATAAACACCCGGCCAGAGACGCGCAGTGAAAGCTTCCGTGCGCTCATCGCGGAGGTTCTGTTGGTCAAACCAATGTAGTTGCCGATCCATTTCCATTTCTGACTTGTTGTCCTCAGAAACTGTTTGGCTCACGACGAGCGCGGGATTCAAAGTTTCAAAGCCGCCCGGCAACGGATCGGTAAGCGCGACGTGATAACGCTCAGCCGGAGCAAACATCGTGAGACGAACTCGTACGCGGGCGCCGGCTTTGATTTGCCAACTTCCGTCAGCGGCGCGAATAACATCTCCCGGATCGTCTATCGCTACATACTCACGCTGAACAGTAAACCCTGAATCAATAGACTTAACGTCCAAATCAGACGGCGCATAGCTCATCCCGATTCGATAGTAGAGTCTGCCTGCGCCTTCCTTGCTCAAGGTTAAGCTCCGGGCGCTCGGGTTGTTCACCAGGTAATTCATCGGCACCTTAACATCCTGTCTGTCGGTAGCGCGCCCCTGAAATTCCTGTTGGCCCGCGTAGGCGTCACCCAGCCAAACTCGCGCAATAAAGTTCGGCGTCACTTTCTCGTAAGTGTGGAAGTAACGATCGAGCGCCAGCAAGACGAATGCGTTCTCCTGTGTGTTTTCCCAGCGGCCGCGCGTGCGATGTTCGAGCAGACCGCGCACAATTTTCGGAATCAGATCATTTGTCTTCTGGTCGGCAATCAGAGCCTCGAGAATGACCGCGTCGGTGCGTCTTTCCGAATTCAGCAGCAGGTAGTTGCCGTCAGAGTAGTCGCTCACAAAGTGCGCCGTACTTGCAGTCTCAGTCACTCGGTTGTCGAGGTGGCGTCGAATCAATTCAATCTGAGTTTGTGACGCTTTGTCGCCAGCGAGCACCGACAAGATCCAGCCAACGGCCTCCAATGAAAGATTCTGAAGTCCAGCGGTTGCGATCAATTTGCGAGCGCCTGCAGCGTCCCGTTTACCTAATTGCGCGCGGACATAAAGCGAATAAGCAATAAGCGCGCGCCGTGCATATCGATCGTAGAGATCGTATCGAGCGGGAAGGTGCGATTCGACGTTCTTTAGATACTCGCTCACATTTTCGATCATCGCCGCGGGCACGTTGAACTTTTTCTGCTTCGCTCGAGCAAGGGCATGCGCGACATGAATTGTTAAGTAAGGCCAGGACTCATCCCCCCTTTTCCAGAAGCCGAAACCTCCATCGCTGTTCTGCATTCCCTGAAGCCGCGTCAGATCTCGAACGACGATGGCTTCGAGCTCGGCTTGACCAGGCATGTCCCTGGCTCGGAACGAAGAGAGCACGTCGCGCAACGCTGCGATGCCGATAATTCGAGAAGACAATTGCTCGGAACATTCATAGGGATAATTAGTGAGGTACAAAACCGCGTCGGTAAGCTGCTGCAACTGCGTCGACGAGGTCTCGATTTCCAAGCCGCCATACTCACTGAAAACATTTTTCGGAGTAGCTATGCTTTGCGTAATTGCGCCGTCGTCAAGCTGACCGTAGGTCGCGAAAGCCTCGGTCGTTGCCGGTGTCCAAACTGGAAATGAAGCCGACGCTGCATCCGACATTTGGCCTGACGCCACGCTAAGTCGAAAGACTGCCATGCCGGGCTTAACCGTCACGGTCGGTATGCGGATTTCGACTCGATCGTTGGCAGGCACATTCACGCGTCGCCCCACCTGTACTGCAGGCTGCCAGCCTGCAGTTGCTGCCGACAACTCAACCTCAGTCAACGATTCAACAAACCTGGCATTGATAGCTCTTACTGCCACAGCTGCGGTCAGCGCTTGATTGGTCTGATTTTGTACGACGACTGGAAGCTCGAACTGATCCCCCATATTCAAGAAGCGTGGCACCGACGGCCTCACCATCAACTGCATTTGCGCTGTCAAATCAGATTCCACGCAGCCAAAGTATTTTCCGCCTGACACCGCGTAAGCCATGACGCGATAGCGTGTGAGGTTATCGGGTAGTTTGACTCGAACGGTGGCGTGACCGTTTGCGTCGGTCTTCACAGCGGGAGCGAAGACTGCGAGCGCATCGAAGTTTTCTCGCAATCTAATCTTCGGTAGCTCATCTGGTTCATTGGTTCCGGACTTCGTCACGACGTTAATATCACCACTCTTGATCTTCCCGAATGCAGCTGAGTAAACCGAACCTGGCGCCAGCAAGTAAAAGCCTGATAAATTTCGGACCCCCGATACCATCTGACTTCGGGCTGCAAGTAAACCGCGGCCAACACCTGGTGCTTCCGGGTAGCCGTAGCTGCTGCGCCGCCAGTAATGTGAAATAAATCTTTCGATCTCGTCCTTCGAATGGGCGCCGGTCACGTTGTCCCGTAGTTGATAGTGGGTGGTGTCATCAGAGCGCGAGGCATAAAAAGTCGTCAAAGGATCGACCAGTTCATAATCTGTCAGCGCCAACACCGATTCGTCGACTGCGAGCAGTGTTACCTCACTTCCACTTACCGGCGCACCGGCAGCATTTTTCACCTCAACACTGATTTGAGTTTCGGCGCCGGGCTCGAGGGTTCTGTCTCGCGCCGTTGCCGTCACCTGGAGTTTTCGGTCGAGGGGCGGGATCGAGAGATCCAACTGTCCCGTGGCGTATGACGCTTCCTTGTCCTGGCCTCGATTGAGCGTACCGTTCAGGTTGACCCGCACCGTCACATTCGGCGTCCAGGCAGCCTCAATGGGAATTCGCAACGTGTGGGTTGGTCCATCAATATGAAAGGCTTCAGTCTTCAAGATACCGGACCGCAGCAAAGTGACCATTCCCTCAGCAGGATAGAGATGAGTTTGTACGAGGATTTCCGCGTTGTCGCCCGCGTGGTATTCCTTCTTGTCAGGAACCAATTTGACCTCATTCAGCGAGTAACTGTATTCGGAAGCCGGAGTGTTCCCGGCCACCCAAAGAGTTAGCTCGCTTTCATTGGCGCGTCCGCGCTGATCGTGGATGGCGGCAAGCACTCGATACTGTCCGCTTTGCGCAGTTTGGAAGTTACACGTGGTTGTACTTGCGTTGGAAAGTGCGCTGCACTCCTGTGGGTTCTTCTCAACCTGAACCCAGTTGCCGCTCACGTGTTGCCACTCGAGCAAAGCTGCATGCATTTTTATTTCACGCTCAGACACCAGCTTGCCTTCGATATCCGTAACGATAGACTCGACGATTAAAGGCTGGCCTTGCTGAACGAAGGTTTTGTTACTGCGCAAGCCAACGTAAAGATCGGCGGGATGTACCAGCAGCGTTGTAGTTGCGCTCCAGGTTTGTCGGTTGACGTCGGTGACCGAGGCTTCTGCCGTCAAGACAGTCGGACGCGGAGGATCAACGGAATCGAAGTCGATGTGGAGGCGATGGTTGCCATCCGCATCAGTTCTCGCTGAGAAAGTTTCGGTGTGATTCTGAGAAGAGCGGGTCGAATCATAAGTCGAGCCCCACCACGGTATCCATTTACCAAACGTAAAGTCACCGCGATTCGGAGGGGTGAACTGGCCCGCCTCCGAATCCACTTTCCATCGAATTAGCGCATCGGCAAGACCGCCCCCGGAATAATATTTTGCGGCGACTGACAGATCGGCCGCAGCGCCTACAAAGTGTGGTGGCGCGCTATCAACTTGTGCTTCGACTTCAAATTCGGGTCTGCGAAACTCTTGAACCTGAAATTGGTGAGTAAAGCTTGAGTCGGTCAGTTTACTGTTGGTCACGAGCTCTGCCCGAGCGTTGCCCAAATTCATTGTCGACGGAAGCTTGAAGGTGAAATCAAAACCACCCAGAGGGCCTATTTGAGTTCCAGCGCGCGCGACGTCCACACCTCTCGAATCCTTCACCGTGTAGAGAACATTAGTCGTGGTATTCGCATCACGGGCCAAGCCGACATCGCCAAACGGATCGCCGCCGATGCGACGAATCCATCCCTTAATGTGAACTTCTTCGCCCGGCCGATAGATCTTGCGGTCATCGAAGACGAACCAGCGCAGACTATCGATATTAGGATCGCGAAACCAGTTAGCTGAACTGTCCCAGCTCGTTGTTTGTTTAGGCAGCAGCGCTACATCATTCCCCAGCCTGGCCACGAGGGAATCTGATGTTATGGATCCAAGGGCCAGACGAGCTGTGCCATCAACTACAGTCGACTTCTTGATCCCCGCAGAAAGGAGTTCCAACTCAACATTGGCAAGAGCTGAACCAGTCCGCAGCGAGGTGGCCCAGCCGACCAATTGAGTTTTGTCTACAAACGCATCCAGACCGATGTCGGTGCGCTGCAACCACGTTTCAACTCGGTAGATCGCGCCGCCTCGAACCTCTGGCGACTCGACTACGATGATCATTTGGCCGTGACCGTCTTTTAGGGCTGGACTGACATCAATCGGTGTTTCAATCGCTTCGTCGGGTTTAGCCTTTACCGCAATGGTGCGAGACATAACGAGCCGGCCGGGACGTTCCGGTTGCTCTCCCTTCTCAGGCGGATTTTGATAAAGAAGCCACTTCGAATAATCCTCCGGCTGGACCGAATACAGTCGTACTTTTAAGCTGCTGTAGTTGTTCGAGTAGACAGAAAACGTCGGAGGGCCAAACGGGTTTAGTACCGCAAACGATTTCTCTGGAGCTGAGAGTACGGGTTGCGAGTGCGAAACGTAGAAAGCGACGGACTGGCTGCGACCGAGTGATTGCCCAAACTCATCTTTTATTCCCTGGTCAAGTGTCACACGGTAGGTGATTCCCCCACGCTTAACGCCATCTATCGACAGGGTGTCGCCATTGATCGATGTTTCCATCCTTTCGATCGCAGGAGTGACTTTGACCAACGAAGATTTGAACGATGATTCATCGAGGTCATTGGTAAACTTGATATCGAAAGCATTATTGCGCTGGCATCGCTTCGAGTCATCGCAGTCATGACCAGCTACGCGCAACGCACCGTACGTCGGGAAAGAAAACGTTTGTGCTTTGGTGGAAAGTTTTGGGCCCTCGGCAGAAGGCACTCCAGGGCCGATGATCACTGTGGCTCGAGTTCCCGGAGGCAAAGCGGCTGATATTTGTTTCGGGTCAGGGTTGACTGCGAGAAAAGCCAACCAACGATCTGCGGTAGCTTTGTCAGCGAGTTGTTGTATCTCTTCGTTTCCGCGCACTTCCTCGGTGGTCGCCAGTCGAGCGCTTCTGATCACATTGCCTGCGCGAATCTTGATAGTCTTCACGACGGCTTCGGAGTCAATTCGCTGATTGAACTCAACGAACATCATGGGATCCCTGGTTTGGGTATCGTCTTTACCTGGAAAAGTCTTCATGACCTCGGCAGGCGGCGTAGCGAAGCGCCAGCTCTTGCTCGCTTTAAGAGTGGAACCGCTCGTCGATCGAGTCCCCGGCGGAACCGTCACCGCATAGTCAGTAGCCATGGGAAATCTGCCGTCGGGCTCAAAGACAAGGGTGTTGGTCCCGAGCCAATGCCACTTGCCTGGAGGTTGCGGCGACAGTTTTAGCGGAACATTAGCGGCGACGTCTTCCAGCGAACCGATCGGCGCCATTGGCTGGGAAAACGTCACGCTCAGATTCGGAGCGATCGAAATGTTGCCTTGCGGAGCAACTCTGAGAACTTGCAGAGCGCCAGAAACAGATTCAGCGGCTGTGGTTGCGCTCGACCCCGAGAAGGGAGTGTTTATTGTCTTGCCGGTGCGTGGCGGAGGTTGCGAACGGTCACGAAGCGCAAACGGCTGATCGTCAGAATCTGTTACTTTGATTGCGGGAAGTCTGCTCAGAAGTCTGTCAGTCTCGGCAGCCGAAAGAACAGTAGCAGTTGTGATAGAAGCGCGCGTTTCCGGCTTGCGCTGAGCTAGACCTTCGCTAAGGCGAAACTGCAAGCCCTTTTTATTCTGAGTTCCTTCCGTCTGGTTAGATTCTGCCGCTTCAGCACCAGCGCCCAAGACCGGCGACGTTATTGTCGGGAGGCAGCCGCTGATCAGGAAGAAGGTTAGGAGTGCTGCAGTGATGCGATTCGCGATCAAGGTAAACTCCTGAAGTGCCTTTGAAGACTCATCGAATTAGACGCGCCCGCAACGTTCAAGTTCCCGGAAGAACGTTGCGAGGGCACAAGTGCTCGGTTGTGCTTCATGACGGTCGCGTGTAAGGTATTTCTACCCTTTTAACGAAAGCAAGAAGACGAGGTTTCGCTCTGATGGCTAATGAACAACCAAGTGTTGCCGACCTTTTCCGCCGGGCCCAGACTATTCGGCGTGACAGTCCAAAGACATCTTATAAACAAATTGCGGCGCAACTTGCCCGAGAGTCTCAAGGCAAACAGTTTCCGCCGCTGTATAACCTGACCATTCCGGAACAGGATGCGCTCGCGCCTGAGGAAGATTGGAGCGCCGGCCTGCCGATCGTGCGACGTGGCATTCAGTTTCAGGATTGGAAGGAAGTCGCGCAGGGCATTGTGCTCTCGCTTGAGCAGACCGAAGAGTATTCAAGTCAACGCGGGCCCGAGGGAACTCGGGACGATTGGCACGATCGTTCGGTCGGTATCAATGACGCTGTCTCGAAGGGCGTCGGCAAATGGATGCCGGAAGAGTTGATAAAGCTGGCAGAAGATCGAAGTAAAAAGTAGAACGGCCTTCAGTCTGTCCTTGTGTCTCTCGGCACTCGAGCTTGATTACATTGAGTTGGAGTCAATAAGAATCCCGCTCATGAACAATGGTCAGACTGAAGTCTAAGCTACAAAAATGAGTTTTCTGAATAACCTTTTTCAGGATCCTGATTACCAGACCACCGATCCTCGTCCGCCCGAAAAGATTGAGGATCCAGAGATCGTCATCAGCCCGGACACTCGTCGCAGTGACCGAATCCCGCAAGGACAATCACGAACGAAGAAGTGGCCCGTGCTCGACGCCCATGGAACTCCCGACGTCGACCTCGCGATTTGGAAGTTCGAAGTCGATGGCCTGGTCGAGAAGCCACTTTCATGGTCGCTCGACGAATTCATGCAGCTACCGCCGGTGAAAGTCTACGCCGATTTTCATTGCGTGACGCGCTGGTCTCGACTCGACAACGTTTGGGGTGGTGTCTCGACGCGTGAAATTGCAAAACTGGCTGGCGTAAAACCCGAAGCTAAATTTGTGGTTGCGTTTGGCTACGATTACGGCTGGACCACGAATGTGCCCATCGAATACTTCATGATGGAAGATTCACTGTTTGCCTGGTCTCATGATGGCAATCCCATTCCTCCTCAACATGGTGGTCCAGTCAGATTGATCATTCCTCAGCTCTACGCCTGGAAGTCGGCCAAATGGGTCAAGGGTGTCCGCTTCCTTGAAAGCGATCAAGCTGGCTTCTGGGAAGAGGGTGGCTACCACATGCGCGGCAATCCCTGGGTTGGCAATGATGGCGAGCGATTCCGCTGGTCTTGATTTGCAGAGCGGTGACCTGTCACCGCTTTTCTCCGCGGCGGCTCGACGCAGCGCTGCTTTGGAAAATGGGAAGGTTTCGCCAACAGGCTGCGACAGGTCGCAGCGACAAAAGCGCCGACAGGTCGGCGCACTCCAAATAAATGCCGAGTGTCCCTAAAGACGCAGCCGCCGTCATACTCCTTCGTCAAAACACAAATCTCAGCGATCCCAGCAATCCCATTGGCCCGGAAGTTTTCTGGGTACGTCGTAGTCGTCAACTAGCCTTTCTCGGCGGCTTTCACGCTTTTCCTGGTGGACAGCTCGATCTCGCAGACTGCGAAGTTGCAGTCGAAAATGGTTCTGATGCTGAAGCGTCGGCGTTAATAAGCTGCGCCGCCCGCGAGCTGTTTGAGGAACTCGGAATGCTTGCGGCCCGCGGCGCCGGAACTTTGACGATAGGTCAGCGAGCTTCGCTCCTTGACGATCTAACCTCGGGACGCATGTCCTGGGCTGGCTTATTGAAGCACTACGACCTCCACCTTGACGCGAGTGATTTCACTTTCGTCGGGCGTTGGGTAACACCGCCATTCAGCGCTCGTCGATTTGATACTTCATTCTTTCTAGTCGAATGCCCAGCTAAACAGGAACCTCGAGTCATACCTGGCGAGTTGGAAAGTGGGGAATGGATTGTCGCCGCCGAAGGTTATGAACGCTGGCAGCGCTCTGAGATCCTCGCGGTGCCGCCGATACTCCACGCTTTGCAGACTCTCGCCGCTGGTATGACGTCTGATCTGGTGCCTCGTTTTCTTTCGAAGCCGCAAGCGCAAGCCGAGCCTGTGCGACGGATCGAGTTTCGTCCTAACTACATTTGCTTTCCGGTGCGAACTCCTACCAGGCCACCCGCGACCCACACCAACTGTTATTTGATTTACACGTCAAAGTCTTTGCTGGTGATTGATCCCGGTTCGCCTTACGAGGATGAACAACTAGCCTTGCATACTGCCGTCGAACAGTTGCTTGGCGAAGGTCGCAAGCTCCATAGCATCCTCTTAACGCACGTACATCCGGACCACATAGCGGGCGTGAACGCACTGAAAGATCACGTCGGGGCAATGGTTGTAAGCGCGCATGCTGAGACTGCGGCGGCGCTGCCTGAAAGTATTTCCGTCGAGGCGCTGCTCTCCGATGGTGATGTGGTTGTACTTGAAGGTGAGCCGAGAATTGAATTGCGCGTGCTGCATACGCCTGGGCACGCGCGCGGTCATTTGTGTCTTCACGATGAACGCACCGGCACTTTGCTCTCCGGCGACAATATCGTTGGACTCGGGTCGGTATTAATCGATCCTCCGGAAGGCAACATGCGTAACTATCTTTCGTCACTGCGACGAGTCCGCGAAATCCCAAACCTCTCCGTGATTTTTCCCGGGCACGGTCCCGCTATCGCGAATCCTTACGAAAAGATTGACGAGTACATCAATCATCGGCTCGATCGCGAGCAGAGAATTCTTGCCGCGGTCACCAATGGCGCTTCGTCACCGTCTCAGATTGTTACCGTTGTTTATACGGACGTCTCGCCCAAAGCACATGCGATGGCCGAACGAGCCGTGCTCGCGCATCTCGAGAAGCTTGAAGCTGATCGCCTGATTGTGCGAGAAGGTGATTGGTTCGTCGCAACAATGGGTTAACGCAAACATGAAGTTTGATAGCTCATCGGGTCGTTTGCATGAAGCGAACAGAACCTATCCACAGATTACGCAGATTTCACAGATGTTTTGGCAATGCTTCGCAGAGATGTCCTTGAAAATTTCGAGGCCGGTTTGGATAGCAACAACAAAACATCTGTGAAATCTGCGTAATCTGTGGATAAGTTTTGTGTCTTTGCCTCTGGTTTGCCCCGAGCCCCGACTGAAGTCTCAGCTGGTTCCGTATTAAGATAAGAAAGCAAATCCGCGCCACGCGCAAAGCAAGGTCAAATAAATGCACCAACCAAAAACTCTGGGCGAGTTAAAGCAAAGCGGGTACAAACGCATCTCAGTAAAGGACGAGCTGCGCGCGAACCTGGTAAAGAAACTTCAAGCTGGTGAAAAACTGTTTCCCGGAATTGTTGGCTACGACGAAACCGTGATCCCGCAGCTCGTCAACGCCATTCTGTCGCGTCACAACCTGATCTTGCTCGGCTTGCGAGGTCAGGCTAAGAGCAGAATCATTCGTCAGCTCACCGACCTTCTCGATGAGCAGATCCCAGTGATTGCAGGCTCCGAAGTTAACGACGATCCGTTCCAGCCTATCTCAGCTTATGGCCGGCAAATGCTCGAGCTGCACGGTGACATGACTCAACTCGATTGGCTTACGAGGGGTTCGCGTCTCGTCGAAAAGCTGGCGACGCCCGACGTGACGATTGCCGACATCATCGGCGACGTCGATCCGATTAAGGCTGCAAAAGGCGGCCACTTGTTGAGTGATGAGCTGACCATCCATTACGGACTTTTGCCGCGAGCCAATCGAGGAATTTTCGCAATCAACGAGTTGCCGGATCTGGCGGGCAAGATTCAAGTCGGACTTTTCAATATCATGCAGGAAGGCGACGTCCAGATTAAGGGCTATCCAGTGCGCTTGCCGCTCGATGTGATGCTTGTGTTCTCAGCCAATCCGGAGGATTACACCGCGCGCGGAAAAATTATTACGCCTTTGAAAGACCGCATCGGCTCGGAAATTCTGACGCACTATCCGGCCGAGTTACAGACTGCCGTAGCGATTACGAAACAGGAAGCATGGGTGGCGCGCGATGGCTTGAGTCAGCGTCTCAACATTCCGGACTTCATCCGCGAACTCGTCGAGCAGATCGCGTTCGAAGCTCGAGATGATAGTCGAGTGGATCGGCGTTCTGGCGTATCTCAGCGTCTGCCGATCACGGTCACGGAATCGGTGGTCTCGAATGCAGAGCGACGGGCATTGCTGACTGGTGAAGAAGCAATCGTGCCTCGCATCGCGGATGTTTATGCTTCCATTCCCTCGATGACCGGGAAGATGGAGTTGGAATATGAAGGCGAGCAGGTCGGAGCCAATCGTATCGCCAAGGATCTAATCAAACGCGCCGCAGGTGAAGTGTTCGAGGGTTACTTCGTGGGGATTGATTTTGCGGCGACCGTTCGCTGGTTCGAGGCCGGCAATAGCCTGCGCTTAGCGGACACTGCGTCAGCGGCAGAATGTATGGGATTGCTGGAAACGGTCCCTGAATTGATCGATACCGCTTTGATTCCATTTACGATCAAGCGCTCCGATGACGCTCAAGTGATTTCAGCGTGCGAGTTTGTACTCGAGGCGCTTTACGCCGAGAGCAAGATTAGTCGCAACGAGGAAGGCGGCTACACGGCTGTTACCAAAGCCAAGAAAGATCGTCGCGGAATGATCTATGATGACCTGACTGAGACCGGTAAATATAGTTAGGGAGTTTTAGCCGCGGATGAACGTGGATAGGCGCGGATAAGAAAGAGAAATAATTGTGAGTCTCGCTCGGGCTTCACTTAACACCACCGTTGAAAACTTCATAAGGAGGTTTCGACCGTGGATAAGAATGACGCCCGATCAGGAAATCCAGTTAGGAGTTTTAGCCGCGGATAAACGCGGATAGGCGCGGATAAGAAAAAAGAGAAATAATTGGGAGC
>Ga0134125_10000596_pt1 | contig 47901 bp, 49 predicted proteins | sample KB31751_FD_96464 | JGI IMG/M metagenome (GOLD analysis project Ga0134125, IMG submission 96464) | Terrestrial soil microbial communities with excess Nitrogen fertilizer from Kellogg Biological Station, Michigan, USA - KB3-175-1 | ecosystem: Environmental > Terrestrial > Soil > Unclassified ...
AACTTCTTCAACCCCTCTTTTCGCAGAAGAGAGGGGTGGTCCGCCTTTGGCGGACCCGGGTGAGTATCTACGCCCTGCCAGCTTCCGCTCCTTTGGTTCCTGGCTCTTGAACTTGATTCCCGCTGCCCATCAACTTCTTCAACCCCTCTTTTCGCAGAAGAGAGGGGTGGTCCGCCAAAGGCGGACCGGAGTGAGTATCTACGCCCTGCCAGCTTCCCACTCCTTTAGCAGACCCGGCGCCCTCAGTGCTCTTTGTGCCTTCCCGGCGATCTCTGTGGTTTAATTTTTGCCGCAACGGCCTCACCAAAAAGGTTTACAAAGGTTTACACTTTTTCACCAATTTACGAGTTAAATCATTGATAACCAAATACTTATATTTTTTCACTGTAAACCCAAAAAAAATCACTATTTTTTGCTAAAAATATTAGTATTTTTTCATATATTGCATGTCCCCAAAAATTAGCAAGATGATGGACACAGCAACAAAAACCAAACAAACCCCTTCAACAAAAATCGCAGCCGCCAGGCAAAAAGTTAACCGGCTCTTAATGCTAAAAAAGCTGACCGTGCAGGATATTGCAGATCTCGATCAAATGGAACGCGATTACCTGGAGGAAACCGCTACCCAGCAATTGCGCGGGTTAACCGGCGAAGCGCGCGACAGCTTTATCGAAAAAATGGAGGCCATTATTCCCGTAAGTACAAAAAACCAGCTTTGGGAGTATAACCAAACGGTCATCAGCAACGCCATTTCTAACTTTATAGGCAAGCATGGCTGTATGCCCAGCAAAACACTCATCGCCGAAGAAACCGGCCTGAGCCGGCAAACCGTGGTGAAACACGTTAAAGAATATCAAACACACCCCGAACACGTGGCCGCGGTACAGCAGTTCAAGTTTATGGCGCCAAACGTACTGGCAAGCGTTTTTAAGTCGGCCATAAACGGCGATACAAAGGCCGCCCGTCTTTACCTCGAAATGGTGGGCGCCATCAGCAAGCAGCAGCCGGGGATGGTGGTAAACGAGCAAAACAACTATATCCAGGTTAATAACACCATATTGAGCCAGGAAAACTTAAGCGCCTTAACCGCCGAGCAGCTCAACCAGATAGAGCATATTATTACCAACTCGCAGGGCAAATGATGATCAAATTATGCACTTTTCGTATTCTTGTATGATATGAGCATTGTAATAGTCGAACGTTTATTAAACAAGGCCGAAAATATCCGGCTGGAATTTAAAGAGGCAACAACTGGCTTGCCTGGAACTCTCTTTGAAACTATTTGTGCGATGCTCAACCGGGAAGGCGGCGACATTCTGCTTGGTGTCGACGATGATAATCGTATCATAGGAATTGATCCGGGAAAGATAAATGCAATAAAAGCCGACTTGGTTAATCTCTCCAACAATCCGCAGAAACTCGACCCGCCTTTCATCCTGTTTCCCGTTGTTTACAAAATCAAAGGTAAATACCTGATGCATGTTCAGGTCCCTGTAAGTTCACAAGTACATAAATCAGGCGGCCATGTTTATGACCGAAGCAATGATGGCGATTTTAGGATCAGTCAACCCAATCGGATAGCTGAATTATATAACCGTAAAAAAGCACATTATACGGAGGGCACAATCTACCCCTATTTAAGCCTGGACGATTTGGATATCACTGTTATTCAAAAGGCACGCAGCTTAATCAGGAATAATAACGCCAATCATCCCTGGCTTCATCTGGACGATAAACAGCTATTGCAAACTGCTGGTTTTTGGCGAAGGGATTTACAAACCGGTCAGGAAGGTTATACCCTGGCTGCAGCATTGTTATTTGGTAAAGATGAAATAATTCTAAATATTCTGCCCCATTATAAAACAGATGCTTTGGTGAGAATCAATGATACCGACAGATATGACGACCGGGATTATGTCCAATGCAACTTGGTTACAGCATATGACCGTTTGATGGACTTTATCGGCAGGCATTTGCCCGACAAGTTTTATATGGAAGGCGATCAAAGAATAAGCCTTCGTACTAAGATATTTCGCGAAATTATCGCCAACATTTTAGTACACAGAGAATTTACCAATGCTTACCCGGCAACCATCACCATTTTTGCTGATCGGGTTGAAACAGTAAATGCAAATGTTCCTAATGGAGCAGGCCCAATTTCGCCTGATCGGTTTGCCCCGTTCCCTAAAAATCCTTCTATCGCGAAATTCTTTATACAACTGGGTCGTGTTGAAGAGTTAGGGTCAGGAATTTTAAATGTCAACAAATACCTCGCGGCCTATTCCCCCGGCAATAAGCCGGCATTTATAGAGGCAGATGTTTTCAAAAGCATAATTCCGATTGGTGACACGGTAACTGACACAGTAACCGACACAGTAACTGACACAGTACATCAATTGATGGAGCGCAAATTCGGGATTAATGTAATAGGCCGCCTATTTAATATTATGTCAGTTATTTATAAAACACCTGGTTTAAGATCAAATATGATCGCCGCGACCCTTGGTATCGATAACAAAAATATTCGGCGCGATATTCAAAAATTGCAGGAATTAAAACTTGTGATTTTTAAAGGCATTCCTAAAACAGGAGGATATTTCATCACAGACGAAGCGCTGCAAAACATAAAAGAAGACAACAACCGTGGGCAAAGATGACAGGCTGAACGATGTCAACAACACCATATTGAGCCAGGAAAACTTAAGGGCCTTAACCGCCGAGCAGTTGAACCAGATAGAGCATATTATTACCGGCGGGCGGGGTAGATGATTGCGAGAGTATTTGTACAAGCGGCTTTTTTCGTTGCAGCCTCTAATATATCTATGATTTTTTTGGTTTAAATATTTCTGTATAAACAAATTTGTTTATATTTGTTACGTGGAAACTGTAATTAAGAAATACAAAGGAATTCATCCCGGGCTTATTCTTGAGCGGGAACTTAAGAAAAGGAATCTTAAAAAAGGCCCCTTTGCACTTTCATTACAGGAATATCCTCAAACATTAAACGGCATCACTAAAGGCCAGCGGGGATTGACCCCCTCACTCTCTTTAAAGATAGACAAAGCGCTGGGGCTTGAAGAAGGAACAATGCTGCTGCTTCAAACCTATTATGAAATAAAAAGGGAACAGCAGAAAAGTAATATGGAGCAACGTCCTGATCTTTCTATCATTCGAAAAACATTATTTTGGGATACTGATATCAACACGATCGATTGGAACAAACAGTACAAGGCCGTTATTCAACGTGTGTTTGAACGCGGAAATGATGAGGAAAAAAAAGAAATCCTGAGATTCTACGGTAAAGACAAAATTAAAGCCATTACAGGAAGTCCCCGGATCACAAACAACAGGCTGCCGGTAATGGGACACGCAAAAGCTAAATAAATATGCTTTATTGGAACACCGTTAATAACCTTTTAAAAAGCTGTTTACTTACTTTAATGAAAGCCGAAGAACTTAAAGACTTCAGACTTGTAGGCGGCACAGGATTGAGTTTGCATTTGGGACACAGAATGTCTGTGGACATTGATCTTTTTACCGATGCAAGCTATGGCTCAATGGATTTCAATGCGATTGAAGAATTTCTAAAAAAAAGCTTTAAACACGTAGATGCTGAGTTTGGAGGGAATCCTGGTATGGGAAAATCTTATCTCATCGGAACTGATCCGGAAAACGTTATTAAACTGGATCTATATTATTCCATGGAACCTTTTTTTCAGGATGCAATTGAAGAAGATGGTGTGCGTATAGCCACTGTTGAAGAAATAATTGCGATGAAGGTAGATGTAGTACAACGGGGTGGCAGGAAGAAAGACTTTTGGGATTTACACGAATTGCTCGGCGGTTATAACGTTACCGCCATGATCGCATTACATCGGCAGCGTTTTGAATGGACGCATAACGAACCGTTGATTCGACATAACTTCACCGATTTTTCTGGTGCAGACGACGACCTGGATCCGGTTTGTTTAAAAAATAAGGAATGGGCTTTCATTAAAGAAGACATTGAAGAGGCGGTTTCCGCTCGATGAGTTTGATAGTGGGCGACATCAACAGGCAGCAGCCGGGGATGGTGGTAAACGAGCAAAACAACTATATCCAGGCAATAACACCATATTGAGCCAGGAAAATTTAAGCGCCTTAACCGCCGGGCAGCTCAACCAGATAGAGCATATTGTTTTTGTGCAAGTGCCACTTGCACAAATTGCTGCGGCGGCCAATTTTTAAAACCTATATCAATATGTTATCTTTGTCTAATAATGAATGAAAAACATCAAAGATGAATTACAACATATCATTCTCGGAGATGAACCGTCTGGCCGGGGAAGCCCACTCAAAAAAACCCAAACTTTCCTTAGAGGATATGAGGAAACAAGCCGCGATACTCAAAAACAGCAGTACGTCAAAAGTAAAGAGGCAGAAGCAATCTTAGCATTCGCGAACAGGGTTCCTTTTTTATTTCGCACACGTCGGAAAAAATTACAGAAAATTTCTTGATTTATTAAAATTTTTCTTATCATTGCACCATGAACACAAAATCAACACAATGCTTTATACCCTTTCTGATTTACCAGGGAGGATAGGCTTGTATTGACTTAACATATTCAACGATACTTCGAATCCTCTTAGATAACCTAAGGGGATTTTTTGTTTTCGGGCGATTTTACAGGGTAATATATCAATTGGTCAGATTACCGCATTTGGGATGCGGAGGCTCCCGGTTCGAGTCCGGGTTACCTTACTATCCGGCGATGGCCGGGCTTACGGAACGTTAGCTCAATTGGTCAGAGCGGCACCCTTATACGGTGATGGTTGAAGGTTCAAGTCCTTTACGTTCTACTGGTTACCAAGGAGAATTAGCAAACATGGTGTATGCGCCGGACTGAAAATCCGAAGATCCGGGATCGTTACCCGGGTTCTCCACTTATAGCAGGTCAGTTGCCCGAGCGGTCAGGGCGTCCTCTGCAAAAGGATCGTACACAAGTTCGAATCTTGTACTGACCTCGTTTTAATTTTCTCAACGACTTGGGCCGGCAACTTCCTGCTCAACGCCATGGGAAAACCTGTTTTTTTAAGCAGCCTGCGTTGCTTGCGTGTATTTTGATTGGAAATATGGGTAGGGGAAGCTGCGTAGCTTTAAAGATATTTCTTTATTTAGATGGGCCATAAACTTCAGTTGTAAGCGGAGAAGCCTCGTAATCTTTAAGTGCTAATGCAAAGTTTTTTATTTCGTCCTATTTCTAAGGTATTATACTCCAATTTTTTGTAAAATTGGAGTAACACTCCAAGTCACTTACGTGTGTTACTAGCAACCCCTCCCAAGAATTAAAAGTTATGATTATAACACAAGGGCCGCTTAAAAAAATATTATTACTTAACGCCCTGATTTATACTGCCATGTATTTGGCAATCTACAAAAGTTTTAAAATTGAGAATTTGTATATTGTTAAGTATGTTGTGATAGGCGTTTTTGTTGTCTCCTTGATTGTTTCTTGTATATGCCTGTTTCGTCAAATGAAAATCGGTGTATTTTGCTATTGTCTTATTGGCATGGCACTAATACTGTTTTTCATTAGCAGTATTTTTATATTTAAAGTTGAGGATTTGTTTTTTTGGGACATACAAAAATACAAAAACAGAGAATTTTTTGATTTTTCTTTTTTTCTTTTAGGTTGCAATTACGTTGCAGCGATCCCTTACCTTTTATTAATACTTGGTGAGATAGCTTTTATTCGTTTTCCTCCAACTGGCGCAAGTATGCCTCGTTGACAAGAGCGTGAGCATACTTGTTCCTAACTCTCGTACTGTCGCGTAAGTATCCGCGCTGACCATAAACGTGGTGTGGTTGCGCCTGTTTAAAGCTATATTAGTACTCATTCTGAACCAAAATGCAGTAATTAAGGCACAAGAAGCTGCTCACTCTGGCCGCCCTTCATTCTTGCGCCAGAGGGAGGGGGCGTGATCGGGATAATACCGGAAATCTTTTGGCTGGCAGGGTCCAATCGCGCGGCGCCACTCGATGAAGACAAAATGGGTATTCCTTATGTGATAGAAACAATGAAGGCGATTAATAAGCACACACCTGGAAGGGATTATGATAACATCGCGATCGGGTCGGACTTTGACGGCTTAGCGACAAGTCCAAAGGACTTATACCTTAATCACCAGTTCGACAACCTTTTTAAAGCGCTGCAGGCCGACCCGGAATTCACGATTAATAACCGGATCGAAAAAATCACGCGGCTGAATGCCTTGTGTCTTTTAGAGTATGGCTGGGATGGCCCAACGGACAAACAGCCCATAGGCTAACATGGTGTGGAACTTCTGTCAGGGATTTTGATTTTTCGTCCCAACAGGGTCTCCGCAAGGACCCTGCACGGACGAGGAAGTTTAAAACTATTTAAGTTTCGGGAAATCATTAAATTGCAACAATGATTTCCTGCGATGCATAATACTATCAAAATTTTAATTATTGTATTTTTTTCGATTTTCTGGGTCCTTCTTATACCGGGTTACGTTGCGTATAAAGATCATGTATTCACCGGAAGAGACTTTAAAAATCGGATCAATGATAGTGTAATTCAATCTAGGCTTACTGACATTGGCGGTGCGGAAAAATTTTATAAAAATGGCAAAGCTTTTGTTTACCAAAACGATAAAATTCAGAAAGTATCGTTTTCGGGTTTTATTGACAATCAACTCAATTACATTTGGTTAACTACATATACTTTTTTTGCCATTTTTATTTTTATATTTTATAGGGGTTGGTTTAAGCCCGGTCAAATTGTTCCCCTTAGTTTAATTGTATTGATTATATTGTTGCTTTTTGACGGGCCAAACTGGTTTCGAAACACCGATTTAGGAAAACATGGCCGAACAATTTACTCCTATGTCAATTATGATATTGATCCTTTTTCGTATTGGCTTCAAGAACTCAGAGCGCTTACATTTTCATTCTTGTTAGGGGCTACGCTGACTATTGGCGAAGAAATAAAAAAGGAAAATATTTTATTTATAAAAAGTTTTAATGGCGAACCGACCCTTGAAACATTTGTCGACTTTTCATTAAAGCTCCGTGACAACTTTTCTAAATGGCAGCGAAACATATTCATCATAATTGTAATATTTTTGCCTTGGACATGGTTTTATTGGGAAAATATAACGATTTATAACGACGCACGCTATTTATTTGCAGCCATTTTATTTCACTCATTTTGGGTCATTTCGATTTGTTTATTTTCAAGTCCAATTATTTCTTTCCGTAGTCACTGGTGGAAAATGAAAACGCAAATCATACTAAAATACCTTAAAAATGATCAGCCTGATCAAATCGCTCAGTTTGAATACTTAGAGCCTTACCCTAAGTTCCAGTTTTTAGTATCTGCATTTACTGCATTAGTATCACTTTTTCTTCCATTTGTTCAAATCTTCTTCAAGAAATAAATATTGGGGGAGCTTAATAGCGCGTCGGTTATTTGTATATCGGTTTATTTTTTTGCCCCGGTATGGGTCTCCCATCCCTGGCGCGAGGTATGCAGCTCAACCAAACAGGTGGAGTTCCCGTGACCACGTTGTCGGGTTGTGAATTGAGGCCAACTTAGCCCGACTTCGTCATTTTTATTAAAGCTAAAACCTCGCTATCGGGTGTTTTGGCTTCGGCATGCATTACTGCCTGGTAACCCATAGCCGTATAAAGCGGTACGCCGGGCAACGTTGCGCCAAGCTCGAAACTTTTAAATCCATTCGCCTTTGCCGCCGCTTCGCATACGTTCATGATATGCCGGCCAACCCCTTTTCGCGCATGATCAGGATGCACAAAAAAAGCCCTTATCCTGGCGGCATCGTGGTTTGGATCAAGCAGTGGGTCCTCCGTGTTTTTGTGCTGGTCACCGCCATATAGCGTTTTCCGTTTGCTCCACCCGCCGCAGCCTGCGAGCACGCCGTCAATCTCAGCGATATAATAGGTGCCATCTATGATCAATTGCGTATCTACACCAAAAATGTATTTTATGGCACTTTCAATCTGCGCAACCGTGTAATAAGCCGTGCTTAAACCGCGAACAGACAAGGCTATCATTTTATTTAGCCGTGGTATATCTTCAAGGGTGGCAAGGCGGGTGACTATTTGCATAGGTTTTCTTTCGCTTTGAGCTTCGGCTGTGCATGACGAATAGAGTACACACGGAGAAAACTATATCAAAACTTATTTTTATTAATCACTTCCATAAACCGCTCCCTGAACTTTTCACTAACGGGTATGCGTTTGTCCGCAATAAAAATATGGTTATCCTCTATTTTACTAAGCTGCTGATAATTGATAATATAAGAGTTGTGCACCCTGATAAACGGGGCTTTTAGCTGTTCTTCCATGTCCTTTAGCCGGCGGTATATCAGCATCTGTTCCTGGCCTGTTGCCAGTCTTACGTAATCCTTCTCGCCTTCAAAATACAGGATGTCCTTTAATAAGATCTTCCTTAATGTTTTCCCGGATTTCACGAAAAAAAATTCCGGCCCCTGCTCGGCATTTGGCAGGTATTCCGGCCCGGGTTTTAAAAAATGCCGCTCTATTTTTTCGACCGATGCCAGGAAACGCTTTAAAGTGATGGGTTTCAGCAAATAGTCGATGGTTTGAAAAGAATAGCTCTCAACAGCATATTCGGAATAAGCGGTGGTGAAAACAATCTTGGTGCGGGGCGGCAATAAGGTTGCCAGCTCCATGCCGGTAAGCTTTGGCATATTGATGTCCAGGAAAATAAAATCAACGGGATTCATTTTTAAAAACGCCAGCGCTTCCAGCGCATCATAACATTTCGCTTTCAGGGTCCAGGTGGTACTTTGCTTTATCAGCAGTTCCACCAGGTCGATAGCGTCGGGCTCATCAGCAATAATTACGCAGCTTAAATTCATAGCGGGATCTTTAAAGACGCAGTGAATAATTCTCCTTCATCATCAATGTTCAGTTCGAATTTGTCGCCGTATAACATCTGGAGTCTTTTGGTTAAATTAATGATGCCGAATCCCCCGTGTTCGTCGCCGGGCTCCGGGTCCACTTTACGATTGCGGGTGGTAAAAAGCAGGTGATCATCTTGCTGGACCAATGAAATGGTTACCTGGTTTTGTTTTCGTGATTTATCGATCCCGTGTTTGAAAATGTTTTCAACAAAGGTCATGAGCAGCATCGGGGGAATACGCAGGTCGGGGTTGTATGCTTTCTCGAAATTAACAGAGGCGCCGTGCCTGATACGAATTCTTTCGAGCGCGATATAGTTTTCAATAAATGCCACTTCTGTGGATACCGGCACCTTATCGTTCGGGCTTTCATCAACAAAATAACGCATAATATCCGCCAGGCGTTCTATCAGCCCGGCCGACGGCGGATCAACTTTATAAACCCGGTAATAAATGCTGTTCAGCGCATTAAAAAGAAAGTGCGGCTGAACCTGCGATTTTAGTAAATTAAGTTCGGCCTGGCTTTTTTGCAAAAGGATCTCCTCGGTTTGTTGTTTTAAAGTGAAATAAGCAATGGCAATGCGAAAAACCAGGCTAAGAACATAGATCAGGATACCGCCGGGAACATAAGCCAGTAAAGTAGCCAAATGAACCGGGCCCGTTTTAACCAGCAGAACATGCCTGGCGAGGATAACGCTTGCGTAACCCTTTAGCATTCCTGTTAAAATTAAAAACAACGCTACCGAAATACCATACGCTATGTACCTTCTTTTTTGATAAAATACCGGGTATAAGAACAGGATATTCCCATAAATAATGATGGCATACGATGTTGCGTTGACGATGGTGGATATGCTTGATTTCAACAAACCATCCATCGGCAGCAGCGAAAAAAATATCAATAGCAACACGGCGATCCAAATCAGCACCTGGAGCTGAACAATACTGGGCGCCTGCCTCCCTGTCTTCATGTTCAAAAATACTAACCTTTTCAGTCTTCGTACGCTATTTTATGCCGTTGGGCCAACATTCTCTGCCATTGCGTCAAAAATCAAGACGGTTGATCAAAACCCCCTGAAAAACCCAAATGCCGAATAAATAGCATTCCCCGTTGGAAATAAAAGTAATAAGGTCGAAAAGATTATTAAGGGCGGTTGGCAAAAAACACATTTGACCATCCAAGCATGAATAAACAAAACAAATAAAATTTAACAACAAAGTTATGAGAACATTAAAATCAATGCTGGCAGGTATCGCTTTACTTTTTATTTGTGGAGCGGCAAATTCAATGAGTACACCTGCTGCAGGCAAGCTAACCAGGGACGAGGTTGTCAAAATATACATCGATGCCACGACCAGTGGTAATGTCGGCAAATTGAACAGCGTTTTAGCCGACGATCTGCTATTTTATGTCCAACGGGGCGACTATGTTAACACGCTGGACAAAAATCAACTGATCGATTTTGTGAAAAACAACACGACGTCCGATCCATCGGTTAAAACCAATACCACTGTAATGCAGGGAGACGATAACTCTGCGGTAATAAAAATTGAATTTAAGTACGACGGCTATTCCCGTACCGACCAGGTAACGCTTAACAAAACCTTTGAATGGACAATCACTACAGTAGCATGCCAGTTTAAGTAGGCGGAAGGCGGAGGTCGGAAGTCGGAAGTCTGAAATCGGAGGTCGGAAGTCTGAAATCGGAAGGCGGAAGGCGGAGGTCGGAAGTCGGAAGGCGGAAGTCCGAAAGTCAGAAATTGGAAATGGTGTTGAGGATATTCTAAACTGTATATCCGGGAATTTTTAAACTAAATTATCTAATCACTTAATCAATAATCATCATGAAAAAAGTAACCCAATTGTTTGCAGTGCTGGCATTCGTTTTTGTCAGCAGTTCAGTATTCGCTCAATTAACGCAACCACAACTGGTTGCCGAATGGCAGCGCGCAAAAACATACACCAAAGCCTACCTGGATGCGATGCCCGAAGATGGTTACGGCTTTAAACCAACGCCGGAGATCCGCTCGTTTGCGCAGCAAATGCTTCATATAGCAGATGCCAATTACATCTTTGCTACCGTGGCAAGTGATAAACCAAACCCTATTGGTGAAACATTTGCCGCTCCGCATAACCTTAACGAGAAAACAGTGCCGCCAACGAAGGAGGCTGTTACAAAAGCGGTAATGGATAGCTACGATTGGGTAATAAGCACACTTCAAAATATGACGCCTGATCAAATGCAGGCAGCCACAAAGTTTGGCAAGCATGAAATTACAAGAGGCGGATTATACGCGAAGGCATTTGAACATCAAACCCATCAACGGGGTCAAACCACCATTTACCTGCGTTTAAAAGGCGTTACCCCGCCGGCGGAACAGCTGTTTTAGTAAGGTAAAACACACCTTCAGCCATCAAAAAACAACAATGAAATTACTTCAAATAAAAATAGCGGCAATTGGTTTAATCATGCTGATTGCTGGTAGGGGATATGGCCAGCAAAGTATAAAAATATCCGGAACGGTAACCGACTCAATTACGCATCAGCCTATCCCGTTTGCAACGGTAGCTTTATTAAGTCAGCAAACCAAAGCCCCTGTCAAAGGAACGCAAAGCGATAGCATTGGTCGTTTCCTGCTCGAAAATGTGCCGGCAGGTACGTTTGCCCTGCGGATAACTTACGTTGGCTACAATAATATCTTCAAAGAAAACATACTGATCGATGCCGCAACAGGCGATTTAAATTTTGGCGCCATTACGATGACCGCGTCAAAGACCACCTTGTTGAAAGAGGTTGTCGTCGCCGGCAAAAAGGAGGCGTTACAAAATGTCAATGGTAAAAAGGTATTTTCGGTGAACCAGAGCCTTGTAAGCAAAGGCGGTAATGCGGCGGATCTATTGAAGAACGTCCCCACGCTGCAAATTGACGAAAATGGCAATGTTAGCCTCCGTGGATCTGTCAATGTTAAAGTCCTTGTTGACGGCAAACCTTCAATCATTGCAAATGGCGACATTACCCGGATACTCCAATCCATACCGGCCAATGCCATCGAAAGCATAGAAGTGATTCCCAATCCACCGGCTAATTACGACGCCAATGGCGAAGGTATTATAAACATTATTCTAAAAAAGAACAGCAGGCCCGGATTAAACGCTTCCGCGGATATTGGCGCCGGTACCAACGACAACTATAACGCCGATGCCGGCCTGAGTTACCAAAGCGGCAAGGTAAACCTTTACGGGAACTATAGCCTGAAGAATGGAAATGCGGTCAACACCGGGATGCAGAGCTACATTTTTTTAAAACCGGCTGACGCCGTTGTTTATACCATGGAAACATTCCCATCCGTTACCCGCAACAAAATACAGTTTTTAAAAGCAGGCATTGATTATGCGCTTACGCCAACGAGTGTATTAGGTATATCCGCCGGTTTAAATTCGTATTACACGCATAAGAATGAGTTTTTGACCTTTACGCATCATGATGCCGATTACATGCTCATCGACTCATACAACCGCTTTAATACGGTAAATAATAATGGCAGCAGTTACGAGGTTGATTTGGATTACAAACGGCGCTTTAAGAAACCTAAAGAGGAGCTGGCGCTCAACTTCTCCTTCGCATACGGCACTTTCAGGGATTACCAGCAGTATACAACCCGTTACAACCCTGTTAATGGCGTTCAATCGTCCAAAATTGATACACCCCTGGTAAGCGACACCAGGCATCGGGCCACCAATTATAATATACAGGCCGATTATGTTTTACCCGTTGGCACATCAGGACAATTTTCGGCCGGTTACCGCAGTCAGATAACCCTTGGCAATAATGATCAATACGCCTATAACGTTTTAAGCACAAGCCAGACGCCGCTTTATGCCTTTACCGATCTTTTTGCCAGCAATAACCAGGTTAACGCCGTTTATTTGAACTATAAAAACCAGGTTGGCAATTTCAGCTACCAGGCAGGTATAAGAGCGGAAGATAGTCGCCTCGACGCTACCTTTATGAGTTTTGATGCAAATAACAGGTTGTTTGCAGCCCCGTTAAAAGTGCCGGTAAGGGGAATATACCCAAGTGTGCTGCTCACCCAAAAGCTGGAAAACAACAGCCAATTGCAGTTCACCTTTACCAGGCGGATCTCAAAGCCAACGGTAAGGCAATTCAATTCCACAACGGATTTTTCCGACCCGACAAATTACAATAAGGGTAACCCGGGTTTAACACCGGCAAGCGTTACCAGCCTGGAATTAGATTATAGTAAAAACTGGCAAAACGCATCCTTTACCTTCGGCATCTATAATAATACCATCAATAATGTAATTAAAACCATTCAGATTGACCCGGTTAATGACGAAACTACCACGATACCCGAAAATTTAAAACGCTCTGTCACCACAGGCCTGGAGTTGATTGGTCATTTTGGGGTAGCAAAAGAATGGGACCTAACGGCGAATGCAAATATCTTTAACCGGGACAATGCTGCGGCTCCGCAATATGGTATAGCGGCCAACAACGGCATCAGCTGGAATGCAAACATCACCAGTAATGTAACACCTGTGCAAAGATTATCATTCCAGGTCCGTGCGGATTACCAGGCTGTGGAGATGTTTTTGCAGGACAAGCGCCTCGCTGTTTTTGGAATGGACGGAGCTGCAAAATACGACTTCGCGCAAAACAGGGCGTCGCTTGGCCTGAACGCCAATGACATTTTCAACAGCCGGAAGCGAAGGTTCTTAAGAAGCAGCGATGATCTCCTGATCAATTTAGAAATTCACACCATCAGCTCCAGGGCTACGCTAACGTTTTCCTGGCGCTTCGGCGCGGGTTCCGGTGCTTCAAAACGCAAGGAAGAAAAACGGATCGAGGACGCTTCTTAATCACATGAAACATAAGCATCTGTAAGTTTTTGTCCCGGTAGAGTCTCCGCAGGGACAAACCCAGTTTCTTACTTAACATCTGGGTTTTTGTATTACTCTGTTCAGCCTGTTTTTGCAAACCCCGCGAGAACTAAAACGTTATCAATTAAATTGATTCGATATGGCAAAAATATTGATCACCGGCTCGGCTGATGGCCTCGGCTTATTGGCGGCAAAGGCGTTGATACAAGGCGGGCACCAGGTAGTGCTTCATGCACGAAATGAAGAGCGGGGCAGGCAGGCGCTGAAAAATGCGCCCGGCGCCGCGGGTATGTTGATGGCGGATCTCTCCAGCATGGCCGAAACTAAAAAACTTGCGGAATCGGCCAATGCTTTGGGTACGTTTGATGCCGTTATACACAATGCCGGGGTTTACCAGGTACCCAAAAACAGCGTCGGCGCGGAGGGCCTGCCGCTCCTGTTAACCGTTAACAGCCTTGCGCCTTATATTTTGACGTGTTTGATGCATAAGCCTAAACGATTGATCTATTTAAGTTCGGGGATGCATATGCAGGGCAGCACAAACGCCGAAACACTTCAGGTTACTTATTCCGATACCAAACTGCACGATCTCATCCTGGCTAAAGCGTTTGCCGCGAAATGGCCGGATGTTTATTCGAACGCGGTCGACCCGGGCTGGGTGCCGACCAAGATGGGTGGCGCCGGCGCGCCGGATAACCTGAAAAAAGGATTTGAAACACAGGGTTGGCTGGCTGTGAGTAATGATGCCGAAGCGCTGGTGTCCGGCCGGTATTTCCATCATAAAAGGCAGGCGCGTCATCACCACGCGGCGGATGATCCCGCCATCCGCGAAAAGCTGCTTAACCACTTTGGGCAATTGACGGGCATTACATAGGGTGAAATACCAGGATGAAACAATGCGGTACGTAAAACAGTTATTTCAGCTTGTTCTTCAACCCTGAATTTGGTGGCAGCCGGTAGTTGGTATAGGCGGGTATTTGAGCAGCGGAGGTAATAGCCGATCTTCCCGGGTTTTTAAAACCGGGAAACTCATTTAAGCCGATTACTTTACCGTCTTTCATTTCCTTGCCGGTTTTTTTGGCCCAGGTTTTTAATTGCCGGATGCCATCGATATTAAAGCGGCTTTTTAAGCTCCACCAGTCGTTACCCTGGTAGCGCACATCGCCTATTTTGTCTATCCCCCGGATGAGGGTATCCCGCCCAACAAATATATTATGGTAAAAGCGGATGCCCTTGCTTTCGCTTTTCTCCGAAAAAGCGATCGCCGCAACCTTGTCGTTATAAATGATGTTGTCGTAAACATCACAGTCGTAAAACTGCTTTTCATCATCCGAACTGTTCCAGACATACAGGCCCCCCTGCGAATCGGAAACCGTCCCGTCATTTTCGCTGATGTTATACCTGAAAATATTATGGTGCCACGGGCTTGCACCCCAATACTGGAAAATGCAATAGCCGCTTCCCTGGTTTCCATACGAAACGCAGTATTGAACGATGGAGTTGGTCACACCGCCGTCCAGGTCAAACCCCCCGCCGTCGGCGCCACCTTTTGAGGTTTTGTTTTTATACGACAGGCAATGCTGAATAACCACGCTGTCGGCTTCATACGCCCATATTCCAACCGGTCCATTGCCGATGCGGGGCATATCCCACCCGTTATTGGTGGCTGTGCAGCGGTCGATCAGCACATTCCTGCAATTCCCTACAACGATGCCATTCCCGCTGTGGTTGGTTAAATTGGTTGGATCGCCGGGGTTATTTTCCGCCCGGCAGTTAACGATCTTAATATACCTCGAATTTCTTTTTCTAACATCGCCTTCCACCGTTATACCGGCTGATCCGTTATCGTGGGCGCTCACATCATTTACATCGACATGGGTTGAGGCGAATATCAGCAAACCCGGCTTTTGAAACCCGCTGATTTCGATACTGTCGAGATCGATATGATCGCAGCTAACCACACTTAAACCCGATTTTGTATTGCCCGCTTTGCGCCCCGACCCTGTCAAACGCAAATCGCGTACTTGAATATATTGCGTTTTGTACAGGCCGATTGCCTGTCCGTTGCCGCCATCTATCGTTGCAATTCCTTTTCCGAAAGACCGGATAACAATAGGATGCAGCTTGCTGCCCATCGTACCCGGATCGATCTTTAAGTCGCCTTTGAAGGTTTGCCCGCCCTGCAGGTTAATGATATCTCCCGCTGCAAAGTGAATTGTATTTAGTTTTTGGATTGTTTTAAATGGCGCAGATTTAGTGCCGGGACTAGCATCGTTGCCGGATGTACTGACATAATAGGATTTGGGATGGGCCTGTTGACTTGCAAACCCTGGTTCATTTAAAAACAAGAGGGCCATAACGGCAAAAAAGCGGGCCACGTTTTTTTTCATGCTGACAAAACCGGCCCCGACCAATGCAAAGGTCCGCACAACCCGGCAGAACGTTGCAAAATAACGAAGCCGGCGATTCGTTTTGGCCGCCGCATAAAACTGCCTGATTTTGGCGATACCCATAGCATGCCCAAATTAATATATTTTTGCAACGGGTCAAAATAAACTGTTCTGCGGCTGTACTTCTGCAGGATGCAAGCCCTGCAGAGACCGTGCGGTACAGGTGTAACAATTGCTGCTTACTAACCTCTAATCTCTAACTTATGAAGGTACTTTTCCTCGGTGTCGCCCTCACTATCTCATTCGCGGCATCCGCGCAAAAGAAAAACTTCGGCCGGTTTTCGGCGGATTTTGTGCGCGGGTACCAGGCGCTGCACCTGCCCGGCCTGGAACTAAGCTACGTAACCGGTCTGCAGCATATCCAACCGGCCGACAGTGTTAAAAGGCAATTGGAATTCTTCCGCTTAGTCAAATCGCGGCTTGCCGCTTATAAGGAAAGCGGATTATCGCCTTCGCAAAAAACCGACTATCAGCTGATTAAATACGAAACCGGCCTTAACCTTGAAAGGGTCGCGCTGGAACTGCAATGGCTGAAAGACCGCCCCGCGCAGATCCCGGCTGGCGGTATTGTCACGGTACCGAATGGAAAAGCATGGTACGCGTATTTGTTAAAACGCTGGGTGAGCGACGACGTAACACCCGACCAGGTTTACCAATTTGGATTAGGCGAGGTAAAAAGAGTGCAGGGCCATATTGGGGCAGTGATCAAACAAACAGGCTTGAGCGGGGACGCGTTTTATAAGCATCTGGACGACCCCGTATTTTTCACATCCGACCCCCAGGAAGTGCAGCGCTCGTTCGAACACACCAAAGCCGTTATTTACAGCAACCTGCATAAGCTGTTCAGCGATACGGCGGTGGCCCCGCTGAAAATTGAGCGGGGCGAAGCCAGGCAGCTGGCGCAAACGCCCGGCTACTATAACAACGATACCTTTTATTATAACCTGTTCGACAAGCCTTATAATAAGCGCCAGTACGACTGGCTATTCATCCATGAAGGTGTGCCGGGTCACCACTACCAGGCGTCGGTTTCGGCCAAAACGAAAGTTTCGGCGGTGCAGCAGCTGTTTTTTTACCTCGGGTTTGCCGAGGGCTGGGGCGCTTACGCCGAAGAATTGGGCAAGCAGCTTGGCGCCTACAAAACCCCCTACGACGAGATGGGCAAATGGCAATGGGACATTGTGCGCTCGGTGCGCGTGCCGCTGGACGTAGGGCTCAACTATTATGGCTGGACCGATCAGCAGGCGCTTGATTTCTGGAAAAAGAACATCCGCGGGCAGGATGATATCGCCCTGCGCGAAATTGCCCGCATCCGCCGCTGGCCCGCGCAGGTAGTGACCTATAAGTACGGCGCGTTACAGATCATACACTGGAAGGAAGAGCTGCAAAAACGGCGGGGCAAAAAGTTCGACGTCAGGGATTTCCATAACCGGGTGCTGAATCACGGGTCGCTCCCTTTGTTTATGGTGAAACAGAATGTGTTTAGAGATTAGGGTCAGGTGATGGCAGGAGCTGCAAAGGTTTAATTAATAAATGAAACCTTTATCAACTATAAGTGTTCCAACAGTACAAGATATTGCATTCAGCAATAATTCACGTCTTTAAAATCAATAAAACATCATGAAATTTATTAGCTACGTACTATGTACCGTACTGTTTGTTACGTGCAGTACATCCTTATTTGCCCAAAAATACAAGACAGCCGCAGATACCGTAAAACTAAATGAAGAATATATAAAAGTCAAAAACGACATTGTCGACCTAAACGCCCAGTTGTCGGTCGCGCAAAATAATTTACCGGGATATCAGTCAAAAGCGACAAACGCGCGCGAAACCGCCCAGTCGGCAGCGAGCTCCAGCAGCGGCGACGCAACAAAGGCCACCGACGGGAATATCCGCGATGCCAAAGACGCCAAAAATAGCGCTCACAATGCTTATGATAAAGCGAAAGACGCCAGGTCGGCCAACAATAACGTGGGTAAACAAAACGAAAAGATCAAAAAGATCACTGAAAGCCTGCGGAAGAAAAATCAACGGCTAAAGGACCTCGACGTGATGCGTAATACCATTTACGCCCAGCAGCCGTCTAACCTCCATAAATAGGGATGAAGGCCGGATATTGGTGGCTATAAGCATGGCCGGATTTTTACGGGTAATTGTAGCATTACGAATTCATCATTCGCAATGCGCAATACACCCCGGATGAAACCTTATTAGTTGCTCATTTGGATTTTCTTTTTTTCCTGCCTCGCTTCTTGCAAAAAATCCGGCAATCCCGGGCCGGCTACGCTCGTTGCAAAATGGAACATGGTAAACGACTCGACCACTGATGGTGGGCCATTAGCGTCGCCGTTAATTAAAACAAATTATGTCGGCGCTCCCGGCGATTACTTTGATTTTCGTGCCAATGGCAGGCTTTATATTAAAGAAGGCAGCGGGTACGATACTTTAGCTTATCACACCACGGCCCGCGATTCAGTGGTTATCAATAATTTTAATTATAACAACTACCCCAGTGTTATAAAGCCGCTCACGGCGCATAACGCTACGGTTTACAGCCGGTTTATGGTTTTCGAGATATATAACTTTCGGGTCGTGAATTTAAAAAGGTGATCCGCACGCTGAAGTTTAGGAACGCATAACGCTGCCTGCTTCCCCTCAGCAGAACAGCTTCGGCCGAAAGCAGGCAAAACGATGATGGCCTCGCGCGGCAGGGCATAGTCCCGTACGTACGGGACAGCCCTGGTTTTGCCTGCTTGCAGGGTAAGGGCCTGTGCGGCAAAGAAGCCTTTCTGATGAGAAGCACTTTTGGTTACTTTTGGTGCTTCAAAAGTAACAGCCCAGCGGCAATTGAGCGGCAGGAACATTAAATGATCCTTGCACATTATCATGCGAACGCAGTGAGCATTATTGATCTTGTAGTTACTGACGTATCACACCGAATAACGAACTAACTCCTAACTCCAAACTTCGATATCCGACCTCGGATATCCGACATCGGACATCGGACATCGGACATCGGACATCCAACATCCGCCCTCCGCCTACCTCTTCTCCCCATAAACTGCCATAATATCCGGCACCTTGTCTAACGTGATCACCAGGTCGCTGTTATATACACGTTTAAGATATGCCGGGTCTATCTTTTTCAGGAAACTGGAATGCCATACCATAAACCATGACCAGTACGCGCCCTCTGCAAAAGATTGCGCCGGATCCGGCGGCACCGGGCATTCGTGAAAGGGGATGGGCATGGCGCTGCCCACAATCGCCTCGGCTTTTTTGTACATCTGCAAATGCGTGCCGCCATAGCTGTAATCATCCGCGCCGGCAATATCCACGTACGCCCGGCCCGGGTACCACGCACTGTCGGGATGATTGGTATAACCCAGCACCCATATCAAATTGTTCAGCTTTTTTTTATGGACATAGTAATCATACATCGTTATCCATAAACGTTTAAACCTTTCGGGACCGCCCTTGCTCCACCAAAACCAGTTCCCGTTCATTTCATGGAACGGGCGCCACAATATGGGGATATGCGCCCTTTGCAGTTTCTCAAGCAACTCGGCCTTTTCGTCCAGCTCCTTCCAAAAGGCTTTATATTCCGGGGTGCCTTTTTCAAAGCATTTATCGATGTCGATGGTTTTTTTCGAATTGATGTACCCGTTCCCGATGGCCGGGGCGCCCCAATGCCACATGATGGTGGGTATCCCGCCTTTTTTCCACCACTCTTCGGCAAATTTCACTTCGTTGTCGTTCCGGCTGCTGTCGATAAAATCCATGCCTCGTATGGCGGGCAGCTTGCCTGTTGTTTGCTGGATATAATCAAGCTCTTGTACATTCCCGAAAAGCACCATCTGCCCGGCCAGCATTTTCTTGCCGTGCATAGCCTGCAGGTAGCTGTATAAAGCCCTTGCTTCTTTTGATGCGTTTTTATTGGATAACGCCAACCGTGCCTGGCTATAAGCTGAAATAGATAAGAAGACCGAAAAGATCAACAACAGGGCTGTTTTATTATGGAATTTCATGGGCGCACGGCTCTAAGTTAGCGTAGCAAATATAACCGGGATTTGATAGCTGGTGGTGATGGTATTTTAACTTTTTCTTGTTGTTGTTTGTGTAGTTGAAAACTAGTAAATATAGGCCAGTAAAGGCAATATTTCATCACAATTCGTAAATTCCACCGTTATGTTATCATGGCAGATGTACACAGCAAAGAAACGCGCAGTTACAATATGTCGCGAATAAGGAGCAATAACACTAAGATTGAAATTGTTCTTTCAAAAGCATTATGGGCTAAAGGTTATAGGTATAGAAGAAATGATAAAAGTGTAATTGGGAAACCAGATTTTGTTTTTAAGAAAATAAAGCTGGCCATATTTTGCGACAGTGAGTTTTGGCATGGAAAAGATTGGGATTCCCAACACAAAAGAATTGCTACTAATAAGGAATATTGGATTAGCAAAATTCAAAACAATATTAACAGAGACAAGAAAGCCAACGAAAAGTTAACCAACTCGGGATGGATAGTAATTCGTTTTTGGGAAACGGAGATAGAAAAAAATTTAAACGAATGTGTTTTAACAATTATAGATATAATTAATTTTCTACGCTAAGGTTCGTATGGATGCCGTATGTTAATAAAACATGATTTGCTAATAAAATTAGTTGCCGTGGATTAAAAAGAATTGAAGAAAGAAATTATATTTGTCTGTATGTCAAGAATCTTTACCTCGGTCGAAATATGTGCAGGCGCTGGCGGTCAGGCAATTGGCCTGGATCAGGCTGGATTTGAGCACTTAGCTTTAGTCGAGCTTGAGCATTTGGCTTGCCAGACCTTAAGATATAATAAGCCCGAATGGAATATTGTGGAAAAAGACGTTCGAAATTTTTCCGCTGCTAAATATCAGGGAGTAGATCTTTTTGCGGGAGGCGTGCCTTGCCCTCCATTTTCAATAGCAGGCAAACAATTAGGGAAAGATGATGAGCGGGACTTATTTCCTGAAGCTTTAAGATTAGTGCGCGAATGTTCGCCCAAAGCAGTGATGCTTGAAAATGTGAAGGGCATACTTTCTGGTAAATTCGAAAATTACCGGAGTCAAATTATTGCTGAACTTAATAGCTTAGGTTACCAATGTAGCTGGAAATTAATAAATTCCTCTGATTACGGTGTTTCGCAGTTAAGGCCGCGGGCAATTTTGGTTGCGTTGAAAAACGAATATTTCAATTCATTTACCTGGCCGGAAAAAAACAAATTTATTGCGCCATCAGTGGGTCACCTTTTGTACAACGAAATCACTTCATTGGGTTGGGATGCTTCTGACTGGTTAAATAAAGCAAGTAGTATTGCGCCAACCTTGGTGGGTGGTTCAAAAAAACATGGTGGTGCCGACCTTGGACCTACAAGGGCAAAAGAAGCATGGGCCAATTTGGGAGTTTGTGGAAAAGGTCTTGCAGACACACCACCAAACGCAGATTTCACCGGAATGCCTCGTCTGACATTACAGATGACAGCACTAATACAGGGATTTCCGCCAACCTGGAAATTTGCCGGAAAAAAAACACCAGCATACCGCCAAGTGGGAAACGCATTCCCCCCGCCTGTGGCAAAAGCTGTTGGTGAATCAATCATTAGTGCATTAAAATCTTATGAACAAAAAAGCACCGAGAGGACAAGGGTCGAGAACGAAGCTGCGTGATTATTTTATTGAGAACCTAGGCATTGTGCTTGATTCGGATACATTGAGGGAGATTGCCGGAACGAGTGAATGGGGACGTCGCGTCCGCGAATTACGGAATGAAGAAGGCATGAATATAGTTACCCATAATGACCGGAGCACACTTAAGCCGGGTGAATATCTGCTCGTCGATCTTAAGCCCGTTCCATTCTTTGAAAGAGGAATTTCCAAGGAAACCAGGGCTTTTGTATTAGACAGGAACGGTTTTACATGCCAGATGTGCGGCGCTGCCGCAGGCGAACCCAACCCCTATGACGCTAATCGGAAAACAAGGTTGCATATCGGTCATATTATAGATAAATCGATGGGTGGCACGGATGAGCCGGGAAACCTCCGGGCAATTTGCTCTGTTTGCAATGAGGGCGCATCGAACCTTACATTGAACCGGCCGCAGGCAATTAAATTATTAGCTCAAATAAGGCGTGCTCCTTCAAGCGACCAACTTGATGTGCTGGAATGGATTATTAAGAAGTTTCCTGTACAGGCAAAGAAATTTCTCGAATAATAGCTGTGCCCGCTAATACACGAGTGCGATTATATTACTTTCCCGCTGACCTTTCGCGCAATCCTGCCTTGCTTCCGTTCTACAAATATCTTGTCCTAAAATAGGTTTATACAATAAAAGTAAATGAACAGGAAAAAAGAACTTTCAGCTGCTTTACAACGGCAGCCCCGCCTGCGGTATAGTGGTGACTGGTGATCCCGATAGCTATCCGAAAAGAGTGGCTGAGTAAAAAATCACTAAAATCTCTTTTTGCGTTCCCGGCCGTTATCGTTTTGTGGGAAAATGCGGATGATTTTCATATACCGGCCAACGTAATACGGTTTCAGGGACGTTTCGGTAACGCCGTAGGCCCTGCCCGAGGTGGAATGTATAAACCTTATTTCCTGCCCAGGGGCCGATACGATGATCCCCATATGGCCCACGATCCTCACCGTGCTGTCGGTACCTGTAAATAGGATCAGGTCGCCGGGTTTGGCCTGTTTCAGATCGATAGCGTGTTGCATGGATGTGAAATCAACGGATTGCCTGGGAACGATAATGCCGAAATGGTTAAATACATAAGTGATAAACCCCGAGCAGTCAAACCCTTTCGCCGGGTCGGTGGATGCGTATTTATAAGGTATGCCCGTCAGTGTGCGCGCGAAAGTTATTAATTCGGCCGGCGTGGTGTGCCCTGTGGAAACCGCTGTTATCGGTTTTTTGCTGTCGACGTAATAACCCGATTTATCTACAGAATCTTTTGGCACAACGGCGCCGGGCGGTTTGGCAGGATGGCTGCAAGCCGTAACTGCGAAATAAAGAAGATAGCAATGATTAGCCAGGCGCATATAGGTGGGGTGCGTTACCCTTATACGCCGAAGGTGTTATTTAGTTAGATGATACTTCGGCTAACGGGTAACCTTTAGCAGTCCAGTTTGTTTTAAGATTAACGGGCAGGTCCAGGATCTTCACGTTCGCAAAGCCGAGTTTTTGCGCGGCAATAAACGCCGGACCAACGTTGGGGCATTTGGTAAACGGGCAGCATCCGCAATAAATTACGATCCTGCTGCTTTTAGGCAACTTGGTCAGCGCCCGTTTAAAATCTTCCAGGTTTTGCGCCTTGCTTACCGGGCCGATATGTTTGGCGCCTTTAATATCTTCAACCGCGCCGATATTGAAAACGGCGTATTCTTGCTTACCGGGCCGGCTGATGATCGCCGCCAGTTCCTGCGGTTCGATAAGCTGGCTTTTGAGCCACGGGCCTTGCATGCCCCCCGAAGTTTGCGCTTTTAAGTCAATGCTTATAAACATTAAAAATATCAGGGATATCCAAAGCTTGCACTGAAAATTTTTCATGGCTTTTTGTTGGGGATTTTAGGCAAAGGTAAAAATTTGGCGGCAGTACGCTAAATGCCTGCTGCGCGATGCTTTAATGCTTACTTCAAAATGTTTAAGAATTTTTTTTGAATTGACATCCCGGTAAAAGAACATTTTTGAATTTTTCATGTTTCTGAAAATATCCCGTTTTAAACTTTTAGGCAAATGGCCTTACGGGATGACAAGATATAGCATATTAAATAACATCGTAACCCGTTTACATGCAAATAAAATACCCTACTACAAACGAAGGAACTACTACAATTAACCCGGCCGACTGGAATTTAATAGTTAACGAGTTTAACAATACGATTGCTCCGTATCCGAAGGAAAAAACTTTATTCGGCCTTTTTGAAGAGCAGGTTTTAAAATCACCGGATGCCATCGCCCTTCGTAAAGGCGATAAAACCATCACCTACGATGAGCTGAACAAACAAAGCAACAGGCTGGCTAACCTGCTTATCGATAGCGGCATCGTCCCCGAAGATAATATCGGCCTGCTGGCAACCCGCGATTTTGAAATGATCATCGGCATGATGGCTATTTTAAAAGCCGGCGGCGCATACGTGCCCATCGATCCTGAATACCCTATCGACAGGCAGGAATACATCTTCAACCAGTCGTTATTAAAATTAGTTATTGCCGATAAGGATTACCCGCTGAAAAAGCAGATCGATGAAAAGAAGTTTGTAAAAATTGATTTTAACCAATTGGGTGTTTTCGGCGATGCAAACCCGGGCCTGCAAATCAATAGTACACAGTTGGCTTATACCATTTATACATCGGGTTCAACCGGCAGGCCAAAGGGCGTAATGATAGAGCACCACTCGGCGGTTAATTTGGTGTTGTGGGTTAATAACACGTATAATGTAGGCAGCGACGACAGGCTGTTATTTATAACCTCCATGTGCTTCGACCTTTCTGTCTATGACATTTTCGGGATCTTATCCGCCGGCGGCACCCTGGTGATCGCCGAAAGCAAGGAGATTCAAAATGTTAAAACGCTGCAGGAAATGCTGGGTAAATACGACATTACGTTTTGGGACTCGGTGCCAACCACGCTCGATTACCTTGTGCGCGACCTGGAGCGCGAGCAAAAGGATTATCGGCATACCGGCTTAAGAACGGTGTTCCTGAGCGGTGATTGGATCCCGGTTGACCTGCCGGCCCGCATAAAACAGTTTTTTCCCAATACAAAGGTTATCAGCCTTGGCGGCGCTACCGAAGCAACCGTTTGGTCGAATTTTTTCCCGGTAGGCGAAACATCAAAAGATTGGAAGAGCATACCTTATGGTAAGCCCATAACCAATAACTTTTTTTATATACTCGACGAACAGCTGCAGCCCGTGCCCATCGGCGTTATGGGCGATTTATATATAGGCGGGGTGGGCGTAGCCCGCGGTTATGCAAATGACCCCGAGAAAACACGCAATTCCTTCGTGCCCGATCCATTTAACAATACCCTTGGCGGGATGATGTACCGAACCGGCGATTTGGGCCGTATGATGCCCGACCTGAACATGGAGTTTATGGGGCGCAAGGACAACCAGGTTAAGATACAGGGTTTCCGAATTGAGCTGGGCGAAATAGAGAGCGTATTAAACAGCTGCCCGCTGGTTACCAACTCCGTGGTGCTTGCAAAAGATGACAGCGAAGGGAAGAAAATGCTGGCGGGTTACATCGTCCCGAAAGGAAAATTTGACCGCGATGCCATCGTTGCCTATTTGAAAACCAAAGTGCCGCAGTACATGGTGCCCGCGGTTTGGACGGAGCTCTCCGAATTGCCCCTTACATCCAACGGGAAGATAGACCGCAAATCTCTTGCGGCCATCGAAGTGACAACGACTACAAAAAAAGCTTACCTGGAGCCGGCCACCGAAACAGAAAAAGTGATGGCGGCTTTATGGCGCGAATCCATGGGATTGGAGCAGATCAGCGTGGACGATAACTTTTTCAGCCTGGGCGGCCACTCGCTGATGGCGGTAAGGATTTTATCGAAGTTTGAGAAGAAAACCGGCAAAAACCTTCAGCTCGCGGTTTTATTCAAATATCCGGATATCCGGTCGCTGAGCGATTTTATCGATAATTCCCATAGCGAGTCTATTTATAAGTCGTTGGTGCCTATCAAAGCGTCGGGCAGCAAGGCGCCGATATATATTATTCACGGTGAAGGTTTGAATGTCCTAAATTTTAGTCACCTGGTTACCTATATGGATAGCGAACAGCCGATCTACGGGCTACAGGCTTTCGGTCTTGTCGGCGATGATGAGCCGCTCGAAAACCTGCCCGATATTGCTGCCCGCTACATTAAGGAAATTATGCAGCATAACCCTACCGGTCCGTATTTGCTGGCCGGGTACTCATTCGGCGGTTATGTGGCTGTAGAAATGAGAAAGCAGCTGGTCGCGATGGGCAAAGAAGTTAAAATGCTGATGATGTTTGACACAAACGCCGAAAAAACGGAGTATAAGGATTGGTATATGGTATTCCCCAAAAAGGTGAAAAGAAATTTGCCAAAGCTTTTGTCATTCCTTAAGGCGCTATTGTCCGAGCCGCTGGCCCTGGCAAAAAAACAGTATAAGCGCATCGCCCGGCGAATACTTGAAAAAACATCAAAACGCGACGCTAAAAGCTTTTATCAGAAAATAAAGAACATAAAACAGAAACACCTTATCGCTTTCAGAAAATACCCGATGGAGGCGTTTGATGATAAAGTTTACCTGTACCGCGCCGACATTTGCGTGCACTATGTGAACGACCCGCAATTCCTGGGATGGAAAAAATTCGCAAAAAAAGGAGTGGAACTCTATCACATTCCCGGCGACCATCTTTCCATGCTGCTGCCGCCGAATGTAAAGGACTTTGCATCCATTTTGCAAAAGTCGATAGATGAATGTTGGTGATCTTTTAAACCTTATAAAACATGAATATTGTCCCTTTAACCGCTGATAACCTTGATGATTGCACCGGCGTTTTTATAAAATCGTACAATCAGCCGCCATGGAATTATCATTGGACATTCGATAAGGCGAAACAATACTTATCCGAGTATATGAATTGCTGGTCATACGCCGGTTTTCTTTTATATGATGAAGAGCAGCCCGTAGGGGCGATGCTTGGCCATAAAAAAACGTGGTGGACCGGCCAGCAGTTCATGATCGATGAATTTTTTATTTCATCCGAAAAACAGCGCATGGGATATGGCAAAAAGCTCCTTGATTTTTGCGATCGTTATGCAAATGAGAATCAAATGGAGCTGTTAATTCTAATGACCAACAAATACATGCCTGCATATAATTTTTATACCAAATCCGGTTATATCACCACAGAGCAATATGTTTTTATGTTTAAGCAGCTTTTATAGTCTCTCAGCCTAAATAAGTTGGTAGGGTTTTTGTTTTTATTTACAACAACGGGACTATTTCTTTTTAATTAAATCCCGTATCAGTCCTTTTATCGGATGCTCCCCAATTTACACCAAGCCGAGAGCTGTTTTTTCTTATGCTATCTGTGAATCACCCCGATTCCATTAATTTCTATTTTGGCAATAAAATGCCTTTTGAATTAATAAAAAATAACTACTATTAAAAATAATATAAACTTTTAATTAAAACTGGCACAGAATATGCAAGGGTTATGTAAAACCTTTGAATATGAACAACAACTATAAAATCATTCATAATGTGTTAAACATTATTGTCGATTATTTCCTGCTAAACCTGGCGTTGATTATCGTATATAGTCAAATGTATCACTCGCCTTTTCAATGGCTTGGCGATAAAACTTATCTGCATGTTGTGGTAATGTTCAATTTATTGTGGCTTTTAGCCGCAAACATACTTCGCCTGTATAACGGCGATGTAGCCGATGATGCAAGAGCTTCCAAGAAATTAATAGGCGCCTACACGCTATATGTAGGTATCATTTCTTACATTATATTATTCCTCAATCCCATTGAAACGCATTTAATTACAAGGGAGTTTCTTTTTGATTCAATGACCCTGTTTGGCGTATTGTTAGGATTCTGCCATATTTTAGTGCGGAGCGCAAGCCGCTACCTGGTACTTCCGCATACGTTAAAGAAAGCGATCATTGTCGGGGGCGGAAAAGCGGGAATGCAGTTATATAACCATTACAAAAATAACCTGAACAGGGGTTATGTTTTATTGGGAATGTTTGACGACGAACCCTCCAGGGTTCAAAACAGCGATTCGTATTTAGGCACTACAAGCGCATGTATGGATTATGTGCGCCAAAATAAGGTGGATGAAATAATTTGCGCGCTGCCCTATACAGAGCATGATACGATAGAGCGTTTGATAAAGGATTCCGATAGAAACCTCGTCAGGTTTAAACTGCTTCCTGATTACAGTTTCTATCAGGGATCGTTACACAATCAGAGTTTCGTGAACGTCCAGGCAGTTCCCATCAGGGTTGAGCCGCTCGAGGACGTGGTAAATCGCTTCGCAAAACGATTGTTCGATATCGTTTTTGCTTCTCTGGTTATTGTATTTATCCTGAGCTGGCTGTTCCCAATCATCTATTTTCTGATAAAAATGGAATCGCCGGGCCCTGTATTTTTTGTTCAAACCCGCTCCGGGTTAAACAATGTTCCCTTTAACTGCTATAAATTCCGGAGCATGCGCGTTAATAAAGATTCGGATACCGTTCAGGCCACCAAAGGCGATTCACGGATTACCAGGCTCGGCGCGTTCTTAAGAAAAACAAGCCTCGACGAATTACCCCAGTTTTTTAATGTATTGTTAGGAAATATGTCGGTAGTTGGCCCGCGGCCCCACATGCTAAGCCATACCGAGCAATACTCGCAGCTTATCGACCAGTTTATGGTACGTCATTTTATTAAACCGGGCATCACCGGTTGGGCGCAGGTTACAGGTTTTCGCGGCGAAACAAAAGTCGTTGAAGAGATGCTTGGCCGCGTTGAAGCCGATGTATGGTATATGGAAAACTGGTCGTTCGCACTTGATCTGAAAATTATTTTTATGACAGTTTTTAAATCGGTTTACGGCGATGCCAAAGCTTATTAACACGGTCATCCGGCAAAAAAACAATTTGAACACGCAACCCTTTCACATATCTCACGCATCATTGGAGAATCAGTGATGCGATCTTTTCAGGAATTCGTCGATAATATAAGTAAGAAAAAATAAGGCTACCAGCGTAACGAAGGATATCTCGTGAAAGGTTGATATCTGGTAAGCAGGGTCCTGTAATTTAAACGCCACGTTAAAAATAACGAGGCTTATTATCGGTAAAAGAAGAAATCGTCTGATAATGATAGTGGCCTTCATCTATTTTCTTTGCGTCGAAGTTAAAATATTCAACGCTAATTAAGAAATTAAAAAAATTTGACCATTCCGGCGCAAATTCACATTCGCCTGCTCCATTACCTTTCACCCTTCACCTTTCACCCTTTACCTCTCCTTAACCCTTTCGCCTTTCCGCTCCAAATCCTATCTTTGCCGATTATCGTTCCGGCGCAATGAAGATATCCTATAACTGGCTTAAAGATTTTATCGATACAGACAAATCCCCGCAGGAGATTTCGACCATATTGACCGGTACCGGCCTTGAGGTGGAAAGCCTGGAGAAGGTTCAGCCTGTTCCGGGCGGATTGGAGGGGTTGGTAATCGGTTATGTGAAGGAATGTTTTCAGCACCCCAATGCCGACAGGCTGCGGGTTACCAAAGTGGATGCGGGCACCGGCCAGGATCTGCAAATTGTTTGCGGTGCGCACAACGTGGCTGCGGGGCAAAAAGTGGTGGTAGCGACGGTTGGGACTACGGTTTACCCCACCGCAGGCGAACCATTTAAGATCAATAAATCGAAGATAAGGGGGGAGGAGTCCGAAGGGATGATCTGCGCCGAAGATGAAATAGGACTGGGAATAGATCATGCCGGTATCATGGTGCTTAATGCTGATGCCGCCGTTGGCACGCTGGCCAAAGATTACTTTAAGCTAAACGACGATTACCTGTACGAGATCGGCTTAACGCCTAACCGCGCCGACGCAGCTTCCCATTTGGGCACCGCGCGCGATATCGCCGCGTTTTTAAAAATACCGGTAAAAAAGCCCGACGTGTCTGCTTTTAAGGTGGATAATACCAATCTTACGATAACAGTGGTGGTCGAAAACGAGGAAGCAAGTCCCAGGTATTCGGGCCTGACCATTTCCGGTGTCGAGGTAAAAGAATCGCCCCAGTGGTTAAAAGAACGATTGGGGATCATAGGCATACGATCGATCAACAACATCGTAGACGCCACGAATTACGTTTTGCACGATCTGGGCCAGCCATTGCATGCTTTTGATGCAGATGCGATCAAAGGCAATACGGTGATCGTAAAGAATTGCGCCGAAGGCACCACCTTCAAAACATTGGATGATGTGGACCGCAAGCTTTCGGCCGATGACCTCATGATCTGCAACGCGGAAGAGCCTATGTGCATTGCCGGCGTATTCGGCGGCGCGGCATCAGGTGTAAAACTTACGACCAAAAATATATTCCTCGAGAGCGCGTATTTCAATGCCGTTTCGGTCAGGAAAACATCCAAACGTCACGGCTTAAAAACCGATGCCTCATTCAGGTTTGAGCGCGGCACCGATCCTGATATGACGGTATTCGCGTTAAAACGCGCCGCGCTGCTGATAAAAGAGGTCGCGGGCGGTTCGGTCTCATCCGAAATATCCGATCATTATCCAAACCCGGTGCAGCCCGTTGTGGTAGAAATAACCTACGCGAATGTTCACCGGCTGATCGGGCAGGAAATCCTGCATGGCGAAATAAAAGCCATTATCGAAGCGCTGGATATTCAGATCGTCGGCGAAACAGGCGAGGGCCTTTCATTAAAGGTTCCGCCATACCGCGTAGATATTACGAGGGAGGTCGACATTATAGAGGAGATCCTGCGGATTTACGGCTATAACAACATCGGAATACCCAGCCAGATCAGGGCGTCCTTAAATAACTCGGTACGCCCCGAAAAAGATACGGTTCAAAACTTGTTGTCTGATTTGCTGAGCGCCAACGGCTTTTTCGAGATCATGTCGAACTCGCTGACAAAATCAGCCTACTCGTCAAACCTGGACAAAGCCGTAAAAATACTAAATCCCCTGAGCAGCGACCTGGACGTAATGCGCCAAACCATGTTATACTCCGGTTTGGAGGCGATCGCTTATAACCAGAACCGCCAAAATGCGGATTTGAAGTTGTACGAATTTGGCAAGGTATATTCGGTAGAGGAAGAAAAGTATATCGAAACCCAGCGCTTCGCAATTTTCCTCACCGGCGCTAATGCCGTTGGTCGGTGGAATCAAAAGTCGGATCAGGTTTCTTTTTATAATCTGAAGGCGGTTGTCGACGGGATAATGACAAAATTAAATATCGGCTTTACCGTCGAAGATGCAACATGCAAAAAAATGGCTTATGGCTTGCAGTATCTGTTAAACGGCAAGCAGCTGGTTAAATTCGGCGCGGTAGCTGCACCGTCCTTAAAGCTGGCGGATGTGGACAAGGAGGTTTTTTATGCCGGTTTTAATTTCGACCTGGTGTTGAAAGCCGTACGTAAAAACAAGATCGTTCACCAGGAGGTTTCAAAATTCCCGGCCGTAAGGCGTGATCTTTCCATGCTGATCGATAAAAATATCACCTTCGGCGCGTTGAAGCAGATCGCCCAAAAAACCGAGCGTAAGTTATTGCAGGAGATAAACGTATTTGATGTTTACCAGGGTGACAAGCTGCCCGCCGACAAAAAATCGTATGCGCTGAGCTTTATTTTGCAGGACAATGAAAAAACCCTGACCGACAAAGCCATCGATTCGATAATGAAAAAATTAATTTATAACTTCGAGAAAGAAGTTGGTGCAGAAATTAGAAAATAATTTTTGTTGATGTTTATACAAAAGCCATGAAAGCAGATACATTTGAGGATTTCTTAAAAAAGAAAAAAGAAGAGGAACCAAAAATTAACTGGGAAAGAAGACAGGCCCAATGGATAAAATCAGTTACCGATTTTTACAATAATGTTAAAAAATGGCTAAAACCATTTACTGAGAAAGGTTTATTGGTAATCAAAGAAGACAGTTGGGTTCATATCTATGAGGACGGTTTTGGTGATTACGATATAAAAAAAATCAAGATAATTGTAGGGAAAAATAATATTATCACTTTGACGCCTCGTGCCACATTAGTTTTGGGAGGCTACGGTCGTATTGATATGAAAGGGCCTATGGGTGAAATTTCAATTATCCAAATAAAATGGGGAAAATGGAAGTTTATAAATAAACTTACCAGGAATGAATTGTGGGATGCAAATGAAGAAACCTTTAAATCGGTAATTCAAGATTTGGTAAATGGCTAACATATCTTTATCTGGTCAGAAAAAATCTATTGAGTCTGTTTTTAGTTGGTATGAAGATCAAATTGAAGCGATAAACGACTTTAAGAATAAAGTAATTACTTCTATTATTCATCCTCGTCCTTCGTTAGTCGTAAATAAAAAGTTTATTTCATTAACGCTAACGGAAATTAACTTGTATTTTGATAATAGTACGAATGAACTTAAGCATTTAGTTTGTCTGAATTTAATATCTGCAACAGAAGCATTTTTGAGGGTGGATTATTACAAAAGGATAAAAAAAAGAGAAAGGTCAAAAATAGGCAGGCTTTTTCGGGATATTGAAAACAATAAAGAGAATAAAGTATCCTTGGAAGATGATATTATTGAAGCCTGGAAAAGCATCAAAAGAAGCAATTCATTTAGTGATTTTTTAGGTTTACTTAAATACCGTCATTGGCTTGCTCATGGAAGGTATTGGACGCCAAAACTCGGCAGAGAATATTCATTTGATATTGCTTATGAAATTGTTGAAAACGTTTTTAAAGCTGTATCAAAATAAACTTACACCATGCCTTTAGCAGATCAATTAACTTCCATCGTCGAACGCACCGAACGCTTAATTGAGCTTTGTGCCGCTTTACAGGAGGAGAACGACCTGCTGAAGCTGGAAAGCCAGTCGTTAAACGTTGCGCTCGAAAGCAGCAAAAACAAAACAAAAGAGCTCGAAGAAAAGCTTCGCGTTTTGAAGATGGCGAAGTCATTTTCAGAAACAAATGAAAAAAGTCTTGACATAAAGCAAAAAATTAACGAATTTGTGCAGGAAATAGATAAGTGTATTGTATTGCTAAAAAAGTAGTGCAGGTAGTGAATAGCTCAAATGGGAGAAATCTCCATAAAAATAAATATTGCTGACAGAGTTTACCCCTTAAAGGTAAACATGGAAGAAGAAGAAATAATACGTAGGGCAGCCAAACTAATTAACGACCGGATAAAAGAATATCAGGAAAATTACGCGGTGAGGGATAAACAGGACCTGCTTTCAATGTGCGTGCTGCATTATGCAACATCGGCATTAAAGGCAGATAAAAAAGTTTCGGTGGAGGATACCGAGCTAACCGAAAAGGTTTATCAGCTGGATCATTTGTTATCCGGATTTTTTTCAAAGCAATAACGTTCTTTGCATAATACGAGCAATTAAGATTTAACCGCGGTTAAATTTTAAGTTTCACTATTAAAAACTTAACGCTTCTATATCTGCGGGTCGAAGAGACATGCGATAATCGGGAGATTAACGGTAGTCCATGACTCCAATTAAAAAGGAAGTTTTAAATATATGATACTTAAAAATTTAGACGCGGTTTTTTTTATTTATACCAATTATATAACAAATGGATCCAATATTATATTTAATCATCGGCGTGCTGGTGGGGGTTCCTACGGGAATTGTCGCCGGGCGTTTCTTATTGAGGAAACTCTTTAAAGACCAGGAAGCAGCAGCTCAAAATAAAGTAAAGAAAATTTTAAGGGACGCAGAAAATGATGCGGAGATCCTGAAAAAGAATAAATTACTGGAAGCAAAAGAGCGGTTTTTACAAATGAAAGCTGAGCATGAGCAGCAGATAAACGAAAAGAACAATGCCATGAACCAGCGCGAAAACGCGGTAAGGCAAAAGGAACAATCGTTTAATTCACGGCTCGAGCACATGAACCGTAAAGAGGCGGAGATCGACAACATCCGTAAAAACCTGGAGCGGCAAACCGAGATCGTCGCGAAGAAACAGGAAGAGGTTGAGCATGTCAAAAATCAGCATGTTCAGCAGCTGGAGACCATTGCCGGATTGTCGGCCGAAGAAGCGACCAATCAACTGGTTGACACTTTGCGCGAAGAGGCCCGCAGCAAGGCCATGGCGCAGATAAAAGATATCGTCGATGAGGCCAAGCTTACCGCGACCAAGGAGGCGAAGAAGATCGTTATCCAGACCATACAGCGTACGGCTACCGAAAGCGCTATTGAAAACACCGTTTCGATATTCAACATCGAGAACGACGAAATAAAGGGCCGTATCATCGGTCGCGAGGGACGCAATATTCGCGCGCTTGAAGCCGCTACCGGCATCGAGATCATTGTAGACGATACGCCGGAGGCAATCATCCTTTCGGGATTCGATCCTGTTAGGCGCGAGATAGCACGGCTGGCTATGCACCGTTTGGTAACTGATGGCCGTATCCACCCGGCACGTATCGAAGAGGTGGTTGCAAAAACGAAGAAGCAAATTGAGGAAGAGATCGTCGAAATAGGTGAGCGTACCGTGATCGATTTGGGCATTAACGGCCTTCACCCGGAGTTGATCCGCATGGTGGGCAGGATGCGCTACCGTTCGTCTTACGGTCAAAACCTGCTGCAGCACTCGCGCGAGGTAGCCAATTTCTGCGCCACCATGGCGGCAGAGCTTGGCTTAAACGTGAAGTTGGCAAAGCGTGCGGGCTTACTGCACGATATTGGCAAAGTACCTGATGATAACCCCGAACTGCCGCACGCTATTTTAGGCATGCAGCTGGCCGAAAAATATAAGGAGCATCCCGAAGTTTGCAACGCCATTGGCGCCCACCACGACGAGGTCGAGATGACCTCCATGCTTTCGCCGATCATCCAGGTTTGCGATGCCATATCCGGCGCACGCCCCGGCGCACGCCGCGAGGTGGTTGAAAGCTACATCAAGCGTTTAAAGGAACTGGAGGAGCTGGCGCTGTCGTACCCGGGTGTCGAGAAAACGTTCGCTATACAGGCCGGCCGCGAGCTGCGCGTAGTGGTTGAAAGCGAAAAAATAAGCGACGAACAATCCGAGGTGCTGGCTGCCGATATTTCGAACCGCATCCAAACCGAAATGACCTACCCGGGACAGATCAAAGTGACCGTTATCCGGGAAACCAGGTCGGTAGCATTTGCTAAATAGATAATACGCGATGTCATTTCGACGAGCCCGCCTGCCGGTAGGAAGGGCAGCGAGGAGAAATCTATACACAAGCAGGATTAGCGTGTGAATAGGTTTCTCTCCGCCTTTTGGCGGATCGAAATGACATAGAATTTAGTACGTCAATTGAAAACCACAATAAATAAAAAGCCTAACCCGTCTACCGCCAGGCCCGCGCGCCCGGTCGATATTTATTTCGACCAATACGCCGGGAGCCACCGCAACCCCACCAATAAGCTCATCCACTGGATATGCGTACCGCTGATTGTTTTCAGTATTTTGGGGTTGGTTTGGGCCATCCCGTTTCCGTACATCAAATTTTTAGGCAGGTATAATGGCTATTTTAACTGGGCCTCATTCCTGGTCGCTTTCAGCATTTATTATTACTATAAGCTTTCTCCGGTTTTATCCTATCTCATGTTGCTCGTCCTGTTTGGCTTTAGTTATCTTATAATAGACCTGGTGGCATGGCATGCGGCCGGTGGCCCCGCGTTATGGTTGGTGTGCCTCGTTATTTTTGTGCTCTCGTGGGGCGGCCAATTTACCGGGCATTTGATAGAAGGTGAAAAGCCTTCGTTTTTGGACGATCTTAAATTTTTAATGATCGGACCGATATGGCTGCTGCATTTTATACTGAAAAAATTTTCCATCCGGTATTAACGCGTTAAAAGTAGCACCGTGTGTAGCATAATAGCCGCGCCACGCGTATTGACTATATGCAACGAAAAATATCCCTCTTTTTCCTTGCGGCTATCTTACTTAGCTGTCGCAAGGATCCCGCTGTGGTTCTGGACGCCAATTTAACAAATTGCCCGGATAAACATACCTGCGACTATAGCTATTTCGATCATGCCGATTTTAATAACAGTCAGGTAATTCACGGCGATTCGAGGGTTTTTAGGTATAGCAGCGTTGACAGTCTTATATGCGATGCGACGACACAGTTCGATGTAAAAGTTTCCCTGTCGGGCAATAGCTTTGACATAACCTCCGCTCAAATCGCGGCAGGGCAGGGTGTAGCAGCTTTTGACTTTATTTGCCCCTGTTGTGACTATGCATTTGTTGACTATCCATTTGTTTCCAAACCGATCAGCGGTGAGATCAAAGGGAAACGGGTTAACTCAACCACATGGCTGTTGAACGCGCGCATCATATTCGGGATATCCACTTCTCATCCAACCGACTCGATAAAAGTAAACCAGTATTTTACGCTTTCTAAGTTGCCTTAAGTGTCAGCCGTCCAATATTATCTTAAAAAACGTTCATTGTAGCATATTACCATAAATTGACCTATTTACAAGATGAAGATCAAAGTAACGATACTTGTTTTTGGTATGCTGCTTTTAAGTTGTCATAAAGACAACCCAATCATACTCGATACGACCTTAACCGATTGCCCGGCAAACAATACATGTACCTACAGTTATTTCGATAATGCTGATTTTTCGGCAATAATTCCGGTCGGTCGGGGCGCCTATAGGGTCTTTGCGTATTCACGTAATTATGATAATACCTGCGGCCCGGGTGCCCAATTCAATTTAAAAATATCCTTAAATAGCTCCGATTTCGTAGTTAACATAAACCAGGCCAGCGAGCCACAGATCGTTCTGGCCATTGATGATATCTGCCCGTGTTGCGCTCGTGCAAGCACCTTAGTCCCGCTTATTGGCGGCCAGATAAAAGGAACGCGCGTTAGCGCAACCCGCTGGCTCATCAACGCCCGCATCATATTTGGGATTTCGGCTGGCCATCCTACAGATTCAATTAAAGTAAACCAGTATTTTACTTTGGCAAAACTGCCGTAATGGGGCTTATAAGAGGTAAATACATCAAATAAAATAAAAGACTTTGCTAGTTCCGTAGGGACTTTTGGTGGGTGAAAACTCGCAAAACAAACATTCTACCAACGAAATATCCCTGGCGGCACATTATAAATGTTTTTCGCTTTAACGTGCTGCCCCATGTCTAAACCTTGTTTGCCCGAATCATATCATTGATTTTTATTAATTTAACAGCGGGCAAGCTGTTTAAATGAAGTCGCAAATAAAAAACTACTTATCGGTCACAAAAAAGGAATGGAACGGCCTGGTTGTGCTCGTTGTTCTGATCGTACTGGTATTGGCGGCGCCTTACGTCTTTCAATTGTTCAGGAAAGATAAGGTAGCCGATTTTACGAATTTTGATAAGGCGGTTGCCCAGCTAAGTAAAGTTGGAAGTTCAAGGTATAAGTCGACCGATAGTCTGTCGGACATCAAAATTGCCCGCCCGGTGATGTTTCCCTTCGATCCTAATACCCTGTCCATCGAGCAATGGAAACAACTTGGATTAAGCGAGCGGCAAGCCACCGTTATCAAACACTATGAAGCCAAGGGCGGCAGGTTTTATAAATCCGAAGACGTAAAAAAAATGTTCGTCATATCGCCCGAAGACTACAAACGATTGCTGCCTTATATCAATATCCCCGAAACAGAATTTGCCCACAAAGCCAAGCCCGGCGAGATCATTGAACTTAATACCGCCGATTCGGCAAAGCTAACCGGGTTGAAAGGCATAGGCCCCGCATTTGCGATGCGCATAGTACGGTATCGCGGCCGGTTAGGCGGTTTTTTCCGTAAAGAACAGCTAAAGGAAATTGTTGGGATAGATTCCCTGAAATTTGCCGGCTTAAGCAGCCAGGTATCTGTTGATGCCGCAAAAGTTAAAAAAATAAATATCAACACCGTTTCATTTAATCAGCTACGATTGTTTCCTTACTTAAACTACAACCAGGTTAATGCTATTATTCAATATCGCACACAGCATGGTAACTATAACTCCCCTGCTGATATGAAAAACATCGTCTTACTGGATAACGAAACCCTGCACAAAACCGAACCCTACTTAAATTTTAAATGATAGAGCAGCAAATAAAATCAGCTATCCGCGATATTCCCGATTTTCCAAAGCCGGGTATTATTTTTAAGGATATAACACCCCTATTGAAAGAGCCGGGGCTATGTATCAAAATTGTCGATGCTTTTGAGCAACAGCTAAAAAATGTGAAGATTGACGCCATAGCCGGCATTGAAAGCCGGGGCTTTTTGTTTGGCTTAACCCTGGCTACACGGCTTGGCGTTCCGTTTGTACCTGTCCGCAAGGCAGGTAAGCTCCCGTTTACCATAAAGCAAAAAGCGTATAACCTGGAATATGGAACCGCAACGATCGAGCTTCACACCGACGCGTTTGAGCCCGGCCAGCATATTTTGATCCACGACGACCTGCTGGCTACCGGCGGCACTGCGCTTGCGGCCAGCGAATTGATACAGGAAATGGGAGGCATAGTCGCCGGTTTTTCCTTTGTCGTAGGATTAGGGTTTTTAAATAGCCGTGAGCGGCTCGCTCCGGTGTGCGATAATATAATAGTCCTGGCCGATTACTAAAGGTGGCGCCGCTCCGTTTTTAAGTCGCCGGCCCTGCTATTTCGCAAGTGATGACCCGCTAATCACTCAAACCTGCAATTCAGCCAAAAATATTTTACAACAAATGGGTAGCCATAGAGTCCCCCCAAACAAACTAAACCAACAAATCATACTATATACCAAAGTGTTCATCATTCAACCGGGTGTAAATTCAAACTAATGCGTATTTTATTGCGTTACTTTGCTGTAAACCAACTATAATTAAATGGATACTTTACTTTCAGATATACCAGCCGGATACGATTTTTCCATTGGGGAAAACCAACACATGATCGGCCAGATGGCCCGCGATTTTGCCGAAAAACACATCAGGCCGCACGTAATGGAATGGGACGAGGCGCAACATTTCCCGGTGGAGCTTTTTAAACAGTTGGGCGAACTTGGCATGATGAGCGTGTTTGTGCCCGAGCAGTATGGCGGCTCTGGTTTTGGATATTTTGAATATGTCACCGTGATCGTCGAGATCGCGAAAGTATGCGGATCTATCGGTTTGTCGGTAGCGGCCCACAACTCGCTTTGTACAGGGCATATCCTTGCCTTTGGCAGCGAGGAACAAAAGCAACGCTGGCTGCCCAAACTGGCAACAGCCGAATGGATTGGCGCTTGGGGTTTAACAGAAGCCAACACCGGTTCCGACGCTATGGGAATGAATACAACGGCCGTTCTGGATGGCGATCATTATATCGTAAACGGTTCAAAAAACTGGATCACGCATGGCAAATCCGGCAATGTGGCTGTGGTAATGGTCCGTACTGGCGAGAAGGGCGACTCAAAAGGCATATCGGCGTTGGGCATAGAAAAAGGCACGCCGGGATTTTCAGCCGGGAAAAAAGAAAACAAGCTGGGCATGCGGGCATCCGAAACCACCGAATTGATATTTGATAATTGCCGCGTTCCAAAAGAAAACCTTTTGGGTGCCGAAGGCGAGGGCTTTAAGCAGGCTATGAAAGTATTGGATGGCGGACGAATTTCTATCGCTGCTCTATCGTTGGGCATTGCGAAAGGTGCATTCAACGCGGCAGTCGCCTATTCTAAAGAGCGGAAGCAATTCGGGCAGCCTATCAGCAACTTCCAGGGCATCGCCTTTAAGCTGGCCGATATGGCCACCGAGATCGAAGCCGCCGAACTGCTTATCATGCAGGCCGCCGACTTAAAGAACAGGCACCTGCCGGTAACCAAGCAATCGGCGATGGCTAAATATTTTGCATCCGAAGTTGCGGTGCGCACGGCAACAGAAGCAATACAGATTTTCGGAGGCTACGGCTACACCAAAGATTTTCCCGTTGAAAAATATTACCGCGACGCCAAGCTTTGCACCATAGGCGAAGGAACATCGGAAATACAGAAGATCGTGATCAGCAGGGAGGTTTTGAGATAAAGGTTTTTTTAAGTCCTCTCCAAAGGAGAGGATTTAGGTGAGGCTAAGAAAGAAGCATCCAAATACAGAAGATCGTGATCAGCAGGGAAGTCTTGAGATAAAGAATTTTTAAGTCCTCTCCTTGGGAGAGCCTGCCTGCCGCAGGCAGGGATTTAGGTGAGGCTAAAAGATCGTTATTAGCATGGAGGTGTTGAGATAACTGATTTCACCGTAGGCCCGTCAAACTAAAAATAAGCTCATGAAGTTTGAAACCTTCGTGAGTTTTCTGCTTTAGCCCCGTCTTGCTTATAAAACTTAATTCTTGTATTTTTGTGTATAACGCAATTAAAAATATGGAAACCATTGTATTAGAAGTGGATGAGGGGTCGGCAAAGGCTTGGAATAATAGTTCTCCATCGGTAAGGGCAGCGTATGAAAGCAAAATAATTGCCGTGTTAAAAGAATTGCAGGAGGCTGAAGCGACTGATCAGGGCGAGTTTACGAAAGAGCAATTGGATTTCCTGAAAAAAGAAGCCGCCGAAAATACCGGGCGCTACGAGTGGTGGAATGATGAAGAAATGGTAGGCGAACTTGAACAAATTGCCGCCGATATGGAAAGTGGGAAGGATCCGGGTATTTCTTGGGATGATTTAAAGAAAGATTTATTATCCCGACACAGAAAAGGTGCAATTTGATTTTTTCGTTTCTGCGATAGCCCAAAAGGAAATTCGGAAATCTTTTAATTGGTATGAAGAACAATCAGATGGTTTAGGGCTTCGTTTTGTGAATGCTATCGACCACGCTGTTAATTCCATTTCAAAAAACCCTGAAGTATATCAAAATAGAAAAGGCAACACAAGGGAATTTGTTGTCGATCAATTCCCTTACATAATCGTTTACCGGTTTGTGAAAAAAGAAAATCGGATTTACATATTGCATATTTTTCATACCAGCCGAAATCCTAAATTAAAGTATCGAAGAAAATAATCGCTATAGGAAAACGAATGTCTGAGATACAAAAGATTGTGATTAGTCGGGAAGCGCAGAGGTAAGGAGTAATTTCGAATGTTGAATTTCGAATATCGAATTTCGAAGTGATCTTTATTATTCAAAGTTCATTCGGTGTTTGAAGATTTTAATTGAATAAACTCCCGCCTGTTCAAGCGTAGAAGATTGAACGAGCGGGGTAAATTAATCATCATCCCGAACTTCTCCGGTTCCACCACAATCTGGACAATCTATTTTACCGGTGGTCTTACAATGTTCACATTCATCCCAAGGATCACCGCTCAGTGAACTGAAAGGATTAAAGTTATATCCATCTCTGCCAAATCCCGTTGTGTTGCAACTTGGACAATCTAATTGTCCATCTCCATGGCAACGATCGCATCTTGAATAGCTCATATTGGTAAAGGTTTTGTATAAAGCTACAAATGAAAAGTCACAATGTCAATAGAAGAATCTTTACGCCGCTTATGGACTAATGCGTGTACCTAACCTCTAATCAACTAATCTCCAATCACTATTTGTATTTTCAATGCAAATTCCTATCTTTGCCATCCCTGAAAGGAGGTATTTGGGATTATGATCATTATTAACGTAAAAGACGGCGAATCATTAGATAAAGCATTAAAACGCTTTAAGAAAAAATTTGAGAAAACGGGAGTTTTAAGAGAGCTTCGCAGTCGCCAGGCATTCGAGAAAAAATCCGTTACCCGTCGTCACGTGGTAAAACATGCCATCTATAAGCAAAATATGAACCTGGAAACTGCTGTTTAATTCCTTTAAAAGAATTTTCAGTTTTTCTGTCACGATATCAAAACTATTTGTACATTCATCGTTCGGATGTACAAGTAGTTTTTATGTTTTTAGAGCGTTTTATCCGGTATATACAATACGAAAAAAGGTACTCATCCCATACCGTTTCAGCTTATAAGTCCGACCTGGACCAATTCATAAACTATCTTAACAATCCCGATCAAAAAACACCGCCGCCCGGGGCTGAGTTCACACATCCTTCGCAAATTACGCATCATCATATCCGCAACTGGATGGTGGAATTGATGAACCACGAAATTATGGCCCGGTCCGTTAACCGTAAGATCGCGACGCTCCGCAAGTATTTTAAGTTTTTGGTGCAGGAAGGCGAAATTACCGTTAACCCCGCCTCAAAGATCAACGCGCCAAAAATCCCGAAGAACTTGCCGGTTATTGTGGAAGACCTGAAGCTGACCAAAATGCTTGACGATAGTGAGGTATTCAGTGATGACTTTAAAGGAGTACGCGATAAACTCATCATCGAAATGCTGTTTGGCACTGGTATGCGGCTGTCGGAACTGTTAGGTGTTAAGGATTCCGATATAAACGTTTACGAAGGCACCATCAAGGTATTGGGCAAGCGCAATAAAGAACGTATAATTCCCATAAATAACGAGTTGAAATTGTTATTGACTGAATACCAGCAGTTAAAGAAAAACCAGGATTTTTTTAACAACAATTCATCAGCGTTAATCGTTACTGACAAAGGGGCTAATGCTTACGCAAAGCTTATTTATTTAACGGTGCATAAATATCTTTCCTATATATCAACCCAGGATAAAAAAAGCCCGCATGTGCTGCGGCACACCTTTGCAACAACCTTATTGAACCGCGGCGCCGATTTGAACGCCATAAAGGAACTTTTGGGCCATGCAAATCTTAGCGCTACCCAGGTATATACGCATAATTCTGTCGAAAGATTAAAGTCTATTTACAAACAAGCCCATCCAAAGGCATAAAAAGGAGGAATCATGAAAATCACAGTGCAATCTATTCGTTTTAATGCAGACAAAAAACTGTTGGATTTTATCCAGAGGAAAGCTGATAAACTCGAGACCTTTTACGATCATATAATAAGCGGGGAAGTTTATTTAAAGCTGGAGAATGTTGAAGATGAAGCTAATAAAATAACGGAGATTAAACTGTTGCTGCCGGGCAGCCAGATATTTGCCAAAGAGCAGTGTAAAACCTTTGAGGAGGCTACTGACCTGGCGGTCGAATGCCTGCGCAAGCAAATTGAAAAGTACAAGCAAAAGAAAAGCGTAGCGGCGGAAGCCGCAAAAAAAGCCGTCACCATGGCCACAGAAGACAGCTTTTAATTAAACCAAACATCAATATTTTACAACGATCGGTGGGTGAACAGCCCGCCGATTTTTTTTTGAAAGAAATTATTTAATTTTTCGGCACAGTTCTTAATTGACCTTCCGCGACCGTTTAACTACAATTATCGCTTCAGTGCCAAACGTTCCTAAGGAACGTGAAAGCCGCGCCTGATATTTCTACCAACCAGTCGATCCGTTAGATCGATCATCGCAGTTCTCGTCCCATCGGGACGTCTGGTTGGTAGCATTAAATCAAGCCAGCGGTGGCGTTCCGTTAGGAACGTCTGGTGATAATCGACAACCTGAATTACATCCACCGGCTTAATAAACAATATCATTATATTTGTTCAGTATATTCTTATTATGAACAATGCAATAAAAACTAAGCCATTAAGCGATGCCCAATTGATGGTTCTGCATGTAGTTAAAAACCAGTATAACGAACAGGAATTAGATGAACTTCGCGAATTGTTATTAGACTTTGTTGATGGAAAAGTGCAGCAGCATTTGGATAAAACGATTGCCGAAAAAGGTTATACCGATAAAGATTTTGAGGATATGTTGTGTGGGCATTCGGGTAAATCGCATTGACATGGCTGGTGCTGTCCGCTAATTAAGAAGAAAACTAATAGAAACGTTTACCCCAAAGATTTGTGATTTTTTATTATTTCCCTTAATTCGTCAATTGTAGGTTCCCTGTCGTTGATTTTCCGGTGTAACATTGCATGACAATTTGGACATACCGGAATTAAATCTTTTTCATAATTTATTTCATACTTAATACCGATTTCATGAATAGGTATGCGCTGATGGATGTGAATAAAATTCTTACCTATTTCCCCATACTTTTCAGCAAAATTCATATCGCATACGGAACAAATTGGCTTATGAAAATCCAAACATTTTTTTCGGGCAATTGAGCTTCGCTCGTATTTATTTACAAGAACTTGCCTTTTTATACCTTCAAAATAGGTGTCCTCATTATTTATTGTTTCTGGATATTCTTCGGTTTGATTATCATCAGAGAAATGTGATATTATATATTTAAAAAGTAATGGTTTAATTTTTACTCGGCCTCGTGGCGCAGCATTTAATCCGTTTGCCATCAGGTTATTTAAATTTAGCTTAGAATTGTAAACTTGGTCTTCCAATCTTAAGCGCATGAACTTACCGGTAATTGATTTTAGAAATCCATTGGGATCCTTGTAGTATTCTCTATCGTCTCTGATATTTGGATAGGTTAAATTAATATCCTCCACTACACATTTGTGTTGTATCATGCTGTCCGGCCGGGTCGAATAGATAAAAATAACATCGCCGATGTCAAACTTTCCGTCTCCTTGTCTCCAATCGATAAATTTGTAATGTTCAAATGAACTAGTAAAATCATATACCTCGGGATCGGCTGGAATTATCCAAGTAGTCATATGCCATATTTTTACGTATACGTAAATCTAAAATATTCAACCACAAAATCTCAAATTGACGGATTTTTTAATTAATTGTTAGCTATATCTTCTATGTTTTTGACGATTTATTTTTGATAATTCTCCGTTTTAACGATCAGTTTAGCACCTTCTTTTTTTTTGAAAAATAAATTTTGTTCAGCGTTAAAATTGTGTAAATTTGCAATCCCTTTCGGAAAGGTACATAACGCGCGTTCTATTTTTAAAAGGGTGGTTCTTTAAAATAAAAAATATAGCCTTATTAATTAACCGGTACAATTCCAGAGATCAGCGATGATCGGGGTGGGTAAGAAAGGTAAAATATAAGCCTCCTTAGCTCAGCTGGTAGAGCGACTGACTTGTAATCAGTAGGTCATTGGTTCGATCCCGATAGGAGGCTCTGATAATTTCGAATTTCGAAATTTGAATTTCGGATTTAAAAATTCGAAATCAATCCCGATAGTTATCGGGACGAAATCCGAAATGGTCTTCGGGGGGATACCAGAGCGGTCAAATGGGACGGACTGTAAATCCGTTGCTTCGGCTACGAAGGTTCGAATCCTTCTCCCCCCACATTGGAGTTGGCAGTTTATAGTTTGCAGTTAGCAGCAATGCCGGCTCACTAAATTCCAACAGGTTAAGGGAAGCGGTTACAGTTTTTTGTTTGTGTTACAGCAAACTGACTACTGCGAACTGTTAACCGGATAAGCGGAAGTAGCTCAGTTGGTAGAGCGATAGCCTTCCAAGCTATAGGTCGCGAGTTCGAACCTCGTCTTCCGCTCGGGTTGGTTTATTAGTTAACTAGTTCAATGGTTCATTGGTGGCTAAATGATAATTACCATCGGACTATTACAAATGAACGAATGAACCAGTGAACCAATGAGCTAAAAAATAAGCCGACGTAGCTCAGGGGTAGAGCACTTCCTTGGTAAGGAAGAGGTCATGGGTTCAAATCCCATTGTTGGCTCAACATATTATAATACAGAATACAATTTAAAGTATAAATTAACCTACAAAAATTAAATATACATCATGGCAAAAGAAAAGTTTGACCGCAGTAAACCGCACTTAAACATAGGTACGATCGGTCACGTTGACCACGGTAAAACAACCCTTACCGCAGCTATTACCAAAGTATTGGCTGATAAAGGTTTCTCAGAAGCTCGTTCGTTCGATTCGATCGACTCGGCTCCTGAAGAAAAAGAGCGTGGTATTACCATTAATACAGCGCACGTTGAGTATTCAACTGCAACACGTCACTATGCGCACGTTGACTGTCCTGGTCACGCCGACTATGTGAAGAACATGGTTACAGGTGCTGCTCAGATGGACGGCGCGATCATCGTGGTTGCCGCTACTGACGGTCCGATGCCTCAAACCCGTGAGCACATCCTGTTAGCCCGCCAGGTTGGTGTGCCTTCATTGGTTGTGTTCATGAATAAAGTGGATATGGTTGATGATCCCGAGTTATTAGAATTAGTTGAAATGGAAATTCGCGAGTTATTAAACTTCTACGAATATCCTGGTGATGATATCCCTGTAATTCAAGGTTCGGCCCTTGGTGGCCTGAACGGCGATCCGAAATGGGTTGAAAAAATTATGGAATTGATGGATGCAGTTGATGCACACATTCCAATCCCTCCGCGTTTAACTGAGCTTCCATTCCTGATGCCTGTTGAAGACGTATTCTCGATCACTGGTCGTGGTACTGTTGCAACCGGTCGTATCGAGCGTGGTGTGATCAACTCTGGTGAAGCAGTTGACATCCTGGGTATGGGCGCCGAAAACCTAAAATCAACCGTTACAGGTGTGGAAATGTTCCGCAAGATCCTCGACAGGGGTGAAGCAGGCGACAACGTAGGTTTATTGCTGCGTGGTATTGAAAAAACCGATATCCGTCGTGGTATGGTTATTTGCAAACCGGGTTCAGTAACTCCGCACACTGATTTCAAAGCCGAAGTTTACGTATTATCAAAAGCAGAAGGTGGTCGTCACACACCATTCTTCAATAAATACCGTCCGCAGTTCTATTTCCGTACCACTGACGTAACCGGTGAAATTTCACTGGCCGAAGGTGTAGAAATGGTTATGCCTGGTGATAACGTTACGATTACAGTAAAATTGATCAACGCTATCGCTATGGAAAAGGGCTTACGTTTCGCAATCCGTGAGGGCGGCAGGACAGTGGGTGCCGGTCAGGTAACTGAAATTTTGAAATAATAAGTTTCAAAAAGGTTAATTGGAAACATAAGTCTGCTGCATAAAAGCGGGCTTATGTTTTCTTGGTTTAATAAACGGGAATAGTTCAATGGTAGAATAGAGGTCTCCAAAACCTTTGATCAGGGTTCGAATCCTTGTTCCCGTGCGTATCATAAAAACAACAACAATGGCTAACGTATCTGAGTATATAAAAGAGTCGTATATAGAGTTAACCCAGAAAACAACCTGGCCAACCTGGAGGGAATTGCAAAGCAGCGCTATTTTAGTGCTGGTGGCATCATTAATCATCGCATTGATAATATTTCTAATGGATAAGACGATAGGTTATGTGCTTCAACAGTTTTATACTTCACTGGCCTAATATATACAAAAGATGAGCGATCAGTTAAAATGGTATGTAGTTAGGGCGATAAGCGGCAAGGAAAAAAAGGTTAAACAATATATCGATGCCGAGATCAACCGTTTGGGTATTTCGCATTTGGTTCCGCAGGTTTTAATACCAACGGAAAAGTATTACCAGATGCGCGAAGGAAAAAAGATTGCGAAAGAACGTAATTTTTTTCCGGGCTATGTATTGATGGAGGCGGCCCTTGATGCGGAAATTGAGCATGTTATAAAAAATATAAACAGCGTGATCGGCTTCCTGGGTGATAAAGCCGGCAATGCCACGCCGATGCGCCAGGCCGAGGTTAACCGTATTTTAGGTAAGGTTGACGAAATGAGCAGCCAGGGCGAGACGATGAATGTACCTTATTATATAGGCGAAAGCGTAAAAGTGATGGACGGGCCATTCAACGGGTTTAGCGGGGTTATTGAAGAAGTAAACGAAGAAAAGAAAAAGTTAAAAGTAATGGTAAAGATATTCGGAAGGCGTACGCCACTCGAATTGAATTACATGCAGGTAGAGAAAGAATAGTTGAATGATTTATTAGGTTGATTAAGTGAATAGTTAGCCTAACCATATACTATATAAAATATTAACGGGTATTTGAATAATGATGATGGAGCTAACTACTCACCATTCACTAAATCAACTACTCACTAACA
>Ga0134125_10000597_pt1 | contig 47894 bp, 36 predicted proteins | sample KB31751_FD_96464 | JGI IMG/M metagenome (GOLD analysis project Ga0134125, IMG submission 96464) | Terrestrial soil microbial communities with excess Nitrogen fertilizer from Kellogg Biological Station, Michigan, USA - KB3-175-1 | ecosystem: Environmental > Terrestrial > Soil > Unclassified ...
ATCGAGAAGACCGAAGCGTCGCAGGCCGTGCTGTGGGAGACGAAGGCAAAAGGAGCCGACAGAAGAAGAAGCAAAGAAACCGATCTCGGAGCTTGACAACCGGACCCTCATAGAAGCCCAGGGTGCAACCCTGGGGCCCTTGCGAACCCCACCCATCCCCAACCCCCTGTCAGGGTGACGCCTTGGCAGGGCGGGCGGGTAATTCGTTGACCTTTCCCAGGGCTCGCGTCCTGGGGCCGCCCTCCGGGCTCGCGCTGTCGTATTGCGGAGGGGCGAGGCTTCTCCGGCACCGTCACGCGGCTTCGCTGATTATCCGGATTCGCCTCTTATCGAGGCTGCTGGGCCTCTCCCTGACGACGATCTCCACGTCCTTCCCGAGGGTAGTCAACAGCCGCATCAGGCGATCGGTGGAGAAGTTTGCGAGGCGACAGCAATGCCGACACTTTGGCTGGTCGATGCCCATGCAAATGAGTCTACCCTATTCCCGGAGTTGCTGAGTCGCCGGCATTAGCCCATTGCCAGTTTACCATTCATCTATTAGTAATAGACAACCTTATACGGTATGCTCGCAGTCGTGAGTGCTGCCCGAGGAGAGAAACCCGATGAGCACGGCAGAATGCGTCATTATCCATCCCCCGTACTTGACGCGGCCATCCGAGCGCACCTACGAACCTCCTCTCGGACCCGACGTGATTGCCGCCTACCTCCGAGGAATCGGCATACAAGCCCAGGCGCTGGACCTCAACATCCGGCTCATCCACATGATCGCAGCTGAACGCAGCTACGATCTGGACAGAGCTGGCGAGGTCGATTACGGGCAGGCATCGTTGGATCTCATCGGGAGCCTGAACGACCGCTTGGAGCAAACCGTTGAGCTCGACAGCTCGTTCTACTTCAAGCTCGATGTCGACTCGGATTTCCTCTTGGCGAAATCTCTGGAACTGGCCAGCGATGCCGATGATCCTTTCATGCAGGTGTTTCACCGGCATTTCGATCCTGCATCGAATAGTGTAGTGGGCATGTCAATTCACGCGGAGTCCCAACTTCTTTCAGCTCTGGCCTATGCGGCAACCATCAAGCGTCAATACCCAGGCCACATGGTCGTTCTCGGTGGAGCCTACGTTTCGCAGGTTTATCGACAAATCCTGTCGTGGCCCGCTCTGTTCGATCTCGTTGACGTGTGTTGCATCGGCGAGGGCGAAGAAACCATGGCGGCACTCCTGCGGCGCGAGCGGCTCGGCCTCATTCCCAACATCATCTTCCGCGACTCCGATGGGTCTCTCCGACGCACCCATCACAGCATCCTTCAATCCCTCGATATCCTGCCAGTCCTTGAGTTCTCGGATTACGATCAGGAGTTCTATCCGGCGGTCAACGGCATCGGAACCCTGCCCTACCAGACTTCGCGCGGCTGCGCCTACAATAGATGCGCATACTGCACGTATCCGATCCACGAACCTGGCTATCGAGCCCGTAGCGTCTCGAAGGTCGTTTCGGACATCGCGCACCTGAAGTCGCAGTACGGAGCGAGCTTCATCTCATTCAAGGACTCTCTCGTCGTCCCATCGCGCATGGTTGATCTATGCCATGCCATCATGGAGTCTGATTTGAATGTTCACTGGAAGTGTGCCACTAAGGTACACCCGGCAATTACGGCGCCAGCCATGGTCCGGCTGCTGGTGGACGCGGGGTGCAGGCGAATCGAGTTCGGCGTCGAGCACGTGAACGAGCGCATTCAGACGCTCATCGACAAGCGCCAGCCCCGCGATCTGATAGACAGGACCGTGTTGGAGTTCGCAGGCACGGGAATCGAGCTCAACATAAATATGATGTTTGGGTTTCCGACCGAAACCGAGGAGGATGCACTCGAGAACTACGATTTCATCAACTGGGCCAAGTCCCTGCCGGATGCGAAAGTCAAATTCTCTGCGCACTTTGTCGAGATCAACAAGCGTTCACCTTTCCATGTACGCCCCTTTGACTATGGGATCAAGGAGCTGGACGATACGGGCCCCGGTGGTAACTGCACCTGGAAGAAACCTTCATGGCGGACCAAACCTGTTTGGATCGAGAGGATCCAATCGGTCTGAGTCTTAGGCGTTCCATGTATAGACATCCCAGTTGCCAAGCTCTTGCCGACGATGGATTCGTCCATCTTCACCAAACGCTGTCTCCAGAGGAAGTCCAAAATATTTCGAGCTATTGCAGACCAATCCGCAAATCGATCCTGGCAAGTTGGACAGACCGTCCCCAGGAAACGGTTCCTTACGCTTCGCTCGTCGTCAAACATTGGGAGTTCGCATGCCTGATCGATCGACCGGAGGCACTCCGCGCGGTCATTGCGCTGCTCGGGCCGTGCATTCACATGATTGCATCCGAGCTCTGGGTGCGTGAAGCGCAGACGGGGTCGTGCGATCTCGCGGAGGGAGTCCACCAGGACGGCGGTTTCCTCATGCACCATCTGCCTTGCGTGACTCAGGTCAAGGCACAGTTTTTTTTGACTCCCTTGAAGGAGAGAGGGATGGGGAATCTCGGATTCATCCGGGGATCACATCGCTGGGCAGGGCCACCGGACGACTTGCCGCTAGAGCAGGTGGAGAAGAACCGCGTTGTCACCACCCCCGACGCGGGAGATGTCGTTATCTGGACGAACCGTACGCTCCATTTCGTGGAGCAGAACGACTCGGATCGGGACCGTATCTCCGTGATTTTGACCTACAGCCCTGTTTGGGCCCGACCTTTTGACTATGTCCAGGTTTCGGCGGAATCGGCGAGCCATCTCACTCCGCTCCAGCGCCTCCTCGTTGGAGATGACGGCGAAGGCTTCTATCGAGCGAAATACTATAACCCTGCGTTGAACTATCTCGCGCGATATCAGACGTTGCTCACGGAAGCGGTGGGTCCGCTTTCTCATTGTTTCGACGCCGCAAAGCTTTTGTACAATTTTTCTCCAGGAAGTAGCATCCCCAAGAGAGAGTCCATCATCTTGCCGTGACCTCAATCCATCTTCCTGAGGAGCGTTCATCTGGAAAGGAGAAGCCGATGGCTTCATGCGAGATTGGCAATAGACTTCGAAGGCGTCCGACCTTCCTCTGCGGCGACGATCACCCGACATTGCTGATTGCTAGCGTCGGAACATCGCAGAAGAGCGACTCTCTCGACGTGGAGACAACCAAGACGAAGAGAGCGGTAGCGCTCGGCGCTCATGCCGTAACCGACCACAGCTTTTACGGCAGGATTGAAGCCTACCATAAGGCGCTCATCGACAACGTAGACGCTTACATCTCGACGGTGGCCAATTACGAGCTCGCCGCGAGGTGTCGCGAGCAAGGGAAGGGCTGGCAAAACGTCGATGGAAGAGTAGCGATCGATCTACTCGCCGAACAGGCCGAGCGGGGCATGGACATCATCACAGTGCACGCGTCGTTCCTGCAGCGCCACCTGTCGATGGTTGCCCGTTCCAATCGGTTGATACCGACGACTAGCAAGGGCGGCGGAATCATCGCGAGCTACATGAACCTTCGAGGCGAGGAAAACCCTTACTACCTCTTCTTCGACGACGTGTTGAAGGTGTGTGGAGAGTACAACGTTACCATTTCCCTTGGGACCGCGTTCCGGCCCGCAACGGTTTGCGACACATGGGATGATCTGCTCATTGAGGAGCTCTCCGTTATGGGCGAGCTCGTGGCCAAGGCCCAGATTGCAGGTGTTCCGATCATGATCGAGGGAATTGGTCATGCGACGATTGGAAACATTCAGACTCATATAAAGCTGGCCAAGACCCTCTGCCACGGCGCGCCGTACCGTATCTTGCCCATGGCAACCGACATCGCGCTGGGCTATGACCACATCTCTGCGGCCATCGCTACCGCAGTAGCCGTGGCGAACGGCGCCAACGCCGTCCTGTGTATCAGTAGGGCCGAGCACATCGGATTGCCGTCCGAGCAGGATCTCGAGGAAGCTATCATTGCGGGCAAGATTGCTGTGCACTGCGGAGAGATCTCCCGCTCATCTGGCAGCCTCGAGAAGGACCGCCAGATGTCCCTCACTCGCTGGTCGCAGGGGTGCAAGGGCGACTGGACGGCTGCAGCACATCCCGAGGGCGCCAAGGAGGCCCTTCAGCGCTATGGAAGGCTAGACGATCAGATCGTTCAGTGCTCCATGTGCGGGGCTTATTGTGGTATAGCGGCGGGAATCTCGACCGTGAAGATCGGCGGCAAGGCGGCCAGCAGAAACAAGGGCGCGGCCACAGACTTGGTAAGCGGGTGAACCATGGAGTTCCCAGATTCACCCGTCGAGAAGGGAGCCTTCGCTGAGCTGGCGCATTATGTCCAACTGCATGAGCAGACCATGCGAACCGTCTTTTCGCTCGTGCCTAGTGAAAATGTGCTGTCGCCGCTCGCCAAGGCACTGCTCACATCCGACGCGTACTCCCGGTACTACTTCGAGGACGACCGCCTGTGGGGGCAATGGGCTTTTCAGGGAGGGCGGCAGATCGGAGACATCCAGGAACGCATCGTGATACCTGCCCTAGAGCGGCTGACCAAGGCCCAGTTCCTCAACGTCAGAGGTATATCGGGTCTGAACAACATGATCCTGACGCTGGCGGCGTATTGCAAAGTCGGCGATACGGTCATGATCGTTCCCCCCGAGCTAGGCGGCCACGCTTCCACGGTCCATGTGGCGGAGCGCCTGGGCCTACGCGTCCGATTCCTGCCGGCAAGTAACGAGTTCGAGATCGACCAGGAGCGGCTGATCGCCTGCCTCACGACCAACGACGTAACACTTCTGTACATCGACCAAGGCAATGTTCTATTCCCTCTGGATGTGGGATCGCTACACCATTGTATCCGACGCGCGAAATCTGCAGCCTGCCTCCACGTGGATACGAGTCACATCAACGGTCTCGTGTTCGGCGGCGTGCTCGCTAACCCTCTCAGCTCAGGTGCGAACTCGTTCGGAGGATCGCTCCACAAGACCTTTGCCGGGCCGCACAAGGCCTTCGTCGCGACGAACTCGGAACCGCTGAATTCGGCGATACGCAACGAGGCGGCCCACCTAGTCAGCCATCATCATGGAGGAGAGGTACTAGCGCTGGCGGCCACGCTTCTCGAGTTCGAAACGTGCGGCGGCGAGGTCTACGCGCATCAAATAGTCCGCAACGCCAAGGCCTTTGCCTCGACCTTGCATTCACGCGGCTTGTGGGTGGCCGGAGCAGAGGATGGCTTCACTCGGACTCACCAGGTATGGATTGGCAACAACGAGCGCTTGAGCGGCAATGCGGCCTCCGAGCGATTACGCGAGGTGGGCCTCCTGGTCAACTCCTTTTCCGCCCTACCGGTGTTTCCCCAGGGGGGCATCCGGGTTGGCCTCAACGAGGCGACCAAACTGGGGCTGGGCGAGGAGGAGTCGCAAGTCCTGGCAGAATGCTTTGCGGCGGCGGCGTCGGGAAGTGATCTCAACGCTACTCGGTCGAAGGTGAGCAGGTTGAGGCAGAGATTCAGTAAGCCAAGATACTGCCTGGATTTGATCTTGGCCGACTTAGAGGACGTGCTGGCTCAAATTCTCCGGACTGCGCCGCCGCCGCCCTGACTGGGGGGCGCTCAGTCTTTCCAAGAAGACTCTCTCTCGACCAAGAAGCCGTTCAGGAGCATGGCGTCCAGCCCGGCACTGTAGAACGACACCAACGCGTCATGGGGACTCTCGTCGATCGGCTTACCCCGGACGTTCAAAGAGGTGTTAATGAGCACGGGGACGCCGACCCGCTCCTCGAAAGTCTGAAGCAACCGGTAGAGAAAGAGGTCCTCTTCTGGGCGAATGACCTGCACCCTGGCAGTTCCGTCTGCATGCACTACCGCCGGCACCCGCTTCCGAGCTTGCTCCCGTACGGTAGCCGTCAACATCATGTAACGGCTTGGAACGCCTTCGAAGAAGTCACCGAAGGCGTCGGCCGTAACGATGGGCGCGAGAGGTCGGAACTGCTCGCGACCCTTGATGTCGTTGAGCTTCTCACGCGTCCGCGCCGAGCACGGCGAGGCCAGAATGCTCCGGTTTCCGAGTGCCCGCGGTCCGAACTCCATCCGACCGCGAAAGAGCGCAACGACACGATCCTTGGCAAGAAGGTCGGCCAAGCGAGAAATCGACTCGGCTTCGGCGAGGCGGACGTAGTGGGCGCCGGCTTGGCGGAGTACCCCTTCCGTCTGCGCTGTGCTCCAAGAGGTTCCCAGAAACATCGATCCATATCGTAGCTGCGGGTTTCCACCCCTAGCAATGGAGCTAAGGGCCGCAGCGCCGATGGCAGTCCCGGCATCATGGGAAGCCGGCTGCACGAACAGATCGCTGACGGGGCTTAGCCGAGCGAGGCGCTGGTTTGCAACGCAGTTGAGGAAGGTGCCTCCGGCGAGACACAATCGACGAAGTCCTGTAGCCGCCAAATGATGGCTTATGACGTGTTCCAAGGCGTTTTCTAGTATGGATTGCGCCGATTTCGCGATGTCCTTGTACGCTTGGTTTAAGGGCTCATCGGTACCCCGAGCAGGGCCCAGGATGTCGGCTAGGTGCTGCAGGCGACCGAGGTCCAGTCGATAGCGGCCATGGCTTTCCAGCTTTATAATCTCAGCCATCGCCTTCGCGAACCGCGGTTCGCCGTAGGCGGCCAAGCCCATGACCTTGTACTCATCCGAAAAAGGCTCGAACCCGAGATGCCGGGTGATGAATGTATAAAAAAAACCGAGAGAATGCGGCAGCGGGATCTGCAATATTCTCTTGAGTTTGTGGCCGCGACCCACGTAAATGGAGGTGCAGGCATTTTCACCGCTGCCGTCGACGACGACGACGAGGGCCTCTTTGAATCCGGAGCAGAAGAACGCGGACGCTGCGTGCGCAAGATGATGATCCCATTCGCGATAAGCCACCTGCGCGAAATCGCCGGCCGCAAGCACGTTGCGGAAGGCGTGAGGGATTTCATGGCCGCCGATCAGCGCCCGCCGGGTGTTCGATACCGAGCGAAAGGCTGTCCGCTCCTCTTGGAACGAGGAGAGGCGCCTACGAAAGAAGCATCCCCAAAGGCTCGCGAGATGACGCCATCGATTGTACGAGCAGGCGACCTCATCTAGGTCGACGGCTCGTAGGCCCTGGAAGCGGAGGGCCGCGCAAATGGAATCAAAGGGGACGTATGTGCGGTACGGCGTGTATCGCTTGCCGTGCTTGATGCGTGTCAAACGTTCGTCCTCCAAAGCGAACGCAAGCTCGCCATCGCAGACCAGAGCAACGGACGGATGCTCAAAGAATGTATTGATGCCAAGGACTTTCATGGGCGTCGCCACTTTTTTGCTTTAGCTACGCTCAACTGCCGACAGCAGGGCCGGTTCGCGCTCGCGGATCCCGGGTATCGGGAATTTAGCGCAGAACTCGGCTATATCCCGACTCACCGTCAGCTCGACGGCAGCATCTCCGATGCTCTTGCAAACCCGGTCGATCCATCGCGCGATGAGCACCATCTCAGGTTCACGCATACCCATAGAGGTCACACCCGGCGTGCCGATGCGGACGCCGCTGGTGACCGCCGGTTTGCGCGGATCGCCCGGTACGAGGTTGAAGTTGGCGATGATCCCGGCACGCGCGAGAGCGACTGCCGCGTCCTTGCCTGAGAACGAACGGTCCCGGAAATCTAGAATCAACATGTGGTTGTCGGTGCCACCGCTGACGAGTTTGTAGCCGAGCGTCAACAGCTCATCTGCCAGCGTCCTCGAGTTGCGGACGATCTGACGCCCATACTCCCGAAACTCCTCGGAGGTCGCCTCCTTGAGAGCCACTGCCAGAGCTGCAATGGTATTCATGTGCGGCCCACCTTGGAGGAAAGGGAAGACCGCTCGGTCGATGCGCTTGGCAAGATTGAATTTCGAGTTCGGGTGGTAGACCGATTGATAGCGGTCCTCAAAGCGGCTGAGGATGAACCCGCCGCGCGGTCCCCGAATGGTTTTGTGGCTGGTGCTGGAGACGACATCGCAGTGCGGCACCGGACTAGGATGTACACCGGCGACGATGAGCCCGGAGATGTGAGCGATGTCGGCCACTAGATAAGCGTCGATCTCACGCGCAATCTCAGCGGCTCTGCCGTAGTCGAAGACACGCGGATAAGCCGTGCCGCCGATCCAGATTAACTTCGGACGTTCGCGCTGGGCAATCTCGCGCACCTCGTCGTAGTCGATCATTCCGGTTTCCGGGTTGACGCCGTACGGAACCCGTTGATAGTCGGAGCCAGAGAAGTTTACTCCCCATCCGTGCGTAAGATGGCCGCCCTCCGGCACCGGCATGCCCATGACCTTATCGCCGGGCTTCACTAGCGCCCGATAGACCGCCATGTTGGCCGGCGATCCGGAATAGGGCTGCACGTTGGCATGCTCGGCGGCGAAGAGCTGCTTGAGCCTGGTCCGCGCGAGTTCCTCGAGTTCGTCGACAATCTCGTTGCCCTCATAATAACGAGCTCCGGGATATCCCTCGCAATATTTGTTGGTGAAGATCGATCCCGTCGCTTCGAGCACCGCGGAGGAGACGAAGTTCTCTGAGGCGATCATCTTCAGAGTCGAGGATTCATGCCTCTTCTGGCGGTTCAAAAGCTCGTGGACTTCCGGGTCTGTGCGACGAAGGTTCGGGGTCGACTCGTAGTCAGGCATGGCAGGCTCCTCGGGAGGTTGATGGTCGTTGACTGTAGCAGATTCTCCCCGGATTTCGCCTTAGGTTGGACACTGCGCTTCCGTACGCCTCCATGTTGCGCGTCGAGCGGCCAGGGCCACCTCGCCAGGCACAGTGCATTGCCAGCGACAAGAAGAGCCAGGGTTTTCGTTAACTCCTTGACTGGCTGTAACTTGGGACGGGCTCCCAAGCGGATATCACGCCCCTTGTATCCTGCCCAGTATGTGGAGCCGTTGTCTTAGGAGACTCCCAGCCGTCGTGGCTAGGCGAGTCGAGGAACTAAGGCGCAGTTGGGAGATTGCCGGCGCTGGGAGGCAGACTGGGGGGAGAGTCTGCCTCCCAGCGCCGGCGGCCTCTCAGACGCCGCCCGCCCGTTTCTCCACGGCTCCTGAACTCGAACTGCTGTTTCCGGGGAGGCCGTTCGCCCCTGAAGCCTTAGAGCTTGTCCTGAAGATCGGCCCCCCGCCCTCTTCGCCAATGCCGAGGAGTATCTGAGGCCCGAGAGCCTGCATAACAAGGTCGGCAGGCGAGGGTGCAGGGTCGGGGGACCCGGAAGCAGATTACCCAGGAGGCCCGCCATGAAGCAACCTCAGGTCGTAGGCATCGACGTGAGCGCTCGGCTCCTGTCCGTCTGCATGGAAGACGGCTCAGGTACGACCCAGCAACTCGAGGTCCCCAACACCTCCACCGGCCACCAACAACTCATCAAACGACTCAGCCACAAACGCAACACCGCTCGGGTCTGCCTGGAGTGGACGGGCAACTACAGCCTCGATCTTGCCCTCGCCCTGCACCACGCCCCAGCCATCGAGGTCATGATCGTCAATCCCAAAGCTGCACACAACTTCGCCCAAGCCTTCCTGCAGCGCGCCAAAACCGACACCATCGACGCCCAGATCCTGATGGAATTCGCCAAACGGATGCCCTTCCAAGCCTGGCAACCTCCGACCCTCAACCGCCTGCAACTGCGGGCCCTGGCCCGGCGTAGCGGCGCTTTGACTCAGATGAAAACGCAGGAGAAGAATCGACTCCACAGCACCGAATTCGGACAAGACCTCCATCGAGCCATCCGCAGCGATCTGAAAGCTCATATCCGCCACCTGGAACGCCAGATCCAAAAGCTGGAGCAAGCCGCTCTCGACCTGATCTGGGACGAGCCCTCACTGCGAAAGGATCTACTGCTGCTGACTTCCATCAAGGGCATCGCCCGCACCAGCGCGATCCAGATCCTCTCCGAGCTGTGTGTGCTGCCCAGCGACATGACCGATCGCCAATGGGTCGCCCACTCCGGCCTCGATCCGAAAACCCATGAATCCGGAACCTCGGTCCACAAGGCCGCCCACATCTCCCGCATCGGCAACCGCCACCTACGAGCTGCGCTCTACATGCCGGCCCTCTCCGCGGCCCAATTCGAACCCCATATCCGGGCCTACTACCAAGCCCTCCTCCAACGCGGCAAGCTACCCATGCAAGCCCTCGTTGCCGTTATGCGCAAGCTCCTCCACTCGATTCACGCCATGCTCCGCGATGGTGCCGACTTCAAAGGACAACTATTTTTCGCTCTCGAAACACCTGACACTTGACGGCGAGCAGAGTATCTTCAGGGCGCCGAGGAATGTGGGTGGGCGGCGGACTCAGCTCGGTGGGCTGGGCTGAGGAATCCCGGGCCGTTGGCCCTGACATCGGCACCTTGGCGCATTTGGCGCATTACCGGAGCGCGGCATTCTCCGCCACGACGACGGATCTCATCAGTTCTCCGATAGCTTGTTTGGCGTATTTCCGGCTTGTTTCCTTGCCAGATGATAGCACCGCGCCCTCTTCCTTCGAGGTCGAGAATGCCCTTTTGCACCAATTCGTTCAGGTCCCGCGTGGCCGTTCGTGCTGGGCAACCCGAACACTTCTGGTAATCGGCCGGGAGAAGTGCCAGGGACTTCGCCAAGCGCCGCCGCTTCGGAAGCACTTCAGTCGGAGACCTTGGTCGACTATGGCGGTCCAGACGATTCCGGGACGGCGAGAGGCGATGGCGGAGGCAGGGCCTTTCCTCGGCGGTGGCGGCGAGGAGGCACCCGAGGGTTGGCTGACGACTCAGCGGATCATCCAGGCGGGTTGCAGCCCGGAGCTATGCGACATTTTGCATCTTGTTGGCAAAGTCTCGCCCGGCAGTCGGCGCAGGCAATGGCTTTCCATCCGTAGCGCCGGCGACGGTGTTTCGGGCGGAGTAGGGGGTTGCGCTACAAAAAGCCTAAGCAAGGCCCGAGCGGCAAGAGTTTTGCAGGTACGAATTTGTGCATGCATCTCCTGACTGCGAAGCATTCCGGCTTTGTGCTCAAGAAGGAGGTGCGCCACCCCAAGAGGAGAACCCCATGACGAACACTCACGTGCGATCCCTTGGACTGGCGGTTGTCATTGGATGTATGGCGATCTCGGCCAGGCGGCGAACCTGTTTTCGCCCATTGACCCTAGCGTTCTTTCGAAGACCAAGGCTCAGGACACCGCTTATCGCGCCCTGGCCCGGGATTCGGCGACCACATCCCTCCAGATCGTGAAGGCCAATCCGGCAGCGGTCAGTGCCGAAACTGCGACGATTACCCTCAATCTCGGCCCCGGCCTCAACCTTCAGGCCCGGCGTCTCGACGCCCACCTCACCGAGTCCCGCTCTCTCATCTGGTATGGCGTGATCGCGAGCCAGGGGAGCAAGGGGCGCGTCAAGTTCGACCCTCTCGACACGGTGACCCTGGTCAAGAACGGCAACTGGATCACCGGTGACGTCGTGTTCCAGGGCAAGACCTTCCAGATCCGCCCCTTGAAGTCGGGCGAGCACGCCATCGTGACGCAGGATGGCCGGCGGATGCGTCCCGAGCATCCTCCCGAGTTCAACAACCTGCCGGTCATCGAGATGGAGAGCACGCCGGAAAGCGCGCTAAAAGGTCTGGGCAAGGCGACGGCCGGAACGCCCCCGACTATCACCGTCATGGTGAACTACACGCCTGCCGCGGCAGCGTCCACAGGAGACATCAATGGGCTGATCGACCTCGCCGTGGCGGAGACCAACCAGGGCTACTCCAACAGCGGCGTCGGGATCACCATGCAACTCGTCCACAAGTCGCAGGTTTCCTACACCGAGAGCGGCAGCTTCGACACCGACCTCGCCCGTTACCGCGGGACCAGCGACGGCTACATGGACGACATCCACATCACGCGGAGCTCGACCTACGCTGACGTTGCCGTGCTGCTGATCAACAACCAAACTGCCTGCGGCCTCGCCTCGAGTATCGGCTCGAACCCGTCGACCGCGTTCGCCACGGTGGACTGGAGTTGTGCCACGGGCAACTATTCCTTCGGCCACGAGATCGGGCATCTGTTGTCCGCCCGTCACGATCCCGCGAACGACTCGACCACGACGCCCTATGCGTATGGCCACGGCTACCAGTACGCCGGGTGCACCGGCAGCCCTGCTTGGCGCACGATCATGGCCTACCCTGTCGCAGGCGTGAACTGCCCTCGCCTGGACTACTGGTCCAATCCCAACAAGCTCTACAACGGCGTGCCGATGGGTACGACCTCGACCCACAACAACGCCCGCGTGCTGAACGCCACCCGCTGGACAGTCGCTGGTTTCGAGAGTAACAGTTGCATCCCGGACGGCGGCGTGGACGACACGCTCGGCCAGACGAGTGCTGCAGCAGCTATGCGGTCAACAACTCGACCTACTGCTCAGTCCCGTCTGATCGGAACACCACCTGGGCGAGTTGCAACCAGATCTGCGGCACCGCGCCGGTCAACGGCTGCATCCCCTCTGGCGGCATTGACGACACGCTGGGCAGCACCTCCTGCTGCAGCGGTCAGGCCGTCCCGGGAAGCACCTGGTGTTTGGATCCGGACGATTACGGCACCGACTGGGTGACCTGCGTCCAGACCTGTCAGTAGTTCCTCGACGAGAGGCGAAACGAAGGGACGCCCGGCTTGGCCGGGCGTCTCGGTAGGAAGCCGGCCTCTCATGATCGATCAACGAACCATGGCGCGCAAGTACTCCGCTCGACCCTGAAAGGCCATGGTAACCCACCCCGGCGCGGTGGTGTGCCTCCCCCTTCTGAGGTGGGACGCATCCCGCGCCGGCGGGTGGTCCTTTCGCGGAAGCCTGTCACTACGATTCTGCTGGGCATTTCTTACACCACCAGTTTTTGGAAGGAGATTTCCACGCGCCCACCTTCGCCGCCGCGGCCGTGCTCTGCGTCCTCATGACTCTCCTGGGAAGCCTGCTGCCGGTGCTCCGAGCCGTGCGCGTCGCACCGGCGGCGGTATTCCGAGCGGAGTAGAGCACCACGGGCGCACTGGAGGATCTCGCTCCCCGGCAGCTATCACATCACCTGGACTACAGGAGGGGCTTGACAGGCTGCAGTTGCCAGAAGCGCACCCGGCTGCGCTTGCCGAGAGAGACGTACCGGTCCGGATCGTCCTTGGCGGCGCTCCAACTGTTGCCCGGCTGCATGTCGGTCTCGATCGCTTTTTCCACGGTGCGGGCCAGCGCCTCGTCGTGGAGGATCACGCCGCATTCGGTGTTGAGGTTTTCCGAGCGCGGGTCGAGGTTGAAGGTGCCGATGAAGACCGATTTCGAATCCACCACCAGGGTCTTGGCATGCAGCGCGGCCACCGGCTTTTTCTGGTTGGCGGCCGTCAGGCGTTGCAGGAGTGCCCGGCTGGACGCTGGCTCCGGCTTGTACTCATAGATTTCCAGGCCCATTTCGAGCAGGCTCTTGCGCTGGTTGCGATAGCCGCTGAAGGCTTGCAGGTTGTCGGTGGAGGCGAGCGAGTTGGTGTGGATGCGCACCCGCACTCCGCGGGCGATGGCGCGCCGGAAGACCTCGAAGGCGGCGTCCGACAGCACGAGATAGGGGGATTGGATGACGACGCTGTGTTGCGCCTCATTGACCAGCCGCGCCAGGGCTGCCGTGGAGTGACCGCCACCGCCCAGCAGGAAACGGTTGTCGTTCTTGCCCGGCCGGTCGCTGATGAACTGCGCCTGGCCCCAGACCATCTGGCCGGCGAGCCGAGGGAAGGCCTGCGGCGTGGTATCAATCGCTTTGTGCACCTCGGGCGCGAAATGCTTCGGTGATGCGGCGTAGGTGTGGATGTCGCGATAGATCTTCCGGCTCTCGGCTTCGTCCACCGTCACGTGCTTCTTCAGCAGGCCCAGGCCGTTGTAGAGCTCGTCCACCCGCACGCTGAGCGGGCTCTTCCAGAACTCCTCGAAGCTCGCCTGCATGGTCTTGACGGTGTCGCCCACCAGCAGCGCGTCGCGATCGCGGAAGTTGAACTCGTGGTTGTAGTCGAAGTACTCGGCCGCCATATTGCGTCCGCCTGTGATACCCACTTTCCCGTCCACTAGGAAAGTCTTATTGTGCATGCGCTGGTTGACGCCGCGCAGATCCGTGGCGACGTTGTAAACGCGCTTCTGGAGCGGTGTGCCGACCGAGGTCTTTGGATTGTAGATGCGGATCTCGAAATTTGGATGGCGAGCCAGGGCGAGCAGGGTTTTGTCCGGAACGTCGATCAGCAGATCATCGACGATGACCCGCACCCGCACGCCGCGCTCGGCGGCGCGTAAAAGCGCTTCCGCCGCGAGGATGCCGACGTTGTCCGTGCTCCAGATGAAATATTGCACTTCGATGGACTTCTGGGCATGGTCGGCAAGCCAGGCGCGGGCGATCAGCGCCTCGTCGCCCGTGTCCAGAACGTAGCTGCCGCTCTGGCCCACATGCGCGGCGATCTGACCGTCGATGAACTCCATGCTCGCGTCGGGGCCGGCGCTGGCCGCGCCGGTGAAGGCGGTGAAGAGGAGGAGGGTGAGGAGGGTGAGGGTTGTTCGCATTCAGGCCGTCGTTTCCCAGAGGGCACGGATCGGCACTGCGGAGAGCCCCGCACCGAAGCTCACGCTGACTTCGCCGTCATAGAGCACAACGCCTCCTACGAAACGTTTCCCGGCAGCTTCCTTGAGCTTGTGCAGCCCACGGAAGTCTCCGGTCGTGACGGTCGAGCCAGATTTCACTTCGACCCCGGCGACCTCGTGCGCGCCCCGTTCGAGCACGATGTCCACCTCGCCGCCGTCCTTGTCCCGGAAATGAAAGAACCGGATGTCGTCCTGGTGCCAACTTGCCTGCCGGCGGAGCTCCAGAAAGATGAAGGTTTCGAGTAGCGGGCCGAGCGCTGCACGGTCAGCCGTCACCACTTCGGCATCGAGCCCGAGCAGGGCGCCCGCCAGACCCGTGTCGCCGAGGTGCAGCTTGGGGGTCTTGATCAAGCGACTCAGCCGGTTGGTGTGCCAGGGCGGCAGCAACTCCAGCAGGAACAGCCGTTCGAGGAGCGTCACGTACTCGCTGATCGTCGTACGGCTCAACTGGAATGGACTCGCGAGGTCCGCCACGTTCAGGAGATTCGCCGTGTGTCCGGCGGCGAACGCGAGCAGTCGAGGAAGAGCGTCCAGACTGCGGATTCGTGTCAGGTCGCGCACATCCCGCTGGACCAGCGCTTCGATGTAATCACGGTACCAGGCCGTGCGGCGGCGAGGCGTTTCTCGGGCGAGGGCCGCTGGGTACCCGCCGGCCAGAATCCTCTCCGCCAGCTCCGATCCCAGCCGCTCATACGTCTGGGTCTTGAAGCCTTCTCCAAACAGCGTGTCGAGGAATCGCGGCTCTCGCTCCGCGAGCTCGCACTGGGCCAGCGGATGCAGACGCAGGATCTCCATCCGCCCGGCCAACGAGTCGGCGAGCTTCGGCACCAGCAGCACGTTGGCCGAGCCGGTGAGGAGAAAACGTCCCGGGGTGCGATGGCGGTCCACGGTGGACTTGATGGTGGTGAAGAGCCCGGGGGCCCGCTGCACCTCATCCAGAATGGTGTGCTCGGGCAGGTCACCGACGAAGCCCACCGGATCGGCCTGGGCGGCGGCGAGCACCACGTCATCGTCGAAGCTGAAGTACGCGAAGTCCCTCGCCTCGCCCACCCTCCGCGCCAGCGTCGTCTTGCCGCACTGGCGCGGCCCGTGGATCAGGACGACCGGGGTATCAGTCAGCGCCTCGGCGAGGAGCGGCTCCACCATGCGGGGAAGGATCGCGGGTGCACTCACGCGGCTGATCGTAACCTTTGGGTTCGGCTGATTGCAAGTTTGGGGTTCGGCTGATTGTCAGGTTAGGGTTCGGCTGATCGTCAGGTTGATGCCCGGCTGATTGCCAGGTTACTCCCTCACTGCGCCTTCACCTCCGTCCACAATTGGTCCAGCAACTGGGTCGTCTCCCCGAGGTCCTCGATCAGCTCGCAGCGCTTGAGGATCTCCTGGGGCGGGTAGATCGAGGGGTCGGCTTTGATCTTGGCGTCGATGAGGGGCAGGGCGGCGCGGTTGGCGCAGGCGTAGTGGACGTGGTTGACGATCCTGGCCGCGATCTCGGGCAGCATCACGAAGTCGAGGAAGGCGTAGGCGGCGTCTAGGTTGCGGGCTCCCTTGGGGATCGCGAGGTTGTCGATCCACAGGGTGCCTCCCTCCTTGGGGATCACGTAGGCCAGCCGGCCGGAGGATTTGGCGACGGCCTCGGCGAGCTCGCCGTTGTAGCCCTGGGAGAGGTCCACGTCGCCGGCCGCCAGGAGGTTGGCGAAGTCCGAGCTGTTGTAGGTGCGCACCAGCGGCTTCTGCTTCTTCAGTCTCTCCGCGGCCTGGCGCAGGATCGCGGGATCTTTTTCGTTGACCGATTTCCCCATCAGTCTCAGGGCTGCGCCGAAAGCCTCCCGCTGATCGTCCAGCATCAGGATGCGGCCGGCATGCCGGGGCTCGAAGAGAGCCGCCCAACTGTCCACCGGGGGCTGAATCTTCTTCTGGTCGTAGCCGATCCCCGTCGTTCCCCACAGGTAGGGGACGGAGTGGCCGTTGCCCGGATCGTATTTCTGATTGAGGAAGCGCGGGTCGAGGTTCTTCAGGTGGGGGAGGCGGCCGTGGTCCAGCGGTTGGACGAGCCCCTGGGGAATGAGGATCTTCAGCATGTAGTCCGACGGTACCGCCACGTCGTAGCCGGCGACTCCGGACTGGAGCTTCGCCAGCACGGCCTCGTTGGAATCGAAGGTGTCGACGTTGGCGTGGATTCCCGTGCGCCTCTCGAACTCGTCCACCACTTCCTGGGGCAGGTAGTTCGTCCAGATATAGATGTTCACGACCTTGCCGGACGGCTTCGAGCCTTTTCCTCCACCGCAAGCGACGGCGAGGAGAGCCAGGGTCATCAGGATCGCGATTTTCTTCAATTTTCCTTCTCCTGGAGCAGGCGGTGGGCCGCGGCGATGAGGACGATCGTCACGGCCAGCAGCAGGGTCGATACGGCGTTGACCTCGGGAGTGACCCCCACCTTGAGCATGGAGTAGATGTGGAGCGGTAGGGTCGTGGCGCCGACGCCGGCCACGAAGGAGGTGATCACGTAGTCGTCGATCGAGAGGGTGAAGACGAGGAGGGCGCTGGCCACGATCCCCGGCAGGGCGAGCGGCAGGGTCACCCGGCGGAAGGTTTCGAAAGGGCCCGCACCCAGATCGCGGGCCGCCTCTTCGAGCGCCGGATCGATCCCCGCCAGACGCGCTCGCACCACCAGGGCCACGTAGGAGACGCTGAACACCACGTGAGCGATCACCACCGTCGCGATCGACAGTTGCCAATGAATGGCGCCGAAAAAGGTTACCAGCGCCGCGCCCAGCACCACCTCGGGAATGATCACCGGCAGATAGAGCAGTGTCTGTGTCGCCCGCTTGCCCCGAAAGGCCGGCCGGGCGAGCGCCAGGGCGGCGGGCGTGCCGAGGAGGACGGCGGCGGCCGTGGTGACTCCCGCCACTTCCAGGCTGTTGCGCAGGGCGTGAAGGAGGAGCCCGTCATCCAGGAGCCTGCGGTACCAATCGAAAGTGAAGCCTTCCCAGAAGGCCGTCTGCCGCGCCGCGTTGAACGAGAACACCATCAGGATGGCGATCGGCGCGTAGAGAAAGAGATAGACCAGCCCCGTGTGGGCCGCGAGCAGACGCCGGGCGCCGCGGCCCGGCGTCACAGCAGGTCCTCCCCGCCGCGCCGCCGCGCCAGGGCGGCGTAACCGAGAAGCAGGAGGAGGACGATCGCCGTCAGCTCGAAGGCCAGAGCCGAGCCGAAGGGCTGGTTGCGGGCCACGGCGAACTGGTTCTGAATGAGGTTGCCGAGCAGCATGCTGCGCGCGCCGCCCAGCAGGTCCGAGACGACGAACTGGCCGAGGCTTGGAATGAATACCAGGACGATGCCGGCGGCCAGCCCCGGCAGGGTGAGGGGAAAGGTCACCCGGCGGAAGGTCTCGACTCTGCCCGCTCCGAGGTCCGACCCGGCTTCCAGGAGCGAGCGGTCGAGCTTTTCGAGCGAGGCGTAGAGCGGGAGGATCATGAAAGGCAGCTCGCCATAGACCAGGCCGATCATCACCGCTGTCTGAGTGTAGAGCAGCTCCACGGGGTGATGCAGCAGGCCGCTCCCCACCAGCACGAGGTTGAGCAGCCCTTCCGTGCGCAGAATGAACATCCAGGCATAGGTGCGGATGAGGAAGCTCGTCCAGAACGGGATCACCACCAGCCCCAGAAGTAAACCTTTCCATCGCTGCGGCGCCAGCAAGGCAAGGTAGTAGGCGATGGGGAAGCTGACGACGATGCAGAGACCGGTCGTCGCGACCGCCATCCACAAAGAGCGCCAAGCGATTTTCAGGAAGATACCGTCGAACGACCGCGCGTAGTTGGCGAGGAAATCGCCGGAGCGCAGGTATCCGGCGAGGTCGGCAATGGGTTTCAAACCACCGTAGACGCCCCGCTGGGCGAAGCTGATCCCCAGCATGAGGAGCAGGGGAACGAGGAAGAAGACGCCCAGCACCAGCCAGGTTGGTAGGAGGAGGGAGGAACTCCGGCGGCGGGGAGCGCTCATGCGACCTTGGCGTCGCGTTGATCAGGCTGCATAGACCACTTGCCGGGTTCTCAAGATTTCATGGCGGCGGAATGGATTGCGTAATCCCCCCCGGCTGACGAGGTCCACCTTGCGATGGAAGGTCTTCTCCATCTCCTCCTGCATCTCGACGAAGTCAAAGAGGCTCAGCTTGGCCTGAGGAGTGAAGGTGACCAGGATGTCGATATCGCTGTTCGACGAGAAGTCCTCTCGAAGCACTGAACCGAATAAAGCGAGCTCCTCGACGTTCCATTTGAGACAGAAAGCCTCGATGGTACCGAGTGGCAAAGGCAGGCGCGCCTGAGGGGGAGTCTGGAGGGTCATGGGTATGAACGTAGCGTCCCCTCCCCGAGGTGTCAACCCCGCAGCACCACCTCATGTCGCCGCTCCCAAACCAGCCGGGCCGGGCTGCCCGGCGGGTAGGGGAGATCCGAGCCGGCGTTCTGGGCCAGGACGGTGTAGCGCTCGCCGCGCTCGTCCTCGACGATCCACTCCGTGTAGGCGCCGTGGTAGACGCGCTCGACGATGGTCACCGGCAGCCCGGTTTCTCCTGAGGAGCGGAGGGCGAGCTTCTCGGGGCGGACGACGAAGCGGTGGGCTCCGTTCTCGGCCGTGAAGACGTTGGTGGCGCCCAGGAAGCGGGCCACGAATTCGGTGGCGGGCGACTCGAAGACCTCCACCGGGCTGCCCACCTGCTCGACCCGGCCATGGTCCATCACGGCGATGCGGTCGGAGAGGGCGAGAGCCTCCTCGCGGTCGTGGGTGACGAAGACGAAGGAGATGCCTAGGCTGCGCTGCAAGCTTTTGAGCTCCACCTGCACCGTGCGCCGCAGGTTGGGATCCAGGGCGGCGAGCGGCTCGTCGAGCAGCAACACCTGTGGCTCCAGGACTAGCGCCCGGGCGAGTGCCACCCGCTGCCGCTGGCCGCCGCTCAACTGATCCGGCCGGCGGCGTTCGAAACCCGTCAGCCGCACCAGGGCGAGGGCGGCGGCGACCCGCTCCGCCCGGGCCGAGCGCGAGAGCGCCTTGTAGCGCAGGCCGAAGGCAACGTTCCGCTCGACGGTGAGGTGGGGGAAGAGGGCGTACTGCTGAAAGACCATGTTCACCGGCCGGCGGTGGGCGGGCACGGAGGTGACGTCGGCGCCGCCGATCCGGATCGTACCCGCGTCCGGCTCTTCGAGGCCGGCGATGAGCCGTAGCAGGGTGGTCTTGCCGCAGCCGCTGGGGCCGAGCAGGGCGAAGAGCTCGCCGCGGCGGATCTCCAGGGTCACCCCGCCGACGGCCGTGACGGCGCCGAAGCGCTTGGTGACACGGTCGATCTCGACGCTGAGGTCCGCGGCAGGGGGCATGAGGCGGTGAATGATACCAGCGGGCCGGGGCTCCGTCGGCCGGACCCCGAGGCGCGCTTGCCGGGCCGGCGCGCACCCTCTCTGGTAGAAGCCCCTGCCCAAAATCCCGGCGCTGCGAGCGGTTCGTGGCGCCGCGGTGGTTTCAAAACCCTCGACTGGAGGAGGAGCACTCGAATGCAGTTCCGTCGTTTCACTGTCCCCATTCTCGCGGCGCTGGCTCTGCTGGCCGTCGCGGGTCAGGCCGCGGCCCAGCCCTGCCTGATCTTCGTCCACGGCAAGCAGACCGATACCAACACGTTCACCAGCTACACCGCGGCCCGCAACTACTGGGTCAACGGCACTCACGACTTCGTGAAGACCGCCACCAAGAACTTCGCTACTCCCTATTACGTCGTGGGCTACAACGGCACCCGCCCCTACTGGGAGTCGCAGGCGGCCGGCGAGGTGGCCAATGAGATCGTCAACGCCACCAACGGCGGCGCCGACGCCGGGGGCCACCGCTGCACCAAGACCTTCGCCCAGGGCGGCACCTTCTGGGTGATCGCCCACAGCATGGGCGGCACGGTGATGGACTACATCCTCGGCAACAACGACGCGTCCGATCTCAACTTCAACTTCAACGGCCCCTACGACGTGGTGGCGGCGCGCATCAGCCTGGCGATCACCACCGGCGGCGCCCACCGCGGCTCCCAGGGGGCCGACGCCGTCTGTCTGCAATCGAACCCGCTATGCAGCTTCATCGCCATCTTCATCCAGAGCTGCGACGACGCCACCTTCTGGCTGCGCAGCTCGGACGACGTGCAGGTGCGGACGTTCGCCAATCCCCCGGCCCGGACGATCTACCTGACCGCCGGCTATGAGGCGATTTTCGGGGCCAGCGCCTGCCTCAACGGCGAGGACGACGGCGTGGTGCAGTATGCCTCCAGCTTCGCCTGCAACGGCTCGGCCACGGCGAGCTACGACAACACGAACGTCTGCAACAACGCCAACAAGCAGGAGGCCTCCGGCTTCCGCAATCTCGACGCCGCGCACGAGAACCACAGCGACGAGCGCGACGACTCCGACTCGGATACCCGCCGGGCCATTCCGGACGGTAACTGGACCTGCGGCGGCGTGCCGTGCGCGCCGAACACCGTCGTCCAGAGCTCGATGACCACCGCCCGCTTCATCAGCACGCTTTACTAGGAGATGGCCATGACCACCAGGAAGACGTTGGGAATCGTGATGATGACGATGGTGGCGGCCACTGGGCCGCTCGCGGTGCGGTCGACGGCCCAGGAGGCGGGCCAGCTCGCCCGTACGACGGCCAAGGAGTACCTGGAGCAGGCGCGCTATCCGAAGAGCTCGCGCGCCCTGAAGCAGGGGGAGGGGGATCCCGTCCGCGCCAAGCGAGAGGTCAACCGCGTCTCGCGCCGGGGGCCGGACTCGACCGAGCCCACCCTCTCGGTGTGGGCGGCCAAGGTAAGCTTCGAGAAGGGGCAGCCGGTGGACCTCTTCGCCACCCTGGAGACCCGGGGCAAGGCACTGGCCGCGACCGGCGTGGCCGCGGTGACGGGAGAGATCGTGGACGATTCGGGCGCCATCCTCACCCAGCTCGCCTACCGCGACGACGGCCACGGCGTGTGGTCGGCCCGCCTGCCTCCCGACGGATTGGGTGGCGCGCTGGCCGCGAGCTACATGGTCCGCGTCCGGGCGCGGCTCGCCAACGGTGACCTGCGCGAGGCGGCCGGCGGCTTCCTCTACAGCGATCCGGCGGCCCACCTCACGGGCCACTACCGGGACTTCGTGCGCGACGGCGACCTGGTGATCGCCGCCGAGGTCGAGGTCGCCGAGGCCGGCCGCTTCCATCTCGCGGGGACCCTCTACACCCAGGGCGGCGAGCCGTTCGGCACGGCCCAGGCCGCCTCCCAGCTCGAGCCCGGCCGGCGCTGGATCGAGCTGCCCTTCTACGGCCTGATGTTCCACGACCGCGCCGCCGCCGGTCCCTACAAGCTGGGCACTCTCGCCCTCGCCACCACCAACCGCATGCCCAACGCCCTGAACGACTTGGTGACCGACGCCTACGTCACGAAGGCCTACCGGTTGCAGCAGATGCGGGCGGTCCCCTTCGAGCGCCCCGCCCTCGTCGAGGCCGCGAAGCGCCTGGAGCTGGACGCCGACCGGGCGCAGCGGGAGGCGCGCAAGCCGGAGCAGCAGTAGAGTTTTTCCGCGTCGGGTACAATCTCAGCAGACTTTTGCGGAGGTGTACCCGTGCGCGTGAAGTTTCAACCTGGTTTTTCAATCCTACGAATCGCTCTCGGGGTGCTCCTCGGCGTGGCGGCTCTGGCCGGTCCGGCGGACGCCCGCGATCCCCATTGGCGTTCCTTCGGCCCGGGCGGCGGCAACATCGGCTCTCTGGCGATCGATCCCCGGGACGCCCGGGTAGTCTATGCCGCGAATTTCCAGGACCTCTACCGGAGCCGCGACGGTGGCGAGACGTGGTCGGCTTTCGGCCTGCCTCCGATCAGCGCGGTGGCCATCGCGCCCTCGGACGGAGCCACGATCTACGCCGGCGGTGCGAAGGTCCTGCGCAGCGGCGACGGCGGCCGGAGCTGGCAGACGGTGCTGGACGAGGCGGGACTGGAGGTCCGTGCGTTGGCCGTGACGGCCGGAAACCGGCCCGTGGTCTTCGCCCTCGCCCGTAGCGCTACCGGCGAAGGTTCCGTGCGGCGCAGTGCGGACGACGGCCGGACCTGGACGACGACCTTGATCTCGGACTCGCTCGACTCCCTGGCGCTCGATCCGATCCATCCGGCGGTGGTTTTCGCCGCCGGCCGCAAGGGAGTCTTCCGCAGCTTCGACTCCGGGCTGAGCTGGACGATGGCCCTGAATCTCCAGATCCCCGGCGTGGGCGGGGTCCTGGTGGCCTTGGCACCGTCGTCGCCGTCGACCCTCTACGCGGTCACCAGCTATTTTACGAGCCTGCCGGGCTTTGCCGTGTACCGCAGCTTCGACGGCGGCCAGACTTGGACGCAGGTTCGTTTCCATGAAGGGGCCTTCGATCAGGCCCTGGTGGTCGATCCCGCGTCACCGCTCAAGCTGTACCTGGCCGGGTTCGACGGCCTGCTCGCCAGCACCGACGGCGGCAAGGTCTGGAAACCGTTCGAGGACGGCCTGGTTCTCCGTCCCGGGACGCATCCCGCCGGTTACTCCCTGGCGATCGCCCAGGGGCGGCGGACGCTTTTCGCAGGCCTCTACGGAATGGGAGTGGCGCACACCGCCCCCGGCGGCGGGCGCTGGTCGCTGCCTTTGCAGACCGGGCTCGGCGGCGTCTACTCCCCGCTTTTCTTCAACCCTCTGCGCTCCGGGGAGCTCCTCGTCGCGTACGACGACGGCAACCGCGTGCTGCGCAGCGTCGACGACGGCGAGACGTGGACCTCGCTGCCGTACCGGATCACCAGCCTGGCTTTAAGCTCCATCGCCTTCGACACCGCGAACCCCGACCTCTTCTTTGCCGGCACCGGCGACGGCGTCTGGAAGACCCTGAACCGCGGCGCGACCTGGTCCAGGATCAAGGACGGCACGGTATACGGGTTGGCGACGGCGGGGCCCGGCGTGCTGCTGGCGGCCGGAGGGTGCGGCCTGGACCGTTCCCGCAACGGCGGCCGCACCTGGGAGAGGGTGCTGTCGTGCGAGCACGACGACTTTCTGCACCAGCAGGTCGTGCGTCTCTGGACCAACCCGGCCACTCCCGCCAGGGTGTACGCGGCCGTGAGCACGTTCAGCGACACGCATTCTTACGGCAACCTGGTGCTCGCCAGCACCGACGGCGGCGCCACCTGGCGGGAGATTCCAGTGCCGAATCCCTATTTTTTCGAAGTGGCGCCCGGGGACTCGCGAGCTCTCTACTCCGTGGACCCGCCCGACAAGGTCGGCGGCGGTCTCGAGCGCAGCCAGGACGGCGGAGCGACGTGGCAGACGGTACATGCCAATCCCGAGGAGAACGGTTTCGCGAGCCTCGCCATCGATCCCCGCGACCCCGACACGATCTATCTCTCGACGCGAAGCGAGATCCTGCGCAGCCGCGACGGCGGGCGCACGCTGGAGGTGCTCGATCCCGCCTTCAGCGCCATCCTGACGACCGACCGCGCCCGGCCCGGCTTCCTGTATGCGCGCAGTGATCTGGACGGGCTGTTCGAGCGGCAGGTGGAGTAGGGGCGGGGGGAGTGGAGCGGCAAGGATCGGGAGGCGGCAGGCCCGATCTTCCGCCGCCTCCCTCGAAAACAGCGCGCCTTTGCGTCTCTAGCTCGCAAGTACTGTACGCAGGACCGGCGCCGAAGTTTCAGCCGGGCGGGCCGCCTCCGGCGCATGGGCGGGCCGGGTGGGAGCGCCGACGTAATACTGGCCGGGCAGCAGGGTCTCGTGCTTCATCACCACGCTGCCGTCCTCGACGCGGGCGCCCTCGCCGATGTTGGCGCCATAGAGCAGCACGGCGCCGTTGCCCACCGTGCTGCGCGCGCCGAAGCGGGAGGGGGCGATCTTCAGCACCCGGTCCTCGAAGCTGTGCAGTTGCAGCAGGCAGGAGACGGTGGCGTCGTCCTCGATGATCAGCATGTCCGGATCGACGACCTGGGCGAAGCGGGTGCCGAGCACCACGCGCTTGCCGATGCGGGCGCCGATGGCCCGCAGCCACCAGATCATGAAGGGCGTGCCTTCGAGGCTCGTGAGGCTGCCCCGCACGTAGGCCGCCCACACCACGTAGAGGAAGTCCCAGCGGCTGCACCAGCAGGACCACAGTGGATGCCGCCCCTCGCGGACGCGCCCGAGAAGCAGCCATTTCGAAACCAGGACGATCGCCACCAGGCAGGCGCCCTCGGCGAGCGTGAAACCGGGCAGCGTCAGCCCGTAGAACATGTCCCGCGTCTCCGTCGCCCGCCAGTGCGGCAGGACCTTGAACCACAGGATGCCCAGGAAGGCCGGGACGATCGGGATGAGCCCGCGCAGGTACTCCCAGAAGAGCCGCGTCACGTAGCGGTACCAGGCGGGATCGTGGGTCAGCCGCCGGTCGCTCTCGACCACCTCGCGCCGCGGCAGCTCGATCAGCGGATGGCCGAACCACGAGGTGCCGGGCCGGATACGGCTGTCGTCGGCCACGGTCGAGATGCCGATGAGGATGTCGGTGGGGAGCTGGGAGCCGCCGGGAATCACCACGTGGTTGCCGAGGAAGGTGTTCTTCGACAGCGTCGTCCGGGCGCAGGTGATGGTGCCGCGGTGCAGCCACGGCCGGCCCAGGTAGATGCCGTCGGCGAAGAAGCTCTCCTCGCCGATCTCGATCAGCTCCGGAATCACCTCCATGATGGTGCTGATCTCGCACTTGCGCCCCACCTTCATCCCCGCCATCCGTAGCCAGCCCGGCCACAGCAGCGTGCCGCTCAGGGCGTTGCCGGCGCTTTCGAGCAGGCTCTCCTTGATGAAGACGACGAGCGAGGTCCAGCCGTAGAGGGAGTAGGTGCCCGGCTTCACCGAGCCCACGAGGCGGACGGCGAGCGCCTCGACCGGCAGCGCCAGGAAGAAGCCGGCGACGACGATGGCGAGGGCGATGAGGATCGGCGCCGCGGCGTAGGACGACGGCGAGTAGAGGGTTTCGAGCCACGGGGTCTTCACGAAGTGCTCGCAGATCGCGGCGAGCACCACCAGCGGCAGGAAGGCGAGCTGGGCGGTGAAACCGCGCGCCAGCAGCACCATGAGGCCATGGAAGGGCGCCGGCCACGCCCGGCCCCGGGTGATGGGCGGAGCCGCCGGCGCCGGCCCCTCGAAGGCCGCCGGCACGCCGTTCCACAGCTCGCCGGCCGGAATCGTGGCGTGGGACGTCAGGGTCGAGAGGCTGGTGAGCACGGCTCCCGCTTCCATCCTGCTGTACGGTGCCATGCGCGAGCGGGTGTCCAGCGTGCAGCCGGCGCCGAGGGTGATGGGGCCCACCAGCATCTCCTGGTCCTCGAACTCGACGAGGCCCAGCGAGGCGTCGCGGCCGACCGTCGCGCCGTCGCCGATCTCCAGCAAGTCCCAGCCGCCGGTGCGCAGGTCCACGCCGCGGTGGATGTGGACGTTCTTGCCGATGCGGGCGCCCAGCGCGCGAAGGAAGCCGTTCTTGAACACCGTGCCCTCGATCACCCCCCAGGGAATGAGGCGCGCGAGCTGCAGCACGATCCAGTTGCGCAGGTAGAGGCTGCCCATGTAGGGGTAGCGGCCCTCGCGGTAGGTGCCGATCAGCAGCTTTTTGACCGTCACCGTCGCCAGCAGGGCGAGCGGGGCGTAGATGGCGAGGCCGGCGAGCGCCAAGGCCGGAATCAACAGCAGGAAGCCGGTGATGCCGACGTTGTCCGCCACCGCCGGCAGGAGGCGGAAGGCGATGAGGTAGGCCGCGGCCGAGCCGGCGAGGATCGTGCCAAGGATCCACGCGAGCTGCACCAGGGAGGCGACCGGCGCCAGCCTGGAGATCTCCCGTGGAGCGCGGTGGCGGTCCGGGTGATCCTCCGGCGAGGCGCTGCCGGCGACCCGGGCGGCGAGCTCCGCCACCGTGCGCGCCTCGTAGACGTCGCGCACGGTCAGCGCCGAGGTCAGCGCGTGCTTGCGGAGGTCGGAGATCGCCTGCGCCGCGAGCAGCGAGTTGCCGTCGAGGTCGAGGAAGAAGTCGTCGTGAATGGAGACGGATCCGCCGCGGCGGAGCTGGTCCGAGAAGACCCGGGCCACGAGGCGCTCGGCGGCGCTGCGTGGCGCCACGAGGTCGCGTTTCTCCTGGACCTCCGGCAGCAGGTCGGGCAGGGCGGCGCGGTTGAGCTTGCCGCTCGAGGGGCTCGCCGGCATCTTCTCCACGAAGCCGTAGCGCACCGGCAGCATGGGCTCCGGCAACCGCTCCCGTAGGAGGGCGCGCATACGGTCGAGATCGGGCGGCGCCGCGGGATCGGCCACCAGGAAGGCCACCAGCTCCTGCACGCCGCCCCGCGTCTGCACCTTGCAGGCCGCCGCCACCACTCCCGGGAAGGTGCACAGCTCCGCCTCGACGGCGGACAGCTCGATGCGATGGCCGCGGATCTTCACCTGCGCGTCCGAGCGCCCCAGGTACTCGAAGTCGCCCGAAGGGAGCACGCGCACCAGGTCGCCCGAGCGGTAGATGCGCCCGAAGCGCGGGTGATCGACGAACTTCTCCTGCGTCAGGTCCGGCCGGTTCAGATAGCCGCGGGTGACTGCGATGCCGCCGATGCACAGCTCGCCGACCTCGCCCCGGGGCACCTCTTCGAGCTCCGGGTCCAGCGCCCAGGCGAGGGCGCCCCGCAGCGGCTTGCCGATGGTCACCGGCTCGCCCGCGAACACCCGGGTGCGCACCACCGTCACCGTGCACTCGGTGGGGCCGTAGCCGTTCTCCAGCCAGCGCCCCGGCGCCCAGCGGTTGGCGACGTCGGCGGGCAGCTCCTCGCCGCCCAGGTAGAGGAGCTTGAGGTCGGGCAGCTCGCGCTCCGGGTCGTCGCAGGCGCACATGCGCAGCAGCGTGGGCGGGGGGCAGAAGACGTTGATCGTCTCGTCGCGCAGCCACTTCACGAGGTCCGGCCCCAGCCGCACGACGTCGTCGTTCATCACCACCAGCGTCGCGCCGACGGCGAAGGCGAGCCACATCTCCTCGACGGAGGAGTCGTAGGCGGCCGAGGAGCTCTGACCCGCGCGGTCCTGGGACTTGAGGCCGTAGCGCTCGGCGTCCGAGAGCACGAGGTTGACGACGCTGCGGTGCTCGACCATCACGCCCTTCGGATTGCCGGTGGTGCCGGAGGTGTAGATGACGTAGACGAGCGTCGAGGGGATGAGCCAGGCCGGAGGTGCCGGAGTCGGAGCTGGTGCGGACTTCGCCGGCGGCTCGGCGTTCGCGACCACCGTCTTCTCGGCCGGGTAGCCCAGCGAGGCGAGCTGGGAGCGCAGCTCCTCCGAGGTGATCGTGGCGACCGCCGCCGAGTCCTGGAGGACGAAGCGCAGCCGTTCGGCGGGAGCGGTGCGCTCCAGGCAGGTGTAGGCGCCGCCGGCTTTCATCACCGCCAGTTGCGCGACGTAGATGAGATGGTCGCGGCGCGGCAGCAGGATGGCGACGACGCTCTCGCCGGTGACGAACGGCGCGAGACGAGCCGCGAGCGCGTTGGCCTGCGCGTCGATCTCCGCGTAGGTGAAGCGCCGCCGGGGCAGGGAGCCGGAGGGGGGAACTTCGATCGCGACCTGGTCCGGCATCCGGCGGGCGATGCCTTCGAAGATCTCGTGCAGGAGCTGTGGGCCGGTCTCGCCAGCCGGCTGGGTTTCCGAATTCATGATGGACTACTTATCCTTCGATACGTCGAATAGATTGCGTGCTGTATTGAACTCCAGAATCGGCCGGTCGTCCAGATTCAGGGAGTCGACTCCCACGAGGAAGGCGTCCAACTGGTCGGGTCGCGCGGCGGGGGAGTTCATGAGCTCGAGAACGCCGCGCCCGGTCAAACCGATTTCCGTGAAGTCGCGAGCGAGGGCCGGATTGCGCAGCTTCGCCTTCACCGGCTCCAGCTCCATGCCGAGGGGCTGCGGCGAGGCGAGGACGATGACGTCCCTGCCGGCTCCCCAGAAGGCGACGTAGGGGAAGACGGTGTGGATGGTGTGGATCATCATGCGGAAGTCGTTCCGCTTCATCTCGTAACGCGGCAGCCACTGGCAGAGGATGCCGCCGTCGGCCAGCCGGTTCGCCACGGCGCGGTAGAACTCCTGGGTGTAGAGCCCCGAGGCCCCGGACACCCAGAGGTTGGGCGGCTCGGAGGTGATGACGTCGAAGCGTCGCGGCACGCCGGGCACACCCTCCATACCGTCCACGAAGTTGCGGCCGTCATTGGTCACCACCCGCACCCTGGGATCGTCCAGCGCGTGCTCGTTGAGGACCGCGAAGTGCTTGCGGGCCATCGCGACCACCATCGGATCGATCTCCACCACGACGATCTCCCGCAACTCGGGGTGATGGACCACGGCGCGCAGCGTGGCGCCGCCGCCCAGGCCGATGTCCAGCACCCGCCGCGGGTTGGGATGGAAAAGCAGCGGCAGGTGCCCGAGCAGGAACCGCGTCTGGTTGTCGATCACCGTCAGGCTGGCGTCCGTCTTGCCGTTGTCCTTGAGCAGGAGGTTGGCGCCCTGGCGCACCACCGCCACCTGGCCGTAGAGGCCCTGGCTCTCGTCCACCACCCGCATCGATTTGATCTCGGCGGAGAAGGACTGCCAGTTGCCGGCGTGCAGGCCGTGGTAGTAGAGGGCATGGAAAGGCGGGGCGAAGGGGAGCACAGCGGGCGACAGGGCCCCGGCCCCGGCCAGCAGCGCCACCACGACGGCCACCGGCACCCAGCGGCGGGAGCCCTCGGTCGTCGCTTTGGGAGAGAGGGCCAGGAAGACCACCGCCGCCAGGGCATAGAGGACCACGACCGCCGTCATCAGCCCGGAAAAACCCCAGGCGGGCATCAGCACGAGCTCGGCCAGCAGGGCGCCGGCGACACCGCCGAGGGTGTTGGCGAAGAGCGCCTTGCCCGCGGCGGCGGCGCGCTGCTTGCCGAGGTCCATCCCTGAATCGACTCCGGCGCGGTCGCGGATCGCGAGGCGCAGCACGAGGGGGAAGCCGGCCCCCAGGGCCAGGGCCGCCAGCAGCACGATGACCAGGATGAGCAGGCATACCGTGAGCTGGAATGGGTTGTAGCCGTCCTGCCAGTGGAAGATGCGGAAGTAGGCCCGGGAGAAGAGCCCGGCCGAGCGGAACACCGCCACACCGCACAGGGCCACGGCCGCGTAGAGGCAGGCGGCGGCGGCGTAGAGGTTGGGGATGCGGTCGATGAAGCGCGACATCAGGAGGCTGCCGAGGCCGATGCCGGCGAGGAAACCGGCGAGCACCGTGGCGGTGGAGAAGATGTGAGTGCCATTGAGCAGCGAGAAGAAGCGGTTCCACCCGGTTTCCAGGAGCAACGCCGCGGCGCCGGTGAGGAAGAAGGCGCCGAGGACGATCCACCGCCGCCCGCTCGCCGCCGGCTCGGCGGGAACCGTCGCGGTCGTGGGCGCGGTCGTCGCCGCCACCTGCCGGCTCGCCTTGCTCCGTTTCTTCCCGCGCACCACGCGCTCCCGCCTGCGCAGCAGGATGAAGAGGCCCAGGTCCAGCGCGCCGACGCCCAGGATCCAGGTCGACGCCGAGAGGCCACACTGCGGCACGAGGAAGAAACCCGCGAAGATCGATCCTACTGCGGCCCCCAGCGTATCGAGCCCGTAGATCAGCGACAGGTCGCTGCCCGGGTGGCCCGGGAGCCCGGCTTCGGGGGTCGCGAGGCGCACGGCGAGGGGGAAGACGGCACCGATGACAAGGGCCGGCGCGATCATGCAGAGGAAGACGATGGCGAGCTTCACCAGCGCCGCCGGCAGCGGCGCCAGGTCCGCCGGGAAGACGGCGAGGAAGAGGTTGCGGCCGAGGTCGAAGATGGGGAGGCTCACCGCCACCCAGGCGCCGAGGAAGATCTGCAGCCATCCCAGCAGCCGCCAGGGCCGCCGGGTGCGGATGGCAACCTGGCCTCCCCACAGGGCGCCGCCGGCGATGCCGAGCAGGAAGATGGCGAGCACGCTGCTGAACACCACGGCCGTCGAGCCGAAGAGAAAAGAGACCTTCCGCAACCAGAGCACCTGGCAGGAGAGCGAAAGCAGGTTGGTGAAGAAGACCGTCCCGAACAGCAGGATTCTGCCGCCCGGCGCAGGCACGGGCGAGGCGGTCGGGCGGGAACCTCTCTTCATGAGGCGGGGAGTGTAGCAGTTCCCCCGGAAGCGGCAGCGCTCCCGGGAGAGACCTTACTTCGTCTTGACAACTCAGCCCTTGCCGCGAAGACGGTCGAGCTCGGCGCGGAGGCGCGCGATCTCGTCTTCGGCGGCTCGCTGGGCATGGCGTACTTCCTGGCTGGGGAGAATGGTCTCGCCGGTCCTGGTATCCACCAGCCGCAGGCCGTTTCCTTCCTTCCGGAAAATGACGCCGATGGACTGGCTGCGAACCGCGCCGCGCATCTCCAAAGGCATGGGCTGGTAGCGCCCGTCGACCAGCCGGAAGCCCTGGAGTGAGGGTTCCAGGTACTCTTCGAGAGGATCGTGAACGATGTACTCCTCGACCCCGAGCTGCTCGTAGAGAGCCTTCTTCTTGACGACGTCGTCGTCCTGGCTGCTCTTGGAGGTGACCTCGACGATCAGGCAGGGGACCTGCCCCTCTTCCCAGAGCTTGTAGATCCGCCGCTCGCCCCTTGGGACACCCTTCGCCACGAAGACGTCCGGTGCGACGACGGCGCGCGGATTGCCCTCCACGTAGTAGAGGAACAGGTTGGCGGCAACGTACACGTCCGGAACGTCCCGGAGCTGCCAGTCGAAGGCCTCCAGGAGATACAGACTCTCTCTGACGTGAATTCCGGTCTCGCCCATCGGCGTATTGTCGGATTCCGGGTAGTAGACCTCGCGCCTCAGGGGAATCGCGGTCATCGGAGTCATCCTTTCTCCAACGGTTGCGGGATCAGATCACGGCGGAGCTTCAGGACGCAACCCTCGTTGCCGGCAGTTTAGCATGGGGTCCTCTCACCCCTCCTCCGCCATCGCCGCGGTCATGGCCGGCGACTCCGGGGCCATCCCCTGGGAGCCCTTTCGGCCGGCGCGGGCGATGTGCTCTCCCTCGTAGGGTGTGGTGAGGAGGATCTTCGCCATGTCGATGGCGCGGCCCGCCAGCTCCCGGGCCGCCTCGTGGAGGGGCTGGCTCCCCTGCACGAAGGCGATGTTGCGCTCCATGTCCTCGGCCGTCCAGCCGCGGGAGTGGGCGATGTAGGGGAACTGGGGGAAGACGCACCCCACCTCGGCGAAGAAGCCCAGCATCTGCCCCGCCACCGCCTGCACGTTGTCCTGGCCGCCGGTGATGATGAAGGCCGCCACCTTGTTGCGTAGCAGGATGCGGTTGCGCAGGGTCACCTGGTTCTGCACGCAGTTCATCCGCTCCACCATCTTGTAGTAGAGAGAGCTGGCCGAGCCCCAACGGATGGGAGTGGCGACGAGGATGGCGTCCGCCCAGTGGACGAGGCCCTCGTAGACCTCCGCGAGCTCGTCCGTGGGGTCCATCTGGGTGATCGAGCACGGCCAGGTGCAGGCGTGGGCGCTCTTGGAGTAGTAGCCCTCGCAGGGGCGGAACTTGAGGTGTGAGAGCCGGCTGAGGCGCGTCTCGGCGCCGTGCTCGCGGCCGGCGGCTTCGAGGGCCGTCTCCAGCAGGGCCTCGGAGGTGGAGTAGCGCGGATGGGCGGGGTCCATGACCGTGGTGGAGATCCCCAGCACCCGCACCGGCCCCGGCGCCCGCTCGATCGCCCGGTCCAGCGGATGATGCGCGTGCGGCTTCTTGTGCCGCTTCGCCGTGGGCTCAAGATTGACGTACAGCCGCCCGTGACGCTCCTGCACCTCGTAGGCGGGCACCTGGTCGTCCTCGAAACCGGGCTCGCCCTGACCGGTGCGGCAGTGGAACTTCCAGTGATGCCAGGGGCAGACGACGTAGTCGCCGTCCAGCGTGCCCTCGCCCAGTGGGCCGCCGACGTGGTTGCAGGCGCCGGAGACGGCTCCGAACTGGCCGTCCTTGAAGCTCAGGGCGATCTTCGTCCGTCCCACGGAGATCTGCTGGAGGGACCGCCGGGAGAGATCCTCCACCGGTCCCAGGTCGTGCCAGCGCGCTTCGCTCATTCGCTACCTCCGTCAGCAAGCAGTTGTCGGGAGCCGGCCACGGCCGAGTCCAGGAATTCCTCCACCTGGCGAGCCTGGGAGCCGTTGGTGGCGGCGTTGGTGAAGCTCGACGCTTCGAGCACGGCGCCCACCCAGCCTGCCGTCTGCCAGTGGCCGCCGCCGGCGAGCCGGGGCAGGCCGTGCATGGGCGGGGCGGGCCAGGGCAGCACGTAGAAGTAAGGCTCCGCCATGCCGCCGTCGCCGGGCGAGAGACCGACGCCGATCGAGCGCGCCTTCTCGGGATCGGAGCCGGGCTCGAGCAGGATCAGCGTGGCGAGGTCGAAATGGTGGGGCCAGCAGCGCACCGGCGAGGCCCCGGGATTGCGGCCCGCCAGCGCCCGCAGAAGGCGGTCGGCATTGGCGAAGTAGCGGCCGAGCTCGGCGAAGCCGGGTCCGCTGGCGCCAGTCGTGAAGAAGACGGCGCCGTGAAGCACGGGATGGGCGGGGAAATCCTCGACCGGCCACTCCAGGGGTTTCTCCAGGGGCCGTCCCAGGAGGCGCTCCACCTCGGAGCGCGTCCACTCGTAGGCTTCGTCGAGAGTGTGCCCCTCCAGAAGAAACTCGTCCAGCACACCGCCGTTTTCGTCGAGCAGCAGCAGCGCGGCCGGCGACGGCCGGACGGCGGCGCGAAACGGTCTCTCTCCAGGAACGAGCCCCTGGACGAAGGTCCGGGGACCCGCCTGCCACTGAAAGCTCTGCTCGCCATAGTCCGGCTGATGCGGCACGAGCTGCTTGCCGACCGCCGCGGCGGCCTGCGCCGCCCAATGAAGCTGCAAACGGGCATCGGTCAAATCATGAGGATCGACCGCGCCCAGGGTTTCCCAGTCACTCATTACAAAGACCTCCCGCGCCTTGGATGCCGGAGAGCTGGAGACGTTTCAGTGGATCGAGCTTATCGCAGGGGCGAGCCCGAACGCTCTTTGTACGGGGCTGGGGGAGCGGGAGGATTGCCGCCACGAAAGAGGTTCCGCCACGTGGCCTCCTCCCATCGTAGAGACGCCACGTGGGGAACCCCGTGGGGCGTCTCCGAGGCGGGGAAGACGGTTCGGTTGACGATGTCGTTCCCGCGGGGCAATTTGGGATTCGTAGCCGGTATCGCCGCTTGCCGAGACGCCCCACGGGGTTACCCCGCGGGCGTCTCTACAGTGGCTGGCCGCGGTAGCGCATTGTCCTATGGGATTCGCGGATCGGGCGCCGGTGTCTTTTCGACCTCTCATCGAATCTCTCCCTCTTCTCCCGGCCGGCGGGGGGGAGGCTGGGAGAAGAGGGCCGGGGTGATGAGGGTCTTCCGCTCCCGCCGAGACAATCCCACCCTCCTGGCGATAAACTTGCCCTGAAGGAGAGCCACCATGTGCAGAAACATCAAGCCCCTCTTCAACTTCGAGCCGCCCGTCACCGACGGCGAGATCCGTAACGCCTCCCTCCAGTTCGTGCGGAAGATCAGCGGCTTCACCAAGCCGTCCAAGGCGAACGAAGAGGCCTTCGAGAGGGCGGTCGAAGAGATCTCCGAGGCCGCCCATACCCTTCTCGGCTCGCTGGTCACCAACGGCTCGCCGCGCAACCGCGAGGTCGAGGCCGCTAAGGCCCGCGTCAAGGCGGCGCGCCGGTACGCCCCGGGCGACATGGCCGGGGCGACTTAGCGTTTCCCCGGTGGCGAATGGCAAAGACCGCGAGTCCGCCCGAGACGGCGCACTCCGGTCAAGGCGAATCATTACCGACAGTGATAGAGTTCCTTCAGTCACTCAAGGAACTTGGAAGCCGAGCCCATGCCCACCCAACCCGACAACCAGAGCCCGCCGACCTACCGCCGGCTGCGGGTCTATACCCTCGACCCCAGCCTGGCTACGAAGCTCGACACCGCGCTGATCAACCAGACGGTGTTGAAGATCCCCTGGGAGACGAAGCTGGACCCGGGACCTACGGGTGAGTACCTGGAGGTGATGGACTTCGATCCCGCGAGCGACTGCTTCTACGCTCCGGTCGATCTCAACGATCCCTTCCTGCTGGCGGAGGACGGGCTCGCGCCGTCGGAGGGGAACCCGAAGTTCCATCAGCAGATGGTCTATGCCGTGGCCATGACCACCATCACGAACTTCGAGCGCGCGCTGGGCCGGCGGGCGCTGTGGGCGCCTCGCATCGAGCACGATCCGGAGACCGGCGAGTTCAAAAAGGCCGAAGTCGTGTCCAAGCTGCGGATCTATCCCCATGCCCTGCGCGAGGCCAACGCCTTCTATAGCCCGCAGAAGAAGGCGCTGCTGTTCGGCTACTTCCCGGCGATCCTCGCCAACCCCGGGGAGAACCTGCCAGGCGGGCTGGTCTTCACCTGCCTGTCGCACGACGTGGTGGCTCACGAGACGACGCACGCGCTGCTCGACGGCCTGCATCGTTACTTCGCCGAGCCGAGCAATCCGGACGTGCTGGCGTTCCACGAGGCCTTCGCCGACATCGTGGCGATGTTCCAGCACTTCACCCAGCCGGAGGCGCTGCGCGATCAGATCTCCAAGACGCGGGGCGATCTCGCGACGCAGAACCTGCTGGGCGAGCTGGCCCACCAGTTCGGCCAGGCCATCGGCAGCCACGGCGCCCTGCGCGACGCCATCGGCCGCTACAACAAGGCCACGGACAAGTGGGAGCCCCAGTCTCCCGACCCCGAGGACTATCAGGCGACGACCGAGCCGCACGACCGCGGCGCCATTCTCGTGGCCACGATGTTCGACGTGTTCCTGGCGATCTACAAGTCGCGCACCGCCGACCTGCTGCGCATCGCGAGCGGCGGCACGGGTCGGCTGGCCGAGGGGAACCTCCATCCGGACCTCGTCAACCGTCTGGCCGCCGAGGCGAATAAAACCGCCAGCCACATCCTTCGCATGGCCATCCGGGCACTGGATTACTGCCCGCCGGTGGACATCTCCTTCGGCGAGTACCTCCGCGCGCTGGTGACGGGCGACTGGGACTTGGTGCCGGACGACGAGCGGAATTACAGAGTCGCCGTGATCGAAGCGTTCCGCCGCCGCGGCATCTATCCCCGCGACGTCCGCACCCTGGCGGCGGACGCGCTGAAGTGGCTGGGGCCGCCGGCAGAGCTTCAGGGCTTCACCTTCGCCGGGCTGATCAAGAGGCTCAAAACAGACCCGAAATCTCAGTCGCAGACGCTCGAATGGCAGACGACCGGCACGCGCGACGAGATCGGTAAGCGCAACCAGCAGTATCAGGAAGCGACCTGGAACTGGGTGAGGGAACAGCTCGTCAATGCCGAGACCGGCGGGCAGGAGGATAGGGCGCTGGCCATCGCCAAGGCTCTGGGCTTGTCGCTGGGCAACGACGCGCCGCCGACAGTCTATCGCGGCAGTAAGGACGGCCTGCCTTTGCTGGAGGTCCACTCGGTCCGCGCCGCCCGCAGGACGCATCAGGACGGCCGCACCATCCTCGACCTCGTGATCGAGTTCGTACAGCGCCGCCGGGGTTATCTGAACGCGGCGAAGCAGGCGAAAGCCGATGCCCTGCCGCCCGGCGCCAACGAATGGGACACGCCCGAATTCAAGCCGGACTTCACGATGCGCGGCGGCTGTACCCTGCTGATCAACGGCGAGACCGGCGAGATCCGCTACTGCATCCTCAAGAGTATCTGCAGCGAAGGCCGGCTGGCCCGCCAGCGGGATTTCGCTTCGGATACCGGCGGGCTGTCACTGCGCGCCACCTATTCGATGCCAACTCCGGGCGCAGAGATCCGCGAGCCTTTCGCCATGCTGCACCGGCAGCGTTAATGAGAGGGACGATGCAATGAGCCCAGAGCAAGCTGCCGCTGCACCAGCCACTCCTTCAGGCAGAATGGAGCCGCCGGAGAAGGGCGTCAAGGTGCGCATGTATCGCACGGGGCTTGGAGACTGCTTTCTTTTAGCCTTTCCCAACCCGGCTGATCCGCGAGGTGTGTTCTATCTGCTGGTCGACTGCGGCGTCTACTTCAGGACGCCGACGCCGAACAACGTGCCTCGCATCCAGGCGATCGTGGAGAACATCGCGGTTGCAACCGATCACGTCCTCGATTTGCTGGTGATCACTCACGAGCATTGGGATCACGTTTCGGCCTTCCATGACTCGCAAGCCCAGTCAATATTTAAGGATAAGATCGAGCTGCGCAAGCTCTGGATGGCGTGGACGGAAAATCTGGACATTCCCCTGGCGAAGGATCTCCACGAGGGACGCAAGGCCGCGCGCGCCGCTTTGGTCAATGCGCTTTCCAAGATGGAGAATCTCAAGGGGAATGGCCTGGCGGCGGCCAACGACGCCTGCGCCCTGGTCGGCAATCTTCTCGACTTTTTCGGCGATCTCGTCGAAGTCCCCAAGGATGCGCCGGCCGGCGGGGGAATGGGAGTCGCGGGCGGCGCCCCGCTCGGTGCGAAGAAGAGCGTCCAGACGGAAGAGGCCATGCTCTGGATCAAGGAGACCTACGGCAAGGGCAACGCGCAGTTCCTTCAGCCCGGCGACGGCCCGCTGCCGCTCGGCGGTGTGCCCGACGCCCGCGTCTACGTCCTCGGGCCGCCGGAAGATCCCGAGCTCATCAAACATTACAATCCGAGCGCCTCGGGAGCCGAGGTCTATCCCAAGGCCATGGCCGCGGCGATCGAGGCCTCTTTCTTCGCCGCCTTCGGCGTCGTCCCCAAGAACGCGGACGCCTCTCCCGACGGCGATGACGTGAAGGAAGCGCGGTGGATGAGTCTGCCGTTCGACGAGGCTCACCAGATCTCCAGCAAGGACGCCGAGAAAGCTCGCTTTTTTAAACGTTATTTCAAGGCCAAGTGGCGGCGCATCGACGGGGACTGGATGGAGGCCGCCAGTCAGTTCGCCCTCCAGCTCGACAGCGCCACCAACAACACCAGCCTCGCCTTCGCCTTGGAGATCGGGCCTGCCGGCTCCGGCAAGGTGCTGCTCTTCCCGGGCGACGCCCAGGTGGGGAACTGGCTTTCGTGGTTCGGCAAGGTCCAGATCGGCAAGCGGGAGCTGGGCAAGGAGATGGTGTGGAGCTGTGGGAAGGCCGCCCCGGGTGGAAATGACATCAAGATCACGGCCGAGGATCTCCTGCGCCGCACCGTCTTCTACAAGGTGGGGCACCACGGCAGCCACAACGCCACTCTGCGGGAGAAGGGGCTGGGACTGATGGGCCGCTTCGGCGGCACCAGCGACCTCGTGGCCTTCCTGCCCGTCGACGAGTACGTGGCCCGCGAACTGGCTCACTACGGCGAAATGCCCCTGCGCTCCCTGGTCAAGGATCTCGCCATCCGCACCAACGGCCGCGTGGCGCGCAACGACTTCGGAGCCGAGCCGACAGACGAGACGTCGACGCTCAAGACCATTCCGGGAGCCCCGGCCTTGCGTACGGACTTCCTGGACGTGGTGACGGATCTCTACTTCGAGTACACGGTGGCGCCGGCGGGCTGAGATGATGTGTCGCCGGTGATCTGCTTTAGTCAGCAGACTTATATAATCTTGCTGACTGCGCCAGATTTGGCAACCTTTCCGTTAGAAGTCCGTTGTGTCCCCTATGATCGGGTACTGTGAACGCGGCCTTGGTGGCCGTGGAGCTTCAACCAACCTCGATCTCGGGAGATCCGAAAATGAAAAAGATGATGAAGAACAAGCTGGCCCTGAACCGGGAAACCGTCCGTACGCTCACCGGGCTCGACATGGTCGACGTCAATGGTGGATGGTCCGGTCTTTGTACCACCGGCGGAAGCACGGTCACGGACACTTGCGAGACCTGCGTCGGTCCGAGCTGCCGGGCCGGCGGCACCGGCTCCGTCTGCTGCTAACCCTCGAAGCTCGTTGAGCCTCCGGCCGGCCTCTCGAGGCCGGCCGGAATCATTTCGTCATGGAAGGACCCGAACTTCTGAGCGCTACTGAATCCGAGCTCCCGGAAACGCGCCGCGAACCGCTGCTCCATGGTGCCGCGGCAACGGCGGCTCGCGACGCCGTCGAGGCGATCGCCGCGGATCTCGCTCACCGGCTGACGGCGCCGCCGGAGGCGGCAGCTCCCGTGGTCTCGCCGCTCGCCGGCGGCCCGGCCGGAATCGCCCTGTTCTTCGCCTACGCACATCTCACGTTTCCCGACCGCGGCCTGGACGACCTCTGCCTGCAGGCGCTGCAGGAGGCGCTGGCCCTGGTTTCCGCGGCCCATCTGGGGCCGTCGCTGTTTTCCGGCTTCACCGGCGTCGGCTGGGTGCTCCGCCACCTCGAGGGCCGGATCTTCGAGGCCGAGGAGGACCTGGGAGAGGAGGTGGAAAGCACGCTCCTGGAGACTTTGACCTTGTATCCGAAGGTCTGGCCCACTGAGCTGATCGCCGGGCTGTCCGGGTTTGGACTTTACTTCCTGGAGCGGCTGCCGGGCGAGCGCGCCCTTCGGGGAGCCGAGCAGGTGATCGATCAATTGGCGGCGATGGCCGAGGAGAAGGACGGTGCGGTCACCTGGTTCACGGCGGCCAGGGGTGTGCCGCCATCGCAGCGGGAGATGGCTCCGAATGGTTATTACAATGCGGGTCTCTCGCACGGCGTTCCCGGAGTGATCGGTTTTCTCGCCGCGGCGCACCGCCGGGGCGTGGCAGCCGGCGAGGCGCGCCGCCTGGCCACCGGAGCCGTGCGCTGGCTCCTCGCCCAGCGCCTGCCGGAAGGCGCCGGCAGCAGCTTTCCAGCCTATGGCATTCCCGGCAGCGAGCCGGCTCCGACCCGGCTGGCCTGGTGCTACGGCGACCCGGGTGTCGCGGCGGCGCTGTGGCTGGCCGCCCGCAGCTTCGGCCGCGAGGATTGGGAGCGGGAAGCTCTCGCGACGGCCCGCCTCGCGGCCGGTCGAAGGGAGGGCGGAACCGGAGTCGAGGATGCCGGGCTGTGCCACGGGGCGGCGGGGCTCGGCCACGTCTTTCACCGTCTCTTCCGGGCCACCGGCGACGAGACGCTGCGGGAGGCGGCCCTCTTCTGGCTGGGGCGGGCGCTTGAAATGCGGCAACCAGGCCAGGGCCCGGGAGGTTTCCGGAGCGCCGAGAGCGATGCGGCCGGGCAGATGAGCTATTTGGAGGACCCCGGTTTCCTGACCGGCGCCGCCGGCATCGGTCTGGCGCTTCTGGCCGCGATCTCGCCGGTCGAGCCGGAGTGGGACCGCGTCCTGCTGCTGGGGTGAAGAAGCCTCCCCGTGCTAGGCTGGCGCCGATCTCCTTGCTGTTGAATCGGGAGCCGCCATGAATCCGAAGAGCGCTGTCCGTCTCCTCGTCTACCTCCTTGTCGTCTCGGTGCCGGCCGGCCTTGCCGCCGCGCCGCCGGAGGCCCCGGCTGTCCCCACGGCTTCGGCCTCCACCGTCACCGCCCTGCGCTGCGGCCATCTCCTCGACCCGGCGAGCGGCAGGACCACGGAGGCCGCCGTCGTCCTCGTCCGCGAGGGGCGCATCGAGTCCGTGGCGCAGGGCACGGCCCTGCCGCCCGGGGCGAAGTTCGCCGACCTGTCGCGCTACACCTGTCTGCCTGGGCTGATCGACAGCCACACCCACGTCCTCCTGCAGCCGGAGGACGAGCGCGGTGTGCCGCCGGTCATCAACAAGTCCCAGGCGTTCCGGGTCGTGCAGGGTGTCGCGGCGGCGCGCCGGGACCTCGGGGCGGGCTTCACCACCATGCGCGACCTCGACAGCGAGGGCGCCGGTTTCGCGGACGTGGCGGTGCGCGACGGCATCGAACAGGGTATCGTTCCCGGGCCACGGTTGCTGGTGGCGGGCAATCCCCTCACCATCACCGGCGGCGCCATGAACAACAATGGCCTGAATCCGGATCTCCCCGTGCCGGACCCCGCCGCCCTCACCGACTCGCGGGAGGCGATGGTCGCCGAGGTGCGGCGTGAGGTGAAGAACGGCGTCGACTGGATCAAGGTCTACGCCACCGGCCCCATGCGCTACGTCGATCCGGTGAGCCTGGAGCCGCTGAGCCAGTTTTCGGAGGAGGATCTGCGGGCCGTGGTGGAGGAGGCGAAGCGCTGGCACCGGGACGTCGCCGCCCATGCTTACGGCGGCGTGGGAGCCAAGAATGCCATCCGCGCCGGAGTGCGCTCGCTGGAGCATGGCATGATGCTGGACGACGAGGCCCTGAGGCTGCTCGTGGAGCGCGGCACCTGGTGGTGCCCGACCCTCGCGGTCTACGTGCCCGCGACGAAAGAGGACGACACCCCCCTGAGGCGGCGCATCGTCGCCCGGCACCGGGAGGTCTTCCAGAAAGCGCTGCAGATGGGAGTGAAGATCGTCTTCGGCACCGACGCCGGCGCCTTCGAGCACGGCACTCAGGCCAAGGAGTTCGTCCGCATGGTGGAGTACGGCATGTCGCCCCTCGAAGCCATCCGCTCCGCCACGGTGCGCGGCGCCGAGCTGCTGCGCCTGGAGAGGGAGATCGGCACGCTCGAGGTAGGAAAAGCCGCCGACGTCATCGCCGTCGAGGGCGATCCGCTGCGCGACATTACGGCGCTCAGCCACGTGGTCTTCGTGATGAAGGGGGGACAGGTGTATAAATCGCCGGCACGATGAGAGTCCTGATCCTGGGTTTCGGCAATGTAGGCCGCCGGCTGGCGGAGATCCTGACGGAGCGGACGTCGTATCCGGGCCTCGACGGTTTGGACGTGTCGGTGGTGGGCATCACGACGGGCTCGCGGGGGGCGGTGGTGAACCCCGCCGGCCTCAACCTCGGTCGCGTGCTGGCCTGGCACGGCAGCCACGGCAGCTTTGAAGGCTTCTCTCACGCTTCGGCGATGACCAGCGCGGAGGCGTTGAAGACGCTGGACTACGACGTGGCGGTCGAGATGACGCCGCTCGACATCCCGGGCCAGGGCGCGGCGGCGATCGGCCACGTCTGGTCGGCGCTGTCGCGGGGCCGGCACGTCGTCACCTGCAACAAGGGGCCTCTCGCCTGGTCCTGGCGGCCGTTGCGCGATCTGGCCCTGGAGCGCGGGGTCTCCTTCCTCTATGAGACCACGGTGATGGACGGCGTTCCCGTCTTCAACCTGGCCCAGAGCTGTCTGCGCGGCAACACCATCCTGCGCATCGAGGGCATCCTCAACTCGACGACCAACTTCGTGCTCTGCGAGATGGAGCGCGGCCTGTCGCTGGGAGCGGCGGTCGCGGGAGCGCAGCGGCTGGGCGTCGCGGAGGCCGACCCCGCCTACGACCTCGACGGCTGGGACGCGGCGGTGAAGATTTCGGCGCTCGCCAACGTCCTTCTCGACGCCGAGCTGACTCCCGAGGCCGTGGAGCGAGAGAGCCTGTCGACGGTCTCGGCGCAGCGCATCGAGGACGCCCTCACCCGCGAGCACCGCCTCAAGGTGGTCTGCGAGGCCTTCCGCGTCAGCTCCCAGGGCGAGAGCCGGGTGATCGGCCGCGTGCGAGTGCGGGAAGTCCCCGTCTCCGATCCCTTCGCCCTGGTGGAGGGCACCGGCTCCATCCTCCGCCTCACCACGGACATCCTGGGGAGCATCGTCCTCACCGAGGAGGACCCCGACCTGTCGACCACGGCTTATGGAGTCATCTCGGATTTGATCCGCTTGCAGGAGGATCTCTGATGTCACAGACCCTGAACGGCAATCCCTGGCCCGCTCTGCCCTACGCCGGATGGCGGGAGACCTATGAGACGCTTCACCGCTGGTCTCAGATCGTCGGCAAGACCCGCCTGGCGCTGGAGCCGATGGTCAACCACTGGTGGGAAGTGCCCTTCTACCTGAGCGCGCGGGGCTTCACCACCTCGGCCATGCCCTACGGCGGCGCGGGGCTCGTCGAGATCGAGTTCGACTTCATCGACCATCAGCTCACCTTCCGCACGAGCGAGGGCGCGCGGCAGTCGATGGCGCTCACCTCCCGCAGCGTGGCTGATTTCTACAAGGAGTACCGGGAGATCCTGGCCTCCCTGGGGGTCGGCGCCAAAATCTGGCCCGTGCCGGTCGAGCTGCCGGATGCGCTGCCCTTCCTGGACGATCAGATCCACGCCACCTACGACCCGGTGATGGCGGAGCGCTTCTGGCGGGTGCTGATCCAGGTGGATCGCGTGTTCAAGATCTTTCGCGGGCGGTACGTCGGCAAGGTGAGCCCGGTGCACCTCTTCTGGGGCGCCATGGACCTCGCCGTCTCGCGCTTTTCGGGCCGCACCGCGCCGCCGCATCCCGGCGGCATGCCGAACGTCGGCGACTGGGTGATGCGCGAGGGCTACTCCCACGAGGTGTCGAGCGCCGGGTTCTGGCCGGGAGCCGAGGCGCTGCCGGAGCCGGTGATCTACTCCTACGTCTACCCGACGCCCGAGGGATTCGGGGACGCCCCCGTGCGGCCGGCCGCCGCCTACTACCACCAGCAAATGGGGGAGTTCGTCCTTCCCTACGAGGCGGTGCGGACCGCGCCGGACCCCGAGGCCGCCATCCTCGACTTCCTGCAGAGCACCTACGAGGCCGCCGCCAATACGGCGGGGTGGGACCGGAAGGCGTTGGAGCGGGCTGAGACAGAATAGGCGCTAACTAGCATTCCCCTCATGGTTTTCGGCCGCCGCCCCGCGACACCTCTCGAAGAACGCCTCGGGTACCGCTTCAAGCGCCTCGACCTCCTGGACCTCGCCGTCACCCACCGTTCCTGGGCCAACGAGCGCGGCATCCCCGAGCACTACGAGCGCCTGGAGTTCCTGGGCGACTCCGTCCTCGGCCTCCTCAGCGCCGAGTGGCTCTACACTCGCTATCCGGAGCTGCCGGAGGGCGAGCTATCGAAGCTCAAGGCGCAGCTCGTCAGCCGCCCGTCCCTAGCTCGGCACGCCGAGGAGATCGGCCTGGGTACGGCGCTCAAGATCGGAGTGGGGGAGGACCGCTCGGGCGGCCGGACCAAGGCGTCCCTCCTCGCGGACTCGATGGAGGCGGTGATCGGCGCCCTCTATCTCGACGGCGGCATGGAGGCGGCCGGCAAGGTCGTCGAGATCTTACTGGACTCGGCGTTTCAGGAACGGGCCAGCAAGGAGCTCACCGATTCCAAGACCCAGCTCCAGGAGGTCTCCCAGGCGTTGGGCTGGGATCTGCCCGAGTACCGGCTGACCGCGGCCTCGGGGCCGGACCACAACAAGATCTTCGTGGTGGAGTGCTGGCTGGCGGGCGAGCTCGGCGGCACCGGCGAAGGACCGAGCAAGAAGATCGCCGAGCAGCGGGCGGCGGCCGACGCCCTCTCCAGGCTGCCGGACTTGCCGGAGAAGTAGAGTACAATCCCGCCCCCATGAGCCAGGCAACCCCCACTCCCGTCTCCTCGATTCGTGAGCTGTCCCAGAACGTCGGCCAGGAGGTCGAGCTGTCGGGATGGATCGACAATAAGCGCTCCAGCGGCAAGATCGCCTTCCTCCAAGTGCGCACCGCCGGCGGCGTCGTGCAGGCCGTGGCCGGCCGCAAGGACGTCCCCGAAGAGACCTGGGCGGACATCGAGCGCGTCACCCAGGAGTCCACCGTCCGGGTGCGCGGCACCGTCAAGGAGGACAAGCGCTCCCCGATCGGCGTCGAGATCCAGGCGAGCGGCTTCGAGATCCTGAGCCTCACCCAGGACTATCCCATCACCCCCAAAGAGCACGGCACGGCGTTCCTCATGGAGCACCGTCACCTCTGGCTGCGCTCCAGCCGGCAGCGCGCCGCCCTGCGGGTACGCAGCGAGGTCGAGCAGGGCATCCGCGACTTCTTCTACGAGCGGCAGTTCACGCTCATCGACTCGCCCATCCTCACGCCCGCCGCCTGCGAGGGGACCTCGAACCTGTTCGAGACCGACTACTTCGGCGACAAGGCCTACCTCTCGCAGAGCGGCCAGCTCTACCTGGAGCCCGCCGCCGCCGCCCTCGGCAAGGTCTATTGCTTCGGCCCCACCTTCCGCGCCGAGAAGTCCAAGACCCGCCGCCACCTGATGGAGTTCTGGATGGTGGAGCCCGAGGTGGCCTTCCTGGAGTTCGAGGGGCTCTGCGCCCTCACCGAGGAGTTCGTGGGCTACCTCGCCGCGCGCATCCTCGACCGCTCGCGGGAGGACCTCAAGGTGCTGGAGCGCGACACCGCCAAATTGGAGAAAGTGGTGCCGCCCTTCCCGCGCATCACCTACACCGAGGCGGTCGCGATCCTCAACCGCGAGGGCAACCCGATCCAGTGGGGCGACGACTTCGGCGGCGACGAGGAGACCATCCTCGCCAGCCAGTTCGACAAGCCGGTGATGGTGACCCGCTTCCCGGCATCGTTCAAGGCCTTCTACATGCAGCCCGACCCGGAGAATCCGGAGACCGTGCTGGGTCTCGACCTGCTGGCGCCCGAGGGCTACGGCGAGATCATCGGCGGCAGCCAGAGGATTCACGACCACGACCTGCTGCTCGCGCGCATCCAGCAGCACAACCTCCCCGTCGAGGCGTTCCAGTGGTATCTTGACGTCCGTAAATACGGGGCGTTCCCCCACAGCGGCTTCGGCATGGGCATCGAGCGGTTCGTGGCCTGGATGACCGGCCTGACGCACCTGCGGGAGACCATTCCGTATCCGCGGATGCTGTACAAGATCTATCCCTGACGTCCCTCCAAGGAGAGTTGGCACGCCGAAACCGGGGCGATTCCTCACCTGGGCGTCCCTCGCGGCGCTGATCCTGATCTGGGGCACCACCTGGGCGGTCATCCGGGTGGGCCTGCGGGGATTGCCGCCGTTCACCGGCGTGGCGCTACGTTTCGCCATCGCCTCGGCGGCGCTGCTGGCCCTCGCCCCCGTCTTCGGCGTCAAGCTGGGGCGCAGCCGCACCGAGCGCTGGCTCTGGTGGGCGAACGCCTCTTGCACCTTCATCGTCCCCTACAGCGTTCTCTACTGGGCGGAGCAGACGGTGCCGTCGGGGCTCTGCGCGGTGATCTTCTCGACCTTCCCGCTGCTGACGGCGCTCGCGGCACACTTCGTCCTGCCGGCCGAGCGGCTGACCTTCCGCAGCATCGCGGGCATCCTCGTGGGCTTCGCGGGCATCGCGGTGATCTTCTCCTCCGATTTCCAGGCCTTGGGGGGCAGCCAGGTGGCGAGGCACGCGGCCATCCTGCTGACCTCGCCCCTCTTCGCGGCCTTGGGCAACGTCACCGTGAAGCGTTGGGGCGGCAACCTCCATCCGCTCTCGACGGCGGCCGTACCGATGGCGATCACCGCCGTGGTGACGGGAGCCGCGGCCCTGCTGACCGAGAGCCACCTGCACGTCACCTTCAACTCGGCCTCGGTCCTCTCGATCCTCTACCTGGGGCTGATCGGCTCCGCCTTCCCCTTCACCATCTACTTCTGGCTCCTCCGGCACCAGTCGGCCACGAACATGGCGATGATCAACTACGCCACCCCCGTCCTTGCCGTAATCGTCGGCAGCCTCTTCATGGGAGAGGCCTTCCCACCGAGAATCCTCGCCGGCTCCGCGCTGGTGCTGATCGGCGTCGCCGTGGCGGTGACCAAGGTCGGGCAGAAGGCCCCACAGCGGACTTTGGTGGAGGAGGGGAGCCCGTAGGGAGCGCAATGCCTAAGCGTGCCCCCGGCGTTCGGTCACCCGAAGTGATGATTCTTCGCGATTTCGGCGGAGATCACCCGTTCGGGTGACGCGAGGACCTGAAGTCCGGCCGCTAGAATCGGCCGTCCTCAACCCCTGACCAAGGAGAACGACGATGCGAAAGGCGATTTTGACGATCATCCTGGCCTCGGCCCTCGTGACTGGAGGGCTCCATGCAGCGACTCCCAAGACTCCCAAGCCGGATGTCGGACCGGGCCGCGTCGCCTGGTTCGACATCACCACGACCAGCCTGCCGCGGTCCAAGGATTTCTACGGGAAGCTCTTCGACTGGCAATTTACCGCGATCCAGGGCACGGATCTGGCGGTCGAGATCGTCGCGGGTGGCACGGGGATCGGGACAATACGCGTAGCAGAGGGCAAAATCTCCGCCTTCGACGGAGTGGTCTATGTCCAGGTGACCGACATCCAGGCCAGTTGCAAGAAAGCGAAGGAGTTGGGGGGAACGATCCCGCCTAGCTTCCCCTTCAACCTGCAGGACGGCATCGGAGCCATCGCCTTGGTCGTCGATCCAGCCGGCCATCCGATCGGCCTCTACTCGAGGACCCCGCTCCCGCCGGCGCCCTCCCCGGCCAAGTGAGGATTCCGACTCGGTCCGGAGCTGCCGGGGCCCGCGGTGCAAGCAATGTACCCGTACCCTGCCTCGGGAGCGCGCCCCCACCCAAGACCCTCGTCACCCCGGCCCTCTTCTCCCGCCCCCCACACTGGAAGAAGAGGGAGGGCGGGGGGTAGTTTCTTCGATACCACCGTCTAATGGCCACAACCTGTCAGACTCCATCACCTTTCCTGCCCCCACCGTAGAGACGCCCAAAGGGTAGCGTGAGCTACCCCGTGGGGCGTCTCCGAACGCGGCGATCTCTTCAAGAAGCGAGAATCTTGCTCGGGCACCTCCGCCCAAGATGAGGGCGTAACGTCGCGGCGTTGAACGCGCATTTCGCGGTGATAAGAGCTTACATCCCGGCATTAGATGTACCCAACGCCGCGTGATGCACTCTCATCGCCGCAACGGGCAGTCTTTTTGCGGTCTTGTGTCCTCCTATCGCCGCATGCTCACCCTTCATCACCGCGAAATGCACTCTCATTCTCTCGCAGTTCCTGCGTTTCACCGCGAGATGACCTGCCACCCTGACGATAGACATACTTTTTGCAGTGATTGCTACTTCATTCACCGCGAAGGGACCTTCTTTCGCCGCATAATGTCCATCAATCGCCGCATGATGCACGTTCAACGTCACACCAAGAGTGTCGATTCAGCCATCACGCGCTCTCCGCGCGCTATTGGGAGCACGCAATGCCGCAAAGTGTCCTCACCACGACAGAGTGGGTCCTGTCATCCTAGCATTGGGAGTGTCATTCGCCGCGAGTTGTGCGTCTATCGCCGCAAGAAGCCCACTCTTTGCGGTGAACGGAAGGCAAAATCCCGCATCGTGAGGGCGCATCAAGGCCCTGGGCCGTTGTCTCCGCACGCCTAAGCGCGCCGGAGCTGGCCCGAGAGGTGTTCCAGGATCTCCAGGCTGACTCTCTCGGTG
>Ga0134125_10000599_pt1 | contig 47805 bp, 35 predicted proteins | sample KB31751_FD_96464 | JGI IMG/M metagenome (GOLD analysis project Ga0134125, IMG submission 96464) | Terrestrial soil microbial communities with excess Nitrogen fertilizer from Kellogg Biological Station, Michigan, USA - KB3-175-1 | ecosystem: Environmental > Terrestrial > Soil > Unclassified ...
CTGTTGGCATTGATGACCAATCAACCACAGGCGTGTACCGTGTTCAATCGGCGTATGGAATCGCTGGGTGGTAAATCATCTGAGGATGAAAAGGCGCTAGCATCTTATTCTCCTCTCGATCGGACTGCTTCGATTGATTCGTTGGCCAAAATTGTTGATGCCACAGCGGCCCCGACTCTCTCCATATCCCCTTCTGATAAAAAACAGAAATGGATTGTTTGTTTTCCGTATTTTTAAAAATTAAAAAACTATATAGTTGTAAACAAATCGCTACCGTCTAACAACAAAAAAAACCCACACACCAGTCAAAAAACGAGACAGTGTTTTTCTCTTTGGAGAGAGGGGCGAGTTTGAACTATCCGTCCGTTTGATGTAGATGATGCGGTGGCGTAGCATCGCATATGTTGTATTGGTGACAGTGTTGTGGCAATCAATTCCAGCGTGGAGTAACACAGCCGGAGATGCATGCAACCGAAACTATCTCATCTCTAATAACGGTACAAGTGGCTGTATCAGTTCACTATATTTCATCAACATCACCGACGCCACAACACAATGGATTGGATCGACCCATGTTATCTGTAATGGAACCGGTCTTGCGGAAATCAATGGAACGCTTTATGGTGTCGGAAAGTATCTCAACACGACCGGTGAGAATGCCATATTTATCATCAACACAACCAACGGGGCAGCGACGTTGTTCAAGCCGTGGTTTTCTGACGGATTCTGTAATGGTACGATCCTGAGTCTCACACCCACTCTCAATGGAACAGTATGGGGTTTGTTTTCCTCAACTGTAACATCACCGGGAATGCCGTGCATCAGTGAGTTTAACCCAATAACAATGACAACGACGTTCAAAGGGTCGGCCACCCCGACATGGGACGCCTCTGTTGGACCATCCATTGGTCCTGGTGGAGCATTGGTATTTGACGGAACTGATTCTGTCGTCTCTATTGGATGGAATGTCAACCAACCATATGTACGTTTTTTCATTCAATCAGCTGCAAATACTCCGTTCATTTGTTTAAACGGCAATTGTGGAGGAGCCAACAGCGGACCATGTCCCGGTGGGAGTCTCGTGGCATTGAGTTTGCATGTTCCCGACGATCCAATATTCTATGGTCTATATCAATGCGCAGATGGAACCGGATCCTCGTGGTTAGTAACGATTGATCATTTGTCAAATGTGTTGACATCATTACCACTTTCAAACGTCGTGTATGCATATGGATTGTCATTATACGGAGATCCGTGTCTCAATGGTGGTGATTGTCAAGTGGTCAGCAATGGACCAAAGGTGTGTGTTTGTCAAGCGGGGTATCAAGGATCTGTGTGTCAGACGGATATCAATGAGTGCGCATCAAATCCCTGTCAGAATGGTGCATCGTGTGTTGACAACGTCAATTCCTACACATGTAATTGTGTCGATGGTTTTAGCGGCGCACAATGTCAGACAGATATCGATGAATGCGTGTCGACTCCCTGTCAAAATGGCGGTATCTGTTCCGATTTTGTAAATGGATTTGTATGCGAATGCAATATCTATTTCATTGGTGATCTGTGTCAATACCAAAACACACCTGCGACCGAGTGTCAATATACATCGTTGGCGTTCAACGGACCCACGGACAATCTTCGACTGAACATCAGCAATCCTCGCATAGACGTGTTCGGAGAATCCATCAGCATCTTTTTGTGGGCTTATCCAACTGCGGTTACAACAGGCATCACTCCGTTTATCGTGCTTGGTTCAGTAGGGTTTGCCGGGACGTCTCAGAATTCATTAATCACGTTCGGGTTTAATGATGGAATGTTGTATGCGTCGTTCGACAGTTATCAGGATATGCTGGTGCAGTCAACCGATAATACCATTCAATCAAACGACGTGAATAGTTGGCATACGTACGGGTTTGTGTTCAATAGCCGTAAAAAATATGCTCAGTTGTATCGTGACAACGTCGTGGTGGGTAGTTCTGTTATGGGTGGTTTATCATATACAATTCTTACTGCCATTCAGATTGGGGGAGTGGCCATGAATATGGTTGATGTATCCATATATAAACGAGCACTGTCTATCGACGAATTGACACTGGCACAGCAGCTCCGGATTTACTCGGGAGACTCACAGATTGTATATGCCTCTCTCAATTCCTCGGTTGTTGTGAATCAATCACCACTCGTCAATCCATCAGATAACAATATCTTCACAGCATCAGGATCGCCTGTGGTCACCGGACCGATACCGAATGCAGCCCTGTGCCCGCTGTGCCAATGCCCTTCCGGATTCACATGTTGTTCGGTTGGATCATGCTTTGATCTAAACAACGACCCGAACCATTGTGGTGGGTGTAATTCACCGTGTGGTAGCGGTTGCAGCTGCTCGGGAGCAACGTGCCAGTGTGCTTAAGTTGTTGTGTTTTTTATTTTTAAACAATCGGTTTTTTCTCCCAATTGCATATCCATAGTATCGTTCACTGATTTTTGTTCTCTTTTTTTGATGATTTCGATTTAGATGTTAGCCGACTCGATACGTTTCGTGGTGGTTCTGTTGGCGATGACGACGGCAACGCCGCATTCACATCCGCCACCGGTTGTCACATTGTTATCGGGAAATGCACGAGCCGACGTACCCGCCGTGTACTCACATGTCAACGGTTCGTTTCCTGGTAATCGTGATACTGCCACATTGGTGTGCACATCCGATCAACAGTCATTGTTTCTGTTTGGCGGAGAATCGGTTAATGGAGCGCATAATGATTTATGGAGGTATTCAATTCCTCAAAATCAATGGCTATGGGTATCGGGTAGTAATCTAACGGATCAAAACGCCACCCAAACAGTTCCCGCCGCTCGATCCCAACACACAGCTGCGATCGACACCGCCAATAACACCATGTGGATCTTTGGTGGGTTTGGTAATGGTAAATTCTTGAACGATGTATGGCACGCATCACTCACTCAGTCAATCCAAACACCCTTTGTATGGGTGAGCCACGGACAAGGAAGGACACAGAAGGGTCAATATGTCGGACGATCGCAATGGCCAGGGGCGCGTTTGGGTCATGTCTGGGCCATGGATGCTGATAAAACGAATGTATTGTACATGTTTGGTGGATCTGGTTATGATGCCACGGGAATACTCGGTGAAATGCAGGATCTATGGATGTTGACCGTGTCAGAGAATAAAGGTGTCAATTTCACGTTTTTAGGCGGTTCAACTGCTGCCGGGATCAATGGGGGAAATTATGGTACACTATTGGTACCATCGTCCACGAATCAACCTGGATCTCGACACAACTCAGCGATGGCTACATTGAGTGGATCGATATGGATCTTCGGTGGACAAGGTTACGCATCAAATGGAAATGCACAAATACAATCACTTTCTGATTTGTGGATGTATAACCTCACCATCAACCAATGGACATGGATGGCCGGGTTTTCCACCGCTGGCACTGGAGTTGAGTTTGGTGTCTATCCGCCATTCGCAGGAACATTCAATGGAACAATGTATTACCCAGGACCTCGATACGGGCATATCATGACATTTGATCAAATAGGAAATCTTTGGCTAGCGCAAGGAAATGGGATTGCGTCGATTGCCAATATCACAGGTGATTTATCCGATTTATGGGAGTATACAGCGTCGTCCACCACTCGACAATGGACGTGGTGGCTCGGTTCACCATTTGTGAATGAATCATTAGACTCGCCGACATATCCGGGAGATCGACGATACTCGGCTGCAACAGTTGCCGCGGACGATACGTGGTATTCATATGGCGGGAATGAAGTGATTGGTATCAACTCAGAAACAGGAATACTCAGCGATACCTTTAAATGGAATGTACTCGTCGATCAATGTACATTGCAAAACATAACATGCCAGAATGGGGCGACGTGTATCACTCCATTTAATTCGTTGACGTTTTTATGCGTTTGTGCTCCGGGCTATAGTGGTCTACTGTGTCAAACCAATGTGAATGAATGTACCAGTCAACCATGTGAAAATGGGGGAACGTGTGCGGATTTGATCAATGGATACAATTGTTCCTGTGTTGACGGATACACAGGTGTGATGTGTGAATCGATCATACACGAATGTGTCAGTCAACCATGTCAAAACGGAGGAACATGTAAGGGACACATCGCGGGATACAACTGCACATGCGCGGTGGGGTACTCAGGACTTAAATGCCAAACAGACATCAACGAATGTGCTTCCACTCCGTGCGCCAACGGAGGCACGTGTGTGGATCAAGTGAACGGATTTCATTGTAATTGTACTTTAGGATATACAGGACTACAATGTCAAACGCAAATCAATCTCTGCGCATCTATCCCATGTCGCAACGGTGGCACATGTGTCCTTCACAACAGCACCGCATACACATGCACATGTCCGAAAGGATATACTGGAACTCTTTGCCAAACCAAACTCATTAACTCTGCGGAACACCTCCTCCCCTCTGTGTGGATAACACTGTGTCTGTCTATCATTCTTATCGCTCTTGTGATTGTGTAATATCCTCTTGTGAAGAAGTAGCTATGATGTTTTTCACTTGACATGCATATGATGATCTGAGGGGGGAAACAATTACAATTAAAATAATTAAAATGATAAAAACACAATCAAGTGGTCGAGTTGTCCGACATTTTGAATTTTTCGAATACTTGACTTTGTAACCTTGAAAATTAAAAAAATAAAAAATTCAAAAATTCAAAAACATACCATCAAGTGATCGACCCGTCCGCCTCTTGGGATTCCTCGAACACTTGACTTTATGTTTTTTCAAAAAAATTTTATTTTTATTTTTAGGTTGTTACTCCAGTAAGACCCATCTTCGGACCCATGCCCCTCGATACTTTTTTCATGGGGAAAAATATGAAATTTTCATAGGGACTGTAATGGATTTTTTATCGATACAGTCATCTATCAAAAATGGAATTTTTTAATTTATTTTTTGATTTTTTTAGAAATTTATTCAAAGCCATAGTCAAGTATTCGAAAAATCCCGATGCTCGGAAAGTCAGAACACTTGACTTTGTATTTTTATTTTAAATTTAATGTGCAAAAAATTAGAATAATACAATTAGAACAAAGAAAAAAAAAGACAAAGACGATAGAACTTCAACAGTTATTTCTTGTTCGTGTGAGCGCCATAGAGATGGAGTGTCTCGGGTCGATATGTTCGATAATACATTGCCGGCTCATCGTCGTCATCCCTACATCGATTATACACCACACCCATTAATGAATCATTGATCATCACAATCTTTTCAGAGCAGATACTCGGTTCGAGCGTCAATGCGGGGATGATTTTCCCAGTGGCGGTTTCCATTGAATAGATTGTTGTTCCTTGCTCACGATCATTCTCTTCGTCAGAAAAAAACAATATCCCATTGTGCTCACAGCGAGAAAACAGAGTTAAGTCGTCTCTGCCTTCAACTTTTCCTGATACTTGTTTTTTGTCACGATACCGCGATGCCTGTGTGAATATAGTAAGATTGACTTTGGAATGATGGCAATAACCAATTCCAATCAGATCCCCTGACTTTTCAGCAAACATCATTTCAAATCGAGTGTCTGGTAATCGATGAACAATATGATACCATGTTTTCGTTTCTTCATCGTAAACAGATATAACAAGATCTTTCTTATAGTCTCGATCGTCGTCATTGGTCCACGGGATATATACCAATGCGAACATCTTCCCCGACGGGTGTACTGCTGCATATCCTGATTCATAAAACATCCGTTTTTCCATATTAATGCGATGGATCACTTCAACTTGTGAATTATTACCATCCAATTTGATACGGCATAACATACCGATGACGCTGATTGATTCGTCGTGTCCAGCATCACCGATGTCGAAATACATTTGATCTCGATTTGCAACGACAAACAATTCATTTCCATCAGAATTCATTGCCATGATTTTGTTTTCATTAACCGCGGTTTCCCATAAATTTGCTACTGGGTATTTCACTGTCACGGTATGTTCTCCATCTTCATCTGTCTTTAGGGCACTCTCAATTGTACCATAATCGATGAGCATGGTATCAGGCGTTAAATCGTAAAAATAATAATGAGATGGTGTAAATTGAATATCACTAAGTGCGGGGTCGTTCGACCAATGCATTTGATAATCTTTTGCTTCTCTCCTTGTCCATTTATACATCGGAGTGACTCCCGACAATGCCAACGCCGCCAAATCTTTACTTCCACCCAACAAATCCGCGATATATGCTGACACGTCTTTCTCTTTTGCCGTCTCAGGCTTGTGATGTCTGACAATGCGCGGCTTTTTCAATGACAAACCCATACTGGTCATGATGCCAGTATCGGATTGCTTTTCGATAAAGAGTTCCTGTTGTTTATGTAATTGTTCTTTTTCTTGTTGTGATAATATCCTTTGTTGAGTCTCTTCTTCTTTTTGTTTATCTTCTTTTTCCTTTTCATCAGCCCGTTGTTTAAAATCACGTTGATACGCTTCAAACGCTGCACGGAACCGTTGTTCTTTTCGAGTGGCATCCAATATTTCGGTGTCGGCTCGTTCCAACTTGGCATCCTCCAATAACACGGTGTCAGCACGCTCTAACAGAGCATCGTCCAACAATACCGTATCGGCACGTTCCAGAGCCGCAGCCTCTTCATTCAATATTACGGTGGATGCATCGGAAAACCCTTCCAATATTTGTGTTTTGGTATCACTGTCGGATACATCGTAATCGTCTTTGTACATCGGCGTTGGGATGGCTCCCGCTGCTGCACCATAACCAGCACCACCACCACCACCACCCGCTCCAGCTCCCGCCGCCGCACCGATGGGATTACCCGAACGATCACGCTTGGGACCTGTGAGGTGGTGTCGTTGACATTTCGCCACATATCTCCATGCTTCTCTGTGTGCGGATTGATACAACCGATTAACTCTGTGTTTCATTTGTGATCTGAACAAAGGGTAAACAATAAGGATACGGGAGACAAACGATAATCAATCACTCTCTCTTCTATAGATCGATTATATAACAATTATTATTATCAAAAAATAAATGTAATTTTTTAATTAAATTACAAGAAAACAAAGTCAAGTCTTTGAGTTTTCCGACCATCCGAATTTTTCACATAGTTGATGGTCTGTTTGTAATTATGAATTTATTTATTTTTAAATTTAAATCGATTCGTTCTATGTAATTTAATAAACAGGCACAGAAATATATGTTCATTTGGACTGATTTTATTTTCTGATGTCATCGGATCTCTCTCTCTCATACTCGTAGATGCAGGCAAGATTGGATGAACTGTATCAATCCGTTCATACAGAAGCGTTGCGATATCTCGAAAGCTGTCAAAATTTACTACTGACCGGTCCGGGAAAGCGGAAACGCGATGCAGCAGGTGCTGGCGCGGGTGCGGGAGCCGGAGCTGGAGCAGGCGCTGGAAGTGGTGGCAGCAGCAGCAGTACGGCAACGTCAATGGAGAAGGACGATGATGACGAAAAAGGCCCTCCGGCAAGTGCGGATATGAAATTCCGAGCAGAGATTGAAGCGTTTGACCGATGGGAAGCACGACGAGCAGCACGCCAAGCCGCTCAAGACAAAAAAGACGCAGAGGAAGTCATGCGTCTTCAGATGGAAAGAAACAATCAAACAGCCCAGCAGAAAGAACCCGAAGAAACAAACAACCCGCTGTTCGATGAAGAAAAGCAACAACGTGATCGTCAGTATAACGCGATGCCGGTGATGACATCTGCCAATGAACTCGAATTGACACGGTTACTCGAAGACAGTACCCGGTTGTATCCGCGTGATGTGGTCAAATATGCATCGTCGTTTCTCACTGGTCCAGAAGGTGGTTTTGAAACCAAACTCGCAGCAGAAGAGCCTTTGGTATTCCGAAAACTCGAATGGTTGAAACAAGCGCCATTGATTCGCGTTACGTCATTTGATGAAAAAGCACAATCAATCGGGATTCGCACTATTGAACATCAACATATTCCGAATGTCCACGACTTTAAAATCACGGCGGATTCAAATAGCAAAGACGGGTTTGTCTTAACCTCGAAACATCATAGAGGCATCGTACCTCGTTCAAAATCATCTGTTTTATTTTTAAGAGACAACAGTGTGTTGTCCATCGAATTCAGTGACCAGAAGGGTTATCTGTCGGTGATCGACCTCTTACATAAATACAGAAAACCAGTTCTTATCCCTTATCACACGGATGTCGCTTACGGTGCTTTTGGTGCTGGCGAAACTCGTCTTGGAACCAATCTCGAACTGAGTGAAGACGGATCGTTGATTTGGGTCAAACAGACAAAACGAACGAAATCAGCGACGTCTATTGATCACTATTGGGACGTGTTTGATCAACAGACGGGTAAACTCGTGTTCCGGTACAAAGGCGACGGACATATGTTTCCACACTTCTCTATTATTGGTTTGATTCCGGGAACTCGACACCTGATTATTATGGATGTCAATACATCAGAGTTGCTTATTTATGATATTGACACCTCTCAGTTACTTCGAACGCTTCGATTTCCACCCGAGGCGCCACCACGTGCTCAAAGTCTATTCTCAAATGACGATCATCGAATCACTAACAAAGGAATTTGGACAGTTAATACGAGGATGCACCAAAACCCAGGTGGAATGGCTTTGGATGGTAGCTGGGTTCCTCCGTCTGAAAAAACGATTGATGGTCAACTATCTCCTCATATGGAATTCTTTGAATTCCCGACTGATAATTCGGATATCATCACAACAATACATTCCAGACCAATGAAAGCAACGATTGGTCCATCTCGACTCCGTGTGTTACCGGACGGTTCCGTATGTGTGTTTAGTATTCTCAGAGCATCGGATGATATTGAAGTTACTGTCGTCCACCCTCGATCAACGGTTTATACTAAATCCAAACCCAAAGCCCCGCAGAATTGACAATTATCCCTCCCTTTCCGGCCGTCCCCTCCCTTTCAAATTGTGAACAACGACGATTGTACAAAACTATGTCCCGCTTGCAGCAGTGGGACCATTGGGCGGGGGAAGCGATGGTGACGCCGGCTTTGTCGGACTCTTTTTAGCGGTTCCCATCTCTTTCATTTTGTTCAACACATCACCGATATCCGGCATAACACAATCGACTTTCCCATCTTTGGCTTCCTCTGCCACTTTCAGACGAGCCACTGCATCGAGTGTCGGTACACCATTGAGTGATGATTGTAACAGATGTCGGAACGTCTGAAGAATAACCGTTCGGCATGACGGAGATTTGGCTTTCATTCGAGTGACGAAGTCAGACATATTTTCCTTTTTCTTAACCATACAATAGGCAAAGTACCATATCCACGTTTGACAATGGATGTCTTCTTTCGTATCTTGTAACACCACTTCATTGACCTCATATTCGAAAGGGTGTATGGTCCTGTCAAATGACTTAAACAGTTCACGCATGATTTCCGATGATGGGAAACCACTAGGATCAAATCCGTATACAATTTGAGAAACCGCATTATAGATAAGGATACATATGTGGCGGAATGATCTCCATTCACAGATCATAAACGGATAGAACGGTTCAGAATTTGCGTGATATGGCATCTTTCCTTCGATAGCCCATCGATAAAAAATAGCTCTCATGCGAACAATCGGGATCACTCCACTCAATTTCGTCCGATCAGCGACAAAGAAAATGTCGCTATACGGCTTCATAGTATTTTCGAGCTTGTAAAAGTTCATATCCAATTGTGTCTTAGGAGTTTTCAGTGGTGTAAATGTCCAGAGAGGATCTGGTGTGTTGGCCTTCGATATGTACGTGAGAACATTGTGTCCGTCGTCCTCGAGATGTTGTTGAACAACATCAATCAACCAAGCCCTCCATTGCATTTTTCTCGGTTTGGCTGTCATATTGTTATGGGCAATCGTGGGGCTTGGATCCCATGCGTATTGAGTAATGGGCCAAACCTCTGATTCATATCTAACTTCTTTTCCGAACAATTTATATGCTTCGTCGTGAATGAAGTCACACATATCACCCTGCGCTGCATTTGTGGTCCAGTCGGCATATTTGGGTATTCGTTCTTTTATAACTTTACGTGATTGAATACGTTTCACATCATCGGATAGTCGTTGTGATTCGTCAACCGGTATTACTGGTGATTTCTTGTCCCCAAGATCAGCAACCACTTCAACGTCGTCTGACGCAATCCCAACGGTTTCGGTATTATCATCATCAGCATCGTCGTCGTCGTCCGGTGATATGCCAAAAGAAAAGGCCCCAAATGCTTCAGATGGAGTACCCATGAATCCAAAATTCACCACTGTCGATGGAGTATCGCTCACCTCTTTCGATTTGTCATCAGTCTTTTGTTTCACATCTCTGTCTTTATCATCCTCGTCCTTCTCTGTTGTTCTCTTCCTCTTTGGTCCTGTCAATATCATCATCTCCTCACAATGCCTTACGTACGCCCACGCTTCTCGATGCGCCGCTTCATACAATTGATCCAATTGAGAATCCATCGATCTATGACATAAGGAACACAGAATCAATACACAAATGATGAGGCGCAAAACTCTATGGTATAGCATCGATTTATATATTAATAAAAATAATAATTAATAAAAATTGTCAAAAGAAAAGTCAAGTGTTCGAGATTTCCGACCTTTCGGATTTTTCACAAAGCTGGTTGTATATTTTGTATTGTCTTTGTTTTTTTAAAAATTAATAATGATATTTCGCCAGATAGGGAGAGAGTCATCGGTTCAATCCCCGTAAACTTCGAATCACTTTTTTGTCTAAACCACGCATCTACATTCATCCCTGTGTATATCATTGTGTTGCCCCACACGGGGGTCGTTGATTTCACAAATAAAATTAGGTCGGAACCGATTGATTGGTTGAGAGAAAGTGGGATGAACGTACAGTATTTTTTGACTTTTTTCACATTGTCAAAAATCTTCGAAAGTTCGAAAGCTGATTTATGCATTCTGCTCGTAAAGTATCTATTACACAGAAGCAGTCGGGGGTCAGAAATCACTGTTTTTCGAGTGTTTGTAATAACCGTCCTTTGATTGGTAATTTGCAGTTGTCAAACATGAACTGTCTTTTGATTGGTCGTTGCAGTTTCGATCAAACATGAATCAAAAAGTCGAAACGACGCACGACACGCTTACTGAGTGTTTGGTTGCACTCCCGCGCAAACTGACGTCAAGCGACGTTCATCCGTGGTAATTCTCTTCATCGCATGCCCGTCTCTCGATGATCCCCTCCCCCCCCTCCGCCGTCATACCATCACCCCTTCTCCCCTCCCGCTGTAGTGATGGCGGAGCATTACCACCCTCGGCCTCAATTGGATTACGGTGTGGTGCGCTGTGTTATCGCACTCATCGCCTTCCGAGTCGCGTGTCAACAGATCGATTCTGTAACGCTCAACCCGATTCAGAACGCCGGATGCGTCCGGGTCGATTACAATGATTGGAACGCTGTCATCTTTGCACTCGAAGCGATCCACGAAGCTTGCAGACTGTCGAAGAAGTGGAATGATTGGGATGGTGCATTCCAACAGTCCAAAACACATGACAGTTGTAATCAATGTCATCGATTCGTCGGCTTTCGTCGTTGTGAGTTTGGGATTACATTATTCATGCTATTATCGGCCGCCGTCCAAACCTTCGGGTATCCACTCTCGCCCGAAGCGTATGCGATGTTGCGTTTCGTCGCATGGATCGCACAACTCTATCGCGTCGGACAATGCCTGCAGTGTGCGGTGACAATTGGATAGAACGCACTACTTCTTCTCTTTACACCAATACACACAGTCAAACTCGTCACTGACCATTCATTATCTTCCCTTTCCTTTAACGCAGATTGGTCAATGACCGCCACCACCACTGCCGTCACTGCCGTCGCAGTCGACACCAAGAAACAATCAATGCCACGTCGGTGGTGTACCGAAGGTGGCTCATTGACCTCACTGAAATTAGAGGAGTATAAACCGGCTACACTTCTCCCCGGCCACGTCAGAGTGGAAGTGGAGGCGTGGGGCGTGGACCCGAGTGACATCACGGCATGTCTCCGCTGTTCTTCCATCACCCCCCCGGGTCGATTTACTCCAGGATTTGAGTTCACCGGTCATGTCGTCGAAGTGTATAATGACGGTGATGGTGAAGATAAGAAGAAGTCAAAGAAACGCTCACGTCCAACAGCAGCCGCGGGGTTTTATGTCGGACAGAAGGTGATGGGACTCACTCACTTTGGCGGGTATTCCACGCACGTCTCTGTGGATGCGCGGCTGCTGCGCGCACGGCCTTCACAGTGGAGCCTCGACCAAAGCGCGACGTGTTTGTTTCGCGGTATCCAAGCGTATCACGGTTTATTTGAGCGCTGTGGACTGAAACTCGACGACGATGACGCCACCACCATCGCCAAAACAGACGCTGAGGGCTCCGGGGCAGCGGTAGCCTCGGGCGCTGCGGTTCCCACACAGCATCGTCGCCGGCGTGTCGTTTTAGTACAATCAGCGACTGACTCGGGGGCACTGGCACTTCACATGGCGCTTATGGCCTCGAACACGGCTGTCATCGCTACTGTTCATTCTCAGGCTGCCAAAGAATCACTGTTGAAACAGCATCATCATCAATTGAAAGATAAACAGATCATCGTCACATCGGACGTGTCGGTGTTCGGTTCGCTGTTGGATGTGGCCCTCGACTCCATCGACGCGAAAAAGGTGGACATCGTGGTTGACTATCTCTGCGACGACAGTATTTTACAACAAATGTCAACACGCCTCAATCCATATGCGCATGTATTGTACTTGGGATGTGAATCGGTCATTCCACGTGGTGACTCCTTTTGGTCACCATCCTCTGTGTGGAAGTGGGCCACCACTTGTGTGTTTCAACGACCCAAAGTGGACGTATTGGATCTCATCACGCACAACCGTTCGTTTCATTCATTCAGCACGGCGATGCTTCTCTCCGAAGGAACGGATACAGCCATCGAAACTCTGTCCTCTTTGATGGACAAACTCATCGCGTTCATTGACGCATTCCCTGCTGATATACCAACCGCCGCTGTCGTCCGCGAATCATTCGACGACCTCCCAAAGGCATTGAAGATGTGGCAGGACGGGGTGCTCACCGGACAGCTGTGTCTCGTCCCGAAGAAATGACACTCTTCTCTCTCTCTATCCTCTCTTCATTTTTGAAGTAAAATCAATTATTTCGAATAAACATACTGTCAAGTCATTGAGATTTTCGGACCCTGGAATTCTTCAAACAGTTGATTGTATTTTTTGTAAAAATATATTTTCAATTAATTAATTTTTAATTTCCAAAATACAAAGTCAAGTGTTTGAGTTTTTCGAGCATCGGGATTTTTCGAATACCTGGTTGTATATTTTGAATTTTTTGAAAAATATTTTTCTTATTTTTTCATAAAGTTGATCATCATGACCATAGACCATGAGGACCCCTCATGTACCCGAGTCGAGACTTTTTCATAGGGACCATGATGGATTTTTGATAGGGTGGTGATCGATTTTTCATCGAGAGATGTCCTCATACAAAACCGAGATAATTATTATTTTTTGGAAAATTAAAAAATATTTTCAAAAAATACAATCAACTATTCGAAAAATTCGGACACTGGGACAACTCGAAGACTTGACTTTGTTTTATGATTTTCAAAAAAAATAAAAAAAATAATTTTTTTAATAAAAGTCGATCATCATCATACCTCATCATGACCCATACCCGACCCATGACCCCTCATGACCCCCATGGGTTCGAGTCGAGACTTTTGTGAGAGGGGACCTATCGATTTTTCACAGAGACATCTCCTCATACAAAACCGATATAATTAATTATTTTTTGGAATTATTTTTTTACTTTACCAAAAATACAGTCAGGTCTTTGAGTTGTCCGACCCTCGGAATTCCTCAAACACTTGACTACTTTTTTAGAAAAAATTAAAATTTATAAAAAAATTTTATGATTATGGGATTGATAAGGGTCCTTATGTTTGACAAGGGGTCATGAGGTGGACCCAAGGAGGTCAAGTCATGAGTTTTTCATAGGGACATGTCTCGACTCATGATGACATTTTTGATAGGGATGTGTCTCTCATACAAATCATGTTTTTTAAAAAATATTTTTTATTATTTTTTTATTTTTTTAATCAAACATACAAGGTCAAGTGTTTGAGGAATCCCGAGAGGAGGACAACTCGAAGACCTCATTGTATATTTTGAAAAAATAAAAAATAATAAAAAATAAAAAATAAAATAAATCATCAAATCATAGCCAAGTGTTCGAGTTGTCCGCGCTCTCGAATTTTTCACAAAGTTGATTGTATTATTTTTTCGAAATAATTGAAAAATGTGATATTTCAACAAAAAGGGTGGGAGAAGGACGGGATCAGACAGACATCGTTTAGTCATAATCACTGTTCACTTTGGTATATCGATGTGAGCTGGCGGTGGAAGTGGTGGTTGATGGAATCGATGCGGTAGTAGAGGCAGAAGCAGCAGCGGCTGTTGCTTCTTCGTCGTCCATGGACATTCGAGTGCCCATCTCTGTTCCGACGGTACTATTCGCTGTCGATTCTCTCACACCAGCAATAAACTTCTTATACAGTTCAGGATGCGCTTCCTGTAATAGTTTCAACACACCTTCGGTCACATCATTCGTAATCTTATCTTTCTTCCGTTTGGATACAAAATAATAAATCAAATATACAGCACCGCCCAACACACCCAAGACAACAACACAAATGATAATCAAGACGATCATTCCTCCCATGGATCCGAATGCTGCCTCCAGAGGTCCCAGAACACCTTTGGCCGTATCCACGAGAAATTGTGCCGCTGCTTTACCAGCGGAGACAATGTCACCCGGGATGCCTAGAATACCTTTACCAATGGTGGACAAAAACCCAAATAATCCACCCAACGGATCCGGGTTGTCTGATGCTTCACTGAGAATCTCTGCAACCACTCCCGTCAATAGATTGAGACCTTGTGCCGTATCATTGGCATCCTGTCCAATTACCGCGGCGATGTTGTTCAATACGATCAAACCTCCCGCAACAGCATTGGTCGCATTGGTGAAATTGACCAATGCTGATGCCATGATGAGAATATCCTGTTGTGTTTTCGCTTCCAACTGCGCAGCCTGTGCTTGCAAGGCAATGTTTGGATTGGTAAAGTTCAGATAATCCGATTGAGCCGCCACAGCATTGTTTTGTGCAGTGGTTGTCAAATTCTGCATTTTAGCATACACTGCGGTGTAAGGTCCGAGGGGTCCACTGGTATCCGCAATCGGGATTCCCGCCGCTACAAACACCGCTGTCTGTGCCACCATATTTTCATGCATCAGTTCATTGATCATGGATTGGACGTTTTGGGTTGTGAGAAGAGTGGTACTTTGTGCCTGAGTGGTTCGTTGCTCTGTGAAACCAAGAGTTCCAGAGGCTTGATAGAGAGTGGGATTGGAACCGTCAATGTTCACAGGGAAGCTTTGATTACAACTGACAAAATATCCCAATCCAGGATTGAAAAAGAATGTCACCGCTTCATTGTTTGACCCCGGGCATTCGGGAACGGTAAACCCGCGCACTTCCCGTGGGCTGAGTTCAATATCGGTGATTTTAGGGCATTTACCCGTTTGCATCACTCGAATTTTGTTATTAATAGCCAGTGAATTGGTTAACGAAAGAATGATTTCGTCATTGTCGGAGATGGACGGAAGGACATTGGGACACGCAGATCCTTGTCCCGCCACCAATGGACCCTGTGGAGTTACGATCCCCGTGATGGTTTGAGTATACATATCCGGTTTAGCAGTGAACTGAACCACCGTTGGTTCGATAAACACGTCCCATACATCCAACACGTCACATATCACTGGACTCGCTGATGGTTGACATTGAGTTCGATCACAAATCTTGGAACCGCCGGGGATTGTTTGTAAAGGACACACATACCCTGCCAAATTTGATCCACCACATCGGTGATCATATGGAACGGCGTTAGCCTGCACCCATGTGGTTATGTTACAATCAATTGGATAATTCGGTGGAGAGGTGGTGGTGGTACACATTGTATACAATGGACCGCCGCATCGCGCGGGAGCATTGGGAGCAGGTTCCGATTGTGTAAACGGTACACCCCAAATGGCCGTTCGGAAAATCGTATTGGGATCTCCAATGAAATATTTGCCATCGGGAAACGGTATTTCACCTGTGGCGATTTCCACTTCACTGGTCACCGATGAGTTTTGTAATACACCGTTCATATACACATCCACTTCTTGAGTCAGACTGACAAAATCATAACGATAGACACCTAACCAGTTTTTGGTATCAAAGAAAGCCATGTATGCGGTTTCGGAGGTTCCGGTCACCGTATCTCCATTACGAATGAACGGAGTGTTGACATAGGTGAGATTGTCGGCCGGCTGTCCCAATATCTGCGATGAGACCGTTGACATCCCCGTGGAAACAAAGACAAATGCATCCACTGCCATATCCGCCACCACATATGCTGTACCAAACTGCTGATTCGCGTTGAGATTAAACAGACTATACAACTGATTGGTACAGGAGTTGGGTCCTGGATATGGCAATCGATTTCCAAAGAATGACGAATACGCATAAATGTTTGTAGATAGCATGTTTAACTGACGCGTGTTACAAAATTGATATTGCCATGTGTTGTAATCGGCTTCACTGCGAATGATGTTGTTTCGGATCCCAGGAGCTCCGCTGGGAATGTTCGGAAGATTGGGATATGGGTTATCCACACGAGCCACGACCGCCGATGGGGCGCATACAAGATCACGATTGATGATGGGATTAGGGTCATTGACAAAATTGGCAACATTGAGTGTGAATGGATTTCCATGTCCATCGGCCGCGGCCATGACACAGGAGATTTCCGACACGACCAAGAAACAATTACACGCCGAATTGTTTTGATTTGCAAAATCCGAATTGCAACCGGGTGGACCCAATGTCTGTAAGAACTGAGCCCATCCACTGATCGGTATCTGATTCAGAGAGAGCCAATAGCTTCCGCATGTTAATGTAAGAGTGGTGATGGTGGCTTTGGCTTCGAATGTGGCGGACGACGGGGGATCATTATATATGTATTTCAACAACGGTGCTTCGAGATTCAATTGGAAAATGGATTTGTCCAAGGCAAACGGATTCGGAGCGGGTGGAATACCCTCGTATTCTGTAAACAAATGCCATTCATCATTGAGATTGTTCATCGTTTTGATCAAATTGATGGCTTGCCATGTTAATGCCGTTAAGGGAATCAGATAATCCTGATTGGTTGCCACACGCTGAATACCGTTAGCCAATTGAGATACGGTCACGCCAGCTGTTTGCCATTTTTGCAAGTTGTCCTGGGCATCATTGTACTGCCGAACATTGGTTGCGTTGATGGCTTGAGCGTTCTGCGCGGTAACATTCATAATGAGAGAAATGGTTTGATTAATTGCGTCTTGGCCCGCCTTGGCCACCGCCGCCAGAGCATTGGCGATTTGTAGACTTTCTTGTGCATTGGCTGCTGACTGCGCTTGTAATGCTTGCAAATTGGCCGTGTTCTCTGTGATATAATTGTTCATTTGTTGTTGTAAATTCACATTGAGATCCGCCAAGTTTTCAATCGCATCACTGTTGGCTGCGAAATACGCACGGGCGGCTTCTAAACTCTGTCGAATGAATTCAAACTCTTGGTCAGCATCCATGATCCATTCGGATGTGTTGCCGTTGAAATACTGTTGCAATAACCACAGATTATCCTGTGCTGCCGCATATCGTGAAAACTGATCAGCAGATATACCTGACCCACCAGAACATTTACCCGCCAGAGCCACTGGTATACTAATTGGGGCAAACCCGGAATAACACGCAGCAATTCTGAAAAAATCAGCAATATCACCATATTGCCCCACCACCATGTCGGTTTGGTTGGTGTTGACGACTTTGATGGGTCGAAACCCTCCAGCGGTTCGAAATGTGTTTGATGAAGATATATTTTGATTCCGTGGATTGGAGGATAATTCCGCTGTGACCACTTCCAAACGAGCCTGTTTGGGTACCCATGCCACGAGCGAGATGTCGTATGTTGCGATAATACCCTTTGGATTGATAGTCATTACAGTATCATTGAGTCCATTGAGTCCTTTTACAGTGAAATCCTTTGAACCAGGGGATGTACTCACTCCGTTTGTGGTTTGTTGCTGTGTTTGGAAATTATTTGTTATGGTAGATACGGTCACTTGTGAGGTGATGTCAAAGATGTCTGCATTCGCGCTGCTGGCGATGAAGACGAGAATTGACAGGATCCATACAACCACGGGTGGATTCATCGTTTTAAATCTGTCAGCATAGGAAGAGATATCATCAATATATTGACACAACATCAGATAAAAAAATCAAATTACCTGATATTAACATATATATTTAATTTCTATATAGTTGGCATATAATTTTTGAAATTTCTTTATTCTTCATGCAACTGCTATACTGATCTAATTCTGTTTCGTGACTGTATACCAGATCACAATGCGGAATCATGATCGGGCATTGCTGGTGACATTGGTAATCCTTGCCGTGGTGGGTACATTTCACACCTGTCACGCATACACCAATGTCATACCCAATCAAGCGGAACTGGAGTCGATATGCGGTCCTTATGTTCTCCCGACAGCGAATTTCACCTGCGCTAATTTCTCGGTGAGTATTGGCTATTTCAATTGTGTACGGAACGTGTTTGCGTGCCAGTGCCAAGCCCAGTCACCTGCACGGTTTCAACCCAATCCCACCACCTTTCCATGTGAGATAAATTACGGAGTAGAAACGTGCGCAGCCAATGAAACCACATATTTCTGTGGGCCGTTTTCAACCGGGTGTACAAAGGTAAACAAATCGATCTCTCTCTCTGTCGTGTGTCTCTCACTCGTCTTGTATCCCATCACAGCGTTGCAATTATCTCGATCAATGTTACATCGCTGACGTATGCCAGTGCCAACCCGGGTATTCGTTCCCACTCAATCCACAGTATTGTAGTTTTCAATATCAGGCGGATCAGTGTTTGACCATACCCAGAGGGTTTGATTTGTTAACGAATCGACAAACCTCTGTATGTGGGGTCTTCACGAGTCTTGCGTACTGGTGCGTGTGATGTGTGGATTGATTCGTCTCACACCGATCACTTCCCTCATTCCCTTCCCTCACAGGTTATGCCCATTCAACACATCTTTCACACCCGGAGCGTGCAATCCCGTATGTGTATGTCAACCAGGGACAAGGACAACTCCAGGAAGTTCTATCGCATGTGATGGAGTGGATCTCCCTTGCAACCCGGGGGATGTTCAAAATGCATGTGGCTCGAATTTCGTTTCTTGTACCAAGACATGTCAATATCCCAACAGTAGTCCATCCATTCAAAGCACGTGTGTTATCAATACGACATCGTGTGTGGAAGCACCGATACCGGCATGTGAATTCTCAGGGACACTGCCATGCAACGCCAGTGTCTCGTTATCACAGTGTGGACCTGCTACACAATCGTGCTTGTTTACATACCAAAAAGGATCATGCTCACCCGTCAGTCCGACTCCGACGTGTACTTGCACGGCAACGGGAGTACCCACTCAATTCTTACCCTGTGCGGAATGGGTCAGTTACACAAACGCCCCAATGAGTCAATGCCAATCACTATGCGGACCGGGGTTCATGAATCACAGTGTCTCGATACCGTGTGCCATTCGGCAGTTTTGGGTACCTGCTTCACAAGTCTCAAATCCAATTCCGTTTTTAACAACACCTCAACCTAACATCGCATTCCCGATGATGGCCTGGAGCCCGGTCACATTTCAATGGGAAGATAATATTTTGTCCGTCATTGACTATGTCGAATTCACCGGTCAACCATTGGGTCCATTGTCCAATCAGGTTGGTTTCTTACAATGTGATTGTGACACGAGTGTTATCTTCCCTGTGATCAATACCATTTGGGCTCAATTCGCGAGCCAAGGCAACCCTCCAATACAAGATTGGAGTACAATTTTATTACAAACCGGAAATGGATTCAATGCATTCCGAGCAAACGGTCGACAACAAACCCCTTATGTGTTAAATCCGTACACTTCCGGAGCAAATATGGTGTTACTACAAGGTTTTGCACCGCAGCCAGTAGACAATTTCTATCAAGTGCTCAGTTGTCAGGGACCATCTGTTTATGTGGCCAACGCTGTCACGGAGAACACTAACGTCAATAACCAATTCCAGAACATTGACACAATATCACAAGCCCCTGGAATTGGGCAATACAACGTACTGAATTCAGCGGGTACAACATTTCCGTGTTCGTCAACGATTCCCATTCAAACGTTTACAGGAACTCCGAGGATGCTCCAACAAATGTTTGAATATGTCCCCAGTGGAACCATTCCCGTCCAATGGACTCTGTCATACCTATCGGGCGGTGTGTGGAGCACCTTTAATTGTCCACAACTCGCCAATTTCATTTTTGAATGGTCACTTCCTCCTAATGATTTCACGTTTACACAACGAAATGGACAGATCAATTCGGTTCTGAACCCTGTTACGGGCTGTGCGACGAATCAGTTGTATGTGGATTTATCCAATCTTTACTCAGGGTTTGCGGCCGAACAAGGGATTTGTTCAAGCCGTGGTGTTTTCAACCCGTTGGCTGTGGTCTCGGCACTCGGATTGGATAGGGTACCTTCGTATTTCTTTCCCACGTTGAATATCAATGCATTGACATGGATGATTCAACCGATAACCACACAAGTAACGAATTGTAATGGTCCTTCGCAATTTCTGGATTTCACCAATCAATACGGTCCTTTATCGTTGGCGAGTGTGATTCCACAGACATGCAACTGTGCTCCTCATTGGGGTGGAACTGACTGTTCCATTAATATGTGTTGTGATCCGGAAACCAATTCACCACAAAATAGGTCGTGTTATCCAATCGGACTTCCCAAACCTCCTCCGTATATTGGTTATGATCTATGCAATTGGATTTTTCAATATGATGTTTATATCAATGGAAATTCACATCGATTGTTGGACGAAACCACATGTCCGATGGGTGGTCAGTGTAATCTCAACATCTATAACCAACTCGCGAATCAATATTGCGTTAACGGTGTTCCTGTGTATGGAACGACCACAAACGGATTTACCTGTCAATGCAATCCCGGATGGGTCGTGGCCAGTGGTGTACTGGGTGGCCAATGTACACAACCCTCTGCGTCGAACTGTGGAGGACCAGGTGTGACGACCCCCTGTGGTCCCAAGGGACAGGGCAGTCTTGTGAATGGTCAGTGTGTTTGCAATCTCAATTGGCTGCCTGACCAGAACGGCTGTTGTGTTATTAATAATCAGTGTAATGCCAATTGCTCTCAAGTGTTGAACACTCATATCGTTGGATGTAATCAGACATCCACGGGTCATAATTGGGTTTGTAGCAATCAAACTGACATCGGGATGTGGACGGGGGAATGTTGTAATGTATTCAACCCTGTATTGTGTGAACACGGAACATTCATCGCGCCACAATATGTTGCCATACAAAGTGGAGCATTGATATTACCGGTTCAATTCACTGCTAACGTTGGGCAGAAATTCCCTCCTCATCCCGGTATCAATCAGAACGGTGGATATTGTTATTGTGGCCAAGAAGGGGCATGGTCGGGTTTGAATTGTTCTCAACCCGCATGTCCCGTGATTAATGGACAAATCTGTAATGGAAAAGCTCAATGCATCAATGGACAATGTATGAATTCACAAGAACGATGTAATACCGATAATGATTTCACCGGGTGTGGGTGTCAATTCAATCTCACAGACGCATGTTTTGCCAATGAAATTTCTCCAGCATGTTCCGGATCGCATAATGGATTATGCGAAGTCTCCAATACTACCAATATATCATATGGATGTGAATGCAACAACGGATATACAGGGAAATATTGTCAGAACTCGCCATGTGGCGTTTCGAATTGTAACGCGGCCAATGAAGGAGGAACATGTCAAGTACCAACGGATGGGTCGGCACCGTTTTGTAAATGCGATGTTGAACAAGCCGGGTGTGTTGGATTTCAAGGATGCATCTTTGGAGGTGACAATTGTCAATGTGACATCACACAAGTATGTGGGGTGATCAATAACAAAGGACGAGGAGATGAAGTGCTTTCATGTAATGGCCAGGGATTCTGCAACGTGACCAATCAAAACAATTGTACAACCGTTCCCACCACTGCTCAATGTATTTGCAATGATGGTTTCACCGGTCCCAAATGCCAAATCGAACCGTGTCCAGTGGATTGTGGACCCAATGGTAACTGCGTGGATGACGGGAGTGGAGGTCATGTTTGTCAATGTTTTGATACATGGTATCCCACCGGAGGACCGGCTCCGTGTTCCCAGTCCACTTGTACTTATGGCGTTCCCAGCTCCATTGGATTTGGCGCGACGTGCCAGTGCAACAATACCAAATTTGCATACACCACTCCTTGCAATCTTCCGAATCACAACTGTACCACCTTGGCATGTAATTCTACCAACGGTCTCACATGTTCGACGGTCAACTGTGCCATCAATCCGCGTTGTCAGGACAGATCCACCATGACGTGTACACCAGGATGTAATATCGGTTTTGATCCCTGCGGTGGCAATACCTGTTTCAATGGATTATGTACCTGTCATTGGTCATCGTTTCTCAACACATCCACGGGTGTTTGTGATTCCCATTGTGCACCGTGGCCACAAACCATTGGGATTGAATTCAGTGGAACCTTACAAAATCCCGTATTCAGAAGTTGTGATTGTGCCCCGGCGTTCAGTTTCTTACCTGACTGTTCACAACCCACTTGTCAAAACGGTGGGGAATTGTTACCCGATGGACTCTCTTGCAAATGTCCACCGGAGTGGTATGGTACTCATTGTGAAACTGACTTCTGTAACCTACACGGAAGACTCAATGGAACAGGCCAATGTTCATGTTTCTTCCCGTACGACGGCCCGAATTGTCAATTCAATCTCTGCGGAGCACATGGAACACCGAAAGAGGATCAATCCAGGGACCCTTTTGGAATCTGTGCATGTCAACCGGTGTATACGGGCATGACATGTGAATTCAATCTCTGTGTGAATGGCGGTGTACCGTTCGGGGATGGTTCGGCATGCTCGTGCCCATCAGGATACAATGGTCAGTATTGTCAATTCTTTGGATGTTTCTCACCGAACATACCGGTCAATTCCACTTATTGTCAGTGCGCCCCCGACTGGTTTGGCAATGTGTGCCAATATCGTTCCTGTGGCCCTGCGGGGTCAATCGTCAACAACTCCACGTGCAGTTGTGGTGGCGTTTCCACACTGCGCAATTCCACATGCACAGGAACACCCTTCCCCAAACCGTTTCAGGATGGAACCTGTGGCAATTGCACGGGCAGTCTATGCGGCAACTTTGGAGAAGTGTCAAATGATTTATCAACGTGTTTCTGTAACCCCAATGCACCACTCACTCCACCCGATGCGACACATTCATTCTGGTGTCGACCGAACTGTAATACTGGAGTATACAACAACTCGTTCCCAATTCATTGCATGTGTCCACCTGGAACTGGTGGAGACTTCTGCTTCCCACTATCTTCCACCGCAGGACCCTCTCCCACGTCCATGTCATCCACGGGAATGAACTCGTCGTCGTCGTCAACAGGACGGCATCCGACAAACTCTGCAACGAACATTCGGATCTCGTTCTCACTAACTCTGTGTCTGTTATTGGTGTTATCGACATATCTACTGTTGTGATGATCTCTGACATTCCCCCCCACCCCCTCATCCCATATATATCTCATGTTATCCAAGAATATACAATTGAGTACATGCCATGTTTGGACGTCATGGAGAAGGAGGGAAAGTTCACAGAGCTGAGACGAAGATAATAGTCATCAACAAAAGAAACAGAGATTCTTTTCTTTAGAAAAAAGTCACAATGGTCCCATTGGCACGTCGCACTCCACAGGTACTATCAATGATTTCAGGGACAGTGAATATCAGAAATGAATCACTCAGTTGATTGGAATTCGCGTCGTAAACCAGATGAAACATCTGATAAGTGACGACGCACGGATACCCAGTGTTGATTGGGAACAGCGGGAACGTAATACCCACCCCAGGCCCGGGTCCCGTGTTTTCATAAACATTTTTCCAATCCACGTTATCATTGGCACAGCTTCCCGTAATGGTGCCTCGCAATTGAATCAGCGAACCTGCTTGAAGTTGTTGATTAATAGACACCGATGTGGCCGATATCCAAAACTGACAGCATGATCCTTCGGGAGCTTCCACGAGATAGAAACCGTTTGCCTCTCCGTTAGGTCCGTGAGGAATAAATACATCGGTTGGATGATTGGGTTGGCGTGCGGATGGGATAACGGTTTGCTGTTGTATGCATTTTTGAGGTTGTGCTGACGATAGAATGATCGACGATGTTATCAATAACGATAATGATAACCACGATGGCATTCTCTGACACGATGAAAAAGAGAAGGAAAAACAACCAGATCAGACACCAACATTATGTTTTCTATCCCTTATTGTCGGTCACTTAAGTCAAAGTACAATATATACGCTTTATTATTTTTGTTCGGAGAGTGTGTAGAAAGCACCGTTACTGCCTCAGTCTTGGCAGAATGACAGTGCTGCTGATCAGAACTGCAAAAATGTTTGATGATTCTTTTGTACTGCGCTGCTGCTGTCAAGTTTGAGAGGGGTCGCGACCCTCGGACATTTCACAAACTCATTGTCTAACATTATTTTTATACTTTTTATTATTTTTTTTATTCTTTTAAATGAATCCCAAAATACAAACAAGCTTATAAGAATTCCGAGGGGGGGGGGAATTCGTCAAATAGTTGTTCATATTCACGCGCTTGCACCTCGTTCGTCGTCACCACTCGCGCTCGCTCGCTCGAGCGCAAAGCGCGCGTTTACATTTTGCAGCAGTAGATTAACAAAGTGACTATGAGTGACAAAGAGGATTAATGTGGATTATTTGGCCGCCACAACCACAGAACCATATTGGGGTTGATTGGACGGTGGCAACGGCGATTGATCGTTGTGAAGCTGAGCATACGGAACGGCAATGGGCTGACCCGGGAGTGATAATGAATGCGGTTGCCGCTGCTGCTGATGTTGGGCCGATCGACGTCGCTTGAACCAGATCAATCCAATGATTGCACAAAATAGGATCACTCCGCCCACGATGAGCCCGATCGAAAGTTTTGAAAGCCCCGTTTGCCAGGAACATTGTGGCCCCGACCAACCGCTATTACAAATGCATACACCAGGAGCAGTGCAGCTGCCGCGGTCCGGATTACATTGGTAACACACCGGGTTGGCACAGGCACGGCCCCCCCAACCAAAGTTACATGAACATCCATCGGCGATACAGACACCACCACCGTCGTCACAATAGAACGGGCATTGACCGGCGAAGAAACCAACATTGTACCATAACGTCACCGGTGATACAGGCATCGGATCCGGCGATAACACCAAATATAGTGCTGTTGGTGGAGTGAAACTCGTCGACGGAAATGACGCCGATTCTGCATTCACTTGACTATACGCCGTGTAATACTGAAACGGTTGACCGTTTTGAAATTTCACATAATCGACATCCGACATCACAAAGATATCAAACCTGCCTTGTGCGCTCTGAATCCAATATCCGAGCGTTGTGACGGCGTTCGCAGTGCTTGGTCCGGCCACATACCAATGCTGAGCGGGAATGGTTGTGTTTGTGACGGTTGTGAGCGATGGCATTGTCAGAGGAGTGCCGCGTAATGACGAGCCCGGTGCGGTCGCGGTCGCCCAGGTTTCCATGGGTGCGGCGGCCGTGAGTGATGAAGCGACGATCGCGAGAAATATAATGATCATAAACACCTGGAAGGTGAGGAAGAGAGGAAGGGATGAGATCGCGGAGTTGTGAAATTATGGTATTAACTAATGTAGTGCGATTCACGATAGAGAGAAAACGTTTGATCTATTTCATGTAGAGATAAAACGAGTATGGTCTGATCGAGAAATACACAGGTTTGATGGGAGAGTATCGGCCGGTGGGGAGAATTGAACAGAACAGAACAAATCAACACACGCACGGCGGATACGAGACGGACTGAGAGAGAGATGACACCGGATGATGGACGTCGAGGATTGGGATTGATTGGATGGAGTGAAACCTCGATCTTTCAGTGGTGGTTGATGGATGATGCACCATCAATTGGCACCTCCAGCGCCGGCACCGGCACCCGCGCCAGCGCCCGCACCGTTTGGCGCGTCACCGTATCTTCCGCGTTTTACGGGGTTTGGGCGAACCAGGCCTCCGCCGCGGCGTTTCTTTCTTCCTGCTCCTGCCCCGCCTCCTCCTCCTGCTCCTCGAGCTTGATCGAGTGCGTAGCGCGCGTTATTTAAATCCTCTTCTGCGATGCGCATGGCCTCCTTCACTTGATCGTATTCGAGAGCCACCACTCCGAAATCACAACAGGCTTGTTTGAATTGAGCCTCCGCTGCATTCACTGCTGCCGATAATGGAGCAAGGTTCACCGCAGACGCTGGTGCGGGTGCAGGTGCGTGGGCAGGCATCGGTACCGGCGCGGGGGCGGGCGGTGCGGGAGCGGCCGGCTTGGCCTTGGCTTTCTGTGGGAGACAGGGGAATCAGGAAACGCCAATCCACAGAGGGCACCGACCGGGAGAGGGTGTCCGAGAATCTTCATCACTGCCACTTCCTTCGGGTGATCTGGGATATGTCCGTCCTCTTTCAACATCAGATTCAAATTCGCTTTCTTAAACTTGTATAACCAAACCGGGGGTTGTTTCGTCCATAATTTATCACAGAGATTAATTTTGTTGCCATCACCAACGGGGATATTCAACTTACGCAAGACACCAGCCAAGCTCTTTTTCTCTGCGTTATTGATCTTCGCCAGAATCGCGTCCCTTTCCTGAGCCTGATGTGAAGAGTCAGTAATCAATGGCGCGACAGATATCGTACCGAATAATGACGAACGGGTTCGACTCCTCCCGCACCTGCGCCGGCGGCGGCCATACTTCGGTCTGTCGGAACGCAAGGGGAGAAGGTTGTACCAGATCCCTCCGAAGTGAGTTGATACGCCAATTCAAAAGGGAGTCCATCTGCGTCTGTCATCTGCGGGTAGGAGGGGGTGACGAGAAGGGAGGAATCGCCGTGTGAACGACCCTCGCTGCCTGTCTCAGTGTCTCGACGAAACCCTGCTCACTGTACACAGTACTGCAGACGCCGTGCTGTGCGGCGCTGCGGATCGACTAGTGATTTCATTGGTGATTGCGGTTTATCAAACATGACGGTTCCGCAAAATTGTTTGATGCTTCTGTGGATGGTGTCAAGTTTTCGCAGAATCCCGACCCTCGGACGTTTCACAAACCTCATTGTCTAAAAAGTATTTTATTTTTTTGTTTTTTTTAATTTTTTTATTAATTCGAAAATACAATCAACTGTTCGAAGAATCCCGATGCTCGTATTTTTCACAAACCTGGTTGTATTGTGGAAATTATTTTTTGCAAAAAACAGCTATCGATCAATGGAAAGGCGACTGATACAGACGGAAGAAGAGATGTGCGGAAGGGCGCGGGGTGTGGAATTGATAACAAGAGTAAAATAAGCAGGTTCGATACACTCACTGAATAGTATATGACAATAATGGTGAGTCCTATAAGCACCAAAATATTTACAATGACGAGTATTTTCCAGCGTTTGGTAAATCCTTTGTCGCCACCGGCCACCAATGGCTGTTCGTCACCCATCGGAATTGAGACGTGGTGCGACATGGTACAGCCTGAGATGAGACACCATTGGGAAGAGGGAGACGGGAAGTGAGCGTCCGAGAGAGTTGGAGATTGTGAGATGCAAAAACACATTCAACGATGTGTATGGAGAAAACGTTCTGGGCGAGAGAACGGGAGATTACGTTTTAGTGGATCGGCCGGTGGGAGGAGTGGAACAGAGCAGAACAGAATGGAACACGGCGGATACAGAACAACGAATTTTTGATGCATGGATTGACTGAATGGAGAGGGGATTGATTCTTAATCCTGCCACACGAATCCTGATCCGAACGCCGAACCGAATTCCGATCCCGACGAGCCAGCGGAGCCTCCGGCACCAGCACCGGCGCCAGCGCCCGCTCCGGCGGAGTCGTCTTCGACTGTCCAGACACCAACGAAAAGTGATAAGGTTGAAGCGTATGTGTTGTAGCGTACGTTTGCGTTTCTTTTTCGCCGGTTCTTTCGTGGCTTGGTTTTTGTGTCTTCCACAAAATTGAGAGTCGGGCTGTGCTTTGGACTCACAACGTTCACCCGTACTTTCGTTGATTGCTCGGCATCGCTTCGGAGTCTTCGGGGTTTTGGATCCCGGAATTGTTTTGGCGGGACGCGGTGGTGCCGGGGGCGGTGGCGGCGGCGGTGTTGGTTTGGGTTTAGGGTTGGGTTTCACCATATCCTCGTATGGACGTTTCTGTTCTGCGGTGAGAGTTTGCCACAATTCCGCCATTACACGCATAACCTCTTTTCCGGGTACTCCGATTGCGGGGGGTGGGCGCACTTTCGCGTCCGCGAAGAAATAACTGAAGGCCGTACGTTTGCGACGCGTCGGTGCTGCGGTTTTGTTCTCATTCGGATGTAATTTCACCTTTGGCTGTGCACGATGACGTTTCAGTTGTTTGATAGTGGACGGATGGGGAACACGTACATTGATTTTATGCGCGCAGCCACGGCATAAACACGTATATTCACATCTCGAGCATACGAGTGGATCGAGTGCAAGATTCAGTTCGTTATTGCAGAGACTACACGTCATCTTCGTATCACCGTACGAATCAGCGAGCTCCCGTGTGATGACACGGTCGGCCGTCATAACTCCAATGCATGTACACATAACATACGCACTCTGCAATGTCATCACGGTAAGTGGATCAACGGAGTTTGTGAGTGCGGGATGATGCGTACATCACTGCCCAATGAGTTTGTCAATGCCCACATCAGCCACGCTTGAGCTCTCGGCATCCATGTATGACTTTGAGTTCGCATGAGAAGCGCTTGCTGCACGCGGATCAGAGCAGATGTTAAGAGGGTCGATGGTACACGGACAAACCTTCACGCTCACGTCGTTCATTAACGGTTTTGTTGCCGTTTTGTTCGCAGGTCCCAAGTGCTTCCAAAGTGCTTGCACGTGTTCATCGGCGATTACTTGACCTCGGTCTGCGGGAAAAAATTGTAATATCTTGAGATCTGGTGTAATGATCGGGGCGGCCGTGCCGGCTCCCGCGCCCGCAGCCGATGATGCGGTCATGCCCTTGCCGCTGTCATTCAACGGGGTAAACCAGAGGAACGAGGACGGAGGGTGTGCCATACTCTTTGGAATCTTTGTGATACGCCATTCGGTCTATCGGTACAGAGGGGGCTCCGATGTGAGTCGATACGCCAACTCGAAAGGGAGTCCATCGGCGTCTGTCATCTGCGGGTGGGGAGGGGAGGGGGCGTGGGTGAGTAATTGGCTGCACAAAATTAAACGCTTATGTATACTGTACCATTGCATTTTTATTTTTCGCGTTTCGATTTGTCTGTTTGAAATTGTGTCAGACTGCGATGACTGCTGCGCCAGCGTCAAATGGTGAGAGTCACATCGTGGTACGTATATGTGACACCATTCCTCCTTTCCCACATCCTTCACGTTTCATCACTTCCTCTGCCCTCCACACAGCACGGATCTGTTGTGACGGATAAGAAACGATGTTCTTCGATCTTCGCGAATTTATTGAAAATGCACGACACAGCAACGGATGGCTCTACGTTCATCCGTGAATTCATGCAGGTAAACGCTCCTCGATTCACCACATTGTGTGCCTCGCATCCCCCAAAACACTCCCGTTCCAGACAAAGCGATGCGACAAATTTCACCCGGAGATGAAAGACCGTCGCGAATCGTACCGATCGTATGTCAACGAATCCGCCATCGCTGCCAATGTAACGGGCACATGGGATCGAGTCATGTCATTCAAAGAGGACGAAACGGATCAGCGTATCGCGAATCAGTGCGTGGTGCATTATCTGGATTACGATCGTGATAAGATCGTCAGCGGTACGTGCGACATCACCACAGCACAGCACAGCACAGCACGCTCACCTGGCCTCCGTCCGCCTCGTTGACGTTGCTGTTGTTGTCGTGCGAAGGGGTGTCGTGGGGTCGTTGGACCCGGTATTACACCATCGATCAGGCTGAACGCACCCTCGCTGCGGTTGGTCTGTTCGCCACCGGACTCGGTGTGGTGAAAAGCGGAAGAGGCCTGTGGAGTCGAGTGCGCCCCAAACCGAGGCCGGCTGATCCACCCGCCACTGCTGCGCCCAAACCACCGGCTACCGGTGCACCCTCTGCGAAGTAGCAAACCAAATCTGTTGTTCAAGTCCCCACCACCGCCGCCGCCCTCTCTCTGTCATTCCTCACAGCCTCCAATAATTTAGTTTGAAGTGAGTCCATCGGCGTCTGTCATCTGCGAGTGGGGGAGGAGGGAGGAATCGCCGGGTGAACGACGCTCGCTGCCTCGAACGCGCTGTGCTGTTGGTGCGCGGGTGCTGTTTCTGATCGACTCGTCATTTCATTGGTAATTGCGGTTTATCAAACACGACGGTGCTGCAAAACTGTGTTTGATGCTTCTGTGGATAGTGCCAAGTTTTCGAAGAATCCCGACCCTCGGACGCTTCACAAACTTCATTGTATAAAAAATTATTATTTTTTTTTAAAAATTATATTTCGATCAAAGAGCTACGGGGATTTTAATGCGATGCCTCTATTTGTTGCGGAACCATTGTCTGATGAGGTTCGAGTCGAGGAGCCGTCGTTGGCACCTTCGCGAATGCGTAAAATCCCCATACCACAGCAAGGGATACTAAGAAGAATGCCACGGCGGTATATTTTGTCCTGCTGGCTTTCGGAATCTTAGGATAGAGCCACTGTCGGTAGAACTGGTCGAGTCTTGGTGACACGACGGAAGCGACGATGAGTTCTCCGAATGGATTTTGGATGGTGGTGCACAAGTCGACGAAGCCCCGACAGGCCACATATGCGCCATATAACATAATGATTGTCGCAACAGTGAGAAACACGCTCCAACCCCATTCCATAATCCAGTCTGATGATAGTGATGCACGGGGATCTCCAGTGAGGTCGATGATGATGAAGATGATGGTGATGTCGCACCGGTCGTTGTTGTGATGGTCACAGCAGCAGCAGCAGCAGCAGCAACAGCTGAGGGAGTTTGATCCTTGCTGCCTTTTTTCGTGAACGGATTGCGAAATGAATTCACTCGACCCGGGACGTGACAACCCGGCATTCCTTCGTCGCGCTTGGATCCGCAGAACTTGCACACTGGAACTCCGTCGATGTGAAATGCGTAGTGATGCATCCATTCTTCTTCGCCTCCCGCCTCTTCTTCTTTTCCCCCTTGGGATGGTTGAGGGTTTCGGTGACGCGGAGAGTGTGGCGCCACAGGACTCGGCGGTTGCGATTTCACCATTGTCGTCTTCGAACCTGTTTTGTGGTTATCATCGTCTTTATCCATCGCTGACAACACACTCGGAGTTTCGGGGGTATTGGTGGTGACGTTGGTTCGCCGTTGAGTATCGACCCGGAGTACGGGTTTCTTCCGTGGTGATGGCGGAGGAGATGATGATACCGCTGTGGAGGTATCAGACATGAAACTAACAGAGAGAGAGAGAGAGAGAGAGAGAGAGAGAGAGAAGAGGAGAGATGAGATCGTGAAATCAAAAACGTATTGCGTGATGATGATGGGAACGGGGTGATGTGAGTTATATATCATAAATGAAAAAGTTTTAATAATCCTTTGATTCGTTCCCACAGAGGACGTCCAGCGTTTGGTAAATCCTTTGTCACCACCACCAGCCACCAATGGCTGTTCGTCACCCATCGGAATTGAGGCGTGATGCGACATGGTACAGCCTGAGACGAGACATGAGACGGAGAGTGTCAGATTGTGATTGTGATTGTGATTGTGATTGATGAACATAGAAATTAAATGTCACACTAAGACGCAGGCGAGGACTGAGGAGATAGAGTATGCGAGGGAGGAGGAGTGGGGGTGGGAGTGGGAGGAGCATATGTTGTTGGCGCCGCTGTTCCTGTCGCTGTCGCTGTCGCTGTCGCCGTTGCTGTTGCTGTGGCAGTTACAGTAGCTCCAATTGTTCGGCGACAACACTTTACACATATTATTCCGCCACCGCCAAAAACCAATAACAACACGATCAACGGTATGATAGGTGTGTTCGGATTAACGGGGTTCGAATCAACCGCCGCGGCTTTGTAAGGGAATGTAACCGATGTAATTGAATGACACACTCGGTATAAGACACCGCAGCAGAGCTGTAAGCCTTTCACTGTACCCGATGCGCCGATAGGGTACGTGAGCGACAGAGTTGATCGAAACGACGATGACGCTGACCAAGAAATCTCAGCGGTTTGATTGATTGGTTGTATGGTGATTTCATCCCATGTGAAAGACGGCGGCGTACAAAAAGCGATCCCATAATCGAATTCCGACGAGACTCCATCCCCACGACCATTGCTCGGATTGTATGGAGATTGCTCGACCGTGAGTCGGTCGAGAAAGGGCACGGCCGCGATGAGAATACCGCAGCATAATAAATAAAAGACCGCACTCTGTGAAACGGAGTCACACGGATGTGTGCGCCGCCGCCATACAAAATAAGCAAACGCTGCTACGGAACATAATGCCGATAAGATGGTGACCACTGCGAAGTGATATAGGAGGGGGAGGGAGGGGTCAACCATGGAGCATCATTCACCAACAATCCAATTACCTCCAAACGCCACTGTGAGGCACGATGTAACGGCCAGACTAAGAAATACCAAACCGGCGCTTAATGTAAAACACAAACACAAACTCTGTGCGACTTGACTTCCAGGACGACACGGCCCCAATTCTCGAGCGATCCACCGACAGCAGGTTTGAGAGTGATCTTTTTCATCATAGGGCTCTATGTCGTAGTCGGTGTCATCGTTTCCGGAAGGAGCAGTTAACGGCCGACGTTCCCCGTTACCACTGCCGCCGCCACTCATGCCTGTATGGAAGGATGGAGGGAGAGGGAGGGGTGAGAACGTTTGCGGGGTATGAGTAATTGATGGTCTCAAACGTCAAAAAAGCACATCTGTGATGTACATAGAGAAACAGAGGCAGGAGGGAAGAGATGAGATTGCGATCCGGAAGGGGTGTGTGAAACCTCAATGTGATTTGGATGTACGATAATGTATTATATAGAATAAATCTGAAAAGTTTTGGTGGTACTGACTGCTCCTTCTATTCAGAGCGGTGCCTTGGATGTGTGAGCTGTAATCGGTAGCGGTTGATTGTCCCCCCACAAACAGGACTTTGGATCCGACGGATGCACCGGAGAGGCCGCCGCGGGCTTGACTGAGCACATCGGTGCTCCATATGGGCGCAGCCGCCGCAGTGAGTGATGAAACAATGATCGCGAGTATAACGATCATAACACCTGATAGGGAGGAGGAAGAGGGAGGAGCAGAGATATGATGATGAGTGACGGCGTTGTTGTGAAATTATGGTATTCACTAATGCAGTGTGTGATGCACGATAGAGAGGAACGTTTTTGATCTATTTCATATAGAGAGAAAAACGATTGTGGTCTTATATCGGCCGGTGGGGAGAATTGAACAGAACAGAATAAAACGAGGGGAACGCGGCGGATAAGGGACGGAATGCGAGAGAGAGATAGAGCAATGGATTATATCAGATGTTCACTGTGAATTGTCATTCTGACTGATACGGTCATATTTGGTTTGTTGGTTGTGTGAGTCTTCGGTTACATTTCGTCGGCACCAGTTTATCAGATATGGAGAACTCAACAGTCCACCGAACACTATTGCGATCGAACCGTATCGCACCAGTACAGCATTGCCCCAGTATGCCGCATTGATTTCGCCCTCAGTTGGCGGAGTGGGACCATAACCCTTCGGACCAAATGTTGCCACAAATGTGCCAAGCGCAGAAATGATCGTACCAACGAGGACCAACCCCGGACCGAACTTTGTGAACCACCAAGAGAGGACTTTACGATTGTTTTGTTGTTGTGAGTGCCGAGTGGCAGCCGCGTGACCGCCGTCTGCGACAGGTACTTTGTTCTGGTCGGGGAGTGGCGAGGAACGAAGTGACAATCTGAGAGTGAAGACCCATCTAACGAATCACATACATCGGGGCTTGGATGAGGTTTGGTTTTTTCAGTGTTGCTTGGATGATCTTGATGACGAAGCTCGATACCAAGCACCTTACAACCCTCGCAGAAATCCAAAGGAGGAAGCCCCCTTCTATTGATGAGCTCCTCGCGCAAGCTCCCACAATCCTTTTGCATCTACCATAAAACAAAAACACATAACGATGAAAGAAAGAGACTCTGGGGTTAAGAAGTGGCGTGAGTCAATCGGATATGAACGGAGGGAGGTGACGATGAAGTTGGAGTGATAGGCATGGTCAGTTCTTTCGGCAGAGTTCGATTTGACCAGTCCAGCCAAATGATGGTTCCGCTTGGTGTACGGCGCCTCGGATGGTTAGCAACCAACCATTTCGTGCCTCCTTTTTCAATACAAAACGGGCACTCGTCCATAATGTCGATCCGTTTGTAATCATCGAAGAGATCATTCGCTGTCTTGCCGCATGTCTGCGAGTGCTCACAAACCCAAGTGTCGGAAACGGAAGAGAGAGCAATGTGCAGTCTTACCGGGCCACTCTCTTTCTTCGGAGCAGAGGTCGGTGTTGCATCAAAATCGAACACCCGTGTGAATTCATCGTCGTCGTCGACGGCGGTGGTTGCGGCTGTCGGTGGAGACGCCGTCGGTTTACTGTGATTCACCCTGAGGTGAACGGTGGGGGATGGAGTGGATGTCGGGGCGGCGGGCAATGCCAATTGTTTCGTTATTGTTCGCTTTGACCAATCGAGCGGAACGATGTCTCCTGCCGCTGTGAGTCGCCGTGGGTGGTTTGCGACACACCATTTCGTACCTCCCTTGTCGATGCAAAACGGACATTCGTCCATGAGCCTGATCGATTTGTAATCATCAAAGAGATCATTCACCGTCTTGCCGCAAGTCTGACAACAACAACGGTCCAAATGAGCGGTCGGAGTCAACGGAAGAGGGAGCGGTCTCCTCCCTTACCGGTTCATCCTCCTTCTTCGGAGCATGCTCGTGTTTTGTAGAGGTGTCGAAATCAAACAGCTTTGTGAAGTCGTCCTCCGCTACTGCTGCGCCGGTGACAGCCGTCAGTGAATGTGACACGATTCCGCCATAATGCGAACCATTAGCCTTCGTCGATAACAGCTTTTTGGTGCTTGACGGAGGCTTACGTACGATTTTAGACGCCGACATGCAATGAGAACTGATCGTCATCAAACAGAATACACAACGACCTGAGCTCTCTCTAAGAAACTCGTGACTGTTGATCTCCTGCTGAGTGAATGGACAAATCTGAACAGAACAGACAGTCAAGTGAGTGAGGAGGAGAGGGGGGTCGGTTACATACCAGTTTACCATTCTCTGTGCTTATCTCACTTTGTAATTCCAGGAGGGCAATGCGAGGATCCTCAAAATAGCCACCACCCTACAACCACGATTTTTTTGTGTCTGGTGAGGGTGGATGGAAGCAGCGGCAGTCCGTACCGGGAAGCTGGAACGTCCCAAAATGATGTTTTTACGGTCAATGAACCGGAGTGCCTTCCATTGCGAGAGATCAGAGGTGATATTGATTTCAGCGTACGCCACCACGAGGATAATGAAGTCACGCGGCATCTGCCAATCGATGAGCAGTTGTTGCTCCAATGTTCGCTGGTTGTCGCGGGTGTATTTTGGTTTGGATGATGTGCCCCGCGGTGCTGGTGGAGAGAAAGCGACCATGATTACGCCACCACCATCAACACCTGCGCCAGCCATTCGGTCTATCGGTGGAGAAGGAAGGGGCGTTAGCATCCCATTCGATGTGAGTCGATACGCCAACTCAAAATGGAGTCCATCGGCGTGTTTGTCACTCTGCGGGTGCGTGGAAGGGAATGGAGGGGGTGGGTGTGTGGGTGTGTGGGTGTGTGGGTGTGTGGGTGTGTGGGTGTGTGGGTGTGTGGGTGTGTGGGTGTGTGGGTGAGCGGTGTCAACGAATGCACTCTGACGACCCAGGGAGGGATGGAGGGAGAGAGGGATGAGCGAATCAATCAGTGAGGATGCGATTGATGTGTGTAAGCGGGGTAAACGTTTTGCTGTTATGAAAAAATACAAAAAACGAATTATCGATGGACGCGGAGATGACGTGTGAGAGAGGGCTGACGGATACCGCCGATGTGGGAGCGATGAGACCGTCGTGACCGCGTTTATGAGCGGAGACACGACTCATCCAAAGAAGTGATCGTGAATTTGACGAGCGATGGCGTGGTTGGCATGTAACCACTGACGAAGCTGAGTAATCGTTTTACCGGATAACGCAGGGTAACGACGGCGTAACTGCGCCACACACACATACGAATGAGTGAAACCGTGTCAAACGCGGATTGGATCCCATTACCGCTTTGAGTTTCTTGCTGCGTGATGCTTTCACCGCCACTCCACCGCCGACCGCTGCGCCGACACCGACGAACGCCAGTGCGACCCAACCAACCGGCCCTGATAATACCGCACCGGCAACGAGGGCACCACCGGCCGCACCCACGGCACCGCCCGCTGCCAGATATTTGTATTCAGGGTCTTTAATATATCCGATGATATTATCAATTACAACACCGATCGCTAAAACCATTGTCCTGAGAAGGAAAGAACGACACAAGCTCAGCAAACACATCACTGACACTATCCTGCATGCACGCGCGCGGTTCTGCGTGTCTCACGCCGTGGATTGGTCATTTTTGATACACAGTAGTTTGATTGGTTGTTTGCGGAGAGAACAAACGTATCACAGAAACGCGACACACATACTTGCTTGTTGATTTTGTTGTGCAGATGGCCGTCGATTCGATCCTGGTGTACGATTTCGCCTCGGCCGATATCGCCCGTGTACCAACATCGAGGTCCAATTTCTATACACGCGTGTGTCGTTTTCTCGGTCGTACGCGACGATGGGAAAAGCTTCAAAAGAGCGTCTGGACCACTATTCATCCACTGCCGTTTGGTGACGCCGAAGACGACGCCGATGCATTGGCGGATTTCGTCAAAAATGACATTGGCCTTGTTCCAACCAACAACACTTCCATTCGTGTATTCCGCACTACCCATCCCCATGATGCGTTGGCGAGTGCCAGCGACGACGACGACGATGATGACGATGATGACGACGACGGCGACGATGACAATGACAGCGATGGCGACAGCGGCAGCGATGATGATGACAGTGGCAGTGACAGCGGCAGCGGCGATGGTGATGACGAAGTAGAATAAACACTCCCCGCACTCACACTAACAAAATTCGTTGTCCTCAACAGTCTGGCGTGATACTAATCATTTCTCATCCGGCGTTCGTGCAGATGAAGCGATCAATACAAGATCCGGAGCCTTCACCGCGTCCCACCAAACAGCACAAACACGTACGTTGACCCGTCGTCTTTTCTCGTACAGTTCACGTAAGGACGGTTGATTGTAGATTGATGTTGCTTCACACGAGAATGATTCGGCCTGCTCCGCAACACCCGTGAAAAAGACGATCCACACCACAGGAGGACCGGCTCCGAGAAAGCGACTCGCCACGACCGTTCCCAATAAGAAACCACTCTCCACAGGTGTTAAAATCCCAATCTCCATAGCAATGCCGGATACGCAGCTGAAAGCTCCCGAACAGGCGTTGATTCCCGCCTCCGTCGCCACCGCCACCGCCACCGCCACCGCCTCTGCATCGGAGAAAGCACCGCAAGCGAAACCGACGACGACGACGAAGCAGCCCATTCCATCTGTGTTGCAACACGCCGATGACGGGGTACGTGACATAACCCTCTCTCTTTACTATTATTCATTCGTTTCTCTCTCCCTCCCAACACAGCGGAGGTATTACAAACGTCACTCGGCAAAATATCTCTTCGTTCCGGCACATCGTCTCAAGCGCTCTGCTCGTTACACCGATGCTGAACTCGCAATCAAACCGATCACGCTCGAGTCGAAAGAACGAGACAAATTCGTTGTACGTTTCTATCCGACAGCCTCCGCCACATACTCAGTAACTCTCGGTGTGTTTTTTCACAAGGCTTCGAAGCGCGAAGTGGTTTCGGGATGTTATTCAATGACCGTAACGAATCTCATCTCTGAATGGAGCACGGCACTGAGTCAAGGCAACGCCATTCGTTACCCATCACCGAAACCGGAATCGGGAATCGCACAACTGCCGTCGCAGGACGTTCTCGACTGTGCCGCACAGCTCTTTCTCCTCATCCTCGCGACCAAACGCTCATGGGGTTGGGAATTCTGATCGATCTCGGTGATCTGTTAAGAGTCAATCGCGTTCTGATCTTTGTCTCTCTTACTCCGGCATTCACCCATCCATTCTATTATGTAAAGCTTCTGCATTACGAATCTCAGAGGTGGCCAACGTTGTAAGACGGGGAAGATATAGAGAAAAACGGTCAATCCGTGTCTTGTGACAATGAAGGCGTCGGGGTCGACGCCGCAGACGCTGACGCTGGCAACACCAACACACCACTCGCACCACAACCCAAATGTTTCTTTGCGAGCTGGACAAGCAAACGATGTTCGACCGAGAGATCCGATTCCCATTGTTGTTGGAACGATTTGAATTCGGTTTCCGCGGTGGTTTCGTTCTGCGAGGCTGTGTTCAGTTCGTCGTTGACGGATGCGAGTGCGGTATTGAGCTGGTGCGCTGTGCGCTGAGCATCGTCCAACTGTTGAGTGAGTCGATCGATTTGCTGTTTCAGATCGGCTGCTTTGAGATCAGCAGCGCGTTTGGCTTCAGCGAGTTCCTCACGTCGATTGCGAAGCGTTTCCACACGAAGAGACGATTCCTTCCAATCGGATTCGAGAGAGTGAAACCGCGTGTCATCCGATTCCACATCGGCGGTGATATCGGCGAGTGTTCGCTGGCGTTTGGGTGGTTGGGAAAGAGGAGTGGAGGGGAGTGAAGGAGCTGTGGGAGTGGAAGGCGTTTTGCGTTTGTGTGTGTTGAGAGGTGGTGGTGGGTGAGGGGGCGGTGGAAGTGATGCCGATGACGACGAAGAGGAGGGTGTTGGGAGTGGGGCTGGTGGTGCGGGTGCTGGCGCTGATGGAAGTGGGGATGGGAGTGGTGGTAGCAGCGGCGGAGGCGACCGTAGTGTCCGGGGTGATGTCAATGACGGCGGTCGAAAGCTCAACTGTGAAAGGGATAACGGTTTTGCCGCCGCCCCACCAGCGATTGCGCCAGCAGCGTGAGGAGGAATCGGTGATGGTGAAGCCACTCGGGAACGGGGAGGCAACACGTGCGCGGCAAGCTCTGCATCATCAAAGTCGAACACATCGCCGTCGAGGTCATCGATGAGTGCGGGCGCTGCGGCTGCTGTGATCGGTGTGGAGGACGGGATGTGTGTTGGCGGTTCCAATTGCGGTTTGGGTGTATGCATTGGCGGTTTTGGTTTGGGTTTGGTAGCGAGCGCGAGCACGGGAAGAGGAGGAGGCGATCGGACCGCAGTGGCGAGTGTTTCTGCCGTTCCACCATACCGCATGAGCAGTCGAGTGTTGGGTTCAATCGATTCCGATTTGGTCCAGATATTGATGGATCCCCGTGCGACGTCCACACGGAACTCGACATTCGGTGGTGTGTTCTTCTCTGCTTTGTTGATCAACGGCCCAATGGCTTGAATGTGTTGTGGCGATACGCAATGCGGAATGGCGAGTTTATCACCCCATGCAATGCAGTACACACCGCACGGATGCTTGTCCAATTCCGATGCGCTGACGACGATGAAATCACCGAACGTCCCGATCTTGGCATCGGGTGGGAGTGTAGTGTTGATTCCTGTGTATACATCGCGACCACGTCCCCGTGATGATTTGACAGTGAGATCGCCCCACGGCGTGGGGAAGACTGGTGGCGTGGCCCGGGTCTCCTGTGTGTGTGAGAGGAGAGTGAGAGGAGAGTGAGAGGAGAGTGAGAGGAGAGTGAGAGGAGAGTGAGAGGAGCGAGGAGGAACGCGGGGGCGTACCATCGCGTCAGTGAGTTCCTTGCGACCAACGACAGCTGCTGCTACCTCTGCCATTTTTTTCGAATCTGCAGCGCGCGCCAAACAAAAACACATATCACAGTCAACTGAGTCGTTCTTTCAGATGGCGTTGCGCGAGTTCATCGGAGGCACCGGGCTCGGTGCGGTTCACAGAATCATACTGAGTTATGTCGATGTGAAGTGGCAATTCGATACAGATAAGCAAATGGTGGGATATGCTGAAACGGATTCGATGCTTCACCGCTTGATCATTGCCTGTGACGGAAGGTACAGGCCTCTTCTTCATTGACATCTGCACCTCACCCTCGGATCGATGCGTAGACACTTTCACAATGTGTTCTCCGGTTCTCACCCACGCGACGGTTCCGGGATCGCAACGCACTATCTCTCACTGCTCGTACGCGTCCGTCTCGTAACATCTGACGGCGAGGAAGCGGTATATACCGCTTCATTGGGTTGGTCAATGGATCACATCGCTCTTATGACCGTCGATAACTTTTGGGAGTACGATCGTTACGACAATCGCTATGATGGTACCAACGGCTTCTCCGCAGCTCAGCTGCCGCTCATATAACCCATTCCCCTGTCAGGCGATGTGACTGCGGCGTACATCATTATGCCGGGACCGGTCACGTACACGAACGACAGAAAGAATCCGATCTTTCGAGAATGGAAGTTTCGACTGAATGATAGTGTATTGCAGTTGACGACTGCCCGCGGTACTCACTTGTATGACGTGCCGCTTGCGAGCTGGAATGACGACGATAGCAACGACGTCGCGTTTGAAATTCACGTCAAAAACTTCCGATTTGAGCCAGATCTTCCATTAGTTGATGACGATTAGTCCGATCCCTCTCCCTTCCTCTTGTGATCGAATGTAATCGAATGAACATTAAAGTTTTACAGACAGGGGTGTGGATTTGGGTGTTGTAGAGGGAATGTGAATGGTCGTTGGTGGTTGATCATCGCGGAGACTGTAAACAGGAGGTCATGGGATTAGATAAGGCGTGGCGAAGTGGCATGGTACGGTTACCTTATTAAAACTGAACACCGTGATCCTTGAACCCCTGTATCATAATTAGGAATCCTTCAATTGCCTCAATTGCGTACTTATTGGTTGGCATCGGAACCGGCTTTCCCTCCATGAATCGGTTTGACATCTCTGCGAGATAATCGTCGACGAGTTCGTACTCGCCATCAGGATACTTCTTTTGTAATTTATCACCCCACTCCGTTGTGGCTTTCAGCGCTGATCCCGTGACATCGAACGGACCGCTCTTCGGAAACACCGGGCGTACGTTGTCTGCCTTTGGTTTGTACACGAATTTACTGTCGGATGATAACGGGTACGGCGTCCAACCCGAGTGTGTAAACATCGGCGCCACCTTTGTTGTCGGAGATGCGGCCGTCGTGGTAGCTGTTACAAATTTCGCGTCAGTGAAAACTGCCATACTGGGACTGACGGAGGGTGGGGGAGGAAGGGATATGTGAATGAAGAATGAAGAAATTGTGGTCAAAAGAATATCCTTTAAATACACGAAAGAAAAAAAAACAACTAACGAACGACATGGTTCGCACCACGTTTTTGGAGGTGGAGCTTCTTAAACACGCCGGGTCCTCCGAACTGTGCTTCGATGGCTGCGGCGAGTCCTTGCACGTCGGCAGTGGCTTGCATACGAGTGAATCGGATGAGTGACTGACATACCGACGCCTGGGTTTTGTCCCATCGCGTCGCATTGATGAGCTTATTGATATGATAGTATACCGTCGTGGGGTTGTAGCCACGCGCATCGACTACCTTTGTGTCCACGTCGTATTGAAATCCCCAATGATGAAGAGCCATCTGCACAACCGCGAACAAAATTCAAAACACAGACAAGCAAGTGTTGTGATCTTACATACATGTACATGTACATGTATGTGCGCTCGTTCAGATGTCGGGACCGTCGGTCTCAAAGAAACGCAAAGCAGACCACACCAAAGAATCGTATGATCACGCGTCGTTAGCTGTCGCCGAGTTATCACATGAACTCGATCGCATAGTGACTGCCGCCCGTGGGTCTCCATCAGCATTGGATGCCGTGGCAGTATGGGCCAAATCTTTGCGAAGTGTTGTACGGCGAGTGACTCATGCTCCAGCTCCAGCTCCGGCTTCAGCGACCGCCGCTGCTGCCCTTCCACCATCGACGGCATCAGTGGTTCCGCCACCACCACCCCCGTCCGCATCATCATCTCCCTCTACACATCCGCCGCATCCCAAACGTCAAAAGACCCAACCACTCAGTCCGGGATGGGAAGCGGCATTCCCTTCTCCGTCTCCTCCTCCACCCACGACCGTTGACAGCGGAGCCGCAACAGATGTCGAAGAGAACGTCCCCAGTGATGACGATGAGAAACACGGCGCCCTCGCTCGTTCACCCTCGAACATCACCCAACTGTTTATCGCGTTGCATGAGCAACTGACTCGTTCTCAATCCACCCGTCCAGCAGCCACAGCGGTGGTTCAATTCGGGCAGCAACCACCGACGATTATCTCACCCACTCCACCGACTCCAACAACCCCAGTGACTCAACAAACGAAACCTGTCCCTGCCTCTGTATCCTCCTCTTCTTCCTGAGAGAGAAATCGATTTATTCAATGCCGATGGTGGTGGGAGAGGGAGCAGCAGCAACATTCGGCCTCCGCAGTGCCTGTTTGACTGTTCGGATGGTTTCCATCGCTGTTTCGTATTTGGCTAACGCTTCCTTGGTTCCGTTGAGACGATCGGCTTTCTCTTTCAACGCGGTACGTCCGAGGTTGATTGATTTCGTGTACTTGGCCATCACGGAAACATACTCGATTTCGAGCAGTTTGAGTTCTTCCTCACACCCGGTGTACTCGGCGGTCATTTCTGCGATGTGGGCCTGGGGGGAAGGGGAAATGGAACAGAGGGTCAGCGGAAGTTAGAGAGAGAAGAAAAGAGAACAAACCTTGACCGTAGCGATATCAATGTCGTCATCATCGCCAGTGATTGATGCAGGAGCAGGGGCGGGTGGTATCGCCGTCTTTCCATCGTCACCGTTGGTTCTTTGTTTCTTGGTGGGACGTTGCGCACCGTCTTCATCCTCCCGTTTCACGGCAGCCTTCGGAGTGGCATACGGATCGACCTTGGTCTCATCTCCGCCGCCGTCGTCGTGATCGCTCACGTAGAGAAGCTCCGGCTCCGGTTCGGGCGGTGCTGCACGCTTCCGCTTCGCCTTTTCATTCTTGAGCATTCGAAGGATTTGGTCGGTGGTGGCGGTGAGTTTGTGTTTGAGACGATACCGACTGATCAATGGTTCGATATGCCCTTTCGAGAGATTCCAGTGATGATCGTCGCCGAATTTGATGAGTTGAGTTCGTTCATCGTCAGTGAACACGCGATGGGGAGGCAGCGGTGGTGGTGGCTGTGCCGGTGGCGGTGCCGGTGGTGGTGGTTCCGTGCTGTGTTTGGAATCGATTGTCTTGGAATTCGTTCGGACAAACCGGCACACTTCATCATAATCATATCCGTTCTGCTGACACCAGGCTTTGGCTTCGTGTGTCTGATGGGGGATGGAGAGTACGCTGATGTACGGCGATGGCGTGAAAGGATGTTGGGAGAAGGGGGATACACGGGAGAGAGACACACCTCCATCTTCGATTGGGTTCGAGCTGCATACGCTGCGATCCTTTTCACTACCTCTTCACCGAAACCGAAGCTGCCTACCGCTACCGATGCCATCTGCATATGCAGAACAACGATGACAATGAGTTGAAGCGGTTGATAATATAAAGAGTGGAAAGAGAGAAAGTAGGAAAACAGTGCGGTCACAGTTTAGGAAGAAGAAGGGACAGGTATAGGACCAGCACCAGCACCAGCACCACCGCCAGCACCAGGCACAGGTGCGGCCGCCGAGTTCGACGCTGCCGCTGCAGTGAGAAGAGAGAGACCCGGTGCTGATGTACCATTGCCAGCGGAGGCGGAAGCGGCAGTGGATGAGGATGCGGCAGTGATGAACCCTCTCAGAGCGAGCTTCGCTGCTTTCATTTCTTCCACCGCTTTCTGGTATTTGCTGATGGCCTCCGGTAATCCCGCCATCAGTGCTTCTTTTGTTTTGATCTCAGCTTCTGCGGCTTTGATTCGGGCTTTGAGTGGTGTCGCTTTCGCTGATAGCTCCCGCCATTCTTTTAGGTCGACGGCGAGATTTGCCTTGAGAGTGTAGATCTCGGATTGAATGCGTTTCTGTGGTGGGGATGGGGTGGGGTGGAAGCGTGTCAATCAATCACAGTGGTCCCTGTGTCGGTCGCATACCGATGTGGTCTCAATGTCTTCATCGTCGTTGTCGTCGTCAGCGGCGGATGTCATCATCTTCTGACGTTTTTTCGGAGGATGTTGTGACGCGGTCGGTGGCGCCGGTGGTGGCGGTGGCGGTGGGGCTGGTGGTGGTGGATGAGGTGGATCCATTGGAGCGGCTCCCGCAGCAGTTTCGATCGATTCGACGGGAACCGTTGGGACATCGTCGTCATTGTCATTTGCTTCGCGTGGGCGTCGAGTACCACGGCGTGATGCTGTTGTTGCGGGGGCGGTGGCGGTGGACGTGGCAGAAGCCGATGCATCCGTCGGTGTCTTCTCAGCAGCGTCCTTCTGCTTGCGATGCCATCGAAGCACCTTCCCGAGCACCTGTTCTTCCGTGAGCCCGAAATCGGTGTGTTCGTTCAAAAACTGCTGGATGAGCGGCTTTGCTTTGGATGGCGCCGTGGGGCACGTCGGACAGAACGCTTCCAACTGTGCATTGATATGCGGTGGACTGCGAAGGGGTGTGGTACGTACAATACCGGAGATGGGTCGGACAGGCGGAGGGTGAAGGGAGTCAGACAGATCAGTGAGGAAAGAAATGTGATGCGAGACAGTAGTGAGTCATACAATGATCGGGGTTTCTTCTTCTGTTTCGTAACGACCGCTACATCGTCCTCATCACCGTAAGGATCGGTAGCATTGCTGTCGTGTGAGTCTTCCTCATCATTGTTGATTCGGCGGGTCGCCATCTGTCCACGCACACACACGCGCGATCGAGAAAGTGAGGTGAGGCAATATGTCCTCACGCAAGGACAAGGCAACACGATAATGAATGCGTCATTGTTCGTTTTTGTTTGCGCTTTCACGTGAATGGTGGACTGACTGTGAAAGCGTAATGGTTTGGTCCCTTTCTGTATGCAGCAACCGATTCCAACTGATCAGAAAAAAAAGAGAGACACGACGCGCGGGAGAGTATCGCATGGAAGACAAACGAACGAATGATACTTCCAATTCATCTGCCGCGATCATGCGTCTGGTGCACGTGACAGACAATGAATTGGTGGCAACGACCACGGGACGACGATGGACTGTGGCACGCGATTGTCACAACCACAACCCAGGCACGTCCTCCTTAGCGGTGAACTCTTCGCCGATGTGTCACACACACGCTCACCTCACGCCTACACACACGCATGCTTTGAGAACGATCGTGAACAACCGCTCTGCTACTGACACCACGCCCCTTCCATCGTGCTGTTGATGATGATAGGCCGATTTTGACGCACGGGCCGCTCCACGGTTTGTCATCGTCGTTTGACACCGCCATCCAACCACCATTGTTCTATCTATCAGACCACACACCGCCGTCCAACAAACAGCCGCGGCCAGCACACAGCGCATCAGCATCGCACAATTCAAAAAAATCCGCCAACATGCAGCATCAGTGACTGTCAACGTCCATTCCACTCCCAGGCCTGTTTCGAGGCCGAGGATCCGTTGTCGCGCGAACTGGTATCACAGATCAATCCCTCTGACTCCACCTCTCTCCCGTTGTCGTCTTCTTGTGTCGGTCAGCAGTATCGCGATACAATAACGTGGTCAGTTCGACAACACCCACTCGCTGTTGACAAAATCGGTAACAAACCTTGTCGCTCCGTCTCTCCTTTTTCTCATTCACTCGTACTGTCTCGCCGTTACTCACCCCTATCCTCCTCGCTTTGTCTCTACTCTCCTCCCTTCCCCCCACAGATGTCCGGTTACGCTCCATTATCTCCATTATCTCCGTTTAACCCGTTCGACCTATCAGTCGACAATACGTCCCGTGTCATTGGTTTCGGTGGCGCTCCCGCTGGCGCTGGCGGTGGAGCGGGGGCGGGGCCGGGCCCGGGTGCTCTCATCCGAACGGAATCGAATGCGTTGTTGTCATACGCACCACCGCCACCACCGCCGTCAGCGGTACGTTCGGATTCCATAGGACAGTTATTCATGCCACCAGCAGCAGCAGCGGCACCGACGGTGTCACCCGCGTTACTCTCGTCATCGTCAGCATCGGCATCGGCACCGGCGTTGTCATTGTCAACCCCCTTAACACCCGAACTCAAACGTAAAGCATTTGAACAAATCATCCGTAAAGAAAAACCCCGTGTCAATGAGAAAGAACTCGTATCACAATTCCGTACGCATGTCACGTGTCGTTTATGTGATCATATGTTGAGCTATTCACGAACCAAAGAACGAACGTGGTCGTGTGGTCATTCCATTCATTTACGATGTCTCAATGGTAAAACACTGAAACCGGATCACTGTGGCTATTGTGATCAGAAAGCCAGCGAAATCTCATTCGAGGAAGCCACCCGAGGATTGATCGGTTCCGTTGTGTTTGGTCCCTGCAAACCACAAAAGAAGGATCGTATTGATGTTTGCTCGCCGTGTCGTGAAGTGTTACCGGTGGGTGACAAACAGGCATGGTTGATCCATCGCGAGGTGTGTGTGTATGGTATTCGACCGTGTTCGAAATGTCACAAAGCATTCACGGTGAGAGCGATGCGTGATCATCAGGATCAGTGTGCGGTATGTCCGTTGGGTTGTGGTGCCATTGGATCTCGCGAATCAATCGCCAAACACGATTGTCTGTATTTTGAATATCAGCCGCCGTTGTCATCGTCCGGATCGCCGCCCGAGGTCAGCGCGGGGGCGGGGGCGGGGGCTGGAAACGGCACGACGACGACCGGTTCTGAGTCTCGTAAACGCAAAACCCCTTCACCGCCCACAGCGACTGATACCGCAAGCGCCGGCGCTGGTGCTGGTGCCGGCACGAGTGGTGTCACCGCCAACAGCAATGGTGATGCACCGGCTCTGAAACGTATGAAATTATCCGAACCACCCGTGGCTTCGTTGCTTGCCGCCTCCGCTACCAAATTCAAACCCTCCGCCATTGCCATCGCGGCCGAATCTGATTCCGATCAAGAGTGCTGTCACGAACCCGGTTGTCATTGGAAAGGTAAATCCGTGAAGAAACACGCGGCAAAGAAACACATCAAATCAAAGAAAATGAAGAAACCGGTGACCGACAGCACGTCCTCCGAATCCGACGCCGATGCCGCCGACGATGGTGATGGTGATGATGATTAA
>Ga0134125_10000601_pt1 | contig 47772 bp, 40 predicted proteins | sample KB31751_FD_96464 | JGI IMG/M metagenome (GOLD analysis project Ga0134125, IMG submission 96464) | Terrestrial soil microbial communities with excess Nitrogen fertilizer from Kellogg Biological Station, Michigan, USA - KB3-175-1 | ecosystem: Environmental > Terrestrial > Soil > Unclassified ...
AACAAACAAAGGAATAAACACCTAAAAATCAATCAATTTATGTAATCATAAAAAACTCCTTTTTTTCAAAAACATCAAAATCCGCGCTTTTGAAAAAAAGGAGTTTTTAGAGGTTACCTTAAGGCATTAGTCCTTTTTTGACTTCAGACTAAAACCATATTATCGATCAGCCTGGTTTTGCCAACCCGCGCCGCCACGAGCGCTACTATTTTCCTGTCATTTTCTTTGGCAGGATTAAGCGTATCGCCGTTTGCGATCTCAAAATATTCAAGCACCACCCCGGGTTCCTGACCTATCATTAATTGAGCGTCCTTTTTTAACCGGGGAATATGGGTCGCGTCAAAATTATTCTTAAGCCAATTAAGTGTTTTAGACAGTACCAGGGCATGCAGGCGCTCATCGGGAGTTAAATGGACATTCCTGGAGCTCATCGCCAGCCCGTCTGCTTCACGTTTTATCGGGCACATCACCAGCTTAACAGGCAGTTGCAGCATCTCAACCATCTTACTGATGATCAAAAACTGCTGGTAGTCTTTTTGCCCGAAAAAGGCGGTATCCGGTTTAACCAGCCTGAACAATATCGAAACAACCTGTGTAACACCCTGGTAATGCCCCGGCCTGAATTCCCCTTCCAGCAAATGCTCCATCTGGCCTAAAGGCAAATGCCATTGTTCATGCGTATCATAAATTTCATTTACGCCGGGATTGAATAGAACATCGCAGTTTACAGCTTCCAGCATTTTAATATCAGCCTCTATCGTCCGCGGGTATTTTTCCAGGTCTGCCGGGTCGTTAAATTGGGTTGGGTTAACAAAAATGGTGCAAACAACAATGTCGTTACCTGATTGAGCTTCCTTTATTAACGAAAGGTGGCCCTCGTGCAGCGCGCCCATGGTGGGCACCAGGCCGACCGTTTTATTTAAGCTCCGAATTTGTAGTAAATACTGCTGCAGGGCTTTCCTGGTGGTAAAAATCTCCATTTAAATGAACCTGTTTCCTGGTGTGATTCGGCCACAGGATTACACCAACCCGTTGCCAAAGTGGGCAAAGGTGGGCATTAGCTTAATATTTACCAAAAGTTACTTGCATAAATGGTTGCCAGTTCATATAATAATGCTTATATTTGCACACTCAAATTTTTTTGACTTTCTTATAATTTAATACAGATATAGTGATGGGTAAATCTAAGCTCTTGTTTATAACTCACGAAATGTCGCCGTTCCTTGAACTCTCAAAAATTTCTGAAATTACACGCCAGCTCCCGCAGGCCATGCAGGAAAAAGGTTACGAAATACGTATCCTGATGCCGCGTTTTGGAAATATCAACGAGCGCAGGAACCGCCTGCATGAAGTGATCCGTTTATCGGGAATGAATATCATCATTAATGATAACGACAATCCGCTGATCATTAAGGTTGCCTCTATCCCTGCCGCGCGTATGCAGGTTTATTTTTTAGATAACGAAGAATATTTCCAGCGAAAATATGTTTTTGGCGATAAGGACGGTAAATTCTACGCTGATAACGACGAACGAATGATCTTCTTTTGTAAAGGCGCACTTGAAACAGTTAAAAAATTAGGCTGGGCGCCGGATGTTATTCACTGTCACGGCTGGATGAGCGCGCTGGTGCCTGCTTATCTGAAAACAACGTATAAAGACGACCCGACGTTTAAAAATTCGAAAGTAGTTTATTCTATTTATGAAAATGATTTTACGGACAAGATGGGGCCTGATTTCGCCCAAAAAGCGGTGATGGGCGCAATGACGGAAAAACACACGAACGTTTACAAGCCCGGAAGCAATTCCGCATTATATGCCGGCGCCGTGAAGTACAGCGACGGGATAATTTTGGGCAGCGAAAGCATTGACGAGGAAGTGTTAAATAATGTTAAAAACAGCAATAAATCCGTTTTAGAATTTGATTCCACTTCAGATTTCGAAAATTATTACAATTTTTACGACGAAATTGTCAATGAAGAATTGGCACATGTTGTATAAGCTTTGAGATCATTATATATGAAATTTTTCCGGTTAGACTTATTAACCCTGTTAATAAGTCTTTTTATTTTGAATAGTTGTAAAAATCAGGATGCGGTTGGATTGGCGGGAAGTACAACCGGGCAATTAAGCGGAACCCTTGTAGATACCTCCACCATATATACCAATACCGTTTTAGATGACTCAGTGGCAACGTCGGTAAGTGCCGGGTCAGGTACTACAAAAAGCCCGCTTGGGTTTTTCAACGACCCGATTTTTGGCTTAACCGAATCCGGTTTAGCGACAGACATTGGTTTACCTGTATCGTATTCGCCGCCAAGCGGTACTGTGGTTATCGATTCGGCGCTGCTCGTTTTGCATTATGCCGATGGTTTTTACGGCGATTCGGTGGCGTCAAATTATAAATTAAACGTATATCAGCTAGGCGAACGTTTTTATTCGGGCACTACGTATTACAACGACAAGCAATGGAAATACGATCCGAACAACTTGCTTGGATCCCTTACCTTTAAGGCACGCACGCACGACTCCGTTAAAATTTATAATATTATAACCGGCAAGCCAGACACCTTAATAAAGGCGGCGCCGCAGATCCGGGTACCCATCAACAAAAATTTTGTAAGCAGCATTTTGTTTAATGCAAGCAGCACCACGCTTGGATCCCAAACAATTTACCAAAATTTAATAAAGGGGATGTACCTTACGCTCGACAAAACGCAAACCACCGGCCCGGGCGGTATTTTTATGATCAAATCGGATACGCTGACTGTTTATTACCGCAATATAAACGGCTCGACCATCGATACCTTGTCTACAAAAATACCGGTTTCCAATTTTGCGGCCCAGATAAAACACACACCTTCGGCGGCCGTGCAAACGGAGCTTAATAACACCTCATCTTCGCGGCCGGTAATCTATTTACAGGGTCTCGCCGGGTTAAGGGCAAAGATCAGCTTCCCGGGCTTATTGTTAAACTTGAGGAACAGCTTACTAAGTAAAGACAGCGACATCGTTATAAACCGCGCCGAGGTAGTGGTTACGCCCCAGCCCGGTACGGATATTCCTTACAAGCCGTCGCCGAAATTAACCATGTACCGCCTGGATATAGCACATCAGCGTAGTTATGTCGAGGATGCTAACACAGCCGGCGATGCGCGGTCATTTGGCGTGGGCGTATTTGGAGGGTTTTATATCCCGACAAAAAAGCAATATCACTTCGTGGTAACTGCTTACCTGCAGGACCTGCTTCAAAACAGGACGATCGACTACGGCACCTATATATCGCCTGCGGATACGACCAATAAAAGCACTGTTGATATATTGTCGTCACAGATCGTTGCCGCTACCGCGCGTACGGTGGCTGGCGGCGGCGCTGATAAAACCTCGCCATATCGCATCAAGCTGAATATTATTTATACCAGGGTACGTAAATAGAAGAGAGATCAATGGTCAGAGATCAGCGATTGTAGGGCAGTACTAAGATCGTTCGGCTAAATCCTATCACTAATCACCAATCTCTAGCCTCTAATCACAACTATATGTAACAATTTACATAATTAACTTACTTTTGCCGTAAATACATTTATCATCATCTATGTGCGGAATTGTTGGTTACATCGGTTTTAGGGAAGCTTATCCCATTATTATTAAAGGACTTCACCGTTTAGAATACCGGGGATACGACAGCGCCGGTGTGGCCTTGCTCGATAAAGAGCTTAAAGTTTATAAAAAAGCCGGCAAGGTGGCCGACCTGGAAAATTTTGTTAAAGAAGTTAACCTTGAAGGCACCGTCGGTATGGGACATACGCGCTGGGCTACGCATGGAGCGCCAAGCGACCGAAATTCGCACCCCCACTCATCAGGCGACCGTAAGCTGACCATCATTCACAATGGTATCATTGAAAATTATGGCGTTATCAAGGAAACGCTTGTAAACAAGGGTCATATTTTTAAAAGCGATACCGATACCGAGGTGTTGATACACCTTGTAGAAGACATTCAAAACGAAACCGGCCTGGATATTCGCGAAGCCGTTCGGGTTGCGCTCAACAAGGTGATCGGCGCCTACGCTATCGTCATCATGAGCGCCGATGAGCCCGATCTTTTAATTGCCGCCCGAAAGGGAAGCCCCATGGTTATCGGCGTAGGCAAGGGAGAGTATTTCATAGCCTCAGATGCGACGCCGATCGTGGAGTACACTAAAAATGTGATCTATCTTAACGATAACGAGATCGCCTACGTGCGTCGGGAGGACCTGCTGATAAAAAATATCGATAATACCGTGCAAACACCCTATATCCAGCAGCTCGACCTGCAGCTGGAAATGCTGGAAAAAGGCGGTTACGACCACTTTATGCTTAAGGAGATATACGAGCAGCCCCGCTCCATCCGCGACTGCATGCGGGGGCGTATATATCCCGGAGAAGGCAAGGTTCAATTGGGCGGGATCAAAGAATATGCGGAGAAACTGAAAAACATCGATAGGATCATCATCGTGGCGTGCGGTACCTCGTGGCATGCGGGCTTGGTTGGCGAGTACCTGATCGAGGAATATGCACGCGTTCCGGTAGAAGTGGAGTATGCGTCTGAATTCAGGTACCGAAACCCTATCATCACCGAAAAGGACCTGGTGATCGCTATTTCGCAATCGGGCGAAACAGCCGATACAATGGCCGCTATCGAGCTTGCAAAAGAAAAAGGCGCCACCATTTTTGGTATCTGCAACGTGGTGGGGGCGTCAATTCCCCGCACTACACATGCCGGGGTATATACCCACGCCGGCCCGGAAATTGGCGTAGCTTCCACAAAAGCATTTACCGCCCAGGTAACCGTTTTAACCCTGATGGCTTTTTATATTGCCCAGCAGCGTGGCGCCATGACCCAAGGCCGCCTGGTTGAACACCTCACCGGCTTGAACGAGATACCCGGGTTGGTTGAACAGGCATTAACATCCAATGATCATGTCAAAAAGATCGCCGCTGAATTTAAAGATTCGAGCAATTGCCTGTTTTTGGGCCGGGGCAGCTCATTCCCGGTGGCTTTGGAAGGCGCTTTAAAACTTAAAGAGATATCTTATATCCATGCGGAAGGCTATCCCGCGGCCGAAATGAAGCACGGCCCTATAGCGCTGATCGACGACGATATGCCGGTGGTATTTATTGCGACAAAAGATTCGTCGTACGAAAAGGTGATCAGTAATATACAGGAAGTAAAAGCCCGTAATGGCCACGTTATCGCCATTGTTACCGAAGGGGATACCGAAGTGAAAGGTATGGCCGATTACGTGATCGAGATACCGCAAAGTGATGAAGCCTTTGTCCCTTTACTGGCTACCATCCCGCTTCAGTTGCTCGCTTACCATATCGCTGTGATGCGCAATTGCAACGTTGATCAGCCGCGCAACCTGGCTAAATCGGTGACGGTTGAGTAGTGAGCGGTCAATGGCGAGCGGTGAGTAGCTAACATAAAAGTGAATTCGTCGTTGTGAAAACACGCGAAAAAATATTGCAAAAATGCTAACTCATCACGATTTTCCCATTTGAGTACGCAGGTTAAGGTATAAAAATTTACAAATAGAAAAAATCAATAATTTATTGTATTTTAATAGCATATATCTATATCTTTGATTGTGCATGATTCCCGGCTCCGGACTTCTTGACTTGACTCTCGATTTCCTGGTTCTTGGCTCTCGACGCTAACTTAAATCACCATGACCATTACCCAGCTTGAATACCTGGTTGCCGTAGATACGTACCGGAGCTTTGTACAGGCGGCCGAAAAATGCTTCGTAACGCAACCCACGCTCAGCATGCAGGTGCAAAAGCTGGAAGACACGCTCGGCGTTAAGCTTTTCGACCGCAGCAAGCAGCCCGTCATCCCCACCGAGATCGGTGTTGACATCATTGCCCAGGCGCGTATTTTATTGGCCGAAGGTGAAAAAATAAAAGAAATTGTGAGCGACCGGGAGCGGGAGCTGTCGGGCGAGTTGAGAGTAGGTATTATTCCTACAGTTGCTCCTTATATTTTACCAAAAATATTGCACGGATTTATTGCCCGGTACCCGCAGGTAAAACTGATTGTGTGGGAACAGACTACTGAGCAGATCATCCAGCAGCTAAAAATGGGCATGATAGACTGCGGCATATTATCTACGCCGCTGCACGAAAGCGGCCTGACCGAGATTCCCGTGTTTTATGAGAACTTTGTGGCCTATACCTCAAAAAACAGCAAGCTGTATAAAAAGAAAAACGTTAACCCGGATGATATCGATATCGAGGAGATATGGCTGTTGAACGAAGGCCACTGCATGCGCGAACAGGTGCTGAATATTTGCCAGCGCCGCAAATCGACCGAGAGCTTTAAACATTTCGAATACAATATGGGCAGCGTTGAAACGCTGAAACGGATGGTGGACCAAAACAACGGCGCAACCATTTTGCCCGAGCTGGCACTTTCCGACCTCAGCGATAAGCAACTCGACAAGGTCCGCTATTTTAAGTCGCCTGAACCAGCCCGCGAGGTGAGCATTGTTATCCAGCGTAATTTTTTAAAACGCCGGCTGATCGGGGCGCTTAAAAATGAAATACTGGAGTTTTTGCCCAAACGGATGAAGAATAAGAAAAAGAAAGAAGTTATCGATATCTAATTAAGTATCGGGAGTTCATGTATTATTTATATTCCAAATGAATTACGATGCATTCCGATATAGTTTAAAGGTTTGGCTAACAAGTGTTATTTTAAGCCCAATATTATATGTACTTGTTGACAGTGTCCTCAATCCAAAATATATAAGTGGTCTATTAAGCATATTTGGATTTATCAGCTATTCTATTCCTTATGGACTAATGCTTTCAATTCCTAGCTGGGGGCTGTTGTGGATATCTTGTATATTTATTAATAAGCGGACTGCAACCGTTCGTTTAAAAAAGATTATTCTTTCCATAATTGGAGCAACATTATCCCTACTGCCGTTTTATCTATTATTCCACCTCGATGACGATAATGCACACGAAGATGTAATTACGTGGTCTATTTGTTATTCTGTTATTAGTATTGCCGGAGTTTGGTTTTATAAACTTAGTTTAAATCATAATCGGGACAAATCGATTGTTAAGGAGTAGGGAATATAGGACTATAACTATCGTCAGTACACGAAAATATTGCAAAAACAGTGTGAAATTAGTTCTTAACCACTGGAAACGCCACGATCCGAACCTTGGTAAACCCATAAGGGATCAGCGTAAATTGGGTAACCGTGTCGCTTACCTTACCCCGGTATTGGCCGTCGCGGTCGGTAACGGGCTGGTTAGCTACGCCGTCGGTTAATTGCCAGTTGGGTATTTGCCTGCCACTGGCCATGATCTCGATGGGCGCGTGTTGCTGGTTCCATACAAATTTTCCAGCCAGCGGCCTCTCCGTTACCTTTAGGTTTTTCACCGGGTCGGTTATGATTTGCTCCGATAACCCATAATTCCAGTTACTTGTTGGGAATACGCTGAAATAATCGCCTTCATGTTTATCATTGCCTTTTACCCAGTTTTCGCCGAGCTTTAAGGCGTAAACCAGCGGCCCCCGCTCAACGGCCCGCGAGTTGCGCCCCCAGTTGGAGGTGCCCACCTGCATCGGCATTTTTAATATCAGCTTATCGCCATTTTGCCAAACACGGTTTAAGGTTGCCAACTGTCCGCCTTTGCATGTTTGCGTTGCTTTCCCGTTGATGCTTATCGTCGCGTTGGCGCACCACGACGGTATCCGCAATTGCCATGTAAACTGCACCGGGGTTTTTACGGCTATATCAAAGCTGATCTCATCGCTAAAAGGATAGTCAGTGACCTCGTTTACACTGACCGGCGTATTCATTTTGCCGGCAGTAGTCGTTAGCTTATTCGGTCCGTATACCAATGAAGCCAGGCCGTTATCCTGCGTTTTATACCATAAATGCTGGGCATATTTCGTCCAGCCCTGGTGCATATTGGCCAGGCAGCAGGTATAGCCGCTGCGCATGCCTAATACGTTATTCATCTCGCGGCCAAAAGGGAGCGAGAAATCAAAAACACCGCGGGCTATCTCTACCTGGTTTGCTACCTGGAAGTATTGTTTATTATTATAATCATCGGTGGTTTGCGCAGGCAGCGCATTAAAGGCAATGCGCTCAAGGGCATCCATATAGTGCGTATCGCCGGTTATACCAATAATATCCTCTAACGAAAACATGGTTTCTACCACTGCGCAAAGTTCGGTTCCCTGCGTTGGTAAATTGCCATGCAGATCCTCATCCGCCGAAAATACACCCATAGGCAAACCATGGAGGGTCATCAGGTCGCTAAAGCCGGTTTTCAAATCTGCCAGGTAAACCGGATCGTGCGTGCGCTGGTAATTTAGCGCCGGGGCCTTTAACCCCATCGCCACGTTTACACCGTGGCGGCGCATCCAGTTGGTTTCGTTTTGATTGGCCGCTGCGTCGATCACCCAGTTACGCCCCCCAAGCCATTTGCTCCAGGCATAGCATTTCTTATCCAGCAGGCCGGCGAGTTGTAAAAGCTGCGGGTCCTTTGTTTTCTGATACAGCCATTGTGCCACCAAAATATTTTCGCTTCCGCGCGATTCGGCCCAGTCGCTCCATTTATTGATCGGGCATTTGTTTAGCGCTTTTAGTTCATAATGAAAATAACGGGTCATAAACCGAATAACCCGCGCATCGTTTGTAGCCGTATAATATTGCCTCACTGCTTTCAGCATCACCATCTTTGGCCACCAGTCCTCGCCTTTTTCGCAATTCGCCAATGTGATTACTGTCCCGCTGTCGCGCTCGGCTTTAGTGATCGGGCCAAAATATCCCGACGGCCGCTGGTGATCTATCGTCCAGTTGATATACTTTAAAACTTTTGTTTTTAAGGCGGGGTCATCCAATAAGTAGGCCAGCGGCACGGCGCCATCAAGCCAGTAAGGTGTTTCTTCCCAGCCATCGCCCTTGCCGCCAAGCCAGCCGTTATCGTTTTTTAGCTTTCCGTAAACCTCGTCTAAATGGCCGGTGGTGCCGTCGCGCATTGTTTCCAGCTGGTCGTGTAGCCAACCCGTTGGGCGGATCGAGCCAAGGGGAACGTCTTCATATAAGGGTTTAACAAATTCCCGTGTCGGCGGGCCGGGCAATTGATAGGAGGTTAAACTTATTATAATAACAAACGGAACGATTATTTTTTTAAGCATGTTTTATCACTGTGGTCGTACCAACAATTACTGTTTCACCTCAACGGTATTAATAAAATATGTATTGCCGCCGCTTGTTTCGGTGTCCTTAAACGTTAGCTGCAACTTATTATTGACGGTGCCGAGCGTACCGGTGATCGTTTTGTGATTGCTGAGGTAAGTAAGCCTCAAAACGTTTCCGTTCAGGCTCCATGTAGAGCTGGTTTGCGTTACTCCCGGTAATCCGTATACCTGGGCACCTGCTGATTTTAGATGGGTTGCCGTAACAAAGCAACTATCGTTGCCGGTATAAAACTCCGCCGAGGTGGCGTCTTTATAAAAGGTGAGAATGTTGCCCGCCATGCATGGGTATTGAGTTACAGCAGCATTAACACCAACGCCAAAATTTGTCTGATACGAGGACAAGCTCCAGTTCCCAATGACATCGTAGGTGACCGGCTGACTATGCTTCTTACAGTTAGTAAGTACAAACAAAACCACGAAAGAGATTATAACCCTCTTTAACATCGTTTAATTTTTTAATGATCCTAAGTTAAGCTATCTTTCAAAATATATCTGCTTCCGGCAAGTTCATTATTAAAAATTACTTTGGCACGTCAATTCGAATCGAGTTTACCCACAAGGCCTTTCTGTCGTAATTTGCCAAAAAGTTATCAATGGTAAAATTGTTACTCGCGCTAACCTTATTATTAAATACAAGCTTACCATTTACAACGATTTCTATGTTACGATCAAGGTCGACCATTTGAGGGCTTAGCATTATCTCAAATTGAGTTACCCGTGATGTTTCGATGGTAAAGTGGTTACTGTTATAAACAGCCCGGATAGCCGTACTTTTATCGAGATCGGTGAAATAGGGCCATTTAACCCATGTGTTTGTGTTCTTGTCATATGAGTCGACATTAATTTCGGTATGCCAACTGGCCGCGGGGCGTTGTATATCCCAACCAGTAATGTTGATCCAATCCATTCTGCGGTTAGAGGTATCATTCGTTTCCCAATAAAGTGAATTTAAAAACGGATTTCTGATTGTCCGGTCAAGAAATTTAATACTGTTATTAAAATCTTTTGCCAAATGACGGTCAAAGTGCTTGTACCCGATGTACTCCTTATAGGTTACCGGGGCTTTTAAAGAATCCAGAATATGTACGATTAATCGTGTTTGCTGAATGGGACGCAGGTTGTCCAAATCGGAATGTACTAGATATAACGGCCGATTAACTGCATTTCTAAGATAGATATTGTTAGCAAAAAGGTTTGTCAGCATAGAATTGTATGCAACAAAGCCGGCAAATTCAAATGATTTATAGATGTCTAATGCAAATGTTCCATCCGAACCATCGGAATGCCCATAGCTAAATACCCGGTCGTCGTCAATATTTAAAACCCTTTTTACCTGTTTTATGAGATTGATCAACGCATTAAATGTCGCATTGGCCCGACTGGTAAAATCAGCGCTGACCCAGTTGAATTTTTTAGCCGGGTCGGCGTAAGGCATTAGTATAATATAGCCTTTAGAACGAAATGCGTTTATAAACGGATCACCGTCAACCTGCGATTGATTATTCCGGCGGAAACCATCTTCAAATGTTCCTAATGTAACCGCGCCGTGCAAAAGCACTATTAATGCATTGGGTTTTGACGGGTCGTAGGATGCTGGAATGAAAAGTTTGAAAGGAATTTTTCCATACGCAGGATCGTTGATGTAATAAATACTGTCTTTTCCGATCTTTGTTAAAGATGAATATTGAGAGAACCGCCCGAGCGTTGATAATAATTTGTCGTTTGGCAACTGCCGGTCATTTTTTAATGAAATAATCAATTTCTCTAAATTGTTGTTAGACAGCTGCATAAAATCCGAAACCTGCGCACTGCAGTCAGATAGTTGAAGAAACAATACAAAATATAAAAGTTTTTTGCAGCTCATATAAGCTATGAATCGGCCGGTCTAAATTAAAAGCAGCTTTTGTCGATTAAACTTACTTAATATAAGTGAAATATTTAAAATAAGTCGATAGTGGGGTTGTTTGTCTAATTCTTATACCCAATCACATTCAACAGAACAATACTGCTATGCGGAATGCCCAGGGTTTTGCCTGGCGTCACGTCAAGATAAAGTTTAAGGTAGCTATCGGTAATCCCCTTCATGGCTGTTAACGTTGACTGCAAAAACTCGTGGTTTATCATCTGGTTCGATTTCCGGAAGATCATATTCCCCTTTTCATCTACATACACCGAATACAGATAACTGAAATCTTCGTAAGCTTTATGGATTTCAATATCGTAGGTTGGTAAAAGATAATCGTCATATACATTGCCGCCATTCACATCGTTATCGGGTGTTACCTCTTTTTTAACGGTCACCAGCCTGCTTCTCGATCTTAGCAGCACAGGTTCCGTACCTGCGAAGGCGCTGTCCAAAACTTTGTTGGCTATCGCCGATTTGGCTTTAATATACAGTGTATCCTTCCGGCTTGGCGCCCGCAGCCTATTGGTATCGGCATGGAGCACATTTTTGATATAGTCGTTGGTGTAAAAAGTCATAAAAACATGCACTTTTTCGTCGTCTATTACCCTATCGGTTACGTGCAGCACCATAAATTGGATACTGTCTTTTTTAATGTATTTAAGCTTCAGCCACGCCCAGGCTACATTAAAAATCGAATCATGATCGAACACGACAGGGGCGTTCAAAAATTTACCTTTTTTAGGGCTATAGATATTTACCGAATCGATCGACGGAAACGATATGCGCCATTCAGGCGTAAGCTGGTAACCAACGGGGCTAAAGGACAAGCCGTTATCAAAGGTCCGTTTTACCTCGGTGTACCTGATGCCTTTTATTTTTTTGAGCAGGTTTTTGGTAAATGCAGCCTCCGCTGCTTTCTTTTCATTTTCCTCGACGATCTTTCTATAGCCGCGATTGCATTTGCCGGCAAACAATAACACAAAGACGAATAAAGCAACTAAACTTTTTAGGAAAGACAAACGGGCAGATGGTAAATGCATGTTCAGTAAACGCAAAAATGGTGTTTTGGTTGATTAAGTTGATTAGGTGAGTAGTTAATAGAGTGTTGCTAACGCATGTTCCAGGTCTTTAATTAAATAATCCCCATCCTCCAAACCAACATACATGCGTATCAATTGATGCCTCTGGTTTTTCGCATCGTAAGCCTCATTTGCGATGCCGGCAACGGAAGGGATAATGAGACTTTCGTGCCCACCCCAGGATACCGCCATCAGGATATGCTTCAGGCTGTTGCAAAAAGTTTCGATTCTTTGAACGGATGAGCCCCTCAGTGTAAAACTGAACATACCCCCGCAACCCTGCATCTGCCGGTGTGCCAGCCCGGATTGCTTAAAGCCCGGACTGAACGGCCAGATCACATGGTCGATGGCGGTATGCCCGGTCAGCCATTCTGTAATTTTTGTAGCCGTTTCAAAGCTCCGCTGCATTCGTAGCGGCAAGGTACGTAAACCACGGATGAGCAGCCAGGCTGAGTGCGGTGACAGAGCAGGGCCGATATTTAAAAACTCATTGTCGAATATTTGGGAGATGAGCACTTTACTGCCGGTCACCACGCCTGCCACTACATCGGAATGTCCGCCGATATATTTGGTTGCTGATTGCGCCACCAGGTCGATACCCAGCTTTATAGGCTGCTGGAAAAGCGGGCCGCAATAACTGTTATCGATCATGGTAAGGATGCCTTTTTCTTTTGCTATGCGCGATACCGCCTGCAGGTCCTGCAGATCATAACTGAATGTATTAGGGCTTTCCAGATAGATCAGCCTTGTGTTTGGTTGAATAGCGTTTTCGATATTCCGCACGTCCGATCCATCCACGAAAGTGGTCGTGATCCCAAACTTTGGTAAAAAATTATTAAACAGCTTGATCGTCCAGCTGTACGGATTTTCAACCGAAACAATGTGGTCGCCTTGCTTTACCAGCGACAGTATCGGTACGGTAATCGCGGCTATACCGCTGCTGAACACCAACGCGTCTTCGGCGCCATCCAGCGCGGCTAATTTTTGCCGTAAAATGTTCAGTGTCGGGTTTTGACCGCGCGAATACAGCGTAGCTTCAAACTCATTTCCCAACGCTTTCCTGAAATCGCCAACCGTTTTAAACGTGAAATTGCTGGTTTGTATGATAGGCGGCGACACGGCGTTAAAATAGTTTTCGCGCTCCTCGCCTAATTCGTTTAATATGTATGACAGGTCCATGTTACGTCAGGGTGTTTTCCGGCTTTGTATTCCGGGTACAAGTATAATAGATAATCAATCCAACCACATAAGCCGCCAGGCAAATTAATGCTGCATAAGGGTTTTCCCTGAAGGTGATAAAAATATTGATGGTTACAAACCAGTACGAAAGGATAAATATCACCGGTACCAACGGGAACCATTTAATGGTATAAATGCCCGTGCCGTCAAGGTGCTTTGTCTTCTTGCGCAGCACGAAGATCGCCACCGCCGCCAGCGAGAGGCCTATCGTATCAAAAAACATTACGTACTTCAGCATCTCGCTGAACTTGGCCACGAAGAACAGGATAACGATGATGGCCGCGATAAAAAAGCTCATGCCAAATTCCTGCACCTGCGTTTTGGGGTTTACCTTTTTAAATATCGGCGGTAAAATGCCATCCTCGGCCATGGCGTAATATACACGCGGATTGGCCAGTACATTCACATTACAATAAGCAAGCACCGAGGCAAATATTAAAATAGACGTGATTTTATAACCGGTGGCCCCAAAGATCACCCCGACCATCGTTGCCGCCAGCGCTTTATTTTGCTGCAGGCCGCCTATACCCAAAGCATGATAATAAGCGTAATTGATAGAAAGGTATAGAATGATCACCGTTATGATGCCGAAAAAGATACCTTTGGGTATATTGGTTTTGGCGTTAATGATGTCGCCACCGAAATTGATGGTTTGCTGGTAGCCGCCATACGTGAAAAATACCGCTACCAGGCTTAGGCCCAATGCCGTAAATATGTTGCCTGAATGCGGCACGGCAACAACGGTCGTAGGCACATAATCGCTTTTAAACACCGTAGTGCAGATCAATACGATCATGGCCATCTTAAAAATAATGAGTACGCTTTGGGCGCGTGCGCTCATCTTTATCCCTAAAAAGTTAATGAAATATAAAATCATAACCGAAGTGATGGTGATGATCTTTGTGCCCAGGTCACCCTGCAAATTCAAAGGCAATAAAAACGGCTTGATATAATCGGCCCCGATGAGAGCCACTGCGGCCACCGAAGCAGCGTTGCTGATCACCAAAACCCAGTTGATCATAAAAGCAAAAGCCGGGTGATAACAATAAGAAAATACCTTATAAAACCCTCCCGTAACCGGATATCGTGCGCCGATCTCGGCGAATGTGAGCGCGCCGCATAAAGAAACTAACCCGCCGAATATCCAGGCGCCAAAAAATATCCATGTATTCCCGGCTTTGATCGCCACCTCGCTCGGCGCGGCAAATATCCCCATGCCGATAACCAGGCTTATCACGATCATGGTCAGATCGAAGCGGTTAAGTTTCGGTTTAATGCTCATTTATTAACTTAAAATATTAATGTCTTAAATTTTATTTTTAATTGATATTTCAATTTTTGTTAACTTACCTTCTGATTTATAAGCCCTTTTTAATTTGATTAAACCGTTACCTGCTCAATAATATGAAAATTATTTTGAAGCAACTGAAGCAATTGTTGATTGCTGCGATGCTTTTGGGTTTTTGTTTACCGGTATTTGCACAGGTAAAACACACGACCACCCGAAAGGTAAAGCCTCCTGTGCTCACCCCGCTCCAGGAATTTAACCGCCTTGCTGACCAGGCCAGCGTAACCTTTTCATTTCCCGATGGATTTAAAGAGATCAAGGCGCCTGCCAATGAGTATTTTTCTTATGATTACGCAATCGGGCTTCCGGGCAAGGATTTTGAAATATGGTTTCAAATTAAACCCGGAAAAGAGAATTGGTTAAGTTATATACACGCAAAAAACAACCAGCTTGCAAATCCCGATTCCCTTTATGCGGCTGCAGCCGAAGCTCAGGCGATTGCATTTAGCGGCGGCAAAAATTACTTTGTCCGGAATATTCCGCCACAAGTGTGCGCCCGTTATAACGCCGATGTTGGCAAGTCGTACCTGTTAACCCTGCTCGATATGACCGCCACCAAACATTATAAATATGCGCTGTTGATCACGCTTCAAAAAAACCATACCGGGAATATCGTAGCTGTGTGCTTTACCAACGATAAAGGCCCTGAATTCTTTAAAAATATCCGCCTGGCAGGCAATTGCCTCGAATTCAATCAGTAACCTGTAATGTTGATAAGTTAGGATATTGGCGGGATGAGTTCCCTGCTAAAATATTATTTTTGCCCGGAGAGGTTATCTCATCTCCAAATAAATCACAAAATTAAATGGATGGAACTGTAGAATATGGTGATGATAGCATTCGGTCGCTCGATTGGAAAGAGCATATCCGCCTGCGGCCGGGAATGTATATTGGTAAGTTGGGTGACGGCTCGGCTTATGATGATGGCGTGTACGTATTGTTAAAGGAGATCATCGATAACTCCATCGACGAGTTTGTGATGGGCGCCGGTAAAACCATTGAAGTTACCATGAGCGACCATAAAGTGGCCGTGCGCGATTATGGCCGCGGCATACCGCTCGGCAAAGTGATCGACTGCGTATCCAAAATAAATACAGGCGGTAAGTACGACAGCAAGGCATTCCAAAAGTCGGTTGGATTAAATGGCGTTGGAAGCAAGGCCGTTAACGCGCTGTCAAATTCGTTCATCGTACAATCATACCGCGACGGGCGCACAAAAATTGCCGAATTTGAAAAGGGCGAGCTGATACGCGACGAGCCTGAAAAAGAAACCTCGCAGCGCAACGGCACAGCTATAAACTTTATTCCCGATGACAGTATTTTCAGGCATTACCGGTTCATACCCGAGTTTGTCGAGAGCATGATATGGAACTACGTGTTCCTCAACTCGGGTCTTACCCTCAATTTTAACGGGCAAAAATTTTTTTCGGAACGCGGGCTTTTCGACCTGCTTACCCGTAATACCGATGCCGACACCGCCCGTTACCCGATCATTCACTTAAAAGGTGAGGATATTGAAATAGCCATGACGCATGGCCAGCAATACGGCGAGGAATATTACTCATTCGTAAACGGGCAGCATACCACGCAAGGTGGCACACACCAGGCGGCTTTCCGCGAGGCGGTGGTAAAAACGATCCGCGAATTTTATAAAAAGGAGTTCGATGCTTCGGATGTGCGGGCGTCGATCGTAGCGGCTATCGCTATTAAGGTGCAGGAGCCGGTATTCGAGTCGCAAACCAAAACAAAGCTTGGGTCTCAAAATATTGGCCCTGAAGGGCCGTCGGTACGCGGCTTTATCAATGACTTTGTAAAAAAGGAGCTGGACAATTATCTCCATAAAAATCCGGCTACGGCCGATGCGTTGTTAAAGCGCATTATGCAATCAGAGCGGGAACGCAAGGATATCGCCGGTATAAAAAAACTGGCTAACGAGCGCGCAAAAAAGGCCTCGCTGCACAACCGTAAGCTGCGCGACTGCAAGGTGCATTTTGACGAACAGCACGAACGTCACCAGGATACCACTTTGTTTATTACGGAGGGCGATTCGGCAAGCGGATCGATCACCAAATCGCGCGACGTAATGACTCAAGCTGTTTTTAGCCTGAAGGGAAAGCCGCTGAATTGCTTCGGACTAACCAAAAAGGTGGTTTATGAAAACGAAGAATTCAACCTGCTGCAGCACGCGCTGAATATTGAAGATGGCTTGGACGACCTGCGCTATAATAACATCGTGATCGCGACCGATGCCGATGTGGATGGTATGCACATCCGGCTGCTGCTCATGACCTTCTTCCTGCAATTTTTCCCCGACCTGGTCAAAGCCGGTCATTTATTCATCCTTCAAACACCTTTATTTCGCGTGCGCAATAAAAAAGAAACGATCTATTGTTATAGTGATGAAGAGCGCCGCAATGCCATAGCTAAATTAGGCAACAAACCCGAGATCACCCGTTTTAAGGGTTTGGGAGAAATTTCGCCCGATGAATTTGGGTTATTTATCGGTAAGGACATTCGCCTCGACCCGGTTATTTTGAAAGACGCTAATATCCAGGGGCTGCTCGAATACTTTATGGGAAAAAACACGCCGGCCCGCCAGCTGCACATCGTTAATAATCTGCGGGTGGAGAAAGACGACGAAAGCGTCAATCCTCTTGTCGCCGAAGATATTGACAGCGTGGAATTACCGGTGGCAGTGTGAACCGTTCATTTTGTGATTAAATGATTGTGTTGCGCTTGGCCTTGCTATTAACCCGGCTTGGAAGGTATTTTCTTACTTTTAGATCACTTCTTCAAAAACAACAGTATAAAACCAAAAGTAACAGCTACCTGCCCTATCCAAAAAATGAACATCCATTTGATCATCTCTGTGCGAGTGTCACCAATACGTTCTGAAAGCTTTAATTCAATATTGGCTAAGTCTTGTTTAGTGGTTAACACATCGCTTTGTAATTTAACTTCATCTTTGATTTTGTCTTCAATGTAATTTGTTAAATTTTCAGCAGTTTCCTTCCCTACTTTTTCGGATAGAAGCGTATATAACTGGGTGATACTAATTGAAGCCATAATATTATATAAAGCTAAAGTACTAAAAAGTTAATTTGTTTACCAATGCAATGAAATAATCCTTATTTTGTATCCCCCTTTCTTTGAAGGAATAATGCAATTTAATAATAGCAGGATGAGGCTATGATCAATCACGAAATAAAAATAAACTTTGCCGAATACAAGGATATAAAAGAACTGGATAAGGAACATCATCACCTTTGCCTTGAGGCTGTTAAGGCGATGGAACATTCCCACTCCCCATACTCAAAATTCCGGGTAGGCGCGGCACTGCGTTTGCAAAGTGGTAAAATAATACATGGCAGCAACCAGGAAAACGTTGCCTATCCCTCTGGCCTTTGCGCTGAGCGGGTAGCGCTTTTCCATTGGGGAGCCAATTACCCGGACGATCCTATTGAAGCAATGGCTGTAACGGCAAGCACCGATGAGTTTGAAATAGCCCAGCCGGTAACATCGTGCGGATCCTGCCTGCAGGTAATGGCCGAATATGAAAAAAAGCAGGGTAAGCCGATAAAGGTCATCTTGTTTTGTAATAATGGCCCGGTTTGGGTAATGAACGGCGTGGAGAGTTTCCTGCCTTTTTTATTTTTCGAAAACAGGCTTATAAACGAGTGAAGCGTAAATGATGCAGATACCTGCTTTGTAACCTAAGATGTTCGTTAAGGACAGAAATAAATCCTGTATGGGCCTGATCGGTGAAATCAAAAATGAAATCGGTGAAATCGCCAACTTAATTGCCAAGTTGCTTAATAGCAAGGTAAGCCATCAGCCCGGTACTGATCTTAAATGCATCCTCGTCCACATCGAAAGTGGGCGTGTGTACCGATGAGGTGATACCACGGTCTTCGTTGCGTGTGCCGAGCCGGTAAAAGCATGAGTCGGCGGCCTGTGAAAAATAGGCGAAATCTTCGGCGGCCATCCAGAGATCAAGGTCGAGCACGTTTTCCTTGCCCAAATAATCCTCCGCGTGGCTGCGCGCGGACGTCGTTAACTTTTCTTCGTTTACCAAAAACGGGTAACCATGCATAATATTAAAATCACAGCTTCCACCCATGCTTTCGGCAATGCCCTCGGCCATTTTTTTCATTTTGATGTGGGCGTCTTTGCGCCATTGTTCGTCCATCGTGCGGAATGTACCTTCCAGGTAAACCTCGTTAGGGATAACATTGGTGGCACCGTTGGCGATCACTTTGCCGAATGACAGCACCGTCGGACTTTTCGGATCGGCGGCCCGGCTTACAAGCGTTTGCAAAGCCGTCAATATATGGGCGGTAATGATCACCGGGTCGATATTTTGCTGTGGCTGCGCCCCATGGCCGCCTTTTCCTTTCACAGTTACATATAACTCATCGGTAGAGGCCATATACTTACCTGCCCTAAAACCCACTTTGCCCGCATCGATCAGCGGCATTACGTGCTGGCCCAATACGGCTTGAGGTTTTGGATTTTCGAGCACGCCCTCTTTGATCATCAGGCTGGCGCCGCCGGGCAACCGTTCCTCCGCCGGCTGAAAGATCAGTTTTATCGTGCCGCCAAACTGACTTTTCAATTCAGTCAATATTTTAGCCGTGCCCAGCAGCGAGGATGTATGCGCATCGTGCCCGCAGGCATGCATTACCCCTGTATTACGTGACTTGTACGGTACATCATTGGTTTCCGTGATCGGCAGCGCGTCCATATCTGCGCGTAACGCGACTACATTATCGGAGGGCTTTTCGCCTTTGATTAAGGCGACCAGCCCATTGTCAGCCATTTTTTGATATGAGAGGCCCAGATCATCGAGTTTGCCTGCGATAAAAGCTGATGTTTGCACTTCCCGGAACGAAAGCTCGGGGTGCGCATGCAGGTGGCGCCGGTTGGCTACCACTTCATCGAATATTTTCTGCGATAATTGCTGAATCTGCTCTTTAATCATTGGAGGTATCAACTTTTGGCGGATTTATTTTACCGCTGATAATAAACATGGCGCTAAACATTTGTGTAAGCTCGTTGCGTAATTTTTCGGCTTCCAGCCGCGTCCTGAAATCCCCTGCCTGAACTTTAAAGTTCGGCTCGACGTAAGTTATGTAGGTACGCAGATCGGGGTATTCCTCGCGAAACTTTTCCTGGGCGGCATAAGCCGCCTGCCTGCTCGATCCGAAAAATATTTGCACGCGGTAGCCATTAACGGTTTCCTCGCCGGTGTTCAGATTAGCGCGGTTCAGCATGGGCCTGCGGGCGATCAGCGTATCGATCAGCGGGTCTTTTATTACCTCTACCTTGCCACGTGTTTGGGCAAATGCAAGTGCGGGAATTGTGGATATGATAAAAGCAATGCAATATCCTCCTATGCTGAATTTAGTCTTAGAATGAGATGATGCGTTGTTCATAGCCCCCTCTAAATCTCCCCCGGTAGGGGAGACTTTTATTTATTATATAAAGCCCTCCCTACCGGGGAGGGTTGGGTGGGGCTTACGCCTGCCCTACACCATGGCAATTTTTATATTTTTTTCCGCTGCCGCAGGGACAAGGATCGTTTCTACCAATCTTATTCTCTACCCTAACCGGCATGGTTTTTTGCAGCTCGCGCATATCCTGCATCGCTGCGCCATTGGCCTCGGCAACAAGCTCGGGCTTGGAGGTGCGCATTTTTCTCAGGTCGAGCTTTGGCTGCGGCCTTGCTTCCCTGATCTCGTCGGGCTGCTGCTGTACCGGTATGCCTCCCCTGAACAGGAAACTCACCAACTCCTTGTTTACGGTGGCCAGCATCCCTCGGAACAGTTCAAAGGCTTCAAACTTATAAACCAGCAATGGGTCTTTTTGCTCGTAAACCGCGTTCTGTACCGACTGTTTTAACTCGTCCATCTCGCGCAAATGCTCTTTCCAGGCATCATCGATCAGCGAAAGGATAACGTTCTTTTCGAACGATTTAAATACTTCAAGCCCTTTATTTTTTATGGCTGCTTTAAGCGGGACGGAAACCTGCAGCCCATGTATACCGTCGGTAAACGGAACCATGATGTTTTCAACATAATCGCCGCGGGTGTCAAACACCTCTTTTAATACAGGGTAAGCCTGTTTGGCGATGGCCTCCTGCTTGTGTTTATAAAACTCACTAACCGCCTGGAACGACTTGTCTGTCAAGGCGTTGATGGAAATATCGGCAAACTCTTCGTCGGATATCTCAAAGTCTATCGAGAATAACCGGATCATTTCCAAACGGAAACCTTCATGGTTTGCCGATTCTTTATATTCGGTTACCACATCTTCAACAACATCAAAAACCGTATTACTGATATCGACATCCAACCGCTGGCCGAACAGCGCGTTTTTACGTTTGGCATAAATTACCGTACGCTGCGAGTTCATCACGTCATCATATTCCAGCAAACGCTTACGGATGCCAAAGTTATTTTCCTCAACCTTCATCTGCGCGCGTTCGATCGATTTAGAGATCATCGAATGCTGGATCACTTCGCCCTCCTCGATGCCCATGCGCACCATTAGGCCGGATATTCTTTCCGAGCCAAATAAACGCATCAGGTTATCCTCGAGCGAAACAAAGAACTGGGACGAACCAGGGTCTCCCTGCCTGCCTGCACGGCCGCGAAGCTGGCGGTCAACCCGGCGCGACTCGTGGCGCTCCGTACCCACAATAGCCAAACCGCCCGCATCCTTAACACCCGGGCCCAGCTTGATGTCCGTACCACGACCGGCCATATTGGTCGCGATGGTCACTGTGCTGGTTTTACCCGCTTCAGCTACGATATCGGCTTCCTTTTGGTGCAGCTTGGCATTCAGTACGTTATGCTTAATGCCGCGGAGCTTCAGCATGCGGCTTATCAGTTCCGAAATTTCAACCGACGTGGTACCAACCAATACGGGCCGGCCAGCCTCGGTCAGCTTCACAATTTCGTCGGCAACGGCATTATATTTCTCGCGTACGGTACGGTAAACCAAATCGTGACGGTCATCCCGGCTTACCGTCGTGTTGGTTGGTATCTCAACCACATCCAGCTTATAAATTTCCCAAAACTCACCGGCTTCGGTAACGGCAGTACCCGTCATGCCGCAAAGCTTGTGGTACATACGGAAATAATTTTGAAGGGTGATGGTAGCGAAGGTTTGCGTGGCGTCCTCTACCTTTACGTTTTCCTTCGCCTCAATGGCCTGGTGCAGGCCATCCGAATAACGGCGGCCATCCAATACACGGCCGGTTTGCTCGTCCACTATCTTTACCTTCCCGTCGTCCAGGATATATTCGGTATCCTTTTCAAAAAGCGTGTAGGCTTTTAACAACTGGTTTACCGAGTGTATCCGTTCCGACTTGATCGAAAAGTCGCGCATTAGCTCATCCTTGCGGGCAATTTTATCTTCGGCAGGTAAAGCTGATTTTTCAATTTCGGCTATCTCGGTACCTACATCGGGCATTACGAAAAAGTTCGGGTCCTCGCCCGAAGTGGTGATCAGTTCGATACCTTTTTCGGCCAGCTCCACCTGGTTATTCTTTTCATCGATAACAAAAAACAATTCAGCATCCACCTTCGGCATTTCCTTGCTTTGGTCCTGCATGTAAAAGTTTTCGTTTTTCAGCAGCAGCTGCCTGTTTCCGCCTTCGCTCAGGTACTTGATCAGGGCTTTGCTTTTTGGCAGGCCCCTAAAAGCGCGCAGTAAAGCCAGGCCGCCCTCATCGGGGCCGGTTTTGCCTTCGGCAATGAGCTTTTTAGCTTCGTTCAAAACACCGTTCACATAGTTTTTCTGCGCATTTACCAACCGCTCTATACGCGGTTTCAATTCATAAAACTCATGCTCGTCGCCGCGCGGTATCGGCCCCGAAATGATCAGCGGCGTACGGGCGTCGTCAATCAAAACCGAGTCGACCTCGTCCACCATGGCGTAGTGCAGCTTGCGCTGAACCAGCTCTTCGGGGCTACGTGTCATATTGTCACGCAGGTAGTCGAAACCAAACTCATTGTTGGTGCCAAACGTAATATCCGCCAGGTAAGCCGACCGTCGTTCTTCCGAATTCGGCTCGTGTTTATCGATACAATCCACTGATAATCCATGGAACTCATATAAAGGACCCATCCATTCCGAGTCGCGTCGTGCCAGGTAATCGTTCACCGTTACAATGTGTACACCCTGGCCGGCCAGCGCATTTAAATAAGCCGGCAGCGTAGCTACCAGCGTTTTACCTTCACCGGTCGCCATTTCGGCAATTTTCCCCTGGTGCAGTACAATACCGCCTATCAGCTGCACATCATAATGTACCATATCCCAGGTCACTTCGTTACCGGCGGCAAGCCACGTGTTGTGGTGGATGGCTTTCTCGCCTTTTATCAACACGTTTGATTTAGATGCAGCAAGGTCGCGGTCAAACTGGGTTGCGGTTACTTCCAGCGTTTTATTCTCTTTAAAACGACGGGCGGTTTCTTTTACAACCGCAAAAGCCTCGGGAAGTATCCTCATCAAAACCACTTCCAATTCTTTATCCCGGTCCTTCTCCAGCTTATCCAGCTGGGTGTACAGCTCGACCTTTTGGCTTACCTCCATTTCCAGGTCGTTTTCGGTGCTGTCTTTAATAGCCTGTATCTGGCTATTAATTTCGACCAGTTCCGCGGCGATGGTTTCTTTAAAACTTATCGTCCTGGCCCTAAGCTCATCATTGCTTACCTGGTCCAGTTTTTCAAATTCAGCCTTTACCTGTTCAACTAACGGTATTAAACTCTTAACGTCCCGCTCGGATTTGTTCCCAAAAAGCTTACTTATAAAATCTAACATACTTTTTTCTTATGATGGTACAGACTCAACAATTGCGCCACGGCAAATATGAGCCATTATGACAGGCAAAGGTACGGTTTTGAGGGGAAAAGGAAAAGGCTTTAAGAGGCGGAAAGCTTAAAGGCGAAAGGTTAAAGGTTTTGCTTGCGCTTCAAATAGGAAGGTAATCATTCTTTTTCATCCGGATCGTCTTGATCAAAATCGTCAAAATCATTGAAATGTTCATCCTCGTCAAAATCGTCAAAAAAATGTTCGTCTTGTTTTTCGTCAAACTTGTCATCGTCAAACATCAGCTCTTCAAGCTTTTCCTGCTCGGGCGTGCTGCAATCATAGCGTATGCCCCAGTTATCGGGTATGTCGTAGGTTTTATCAAACCCGCGTATCCAATTGCGAAACTCCAGCCTGAACTCGTCGACTTTTTCGCGCATCAGGTCGACATAATCTTCCTCGTTGATCTCCACCATCGAAGCAAATGATATCGCGTTGAACATATCCTGCACCGCCAGCTTTATCAAAACCGCATTTTGCATCCTGAGCGAGTATAAGCCCCCGCCCTCCGCCCCGGCAATTTTTACCTGGATAAGCATCGCATTGCCAATGATCTCGCCGGCAAGATGCTCCTTCTTATCGTCGTCCTTTAAAGATTCGGCTATAATGTTAGCCAGCTCATATAATTCATCTGCCTTTTTAAATATCGGCAGCTTCCTGTATCGGTCTATCCGTTTTGACATGATGTAAAGATAATCAGCCCCCTCTATATCTCCCCCGGGCGGGGGAGACTTTTTTTTACCAATTTTTTAGGACGAACACATTTAGTTTGTAACACGTCAAGAATTCGCAGAACGGGTTTACCGTTGACGTGGCTGCGATGCAGCCCAACACGGTTGATACTATTTCTATAAACACGAGGCTCCTCCGGAGCCGATATGCGAAATAGCAGGTGGAAAATCCAACCCCAGCGGGGTTCCGTGTTTATAGGATACCACGGGACAGAAGTCAGGCTCCATAGGAGCCACGTTGACCCGCCTTACAGAACATTAAAATGTTGATAAATGTATTACGCGGTATCTATACACCGGATAAGGTTAAAATAAGGTCTCGCCGCGAACCAGCGGAGAAGATATAAACGGCGTTTACTATATTTGACGGCATGAACATCCTGCTCCTCGGTTCGGGCGGAAGGGAAAGCGCCTTCGCCTGGAAATTATCGCAAAGTCCGAAATGCGGCAATCTTTTTGTCGCGCCCGGCAACGCAGGCACCAGCCAGTACGGGACCAATATTAATATTAAGGTCACCGATTTTGAAGGGATAAAAAAACTGGTTCTCAGCAATAACATTAACTTGGTGCTGGTCGGTCCCGAGGAGCCCCTGGTTAAAGGCATACACGATTTTTTCCTGGCGGATGAGCAGCTCAAAAACATTCCGGTCATCGGTCCGCAGCGCGAGGGCGCGCAGCTGGAAGGGAGTAAGGATTTTTCGAAGCAGTTTATGGCGCGCCACTATATCCCGGCAGCAGCGTCACGGACCTTTACCCGCGAGACCCTGCAAGAAGGATTCGATTATTTGCCGACGGCCGGTTTGCCCGTGGTGCTAAAAGCCGACGGCTTGGCAGCAGGCAAGGGCGTGCTGATCTGCACCAACCTGCAACACGCGCAGCAGGAGTTGCTGGAAATGCTGACCGAGGCCAAATTCGGCGAGGCTAGTTCAAAAGTAGTGGTGGAGCAGTTTTTACAGGGCATCGAGCTTTCGGTATTTGTGATGACGGACGGCACCCATTATAAGATTTTACCCGAAGCGAAAGACTATAAGCGCATCGGCGAGGGCGATACCGGCTTAAATACCGGCGGCATGGGTTCGGTTTCGCCGGTACCGTTTGCGGACGAGGCTTTTATGCAGAAGGTGGAACAGCGGATAATTATCCCAACCGTGGAGGGCCTGAAAAAAGAAAATATCCCTTACAAAGGTTTCATTTTTATTGGCCTGATGAACTGCGACGGCGAGCCCTATGTGATTGAATACAACTGCCGCATGGGCGACCCGGAAACCGAAAGCGTGATGCCGCGGATAACCTCCGACTTCACCGACCTGCTAATGGGTGTTGCCGAAGGCAATTTGAACGAGAAAGAATTAACGATATCCGATCAAATCGCGGCTACCGTGGTAATGGTTGCGGGCGGCTACCCGGGCGAATATTTGAAGGATAAGGTTATAACCGGGATCGAAAATGTTCGCGGCTCCCAGGTTTTCCACGCGGGCACTTACCGCGACGGCGAGTTTGTAAAATCATCCGGCGGACGTATTTTGGCTATCACCTCTTTGCAGGACGATCTTTTTACCGCGCTACAGCAGGCTACCGCTGATGCGAGCCGCATCTATTACGATGGCATGTATTTCAGGAAGGATATCGGGTTTGACCTGCTATAATCATAGGTCACATCGTGACTCATGCTATTTTCCTAATACATCCGCTAATTTATTATTCAACTCATCACCCCGCAAGTCCCTGGCAATGATCTTGCCTGAAGGATCAATTAAGAAATTTTGTGGCAATGCCGTAAGCTTATACAAAGTAACTATCGGGCTTTGCCAGAATTTCAGATCAGACACCTGCGTCCATAAAAGCCCGTCGTGATGAATAGCGCTCAGCCAGATTTTCTTGTCACCAGGCTTGTCCAGTGACACACTTAGCACGTTGAAATTTTTATTCTTGTAATGACTATATGCTTTTAATACCGTCGGACTTGACTCGCGGCACACCGGACACCACGACGCCCAAAAATCCAGCAATAAATATTTTCCCCGAAAGGACGATAGTTTTATCATATTGCCGCTTGTATCGGGAAGTTCAAAATCGGGGGCTATTTGACCAATGCCTGTTGCGCGCATTGCTTCGAGCGTTTTTGCATACTGCCTGCCGCCGGCGCTGTTTTTTACTGATGGCGCTAATTTTTCATATAACTCAACTACAGCGTTATAATCGCTATAGCTCGCAAATGAATATAAGGCGTCGAGGCTCACCAGCGACGAAGGATGCTCTGATATGAATTTCCTATTGATCTCCCTTCGCTCCTTTTCCAGCGACTTATTAGCTAATTCAAGTTCTTTCAAAAATTGGGGTGATCTTTTTTGCTCTTCAGTTGCACTCGTATCTTTCGTTTCCAATTCTTCATCACGGCGCTCAATCGGCGACATTAACGCCTTATATCGCTGGTTTTCGTCGTTATCTTTTGTGCCCGTAATTTTAGCCTTCGCTAACGATTCAGGACTCGAAACATTGATTGGTCCGCCTCCTTCCAGAAAAAACTTAACAAAGTTGTCAGCTGTGAAGCCTGTTCCGGCTTTGTTTAATGTGAGATAGGCATCGATAGGCCCGGTTACCGTTCCGTTAAAAATAAATTCACCATTATTTAAAATTGCCGAATCGGCAATCATGCCCTGGTAAATCAAGTATAACGTTGCAGGTTTATTCAGACTTGCAATTCTTCCCTTTACCACGAACTTAGATTGCGAAAACGCAGCTCCGAATGAACAAACCAAAATGACGACAATTAACTTTTTCATTATGAACCGGGATAGGCCACAGAATCGTAATGGGATGATTGGTTTATATCTTCCCAAAAATTTCTTCCAACTTGGCTTCCAGATCGTCGCCTCTTAAATTTTTACCGATGATCTTTCCATCCGGGTCGAGCAAAAAGTTTTGCGGTATACCACGCACGGCGTACATGCCTGCTACTTTGCTGTCCCAAAATTTAAGATCCGAAACCTGTGTCCAGGCCAGTCCGTCTTTATGAATGGCGGCCAGCCATTTATCTTTAGCACCGGGCCTGTCGAGCGAAACGCCGAGAATAGTGAATTTTTGATTTTTAAACCGGTTAAAAGCTTTTACCACGTTCGGGTTTTCGTGGCGGCACGGGCCGCACCATGACGCCCAAAAATCGATGAGCACATATTTTCCCCTGAATGATGACAGGTTCACTATTTTCCCGCTGGTATCGGCTTCGGCAAATTCAGGCGCCACCGCACCCAAAGCCACCGCCTTCAATTTAGGCAGTCTTTCTGCGAATTTCTTTCCCGTTTCCGATTCCTTTATCGTTGCCGAAAGGCCATTAAACAGCGGGGCAATTTCGGTATAGTCTGAGCTATAGGTAATCATTTCCAGCGCGTTCAGGCTGATGTACGAATCGGGGTTTTCCTGTATGAACTTTTTATTCATAGCCATTTCCCTGGCATCAAGCTCTTTCTGCGCCAGTTTATCCGCTTTGATAAACTCCGGCGAATTTCGCTCCTCAGGCGTGGCGGCTTTTTCTTTTTCATCAATAACTTTCTGCGCCTCGTCGATAGCTTTATAAGCGCGGGCGAACTTTTGATTGTCGGTGTTTGTTTTTGGTCCGTCAATAGTGGCATTGGTAAGCAGGTCGGCGGTATTAACCTTTATGATCCCGGGCTCGAGGTAAACCTGTTTATAATCATGATAGTTGGGCCCGCTGCCTTTTTCATTAAACATTAAATAGGCTACGACGGGCAAAGTACCCACTGCGCCGTCAAATTTAAATTGACCGTTTTTCAGTGTAACCGAATCGGTGTTGGTTTTTCCTTTAACCCGGTACTGAAGGTATACTTTTGCCGGTGCGTTGTACGACCCGACCGAGCCCTCAATTACATACTTGCCGGTTTGTGCCAAAAGTATTGCAGGCAAACAAGCGAAAACGAACAGGAATAACTTTTTCATGAGATTGTTTTATAGTGCAATATAGGCTGTTTCAATTAATTATAAAAATCGGCCGGGGGTTACCTGGAAATCGCGTTAAAAATTAACGTCTATCAGGAGGCTGTCTCAAAAGTCTAATTATGAAAAGTAGGGCCAAATTATATTTGAATGAATAAAACTCTGTGTCGCTTTGCGCTCCCTTTGTGATCTCTGCGGTAAAATTAAACCGCAGAGGTCGCAAAGAAGGCACAAAGATCACTGAGGCCATATTATTTTATTTACATTTTGAGTTTGATGCTTTTGAGGCGACCCCTGGTTACTAACTTTAAGGCTATAAACACGCGACTCCGCCGGAGCCGGGACTGAAAGCGGTCATAATACCAGCGGAACTAAAAGTTTTCAATTGCCTAAAACTTCTTTCAGCTTGTTGTCCAGGTCGTCGCCGCGCAGGTCGTGCGCAATGATCTTTCCAATCGGATCGACGAGAAAATTTGAGGGTATAGAGGTTACCTTATATAGCGCGGCCACCTGGTTGTTCCAGAATTTAAGGTCTGATACCTGTGTCCAGCGCAGGCCGTCGGATTTTATGGCAGCAAGCCAGTTTGACTTTCCGTCCGCCTTGTCGAGCGAAACGCCGATGATCGTAAAGTTTTTGTCTTTATACTTATTGTAAACCTTTACCACGTTCGGGTTTTCCTGGCGGCAGGGCCCGCACCACGACGCCCAAAAATCGACCAAAACATATTTGCCCCTGAATGAGGATAGCCTGACGGGTACGCCGTTAATATCATTCTGAACAAAATCAGGCGCTATCGATCCCATGGCTGTGCTGCGTAAATCATCGAGCGCTTTTTTTAGAACCTTTGCCGTTTCTGTTTCCTTTAACCGTTGCGATAGCGCGTTATATAACGGATCCAACTCCGCGGGGTTGGGCGCCGGACCGCCAACGGAGCTTAAGGCGAGCAGGCTCAAATAACTGTCGGGGTTCAATAAAATAAAGCTCTTCAATATGGTTTTTTGCTCGGCCTGCAGCGCTTTGTATTTTGCCTGCATCGTATTTTGAAATTCGGCCGTGTTTTGCTGTGCCCTCGATGCTGCCCGTGTTTCAGCCGCCAATTGCCTGGCATGCCGGAAAACAGGCTCCAGCTCACTCATTAATTTTTTGTTTTCGTCATTAATCTTCGAGCCGGTTATAATAGCTTTAGCGATCGAATCCGGGCCGCTGACGGCAAATTCGCCCCTATCTATATAAAAGCTCAGCACGTCGGCAGTGCTATCCAGCTTGTTAAAGCCCACGCCTTTATGGTCGACAACCAAAAAGGCGTTTGTCGGATTTAAAATATTACCGGTAAAGGCAAAGCTACCGTTATTGATTTGCGCCGAATCGACTACCATGTTTGCGCCCAGCCGGTAGGTAAGATAGATGCGTACTGGTGAATTTAAATTACCTGCCTTTCCCTTTATAACAAATGTTTCGGGAGCCTGCGAAAAGGCCAGTAACGGTAACAGGGTGAGTATATATGCAACTATTTTTTTCATCTGAGGGAATTGTAAGCGATATAACGCTTAAACGCGAATTGAATTATATGGGTTAGTTTAATTTTTGAAAGGTGCGCCACCAAAGGTCGGGCATTTCGCCTGAAACTGCGGTCTTATAATCGTCATATTGGCATGGCACCAGGTGAAAACGCTCATTCCGCGATCCGCCGGTGGGATAAGGCACCTGCATCCACCAACGGTCGGATTTTTTACTTTTTACAAATACCAGTTCGTGCTCATCGTGCTTTAAGCTGGTTTTATAAATTAAATATTGCGATTTTGGCGTAAGCGGAAAATCCTTTTTTCGATTATAAACACCGTCGATAAAATACCATATCATCTGGGCCACCAGCATGGCAGTTTGGCCATTGGCGTCGTAAGCGGGGCTAAACTCATAGAAACCAATGGAACTAAGCTTATCATTAAACCCGGCATAGCGGGCAAGCTGGCAGGCTTCGGTCCCGGTAAAACCGTTCGGTGTGGCATTGGCATTGCCCATGGCGTCGGCCGACCGCACTGCACCGATATCAAAACTGATCATATTCGCGTTTCGTATCACCGGCTCGGCAACCGCGATGTTACCGGTTAGCTCGCCAAGGCGGTGAACGTCGAAATACAGTTTCTCCATTACCCGCAAACTATCCTGGCTGGTAAAATAAACCTGGTAACCCAGGTTGCTGTAGTTAAAAAGATAATTGGGTTCGTGCATGAATATTTTATTCAAATACGAAACAGAAGTTGTTTCCAGGTCATCCGCGCTGTCGTCGTTATCCAGATCCAAATGCGAATCGATCACTACCAGGTCCACCTTTTGCTCCAGCGTTTGATAAGCCATATATTGCGCATAGGTAAGGTCCTGCCCGCCGCCTAAAATTACCGGGATGATATTTTTTTTTACCAGCTCATTAACCACCGTTTTTAGCGCTATGTAGGTATCGGTTATCGTTTCGCCCCGGCGGATATTACCGAGGTCGGCAATTTTGGTTTGATAATTCCCTTCGTTAAGCTGGTAAAGTTTCTCGCGGACATAGTCGGGGCCGAGCGCGCAGCCAGGATTATTTATTGCGTTGCGGTCTTCCTGCACACCGATGATTGCGATCTCCTTTTCATCGAGGCCGGGAAATCTTTCCGAAAAAACATCGATCTTACCGCCCAGATGGCTGGTGTAATATCCCTTCGCAGGGGTCATCTTCATTAAATCAACCGGGGTAAAAAAATCGGATAAAGACATTTTGATGTGTCCCGCACGTGCGGGATGCAAATGTGCAGATTTTTTGTCTAATTGTATAGTTTGCGCTGGGGCTGGGTAGCGTTTAGGCCGTTCGCACTGCAGAAAAATAAAAACCCGATAACAAACCGGCTCAGTTTTTATCCCTGACGAAGTTATACATATATAAAGGGGTGGAAGCGGCGTCTTTGGCCCCGCGCTGTGGTGAATAAAAGCGGATAAGGTTCTTATTCATGAAATGAAGCATGTGAAAATTGGTGGTTGTTTTTGATTTTATGCGGATAGTGCTATCGTTAACCAGTTTAAAGGTGCCTGTAAAACTGCTTTTGATCACATTGCTTTTAACGTCCCTGATGATCTCGGCATACCTGCCGTTTTTCCTGAACGAAATTTTCATCAGTTTACCATACAGCGGTTTATCCGACGTCCAGTTACCGTAAAGCGTCTTTTTTGATATTTGATAAACCGGCTGCTGCGCAAAACCCGCAAATACAAATAAACATGCAGCCAAAACACAGCTTTTAACAATCGTACCCATTCTTGTTACTTTTTTATCCGGAACAATGTTCGGGTTTTATTGTTTTATCTCCAACTCCAGGAGATGTTCGGCCTTCTTAGCGAGTTGCAAATTCAGTTGAACTTACTTTTTGCTCTTAGCCGGCTTTGATTGAGATATGACAGGCTGAGCTGGTTTTGCCCCAGACTTCGAAGCACTATTTGCTTTCGGAGCAGACGGCTTTGCTACAGGAGCGGATGATTTTGCCGCAGGCGGTGGCGTAACAGCTTTAGTTTCGGGCTTTTTAACTTCTGGCGCCTTTTGGGTTGCGGCTGTGGGCTTTGTTTCTGTTTTTGCGGCCATGGTATTAGCAGGCTTAGCAGGTTCGTTCGTCTTACTTGTTTTTCCCGCTTCCAGTTTAGCAGGCTCATCGAACGCCATTTCTTTCGAAAGTTTTTTTGCCAGCTTTGCTGCGCCTTTTTCTATTACTTTATTAAAATGTTTGGCATCTTGTCCCAGCTTAACGGCTGTAGCTTTTAGCGCGGCTAAAATGGCAGCTTCCATATTGGCTGCGGCCGATTTCCTGGTTGATTTGGCAAGGGATTTTATCTCGTGATTTTTCATGTGTTTATACGGATTGTTGCGAAGGTACATTAACAAATGATAAATTGCATATTATCAAATTGTTAAGCGTTCTACAGGTACTTAACATCGATAACGCGGCCAATGTTTTCGCAAACGAGATATTCAGCCGTAAATAATCATCATGGCCGCGGCGGATGCCGTGGCCATGATGACCGGAGATTACTTTTGCCTGTGAATTTCAACGCGGCGGTTTAGCACCCTGCCATCTTCGGTGCTGTTATCGGCTATGGGATTCTTTATGCCATAGCCTTTTGCTGCCAGGTTTTGACCAGGCACACCCGAATTAACGAGATACAACCTTACCGAGTTCGCACGGTCTTGCGATAATACCAAGTTATGCTGGTATGTTCCTTCCTTTGACGCATATCCTCTTAATTCGAATTTAACCGAAAGGTCCATTTTCATGGCAGTGGCAGCTTTATCAAGAATTGGGTACGATTCGGTTTTTAATACGCTCGAATTAAATTCGAACTGGATGTTGCTAAAATTGTAATCGGGCTTTGCCGGTGGCGCCGGCGGCGGTGGCGGGGGCGGTACGGGTTTTGCCGGCTGGCCAGCCACAGGTTGGGTCGAAACAGGCTGCGGCGGTACGGGCTTTTGCACAAGTTTTTTGGATTTACAGGCTGGCAGGGTAAATAATGCGGCCAGCATGATAGCCAACGCGAAATTCGATTTGATGTATTTCATGACTTTTAAAAAATATTAATGCAGCCGGCCGCAAACTGCTTGTCGTCCGGGTTATATCAAACGGATGCGACAAGCCGGTTTGCCGGCGGACTAACTCGTGAATTGAATTAACTGAAATGGATATTTGATTTACTGAAGAATATTCAAGTCAAATGCGCAGGTTGCGAAAAGCGAGATAGGCAAAATGCCGGTTATAAATCAGTGCCTGGGGTTCCGGATGCAGTTTCGCTATCATCCCTGATATGCAGAACCCGGCTAATAGCAGTATGATGCATTTAGGAAAAAATTGAACCGTATCCGACTGATCGGTGTCTATCGTCGAACGGTCAAACACTCGCCAGTAATTTGCTTTTTTAAAATCGGCACGCTTTTCCAATTTATGATAAACCACGTTCCCACCGGCCGAAGCGTTATACCCGGGGGTAAAAAGCATGTTGGCGAACGACAAGGCAAGGAACATCGCCAAAAAAACCAGCACCAGGCACCTGAAAGAGAAGGGGGATCTCAAAGTTAGCACGGCGAAAATTAAGGATAAAAATAACGACTGTCAATATCGGACCAGCCTCTTTTTTGATTTTTTTTCTACAGATCAATTATCCTGAAATTGTATTTCGACGCCAGTTCACCGGCAACGATCGATCTGTGACAAGCTTCGGGAATTTCCTCTACGCAAAACAGTACCACCCTGTTAGCATGGTTGTTCCTGAGCATTTCAATAAAGCTATCAAAGTCAAACTTTTTTAACACCTTTTCCTTGTAAGCGCTTACGAATTTGGCGTCTAAACATTCCCGCTCGCGCTTTAGCAGGTGTTTCTGATGGTCAGCTTCGTATTGAATTTCACGTATATCGCCCGGCGCGGCCAGGCCGCTTACATATTCATATTTTATTCCCAGCTCATTCAACTTTGCCTGCAGCCGGTTACTGTTCGCAAAAGCATATTGCGCGCCGCGTACGCCACGCCGCTGCCTGATATCGCAAAAGGTATCGATGTGGTTATTAGTTAGCTTGTTAAAAAACTCACTTTCTGTTGAATTGTAAACCCCTATGGTGAAAAATTCCATAATCGATCAGAGAAAATAGCTCTATTTATAAATTGGTTCTGTAAGTTCAATGCCATCTCCCCACTCCTCAGGATTAAATCCCCATACATATAGTTTTCTTAGTTTTATAGTATCGATGCTGGTTGAAATCTGCCTAAAATCCCTGGTTAATAATTTGAAATCCCACTCCATGTTTTGATCGGCATCTAAATGACTTAGCGAAACATCTTTAAAACTCAATTTGAATTGTTTATAAACAAAAGTCACCAGTGCTTTTTTAGAGTGAGAGAATTCGGGAAGATGTAAGTAATTTCCTTCAATAGTTGCGGCTTTTATAATTGAATCTTGTAAAAAAAAGAATTTGAAATCATTTGAAATATCCAAGGGCTTTCCATCCACTTCAAACTGTACTTTAATTGTGTGAACAGGGTTGTGTTTCAAACAAGCACTGAACATCAAGACTGCCAATAATAAACTTATAACCAGGCGCATATTATTGATTCCAGATGTCAAAAAATGTAACCCATTCTTAAACTTTTTTATTTAAAACACTTGAACTACCTTCTTGTCCGGGTAATCCAGCTTTTCGCTTTTCCGAACACCGCCAACAATCATGTGTACGATATTGATCTGGTCGTCAAAAAGGTTATCCAGCAGGCTTACGTCAGCTTCAACTTTTTTTGGCGCCGCTATTTTATCCGATTCAAGATAAATATCAGCCGACTCGCGGTTGATCTCGAAACCCAGGTAATTTAGCTTTACGGCAATGTTGCCGGTTTTGATCTGCAGGTTGCTGCTTAAATAATTTTTAACAAGGGCGTCCATCGCCTTATGCATATCGGCCTTGCCAAGATCGGTTTTTGCATGATATTGTTTAGCCAGGGCCGCCTCAAAGTCGTCGGTGAAAATGGTGCAGATCACTTCCAACTTGTCATCCTTGCTGTTATATTCAATATTGGTTGTGCTTACGTGGATGGGGTGAAATAGCTTCAGAGAAGAATTCACCGGCATAACGGCGCCCCAGAGTATGTAACAATATAATAGCGGTTGATAAATTAAAGCCCCCATAGCGTCGCCCGGTTTCGATAGTTATAAAAACGTCCTAAATTAGTGGTTTCAACCTATAGTTTCGCAATGTCCGACTTTGCTTTTTATTTTAAGATGGGCTGGCAGCACATTATCAGTGCCGACGCCCTTGACCACCAGCTGTTTATTTTGGCCCTCGCATGCGTGTACACCAGCCGGGATATAAAGCGGGTGCTTATCCTGGTTACCGCGTTTACTATAGGCCACTCTTTAACGCTTGCATTAAGCGTTTATGACGTTATTCGCTTTTCGAGCAAATGGGTGGAGTTTTTAATCCCGTGTACCATTTTTGTTACCGCGCTCAATAATATATTTCAACTTAATTCGGCCGCAAAAAGTGCAAAAATAAATTATTACCTTGCCTTATGTTTTGGCCTGATACACGGTATGGGCTTTGCCAACGCCATACGTATCATGCTGGCCCGCGACCAAACAATAGCGTTGGGGCTTTTTGGTTTTAACGTGGGACTGGAAGTTGGGCAAATATTCGTGGTGGCTATCATTTTAATAGTTGGGATATTGTTCCTGAATATTATAAAAATAAAACGCCGCGACTGGGTGCTTTTCCTTTCGGCGGGTGTATTTGCGCTTTCATTAAAAATGGCGTTAGAGAGAATTCCTTTTTGATTCAAATATTTGATTAATACGATTGATATGAAAAAAGTTTTTACCGCATTATTTGCCGCCTGTACTTGTGTCGGCACCGTGGTTGCCCAGGACATCCACAACAACCCGGGCAGCAATCATGGCAACAAGTTTGAACAGCTGGGCACTATTTTGACTACGCCGAATGAGCAGCGTACCGCAAGCGGCGCCCCCGGTGTAAAGTACTGGCAGCAACGAGCCGATTATGATATCAAGTGCGAGCTTGACGAAAAAAACCAAAAGCTTACCGGCGCCGAAACGATCACCTATTATAACAATTCGCCCGACCCGCTTGATTATATCTGGCTGCAGCTTGACGAAAACCAGCACAGCAATATTAATAATGCTAATTATCAAGGCAGCTCGGTGATGCCAAAAGTGGCAGGGACCGCGATACTCGAAAGAGCGGAATTGTTGCAACAAGATAATGGCTATGGAGATAAGATATTGAGCATTACCGATGCGCTGGGCAAAAGTTTGCCCTACACCATCAATAAAACTATGATGCGGATAGACCTGCCGGCTGTATTAAAATCGGGGCAGCATCTTGTTTTCAAAATTAAATGGTCGTACAAAATATCCGACAGGCTAACCATGGGCGGCCGCGGCGGTTATGAATATTTCCCGGGCGATGGCAACTACCTGTTCACTATGACGCAATGGTATCCGCGCATGTGTGTTTACAGCGATTTCCAGGGATGGCAAAACCACCAGTTTGCAGGCAGGGGCGAGTTTGCGTTAACCTTCGGCAATTTCAAAGTGCAGATGACCGTTCCGGCTGATCACGTGGTGGGCGGCACCGGCGAGTGTTTGAATTACCCGGCGGTTTTATCGGCCGCGCAGCTGGCTCGGTATAACCAGGCAAAAAACTCGAACGTTCCGGTTGAGATCGTGACGCTTGATGAGGCTAAAAAAAGAGAAGCTAACCCATCTTCGGCCAAAAAAACCTGGGTTTTCCAGGCCAGCAACGTACGCGACTTTGCCTGGACATCGTCAAGGAAGTTCATTTGGGACGGCATGGGCCAGAATGTTGAGGGCAAAAAAGTGATGTGCATGAGCTATTATGGCAAGGAGGCCTATGGTTTGTATCGTAAATATTCAACCCGTCTTGTGGCGCATACCGTTAAAACCTATTCGAGCTTTACATTCCCCTACCCTTACCCCGTTGCGCAGAGTGTCGAGGCATCAAACGGGATGGAATACCCGATGATTTGCTTTAACAACGGCCGGACACAACCTGACGGCACCTACAGCGAAAGCACAAAAAATGGCATGATCGGCGTGATCATCCACGAAGTTGGGCATAACTTTTTCCCCATGATCGTGAACAGCGATGAGCGCCAGTGGACCTGGATGGACGAAGGCCTCAACTCATTTGTCGAGTATCTTACCGAGGAACTTTGGGATAATAAATTCCCGAGCAAAAAAGGCGCAGCCTACACCCAGGTCGACTATATGAAGCTGCCAAAGGACGAGCTGGAGCCCATCATGACCAATTCGGAGAACATCGTACGATTCGGACCCAATGCTTATACCAAACCTGCCACAGCGCTTAATATTTTGCGCGAAACCATTATGGGTCGCCAGCTGTTCGATTTTGCCTTTAAAGAGTATGCAAGGCGCTGGGAATTTAAACACCCCACGCCAGCCGACTTCTTCAGAACTATGGAAGATGCGAGCGGCGAAAACCTTGATTGGTTTTGGAGGGGCTGGTTTTATGGCACCGATCCCTGCGACATTTCGCTCGACTCGGTAAAGGTTGCCAAAGCCGATCTGGATGGAAAAATGCCGGGGCAGTTTAGAGGGCAGGGTCAACCTAACAGGGTGGCCGCGCCGATCGTCAATAATTTCGACGATATTTCGAAGGTAAGAAACCGCGAAGACAAAAAGATACATTTTTATGTTGACCGCGATACGACCGTACGCGATTTTTACTGGAAGTACGACCGGGGTTTGGCCGCTGTTGATTCGTCAAAATTCAGGGACATGACAAAGGCCAAAACGATGGCCGACAGGGCTCCTGAGCCGTTTACCGCAGAGGATAAGGAAAAATATGCCAACAAGTTTTTTTACCAGCTGAATTTTAGCAACAAAGGCGGTTTGGTGATGCCGATTATCGTTCAGTTTACGTACGTCGACGGCACAAAACAAATCGACCGGATACCGGCGCAGATATGGCGGCTCAACGAGAAAAATGTTTCGAAATTTTATGTACAGGATAAAGAAGTTGCCTCGATACAGTTAGACCCTTATCGCGAAACATGCGATATCGACGAGACCAACAATTACTGGGGTAAATTGCCCGAGCCTTCTAAGTTCCAGGTATTTAAACAAAGGGTAGCTGCCGGGGCGCGCGGGCAGTCGGCTGGGATCAACCCCATGCAGGTATCACGGGGAGGACAATAAGATTCGACCGCTGATTGAGTTGATTAAGGGATTTCGTTGAACAAACATCGCAATCAACTATTGACTAAATCAGCGGTTTATTGCCCTTTTGTTTTCCAGTACATGTAAATAATTCCGCCTATAACCATAACAGCCAGCACAACAAGGCCGATTACGCCCTTGCGTTTATCCTGGCGCATAAGCCAAATTAAAAAAGCAACCAGCGGCAGTACAAAAACTGCCCAAAAAATGAGAGAGGGGATCGACATTTAATTAGTGAGTTAGTGAATTAGTGAGTTGTGAATTAGTGAATTAGTGATTAACGATTTTGTATTGAATCGGCTGACAGTCTTGTCCAATTCAATAAATCACTAATTCAATAATTCACAATTATAATGGCATCCTTGCCAGCGGCGCAACGTCCTGGCTGGTAAAGTCGCCTTTTAAAAATTTATAATACCCGGCAATCGCTATCATAGCGGCATTGTCTGTGCAATATTCCATTTTAGGTATAAAGCAATTCCACCCGCGTTCTTTACACAGATCCTGTAAAGCCAGCCTTAATCCCGTGTTGGCCGAAACGCCCCCGGCTAATGCCACATCCTTAATACCGTATAGATTTGCGGCCTTACTTAATTTATTAAGCAGTATGGTGGCGATCCTTTTTTCGACCGATGCGCAAATATCGTTTAAATTTTCGCGGATGAATTCCGGGTTTTTTGCTACGTTATCACGCACAAAATAAAGAATGGCCGTTTTTAATCCGCTGAAGCTAAAATCCAGCCCGGGAATTTGCGGCTCGGGAAACCGGTAAGCATCCGCATTGCCTAACCGGGCATATTTATCGATCAACGGGCCGCCGGGATAAGGCAGGCCTAATATTTTGCTTGTTTTATCCATTGCCTCGCCCGCGGCGTCGTCAAGTGTCTGGCCTATTACCTCCATGTCAAAGTGATCTTTCACTAAAACTATCTGCGTATGGCCGCCCGAAACCGTTAAACACAGGAACGGAAATGACGGCTTTTGATCGCCGATAAAATGCGCCAGCACATGCGCCTGCATATGGTTTATCTCGATAAGCGGGATGCCTTTTGCCAGCGCGAAAGCCTTGGCAAATGATACGCCCACGAGCAATGACCCTAAAAGGCCCGGGCCGCGTGTAAAAGCAACGGCTTCTATATCATTTTTGCTTACTTTTGCCCGCGATAATGCTTGTTGTACAGCAGGGACAATATTTTGCTGATGAACCCTTGAGGCAAGCTCAGGGACAACGCCTCCGTATGCTTCATGTATGGTTTGATTGGCAATAACATTGCTCAGTATCATTCCATCGGCGCAAACAGCGGCAGAGGTTTCATCGCACGACGATTCGATCGCTAAGATAACAGGCACGGCAGTGTGATTGGTGAATAACTGAATTTGGTGAATTAATGGACAACGTTTTCGATTTATTAAGACCGGTGGCTAAACCTTGTTTCGTAAATCGTGTTTAATTATTCAATAACCGCTAATTCAATAATTCACAATTAATAAAACGGCAAAGTTATTAAAAAACTACTCAAAATAGCGTTAAGTATTGTATTGGCGTTGTTGCTGCTTTTCAGCATAACATTGCTGTTGCTGCAATATAAGCCGGTTCAAACCTGGGCCGCAAAAAAAGCGGCGGGCTACCTGTCGGATAAATTAAAAACCAAAGTAGATATACAAAGCCTTTATATACAGCCCTTTACTTCGGTGGTGCTTGAGGGCTTTTATGCCCTGGACAAGCAAAACGATACGTTAGTAAGCGCGCCGAAGCTGACCGTGCACCTCAACGGCTTTTCCATCTTTAGCAGCATCCGGAACCGTGATATCGATTTTAGCCTGCTGCAGCTGGATAATGGTTCGGTTTATCTGAAAAAGCAAAAAGACAGCAGTACAAACCTTAAGTTTATTACCGACTACTTTAAATCAACCGACACCACCAAAAGCACCGGCAAACCCTGGACATTGAAATTCGAAAAAATCGCCATCAACAATTTTCATTTTCGCTATAAAAACAAGCTAAAGGATACGCTGATGAAGGAAGTTAACTTTGACGACCTGGATGTAAAGAATTTTAGTGTGGTGATAACCGATCCCGATCTTAAAAATCATCTTTTCAAAGGAAATATCACCAACCTTACTCTTCATGAAAAAAGCGGCTTATATATAAAAAAGTTTAATGCGCTGGCTACGGTGGACACCAACCAAATATTAGCCCAGCACTTGTTTATCCTAACGGACCGCTCCAACATAAAAGATTATTTCAGGATGAAATTTAAGTCCTTTGATGATTTTAATCACATCGAGGATAAAGTATATATGGACGGCGATTTCAAATCGTCGCAAATTTCTTCGCACGATATCGGCTACTTTACTTCCGGGCTCGAGCATGTAAAGTTTGACCTTGGGATAGACGGCCGCATCAAAGGCTTTGTAAATAACCTGAAGGCCAAAGACCTGTTGATCACGGGCGGTAAGGCCACTTATATTAAAGGCGATTTTAACCTGAAAGGGCTGCCAAACTGGGATAACACATTCCTCGAGCTAAATTTCGACCAGGTTGCGACGAACAAATCCGACCTTGACTACCTGTACAGTAATTTTAGCGGTACGCATAACGGCCATGTGCCTGATATCCTATCAAAATTCGGGAATATCAATTTTACGGGCAGGTTTACAGGCTTTCATAACGATTTTGTTTCATACGGCAGCTTTAAAACCAAACTGGGACGTTTTGACCCTGACATCAATTTAAAAATTAACAAGGCGGGCAGGCCGTCATACAGCGGGAAGATCAATACCTATGCTTTTGACCTCGGCAGCTTATTAGACGAAAAAATGCTTGGCAGGGTAAGTTTGGCGGCAACTATAAAGGGCAGCGGGAGTAATCTGAAAAACCTGGCGGAAAAAATGACCGCCCGTGCCAGCGCTGTGGAATTTAAGGGCTACACCTACAAAAATGTTTCGGTTGACGGCACTTTTATGAATAAGGTAGTTAATGCAAAAGTGACCATCGACGATAAAAACATTAAACTTAATATAAACGGCAGCATGAACTTAAACCCGGCGTTACCGGTTTATAGCTTTGCGGCCAATGTTCGCAACGCCCAGCTGCGCAACTTAAAGCTGCTGGATGATACCATTACATTCAGCACAACAGTAACTACCAGCTTTTATGGCAACAATTTAAACAACCTTACGGGAAAGATATCCCTATCGCAAACCCGGCTTATCGATCCCCGAAACGATTACTCGGTGGATACGCTGCAGCTGGCCGCGACCGGCCTGGGGAATGCGCGGTCTATTTCACTGAAATCAGATATGGCCGACGGATATATCAAAGGCAATTTTGACGTCCCCACGTTACCGGCATATTTCAAAACCATCGCAAAAAAATATATCCCTTCGTTAAAAATAAACAATGTAACGCCCAGGCCGCAGGATTTCGCATTTAACTTAACGCTTAAAAATCTTAACCCGCTGATCGCCATTTTTATGCCCAGCCTTAAGGTGCCGGACCAGGGCACATTTATCGGGCAGTTTAATTCGGCAAATAAAACCGCGACACTTAATGCCTACATCAAAACCATTCAATACAATAAAATTGTGTTCCATGACTTTATCATCGACGAAAACACGACCGATAATTATTTGGGATTGAACCTATCTTTAAGCAAGGTTGACCTGACCGACAGCTTGTTCATTAAAAATATAAACGTCAGCAATTTTATAAGAAAGGACAGTTTAAATTTCAATATAAAACTGGCAGATAAAAACGCTGTTAACCAGCTCGACCTGTATGGCCTGGTAAATTTTGCGCGCGATACCACGGCAAGGCTGCAATTGCTGCCCTCGCTGGTGATACTGGAAAACCAGCAGTGGCGGATCCCCGAAAAAGTACGCATAAAATTTCTGAACGGAAAAACCCAGGTATCCGGTCTTGAACTGGCAAACGGACCGCAAATCGTCAGGATAGATGGTTTGATCTCTGATAACCCGGCCGACAAACTGAAATTATCGTTCGAAAAATTCAGTATGTCCACTTTTGACCAGCTTACCAAAACGGGAGGGATATTATTAAAAGGATCGCTGAACGGCGATGTGGAGTTTACCTCGATACTTAAATCGCCTGGTATCGAGTCGCAGCTTGGCATCGATTCGTTAAAGCTGAATAAAACATTGGTTGGAAACGTGAAAATTGTATCGGCGCTTGATGCCGGCCGAAGCCACGCAAACGTAAAGGTGGACATTAACAATCATGGCCTGGAAACCATGAGTATTGCGGGTATTTATCGGATAGGCCGTAACGAGCCGAATAATTTGGATTTTGATGTTAAAATGAACCATACAGAAGCCATAATTTTTGAGCCTTTCATTAAAAACCTGGTATCGGATATCACAGGTACAATTTCGGCAAACTTAAAACTTACGGGCGCCCTGTCAAAGCCGCAATTGAACGGGAACATTATTTTAGCCAATACGGGGGTCACGGTCAATTATCTGAAAACGCCTTACACCGTTACCGATACGGTTACTGTGGCTAACAGTGTGATCAATATCAATGACATGATCCTCAAGGACAGCAAAGGCGGTAAGGGCAACGTTGTTGGAAAGATAGACCTGAGCAACCTGTCAGACCCCGATATTGAAGCCGTAGTTACCGCCACGAACCTGATGGCGCTGAATACCAATTTTAAAGATAACCACTTATATTACGGAACTGCCTTTGCCACCGGAAGGTTCAGTTTTAGCGGACCGGTTGACAATATGCTGATCGATATTAAAGCGCGAACTACGGCAGGAACCGTGTTTAACATCCCGCTTAATACATCTTCGACTGTCGGCGACTACGATTTTATACGGTTTGTAAGCCATCACGACACGGCTAAAATGGTTGCCCAGCCAAAAGCATTTAACGGCGTAACCTTAAATTTCGACCTGACAGTAGACGAGAAAACAACCGTTAAAATCTTCACGGATTACGGCGTATTGGAGGGCAGCGGGCAGGCTAAGAATTTAAAATTAAATATAAACAGCCTGGGCGATTTCGAGATGTTCGGCGACTTTTTGATCACCTCGGGTAAATTTGAATTTACGGCCAAGAACTTTATCAGTAAAAACTTCGTGGTGAACCAGGGCGGCACCATACGGTGGACAGGCAACCCGTCAAATGCAACCATCAACCTGAGCGCTATATACGAGGTGCGGACAGATATATCGCCGTTATATGCCGCGGCGGGTTCCACATCGCCAAAAGGTAAATCGCTCGAATTGGTGCATGCGGAATTGATCCTGACAAACACATTATTGCACCCGACCATAGATTTTGACTTTAGCTTTCCGCTCGACCCCTCGATCAAAGAGGATTTAAGCACCTACCTGTCTGACAATAACAACCGAAGCCAGCAGGCGTTAAGCATTATCGTAAGGCGCGAATTTACCAACGGCGCCAATAACAATCTTACAAACCAGGTTGTGAGTACGGCAGGCGAAGCCGTCAGCGAGTTTGCATTCAACAAGTTAAACAGCCTTATCTCGCAATCGAACATCAAAAATTTCGACCTAAACATTCGCTCGTTCAATGATTTCAGCGCTTCATTCAGGGTGAAGGAGCGGTTTGTGCTTACGGGCAGCTTATTTAACACCACATCGGGTACCAGCGATCTGTTTCAAAAAAATGCGTCGTTCTTTAATCCAAATTACAACCAGCTTACCCGCGACTTTGACGCGCAATATCTTATCAGGAAAGACGGCAACCTCACGATCAGGTATTCGTACCGGGTATTAAACAGCACTACGCTAAGCACCCTTAGCGATCAGTTTGCGATACAGTATGTAAACGGCCTTGGGCTTGTTTACCAGCGCGATTTTGACACCTTCGGCGAATTTATAAGAAACCTGTTCAGAGCGGGCGGCCGCCGAAACCCAGTTAAGCCATCACCAGCCACTACACCCGCGTTAAATCCATCCGGTACGGGAACAAAAGCAGAAGAGGACGATCAGTGATCGCGCATGATAGCGTGGTCCATTTTATCCCTTTTAGTTTTGAGATAAACTTCATTATGCGGATTGGGCGCGATCTCGATAGGCACATTTTCAACCACTTCGAGGCCGTAGCCAATTAAACCTGCCCGCTTTTTTGGGTTATTGGTCATCAGCCTCATTTTCGATATGCCAAGGCTGCGCAGTATTTGTGCGCCTACGCCATAGTCGCGCTGGTCCATATCAAAACCCAGTTCCAGGTTGGCCTCAACGGTATCCATCCCGTTTTCCTGTAAAAGATATGCCTTTAATTTATTTAACAGGCCGATGCCCCTACCCTCCTGGTTCATGTAAACAACCACGCCTTTGCCTTCTTCACTTATCATTTGCATGGCCCTGTGCAGCTGGGGGCCGCAATCGCACCGGCACGACCCAAAAATATCGCCCGTTACGCATGAGCTGTGAACGCGCACCAATACCGGCTCGCCGGGCTCCCAGCTCCCTTTTACCAGGGCTAAGTGGGTCTCGCCGGTATCTATCTGGGTGTAAGCTATCATATCGAAATCGCCCCAGTTGGTGGGCATTTTTACAGACACCTCTTTATGAACCAGCGATTCGGTGGCCAGCCTGTAAGCGATCAGGTCTTTAATGGAAATAATTTTAAGGCCGGATTCTTTTGCCAGTTCAAAAAGTTCGGGTAAACGGGCCATTTCGCCATCCTGCTTCATGATCTCGCAGATAACGCCCGCCGGCTCAAAACCCGCCAAAACAGAAAGATCGATCGCAGCCTCGGTATGCCCGGTACGGCGCAATACCCCGCCATCCTTCGCTATTAACGGGAAAATGTGTCCCGGCCGGCCAAGGTCGTCGGGGCGGGTTGCAGGGTCGATCAATGCCAGTATCGTTTTGGAACGGTCGGAAGCCGAAATGCCTGTCGTGCAGCCTTCAAGTAAATCCACCGATACCGTAAAATTCGTTTCGTGCGAAGTGGTGTTGTGGCTAACCATCAGCTCCAGGTCGAGCTCTTTTGCCCGTTTTTTTGTTATCGGGGCGCAAACGAGCCCCCTGCCGTGGCTGATCATAAAATTAACCGCCTCGGGCGTAGCGTTACGGGCGGCTGTTAAAAAATCCCCCTCGTTCTCACGGTTTTCGTCGTCAACAACGATGATTATTTTACCGTTCCGGATATCTTCTATCGCCTCTTGTACAGTGTTAAGCATTTTTACAGGTGTATGATAAAGGTTGTGTTCACCTTTAATATATTTCAAATTTAAGCGATAATACGCTCATTAAGGTCGGTGGTTTGTAAATAAGTACCGGTTTGGCGAACAATTGGTTGCTTGTTTTTAGCTGGCGGGGGCCGCGTCGCGTATTGCCGCCTTGCGCTTAAACAGTTTGGTAAAAAACCTTTTGTATAATTCCATATCGAAAATTACAGAATCTGTCGCCGCTTTGTACGAAAGAAAAAGCCCTATCGGGGTGATAATGACAATAGCCACCCACGAACCTATAATGGGCGAAAGGTCGCCGTCTTTTACATACTTTTCGCCAATGGTTGAAATAATATAGTAGATGAGGAAAAAAATCACCGAAACCACCACCGGCAAACCCAGCCCGCCCTTCCTGATGATCGCCCCCAAAGGCGCGCCGATCAGGAACAAGGCCAAACAGGCTGCCGCGCGGGTAAACTTTGTTTGATACTCCAGCGCCGCGCGCTGTATACTTTGTATAAGGTCGCGGTTGCGCTCCGACCGGTTTTTAACCAGGTCCTGAACCGACCTTACTTCGCTTGCCGCATTCGATATCGTGCTGATCTGTTCGCTGATCTTCAAACCCGACAATGGATCGGCTTTAGCCGGGAGGTAATGTTTAACCGACAAAGATTTTGTCGGGATCGAAAAATACTTGATATAAGCCCTTATCAATTTATAATTTACATTCACCTCGCTGTCCAGCTGGCGCCTGGTTAACGATTCGCTGTCTTTTAATTGCTTCAGGTTCATCATCTGGTAGGCCCCCCTAAATTCGCTTTCATCCGTGCGGTGCAGTTTTAACCCCGATACATCAAACTTTTGTTCGGTTTCTTTAAAGCGATAACGCGTTAGCCGCTGGCGGATATTAAAATTCTGGTTGCCCGGCGTTTCGGTGTATCTAACCCCGTCTTTAAGTTTTAACACCAGGAAATCGCCGTTAGGCGTCCGGTACATTTTACCTTCTTTGGCAAGCAAAACATCGGTGTTATTCTGGGCCTGGTTTTTCGAATAGATCATTATACCGTGCAGGGTTTGGCCATCAGCATCTTTTTTTGCGACCCTTATAGTGTAGCCGGGAAAACTATTGCTAAACACGCCCTCGGGTAAAAAGTTAGCCGTTTTTTGCTTGCGCGCATCGTATAAAAGCGAGTAATATTTAAGATTAGCCTTCGGAAGCATATAATCCGAAAAAACAAAAGCCGAGACGCTTAAAACGGTTACCACCAGCACCATGGGATACAACGCCCGGCGCAGGGATATGCCTGCCGACTTTATAGCCACCAGCTCGTAATTCTCGCCCAGGCTGCCATAGGTCATGATAGACGACAGCAGCACCGACAATGGCAAAGCCATAGCCACATTGGTGGCCGACGCGTACACCATTAATTCAAGAATGATATACCATTCAAATCCTTTGCCGATAAGATCGTCGATGTATTTAAATAAAAACAGCATCAGCAGCATAAACATCACGATAAGGAACGTGATGATAAATGGCCTTATAAAAGATTTGAGTAATAAAAGATGTATTTTTTTCATCAAGTAAGCTTGTTTACCTGCCAAACGCGGTCAAAAAATGCGCGCTGCAATATAACGGCACAGGATTGCTTTACGATACAAAAATACGGATAATATATTTTCAGGCGCCTAATACACTGATAAGGTACGCAACCTGGTTATCCCAGATCAGGCGGCGGTCGTTAAGGGTATCCTCGGTGGCGAAGTCGGTTATGGAGAGGGCTACATCGTTGGTAAGCTCGTCCTGCACAATTTCCATTTCGAAAAAATATTGCGGATCATCATCCATCCATCTAAACTTTACCAGCTTGTTTTCCTTTGCCGCCAATAGTTTGGCTTTTTGCGGTTCATCGTCCCATGTAAAAGTATATACCTGGTCTTTAACGCTCACATCATCCGCGAACCACTGGGTTAAGCCGTTAGGCTCATTCAAAAAACTATACAGGATACGGGGAGATGATTTTATTTCATACTCGATACTAAATTTTTTCTTTTCAGACATCTGGGTTTATACTTGAAGCTTAACTCCGTAAATGTTAACATTTTTTCTAAAGAAAACGAATTTCTGCTATATTTGCAAACCTTTTTAAGCGCTGCGCACAATTAAAACGCCCTAATACACAGGGATTTAATTAAACCGTGATTTCCGGTTAAATATGCTAAGCAGCAAGCTTGGCGGGATATGAAAAACTATGGCGGGGTAGCTCAGATGGTTAGAGCGTAGGATTCATAACCCTAAGGTCGGCAGTTCGATCCTGCTCCCCGCTACCAAGCCTCCGCCATCGCGGGGGCTTTTTGATTTGTATTATTTTCGGTTAGCGGACGGCAGTTCGAAAAGTGTTCTTAAAATATTAAATGGCGGGTA